>ERZ1035027.1334-NODE-1334-length-11647-cov-7.838854_pt1 | contig 11647 bp, 4 predicted proteins | sample MGYA00520604_ERZ1035027 | MGnify/ENA primary metagenome ERZ1035027 (study PRJEB33766, sample SAMN09781743) | gut metagenome | biome: gut microbiome | host: Homo sapiens | place: Madagascar | study: EMG produced TPA metagenomics assembly of the PRJNA485056 data...
ATATAAGATAGGTGTGTCGCAGTGCGTAGGCGGACGATGGCGAGAGAAAGCCAACAACGAGATGCTCGCAGCACAGCATCTTTACGACAATGACGTGAAGGTGGTGATAAAGAATGCAGACAACAACAACGAGCGGCAGTGTTTGCAGATAGACAGTCTTGTGGATGAGGGAGTAGACTTGCTCGTGGTGTCGCCTAACGACTATCATGCTCTTGACCGTAGCCTGCAGCGTGCCCGCAAGAAGAACATTCCCATAGTGTTCTTTGACCGTATCACCGCCATGAAGGATTATGCTGCCTACATAGGTGGAGACAATGTGGAGGCAGGACGCATGATGGGCGAATATGCCGCTATGCTCTGCTGTGACAGTGTTGTGACGGACGGACGACGGCCCGTGGTGCTGGAGATGACCGGACCGCTGGAGATGTCGCCGGCAATGCAACGGCATGCAGGTTTCAGTGAAGCTGTCGCTGACAATCCATCCATAGATTATCGTCATGTGCCGAGCGACTGGTCGTACGACGACTGCAAGCGCATTATGCGACAGTGGATAAAGGATGGCAAGGATGTGGACATCGTGTTCTGTCATAGCGACCTTGCTGCCATGGGCGCTTACGATGCAGCCAAGGAACTGCACATGGAGCATCGTATCCGCTTCCTTGGCATTGACGGACTGCCAGGTGAGGGCATTGACGCCGTACAGCAAGGCAGACTAAGCGCTTCTTACATATATCCTACTCATGGCGAGGAGGTTATAGCTCTTGCACTGCACATTCTCGAAGGCAAGCCCTACGAGCGCATAAATAATATGAAGAGCATTGTCATAACGCCGCAGAACGTGGCGGACATATCGCTGACCAGCCATTCGCTGATGAAGCAGAACCAGTATCTTGCCACCATCCAGTCGAAGCTGGAGGCTTATCTCGGCTTTTATCAGACACAGCGTAAGCTGCTTGTGGTGTCGTTGCTCGTAATCCTGCTCTTGGTTGTGGCTGTCATTACTATATGGCGAGCCGTGCGTGCCGTGCGTCGTGCCAACCGCCGCATGCGCGAAATGAACGACGAGCAGACCCGCTTCTTCACCAATGCCTCACACCAGCTGCGCACTCCGCTGACGCTCATAGCCGGACCAGTGGGTCAGCTTGCTGAAGGAAAGGGCGACGCAAGGCAGCTCATCAGCATCATACAGCGCAATGTGGAGCAGCTGCAGAGCGTAGTGGGAGACGTCCTGCAGTTCCGTCGTGAGAACCGCAACACCATAGACGACACCACCGCTGTCACAGAAGAGCAGATTCTGGCAAGTATGAAGTCGGTGCAGGAAAGCCGGCACGACTCGCTTATAAATGACAATGCGGACGAACTTGCCACCGTGCTCATCGTGGACGACAACGCCGATATGCGTGCTTATCTGCGTACGCTGCTGCTCGACCGCTATTACGTTATAGAGGCGGCTGACGGACAGAGCGGACTGAAGCTTGCCGTGGAGAGCGTGCCCGACATCGTCGTGTCTGACGTGATGATGCCCGTGATGGACGGACTGACGTTCTGCACGCGGCTGAAGCAGCATGAAGCGACAAGCCACATCCCCGTGTTGCTGCTTACGGCACGCAGCAGCGAGCAACAACACATCGAAGGACTGCAGACGGGGGCTGACATGTATATGACAAAGCCGTTCAGTGTGGACCTGCTTCTTGCCAATATAGCCTCGCTTCTTGCCAACAGACAGAAGTTACGCCGGCTCTTCAAGGCAGAAAAGGAAGCCGACAAGCCTGTCGTTGAAGACAAAGCCACGTCGCCTGACCGCCATTTTCTTGACACATTCCTCAAGGCAATGGACAAGCACATGGGCAATACCAACCTCAAAATAGAAGACCTCGGCGATGAAATGGGACTTTCCCGTGTGCAGCTTTATCGCAAGGTGAAGGCGCTGACCGGAATGACTCCAGTGGAGATTCTGCGCGAAACACGCCTCAAGCGAGCCATGCAGCTGCTTAAGACCACCGACAAGACTGTTTCGGAGATAGCCAATGAAGTGGGATTTGCCACCCCAGGCTACTTCTCGTCATGCTTTAAGAAGCAGTATGACAAGTATCCGACAGACGTAAGAGAGAAACTTAAGGTATAGAATCGCAAGGCAAAATAATAAGGTACTCAACATTTTTGACTATCCAGTCAACGGTTGTTACATGTTACATGAGTGATATTTTGTGAACGATTCATGAAATATCACTCATTTTATGTTTTCTAACTTTGCAAGCGAAAAGAAGACGCAGCTCTTGACAGTTGCTCTTCTTGAAAGGCTAAAAACCATTTCGATAAATTAGAAAATAAAATAACTTAAACCACAACGTAAAACGTATATCTTATGAAAAAGGCAAAAGTCGCTTTAGTAAGTATGCTCATGCTCGCAGGCTCTGGCGTTTATGCTCAGACTGACGGCATCGGCGGAACGGTGACCGATAATACGGGTGAGCCGATCATCGGCGCGTCTGTAAAGGTGAAGGGAACCTCCAACATTGGTACGGTTACCGATATTGACGGCAACTTCAAACTGAATGTAAAGCCCGGCGAGACCCTTGTCATCTCTTATATAGGATGTAAGGATCAGGAAGTAAAGGCTGGCGAAAATCTCAAGATTGTGCTTCAGGACAATTCCGAGGTGCTCAATGAGGTGGTGGTGACCGGTTATCAGGTACAGCGTAAGGCAGACTTGACGGGATCGGTGTCGGTGGTAAGCACCAAAGACCTCAAGTCGTCTGCCGATACAGACCCTATGCGCTCGTTGCAGGGTAAGGTTCCGGGCATGACCATCACCACAGACGGTTCGCCAATTGGAGCAGGAACAGTCCGCATACGTGGTATCGGCTCGTTCAATTCTTCGCAGGATCCGCTCTTCGTCATTGACGGCGTACCTACGACAACAGCCCTCAATTCGCTTAACATGAACGATATTGAAAGCATGCAGGTGCTCAAGGATGCCGCATCAGCTTCAATATATGGTTCGCGTGCAGCCAACGGTGTTATCATCATCACAACAAAGCGTGGCAAGAAGGGTAGCAAGCTGAACGTTGATTTCTCAACAAATCTTACGGCTCAGTTCTACAACTCGCAGTCTATGATGAAGCTCTGCAACACCACTGAATATGCAACCGCCATGGCTCAGGCTGCCCTTAATGACGGCATCGACCCCGTGGCTTATGCCCGCAACTACGGTCTGGACCTCAATGCTGCCACCGGACGCACCATCAAGGCATATAATCCGGCTACCAATAGCTACAACACATATACCGTAAACGGAGCTTACGACGGATATATCAATGCCAAGAAGACGATGAGACTGTCCGATACCGACTGGCTTGACGAGATTTCGCGCACCGGTTTCATGCAGAGCTACGACCTCTCTCTTTCTGGAGCTACTGATAAGTTCACGGGTCTATTCTCTGCTGGATACAAGAAAAACGACGGTATATTGAAGTATTCAAACTTCGAGAACTTCTCTGCCCGATTTAATTCTACATACAATGTCAACAAGATTGTAAGCGTCGGCGAGAACGCCACTGTCACTTACTCAAAGCAGGTGAACTGCGCACCGATGGAGAATGCACTGAAGATGTCGCCTACCGTACCCGTGTATGAGGAGGACGGCACGACGTTCGCCGGTCCGGTGGGTGGCATGAGCGACCGTCAGAATCCTCTGCGCGAGATGTATATGAATCGCGACAACGCCCAGAAGATATGGCGTGTCTTCGGCAATGCTTACGTGGACGTGAAACCACTGAAGGGTCTTGTGCTCCGCTCCAACTTCGGACTCGACTATTATCACTCGTTCATTCACTCAATGACCCATACCTTCAAGTCGGACATTGTGAACAATGATATTCCGAGCACCACTCTCTCTGCCCATGACGACGTTCGCTGGACATGGAGTAACACGGCCAACTACAACTTCAAGATAGCACGCGACCATGACTTCACGGTGCTTGCAGGTATGGAGCTTCACAAGCAGACAGTGGAGGATATGGGTGCCTACGCCCAGACCTTCGTGATAGAGGACAAGGACTATATGTGGCCTGATGCAGCCACGGGCATCGAGCGTGCCACAGGTGTCGGATCAGGATATACATTGGCTTCGTTCTTCGGAAAGGTGGACTATAACTGGCAGGACCTCGTTCTCGCCTCGTTCACAATACGTCGCGACGGCAGCTCACGCTTCGGCAAGAACAACCGCTATGGTAATTTCCCGGCTGCCACACTCGGTTATCGTCTTTCAAAGAACCTCAAGGCATCGTGGATTGACGATATTAAGATTCGTGCATCGTGGGGTAAGACCGGTAATCAGGAGATATCCAACACAGCCCGCTACGGACTCTATGTAGCTGACTACGGTTTAGACCGCGTAACGTCTACAGCCTACGACCTCTATCGTCAAGGCACGGGCATATTCCCTTCAGGCTTCCGCTCAACACAGACTGGAAATGATAATCTGAAGTGGGAGACAACAATACAGTATAACGTGGGTGCCGACTTCTTGCTGTTGAATCAGGAACTCTATGGAAACGTGGACGCATACATCAAGGATGTGAAGGACATGCTCATCTCGCCGGCTTTCCTTGGCGCTGTGGGTGAGGGCGGCTCAACATGGTCGAACGGTCCGTCGCTCCGCAACGTGGGTATGGAGGCAAACGTAGGTTATCGCCACACCACAAAGTACGGTCTGCGCTACGACGTGTCTGCCAACTTCGACTTCTTCCGCAACAAGGTTACATACCTGCCTTCCACAACCACCGGCTCGTATGCACACACAATGAAGGAGAACCTCGTGCAGTCAAAGCAGCCTTATGGATCAATCGTGGGCTACGTGGTGGAAGGACTCTTTCAGAACGAAGAGGAAGTGAAGGCTTCCGGACAGCCTAACGCACGTGTCGGCGGTCTGAAATATGCTGACCTCGACAATAGCAAATCTATAGATGCCAATGACCAGACTTGGATTTTCAATCCGGTACCCGACTTCAACTGGGGTCTGAACGTACAGCTCGGCTACAAGAACTTCGACCTCTCGATGTTCTTCCAGGGAGTCTGCGGTGTGGATGTATATAATAACCAGAAATTCCAGACCGACTTCTGGAGCATCACCGATGCCGGAAGCAACAAGGGCAACCGCATGCTCGGCGCTTGGACTAAGGACAATACTTCGTCTTCTATCCCTGCTCTTACCACAAACAACACCGGCGACGAGGGACGTGCATCGTCTTACTTCGTGGAGCATGGCAACTGGATGAAGCTTCGTTCGCTGCAGCTGGGATATAACTTCGCAGACTCGCTGCTGAAGAAACTGAACATGACATCGGCACGTGTGTATGTGTCTGCTCAGAACGTCTTCACATGGAAGAGCAACAGCTTCACCATCTCTGACCCCGAGAATCCCAACTGGGCTTATCCTCACTCTTCGTCAGTGTCGTTCGGACTGCAGGTTAGCTTCTAAGTAGAGAATGATATCACACGAAATCCAAACATTAAAAAACAGCATAAACAATGAAAAATATATATAAATACATATTCGCAGCGATGCTGACTCTCGGCGCTACAACATCATGCAGCGATTTCCTCGATGAGGCACCGAAGGGAGTCATTGATGAGGACAAGGCTTTCAGCCGTCCCGATGAAATGGTGACTTCAGCATACGCCATGCTCGGCGACTGCTGGTACTCTTATCCGTTCAACCTTTGGCCTTACGGCGACTTGTCGTCAGACGATTGCTTGAAGGGCGGTTCAGGAACCACCGATACTGGCTATCATCCCATGGAGATATGGTCTACAATGACTTCCACGCCCGGCGAGTTTGACGAACTCTGGTATCGCCTCTATTGCGCTGTGAGCCGCTGCAACCGTGCATTGCTCTCGCTTGAGCAGTATGGCGACAGCAAGCTTGGTGCGGAAATGACGAAGCAGCGTGTGGCTGAGGTGAAGTTCCTCCGCGCACACTTCTACTTCAAGCTCATCACCATGTTCCGTCAGGTGCCTTGGATAGACGAGAACGTCACAAAGAACAAACTTCAGGAACAGACACGCAACGACGAGTTTACGTACGAAGAACTGTTCGGTAAGATCATTAATGACTTCAAGGAGGCTTACGACGTGCTGCCCGATGTGCAGAAGGATCAGAACCGCGCAAACAAGATTGCTGCTGCAGCGTACCTCGCCAAGTGTTACCTCACCCTCGCATACGGCGACGGCTACGAGGCCACCAACGGATACGACCACATCAATAAGGAATATATGCAGAAGGTGGTGGAATACACCAAGGTGGTTAAGGACGACCCCAACTATGGTTATCTGGAAGACTATGGCGACATCTTCCTTCCCGAAAAGAAGAACAGCAAGGAGAGCATCTTCGCCGTACAGACTTCTGACTATAAGGAAGACAACACAACATTCGGTCGTGCCAACTGGAGCAATGTGCTTAATGGTGTATGGGGTATGTGGTCATGCGGATGGGATTTCCACAAACCGTCACAGGACCTTGTGAGTGCATTCAAGACAAAGGATGGTCTGCCTGAGTTTGATGACTACAACAAGACCATCGCCTATCCGGTTAACGGCAAGCCGAATAACCAGAAATGGGATCCGCGCTTGTTCCACACTGTCGGTATGCCAACTTTCCCATACAAGTATGAAAAGGAATATACGCTCACAAAGGCAAACAGCCGCACGCCTAACACTTACGGCTACTACTGCTCAATGAAGGAAGTGCCGCAGCGCTCTAAGGGCGAGACCTACAACGGATCATGGCAGGCTTTCGCAATGAACGACTATGTGTTCCGCTACTCCGACGTGATGCTTATGCGTGCTGAGGCTCTTATCGAGACAGACCAACTCATGGAGGCTCGTGACATCATCAACGATATCCGTCAGCGTGCCAAGAACTCCATAGACAAGCACATCGCATACGCCAAGGACCAGTGTGACATCGCCCTCTATCCTGAGTCTTACTTCCAGAACAAGGAGACTGCACGCAAGTGTCTGCGTTGGGAACGCCGACTGGAGTTGGCAATGGAGAACGGACGCTACTTCGACCTGCGTCGCTGGGGCATTGCTTCCAAGACGCTCAATGCTTACTTCGCCAATGAGCAGAAGGATGTGTATGACGGACAGACCTATGCCACATACCTGAAGGATGCCCATTACACGGCAGGCAAGAACGAGTTCTATCCGATACCGTACAACCAGCTCTATTATGTGCCGGGACTGTATAAGCAGAACAAAAATTACTGATGATATAAAAAATAAACGAGGGGCAGGAGAATAAATCCTGTCCCTCGTTTTTTGTGTTATTTCTGATCATTAAATTATTTCGACTAACTCATTTAAAACATCTTACTAAATTAACTAACTAAAACAACAATCTTATTACTAACTTAATACTAAAACAAATCTATCTGAGAATCACTTCTTCTTTTGATTACAATGCAAAGTTAGTGAATGTGCAGTAATACATAATACACAAATCGTTCAACGGATTACATATACGTTACATGAAACAAATTTGCTTAATAATAGTACATGATTGAATGATTAGTAGAGGTTTGGCTGATTGGGGGGAATGCTATGGGAGACAGGGCTTTGACAAAAACCTGACTCCACAGTCCGTTTATGTTTTTCGAGCCTTCGGCAATTTCTTTATGTCCTATATGGTCTTTTGAGAACAAGTCCTCACGACCATATAGGACATAAAGAAATGAGAGGCTATCGCCTCTCTCGAAAAGCACAAACGGAAAAAACCGTCAAAACACAAGAATATAAGAGGATGTGCTAACTAAACAAATTGAGGAATGCCTGTGGCTCCTACGGTTTGCATTGCTAATAACGTTTTTTCCCTTGCTTCTTTAATTTGATACATTCTCTTGTAACCTTGTGTTTTTATATGTTTTTCAGCTTGTGTGGCGTTATGAGTGTATGTCTTATATAAAATCACATTAACGTGATTCTCCAGGACTCATTCCAAACTCGTCCTTGAAGCATTTGTTGAAGTAAGAGGGTGATGTGAATCCCACTTCGTAGGCTATTTCGGCTACGGAACGTTCGGTCTTGAGGAGGAGCTTCTTGGCTTTTTCGAGGCGAGCCTTGCGCAGAAGTTCCACCGGAGTCTGTCCCGTGAGCGCCTTCACCTTGCGATAAAGCTGCACGCGTGAGAGTCCGACGTCTGCGCCGAGGCGTTCTACGGAATATTCTGAGTCGCCCATGTTCTTCTGCATCACCTCGCGCAGTCTGCCGATGAAAGTCTGGTCCAGCGTGTTGAGACTCTTCTCCTCCTCTTTCTCTTCGGTGGAACCGGAGAAGATGGAGCGCAGCATGGAGCGTGAACGCAGCAGATTGTCAATGCGGGCAAGCAATACAGAACCTGAGAACGGCTTCGTCAGGTATGAGTCGGCACCCATGCCGTAGCCCTCTTCGCGCTGTTCGGTCAGCGAACGAGCCGTGAGCAGGATGACGGGGATGTGGCATGTGGCGGTGTCGGCTTTCAGCTGGCGCGTAAATTCCAGTCCGTCCATCACCGGCATCATCACGTCGCAGACCACGAGCTTGGGCACCTCGCGGCGAGCCTTCTCCAGTCCTTCCTTGCCGTTGGCAGCCTCCGAGATGTTGTATTTCTGCTTCAGTATGGAGTGGAGGTATGAGCGCATGCCTTCGTTGTCGTCAATGATGAGCACGAGCGGACGGTCATGGTCGAAGTCTTCGGCGTTGGTGATGCGCTCTGCCGACTCCTTGGCGCTGATGCTGGTGGTCACGTAATTGTCGTCGATAAGCCCTGCCTCTGCTGTCGGCTTCTCCTTTTCCACGTCCTTTGCTGGGTCGTAATCCGGCTGTGAGTCGGGCAGACTGACCACGATGGTAAGTCCCTTGCCTTCCTCGCTTTCTCCGTGCACCTCGCCCTTATGCAGCTCCACGAAAGCCTTGACGATGGACAGACCTATGCCTGTGCCGCCTTCTGCTCCTCGAGCCTGATAGAATCTCTCGAAGAGGCGCGGCAGTTCCTCCTTCGCCACACCCTTTCCCGTGTCGCTCACCTTGATGGTGTATGTATGGTTGGTGTATGCCAAGGATATGTTGATGCTTCCTCCCTTTGGTGTATACTTGAGGGCGTTGGACATCAGATTGAAGAAGACGTGCGAAATCTTGTCGCGGTCTGCAATGATGATAGGTTCCTCCTTCACTGTTGACGTGTCCACAGTGATGGTGAGCTTGCGTCTGATGGCGATGGTGCGGAAGTCCTCCGACCACAGCGTGAGAGCCTTTTGCAGGTCGAAACGGTTGAGAACCAGCTCCGCCTTGTTGGTCTGCACCTTGCGCAGGTCGAGGATTTCGCCCACGAGCTGTAGCAGAAGATGCGTGTTGCGGTGTATCATCTCAAGCATTGATCGGTGCGGTGCCTTCACTGTAGGGTCTTCCAGCAGCTGCTCCGTCGGTCCTGCGATGAGCGTAAGCGGCGTGCGAAGCTCATGGCTGACGTTGGTGAAGAACTGCAGACGGCGCTGCGTCATGTCCTCAATCTCCTTGGTCAGCTGCTCCTGACGCTTCACAGCCTCCTTCAGTTTTCGGTTTACAAGTGTCTTTGTGCGATACGCGTTGACGGCAAGGGCACATGCCACAATCAGCAATATGAGGAAGCTTATTAATATAATAAGGTATATACGTTGCGTCTGAAAGTCGTTTGCAGCCTGGTCCACTCTGGAGCGGAGTGTGGTGAGACGTTCCTGTTGTCTCATGGTTTCGTCATACTGCATGAGCAGCACGTGTGCGTTGTCGTGCGTAACGAGAGCCGAGAGCAGCTGGTTCTCCCGCTCATACTTCTTTCCGGTAAGGATGTTCATGGCGAGCTGCATAACAGCATCGCCGCGTGTGGGGTAAGTGTAGGAAGCGAACAGTTCGCCCTTGTTGACGAGCTGCATGCCGCCGCCCTCCTCCGGCATGGCGTCGATGCCGCAGAAACGAATCTTGCTGATGTCTATTCCGTGCTTCTGGCATGCCTTGCGTGCGCCCACTGCCATGCGGTCGTTATGTGCGAAGATGCATGAGAAGCGGGGTGGGGCGGCAGAGAGCATGGAGTCCACCACGTTATAGGCGCCCTTCTCCGTCCAGTCGGCATACAGTTTCTTCACAAGGTTGATCTTGTTCTGACCGTTTGCGATACTCTCAAAACCGTCGGCACGCTCAATGGCTGGCGACGACGACGAAAGTCCGCACAGCTCCACCACGTCGCTTACGCCCGCTGAAGCGAGGAAGCGTCCCATGTCAGAACCTATCTTACGGTTGTCTGCACCGATGTATGCCGTGTATTTGTCCGATCGTGTGCGTCTGTCGAAGATTATCACGGGAATGCCTTTCTCGTAGGCACGGTCGATGGCTGGCGATATGCTCACCTGTCCCGGTGCCACAATAAGCAGGTCGACATTCTCATTTACGAAGGCGTCAATCTGCTGCGTCTGCATCTTGACATCGTCATTGGCTGACTTGATGTCAAGTTTCACATTGTTATAATATAGTGCTGCGATGCGCAGCTCCTCGTTCAGCTTCTCTCGCCAAACGTCTTCCGAACATTGTGACACACCGATGACGAACCGCTTCTTTTCCTTCGTGGAGCAGGAACTGAAGAGGAACGTGAATGTTGTCAATAATAATAAATAAATGGCATAGAGCCGTCTATGCGAATGACCTTTCATAAAAGTTAGTCTTTAAGTAATTCGTTGTTCGTAATACCTTATTGTAGGGTGTATGTTTTATGATACGCCAAAATTACACATTTTATTCGTTTTATGAACGGAATATAGCAAAAAAATTATAGAGAAACATTTCTGATATCCGATGAACGATAAATTAAATTCAAAATCTTGGATTCTCACTAACTTTGCAAGTGTAAGTTATAGATAAAGGTTAGTAGTTTTAGTTATAGATATTGGTATAGAAAAACACCCACACTTATTAATTATGCGAATAATCTTTAGTGGTAGGTTTTAGTTAGATTATGAGGTTAGTTGAATTTTGGGATAACCCCAAAAAGGCCGTTGGAGACAGTAATGTCCTCCAGCGGCCTTTGCTTTTGTTTTCTGATATCTTGCCATGCAAATATCGTACAGAAGGTAAAAACTTGTTACAAAATAAAAATTGATTATAGAGATTTAGATGGCTGTTTTTACGGTGTTTTGCTGCGCAAACAGCACCCACGCCATACGATAGCGCCACTTTTACACTCCAATAGTGCCACTATTAGACAGTAAAAGTGGCACTATTGCATGATAAAAGTGGCACTATTGGAGTGTAAAAGTGGCGCTATTGCAACCAATGATGCTTGTTTGGCTCCGATATTCATTGCACATTTCTTCGCACAACCGTATAACCAGCTACACATCAACGTATTATCGCTGCACGCTCAAAACTCAAGAATTTCGCACCAAAGATTTTGTTGTGCGCTCAACTGGGAGTATTGAGCGTTAGAAATGCAAATATTGTCTGGCAAACTAACCGATAAACAGGAATTTATCTGCGAGTCTATCTGCTGTATAAGGCAGGGCTTTAACAAAAACCTTTATCCACATGCCTTTTGTTGTCACACCCTACGGGTTCATGATACCGTTTGGCGAATGGGCTTTAC
>ERZ1035027.1336-NODE-1336-length-11643-cov-16.763635_pt1 | contig 11643 bp, 8 predicted proteins | sample MGYA00520604_ERZ1035027 | MGnify/ENA primary metagenome ERZ1035027 (study PRJEB33766, sample SAMN09781743) | gut metagenome | biome: gut microbiome | host: Homo sapiens | place: Madagascar | study: EMG produced TPA metagenomics assembly of the PRJNA485056 data...
ATAAAAGGCCCTGCCGCAAGGTAGGCAGGGCCGGGATGGCAGCTATTAAAAATCAATCAAAAATACTGCTCCAAATCCTTCTTATCAGTAGAGCATCTCAGCGCGGCTTCCTTGGTAATGCGCCCAGCATCCACCAATCTAGCCAAATCGCCGTTCAGGCTGTGCATGCCTAAAGCGGCCCCGGACTGCAAAACACTGGGGATCTGGAAGCACTTATTCTCGCGGATCAGGTTGCACACCGCATCGCTGCCCACCAAAATTTCAGTGGCGGCACACCGCCCGCGGCCGGTGGCCAGGGGCAAAAGCTGCTGGGTGATAACACCACGCAGCACCGTTGAAAGCTGCCCGCGGATCTGGCTTTGCGCACCCGGCGGGCAGACGTCGATGATACGGTCAATGGTCTGCGCTGCGCCGATGGTGTGCAGTGTGCTCATAACTAAGTGGCCGGTCTCGGCGGCGGTCACGGCGGCGGAGATGGTCTCGTAGTCGCGCATCTCGCCAACGAGGATCACGTCCGGGTCCTCGCGCAGGGCACTGCGCAGGGCGGCGGCAAAGCCGGTCACGTCGCTGCCCACCTCGCGCTGATGGATCAAAGCTTTTTTGCTTTTATACACGTACTCGATGGGGTCCTCGATGGTCAGGATGTGGTCGGAGCGGTTCTGGTTGATGTAGTCGATCATCGAGGCCAGCGTCGTGGACTTGCCGCTGCCCGTGGGGCCGGTGACCAGGATCAGGCCGCGGGGCTCGTCCGCCAATTTCTTCAAAACCGGCGGCAGGCCCAGCTGCTCCATGGTGGGGATCTCATCGTTTAAAAGACGCAGCGTCGCTGAAATTTTGCCCTGCTGGTAAAACACGTTCACACGGCTGCGGGTGCCGTCCGGCGCGGCGATGGCAAAGTCCGCGTCCAGCCGCTGGGTGTCCAGTGCTTCGCGGTGGCTCTCGTCCAGGGTATTTTCAATCAGGGCACGGGTGGCGTCCTCGTCAAACTGCACGGGGGCTTCCACCAGCTTGCCGTCAATGCGGAACATCAGCGGCAGGCCTTGGGAAATATGGATGTCGCTGGCCTTCATCTGGCGGGCCAGCGCGGTCAGTTCATGGATCTGCATAGGGTATCACTCCTCAAAATAGGTGATCTTCAGCAGTTCTTCGGGGGTAGTCACGCCGTCGCGCACCAGCTGCACGGCGCTCTCCCGCAGGCTGCGCATGCCCTGATTTTTCCGCGCTGCATCGGTCATTTCTTCAATGCTCGCGCCCTCGGCGATCATGCGGCGCAGCGCCTTGTTGATGACCACCATCTCGTGGATGGCCACGCGGCCTTTGTAGCCGGTGCCGTTGCACTGGGGGCAGCCGGTGCCGCGGGCGACAAAGGGGATGCCCGGCCCCAGCAGCTCGGCTTCGGCCTCGGTGACGGGCACTTTCCTGGCGCAGGCGGGGCAGACGCGGCGCATCAGGCGCTGGGCCACCACACCGGCCAGGGAGTTGGCGATCATGTACCGCTCCACGCCCATATCCTCCAAACGGACAATGGACGATAGAGCGTCATTTGTGTGCAGGGTGGAGAACACCATGTGGCCGGTGATGGCCGCACGGACGGAGATGGACGCGGTCTCGGCGTCGCGGGTCTCGCCCACCATGATGACGTCCGGGTCCTGGCGCAGCAGGGCGCGCAGGCCGCTCTCGAAGGTCAGGCCCGCCACGTTGTTCACCTGGGTCTGGTTGATGCGGTCCAGATTGCGCTCCACGGGGTCCTCGATGGTGGAAACGTTCACCTGCCGCTGGGCGACCTCCTGCAGCACCATGTACAGCGTGGTGGTCTTGCCGCTGCCGGTGGGGCCGGTCAGGTAGACGATGCCGTTGGGGCGGTCCAGCAGCGGGCGGAACCGCTTATAGGTCTCGTCGTCCATGCCAAAGTGGTCGGCGTGTTCAATGCGGGTGTTGGTGGCCAGCAGACGCAGCACGGCTTTTTCGCCAAACACGGTGGGCAAAATCGACACACGCACGTTCACGTCCGGCCCGGTCTCCAGCCGGGCGCGGAAATGCCCGTCCTGGGGCACGCGGTGCTCGGCAATGTCCAGGTTGGACATGATCTTGATACGGGCAATCAAAGACTGGTGCAAAGCACGCTGCAGCGTTACATAATCGATGATAACGCCGTCAATGCGCATGCGCACCTTCGTTTCGCCCTCGAACGGCTCGATGTGAATATCGGAGGCGCCGGTGGTGGCGGCGCGCTGGACCAGGCTGTTCAGCAGGCGGATGATGGGCGCGTCGGTGTCGCCGCCCTCCTCGGTCATGTCCACGGCGAACTCCTCGCTGCGGGCGGCGGCCATGTCGCTGCTGTTGGCCTTGCTGGCGGCCTTGCGGGCGCGGACCTCGGCGTAATAATACTGGATGCTGCGGCGCAGGGGCTCCAGCTCTGCCAGCACGATCTCCGGCTCCATGCTGGTCAGCTGGCGGATGTCCTCGATGGCGTAGTAGTTCAGCGGGTCGTTGGCGGCAATGACCAGGCTGCGGCCGTTGATGGCGATGGGCAGCATGTCGTACTTTTGGGCCAGCTCGCGGGGAACCTTCTCCACGGCGAAAATATCCACGTTGATCTGTGCAAAATCGATGAGCCGAAGCTGCAGGCGCTGGGCCAGAGCCTCCAACACCTGGCGCTCGTTGACATAGCCAAGCTCCTGCAAAGCCTGGCCGACGCGCAGGTTTTTGTGCTCTTTCTGGTAGGCCAGGGCGGCCTGCAGCTGGTCCTGGGTGATATAGCCAAAGTCGATCAGGACATCGCCAAGACGGATGTTGTTCAAGATACCACACTCTCCTTATCGCAGAGGATCACATTCAGCTGTACTGTATAGGTGGCGGTGTTGGTGGTGGCACCGCTGGCGTTGGTGTAGGCGGCGTGGTCGATCTGCACGCTTTTCAGCTGTACCGAGGGGTACTGCGCGGCCAGGTCGTCCAGCATGGTGTAGAAGCTGCTGTCGCTGCCGGTGCAGCGGAAAGTGACGGTACACTGTTTAAAATAGTCGGCCTGGGCATAGATGCGGGTCAGCGGCGGGGCCAGTTCCATCAGCACGGTGTTGGTGTCGGCGGTGGCCAGCATGGAGTCGGCGGAGTTGATGTCCGTCGGCGCGGCGGTGTCGTCGGCCTGGGTGCTGGCGGCGTAGCCGGTCAGGCTTTGGGTGTCAATGGCGCTGATGTCCAGCGAGACAGGCCCCAGATCATGCCCCAGCTCTAAATTGGAGACGAGGGTGTCCAGGTCGCTGCTGGAAAGCAGACCGTAGTAGTTGGCGTTGGCCTGCTGCAAAGCGGCCCAGCTCTCGGTTTTGGCGGCGGCGTTGGTGCCGGCCAGGGCGATGGTATCCTGCATGGCGATCTGCGCCTGCTGGGCCTCGGCCAGGCTTGCTGCGGCCTCATCGCTGGCTTCCAGGGCCGGGGTGAGCATAAATTGCACAAAGAAGAAGATGAAAGCTAACATACCTACGACATAAAGCAGCAGCTTGTCGCGGGCGGTGATCTCGGTAGTCATGGCGTCCTCCTTACAGGGTTATTCCGGTGCGGCCAAGGTGCAGCGCAGGTTCAGCGCGTACCCGGCGGGCTGGCCCCGGCCGTTGGTGGACTGGTAGCCGGTGTAGTCCACGTCCGAAAAGACGCCGCAGTTTTGCAGCGCCCGCACGTAGGCGGGGATGTCGATGACGGTATTGGAGGTGGCGTTGAACTGCAGCACCCCGGAGGCGGCATCGTAGCTGGTGAACTCCACCGTGATGCCGCTGCCGGAACCTGCCGCGTCGATGCGGTTGAGCAGGCTGCTGGTCAGGTCGGGGTAGCTTGCCAGCAGGCTGGTCACGCTGTTGGCGTAGTCAGTCAGGCTGTGGTAAGCGTCGGCGGCCTGCTGGTCCTGCAGCGATTGCCGGTAGGGCGTAAGGTTTTGTTCATCGGCGCACCAGGCCCGCAGGTCGCGGGTATCGGCGCGCATCATGGCCGTGTGCAGAAACACACCGCCCCAGGCCAGCATGCACCCGGCCACAATGAGGGCCCCCGGTGCTGCCTTGCACAAAAATGCCTTACGGTCGGCATTTTTGCCCGCCTTAGCGGCCAGCTGGTATTGCAGATAAAAGTTGTTTTGTTTTGTTGCCATAAGGATGACCTCTTTTGCTTTATCCTGTGCGCGGTGTGGCAGCCCTGCGAAAGCCGCCACCTTGCGGCGGCTTTCTTTTATAACGGCTTCTTGTCGTTAGACCTTCCTTTTGGGTCTCCAAAAGGAACACAGAAAGGCTAAATGCCGTTTAGACGAGTGAAGCGCCGCATGGTGGCGCGGAACGAAAGCCGTAGACGCCGCAACCGCCAAGCGCGAGTTTATCTAGCAATCAAATTGCCGGCCGCCAAGGTAATATCCGCCAGCCGGATGCCTTCCGGCAGCTTGATATTTACCGTCTCCGGGTAGGCGGCGACCTCCAACTGCAAAGCCCGGCAAGCCGGCGTACAGGCAGCCAAGTCAGCGGCGGTGCTGCCGCCGAAATAAACGGCCTTAATGGGGTGCTCGCTCTTGGCAGCGGTCTGGAACTGGATCAAACCGGAAAGCTTCTGCCCGATCTCGGTGCCCGAAGCCTCGGTCCCGCGGGGATTGAACAACCGGCTGCGGGTGGAGTATTTGTACTGCCCTTTTTCGTACAGCCCTGCAATCAGCGAATCACCGTCAAATTGCAGCATTACAAAGCTCTTGCCGGCAAGCTCCGGGGTGGCGCGCACCAGCTTGATCTGCCCGGCCAGCGCCAGGTCGATGCTGTACAGCTTCAGCCCGCAGGCTGCGGCCAGGTTGATGTAAGTTTCGATCACCGCGCTCTCCACGCGGGTGGCCAGCACCGTGTCGGCCTTGGTCTTTTTGTCGGTGGAAAGCAGCATGTAGTCGTCCAGCGGGGCGGTCACGTCGGCGCCGCCGGTGGAAAACTCCCGCGTCAGCACGGCCGCGCGCTTCTTTTCACTCATGCGGGGCAGGGTCAGCACCCGGTGGTTGAACTGGCTGCCGCCCACCGCCAGCGCCACACGCTGGGTGGGCAGCTCGTTGGCGGCAAAAAAGCCTTGCAGCGCAGCGGTCAGCTCGGCCTCGTTGGTGATGATGCCGTTGATCAGGCAGCCCTCCGGCAGTTCGGTCTGGCAGGCCGCCGTGATTTTGGCCCCATTCGCCGTCGGTGAGCCCACCGCCGCATACACGGTACTGTTGCAAAGATAAAGCGAGGTTAAAACGGGCATAGATGCGATCTCCTTTTTAGAAGATTTTGTGTGAGGAAAAGTGCAGGCTTCGGGGCCACCCCTCACCCGCTGCGCGTAAGCGGTGTCACCGTTAGGTGACTGAGGGGTGGCTACTTTAGCCACATCCTAAACATCAATGAAAACACAACATCAATACGTCGAACTCGACTGCCCGATCGTGCCGTAGGACTGGTAGATGGGCAGGATGACGGCGACCACCACGAACGCCACGATGAGGCCCATAATGACGATCATGATAGGCTCCAGCAGCGTTACCAGCCGCTTGGTGGCGACCTCCGCCTCAAAGTCCAGCGTCTCGCTGATGGTGGCCAGCAGCTCGTCCAGCTTGCCGGTCTCCTCGCCCACGGCGATGGAGGAGGACATCGACTGCTCGAAGCCGTCCACCAGTGCCAGCGATTCCGACAGGCTGTTGCCGGCGCGGACCTTGTCCAGCACCTCGTCAAACTGGCTGATGATCCAGCGGTTGCCCACGGCGTCGCGGCTGGCAATCAACGTAGCTACGATGGGAACGCCGCTGGAATACAGGTTGGACAGCGTGCGGGCGAAGCGGGCCGTGCAGATCTTCTGGTTCAGCTTGCCGATGACGGGCGCGTGCAGCTGCATGCGGTCCCACTGGCGGCGCACGGCGGGCTGGGCCAGCGCGATGCGGCCGCCCACCACCAAAAAGGCTGCGACCAAAATGATAAGCACCCAGTTGGCCGAAACAAAGTCCGATACAGCAAACAAAATTACCGTGGGCAGCGGCAGAGAGTCCATCTGCTCAAACATGGGCATGAACTGGGGCACCACAAAGCCCATCAAAATAGCGATAACACCCACGATCATGACCGACAGGATGATGGGGTACATCAAACTGTTGCCCACCTGCTGGTTGACCTTGTGCTCGCGGTCGTAGTAGCGGCCCATGCGCAAAAAGCTGGCGTCGATGCTGCCGGTGCCCTCGGCGCTGCGGGTCATGGCGATGAGCAGCTCCGGGAAAGCGGGCGCACACTGGTGCATCGCGTCGGAAAGCGGCACGCCCTTGCGCAGCTCTTTTAATAAGGTGTTGTACAGCAGCCTGGTGCGGGCGTTCAGGCCGCGCTCGTCCGCCATGATGCGAAACGCGCGCACCAGCGGCACGCCCGCCGAAAGCAGTGTGCCCAGGCTGCGGCAAAACTCCGCCAGCTCCGGCGTTTTCAGCGGGCGGTAGACGCTGGCATTGGTGCCGACCTCTTTGGCGTCGGTCATGTACAGGTCTTGCTCCCGCAGGGTGATGTACAGCGCTTCGGCGCTGGCGGCCTCGGTGACACCGTGCAGTGTCTTGCCCGAAAGCGCCGTGGCTGTGTAGCGGTAACGCGGCATGGAAAACCTCCGAAATTACGATGAAACGTTATAAAAACCGGCAGTACCATGCAAGCACGGGATCGCCGAAAAGCAGCGCCAGCACAATGCCGACGCAGAGGAATGGTCCAAATGCGAAGTGGTCTTTTTTGTCGGCCTTGCGGGCGGCCAGCAGATACATGCCGTAAAACCCGCCGCCCAAAATGCCAAAAAACATCGCCAACAGGGTATGCTGCCAGCCCAAAAACAGCCCGGCAGCGGCCATTAACTTGATGTCCCCGCCGCCGAACGCGCCGGGGATCGCCAGGCAGAGCAGCAGCATCGGCACGCTGATGCACACCATGCCGATGAGCGCCCCGGCCCACCGGGCAGGGGAGAGCAGCAGGTTGAGCACCGCCAGCACGGCCACCGCGGCGTTGAGCCGGTTGGGGATAAGCTGGGTCTCGGCATCGATCAGCGCGATGCTGAGCAGCACGCCGCAGAGCGCCAGGGCCAGAAGCCCCTGCCACCGCATGCCGAACAGCCCCTCGCCCAGCGTGTAGGCCGTGCCGAACCGCCAACGGCAGCCCAGCGCCAGCACGCCGCCCAGCAGCTCCACCAACAGGTAGCGCACCGGGATGGGCGCCCTGCAGTGGCGGCACCGCCCGCGCAGGAATAGCCAGCTGAACACCGGGACCAGATCCCCGGCGGTGAGCGCAGCCCCGCATTGCGGGCAAAAACTGCGGCCGGTCAACGGATTTTTACCCCGGGGCAGCCGCCAGGCCACGACGTTCATAAAGCTGAACAGCGCGGCCCCCAGCAAAAACGCGATGAGCCCCAGCAGGCCTTCCACCAGCAGCATCACGCGCCCTCCGATCTGTCAAAGCGGATGCGCTGCTCGGCCCGCCAGACAGTATAGCCGGTCTCGGCGTCGTACAGCGCGCGCATGTCGCCCTCGGCGTAGAGCAGCTGCTCCACGGTGTAGCCGTCCTCGCTGATCTGCAGCAGAGTCACAGCGCCGGGCAGAGCGCCCAGTGTCTCGATTTGTCCGGCGATGCCCTCAGCGAAGCCATCGTGGGTGGATTGGTCGGCAAACGGCGTACCGGCAGAGTAGCATTGGGCCGACACGGCGCGGGCGGCCAGCTGGGCGGCCTTGACCTGGGTCAGCGCGGCGCGGGCCTTGCCCTGTCGGTCCAGCTCGGTATAGCCGGCCAGGCAGACGAAGACCAGCGCGGCGGCGCAAAACGCAAACAGCAGCTTTTCCGCCATCGAGAGCGGCGGAGCATCCTGGGACCCCCGGACTTTCGCGCCGATACGATCAGACAGCATCCCGCCGCCTCCCTTCAGTTGGATTTTACTTTTATGCAGACTAAAGTATACTGTACCTTGCGACAATATGCAAGGCAATTCGACAAATTTTATGTTATATAAGAACGGGATTTTTTGGCCGGCGGCAAGGGGCAGCCCTACAATTAGTGCCCGCCGCCAAGGCAAACTACCATATTTCCTCTTGCAACTTGTAAATTGTTATACTATAATGAACCTACTTATATTGGAAAATTATGTCGATTTTCGTCGACCACCCGGATATAAACGAGGTACACTTGTGCTGCCTATTATAAAGGAAATCAAACAAAAACTGCGCACCGCCCGGGGCTTCACGATGGTGGAGCTGATGGTCGTGCTGCTCATTCTTGGCATCCTGGCTGCCCTGGCGGGCACCGGGCTGATCGCCTATGTCCGCCTGGCCCGGTTTGAACGTAACGAATCCAGCGCCCGCACCGTGTTCCAGACCGCCCAGATCGCCCTGACCCGCAAGGATACCAGCGGCGATATGGATACATTTTTGACGGAGCTGCGCGAAGTCGGCACGCTGGGCGACCACTTCAGCGCTGATGGATTGAGCGAACAGTTCGGTGACGGAGCCGCGGAAAAAGCCAATGCCTTCAACAGCCAAATCTACGCGTTGTACTATGATAAGGCGAACCCCGACAGCGACGCCAGCAGGATGGTGCGCGGCCTATTGGACCCCTACGTCTACGATGAGTCGCTTTTCAACGCGTCCATTGTGGTGGAGGTGGACAGCCTGACCGGGCAGGTCTACTCCGCTTTTTACGATACAGCGTCCGATAAGCTGCGCTTTGCCTCGGATGACGGTGCCGACGGCGCGATGCTTATTGACGACCGCAGCTACGGCCACCGCCGCGGGGATTCGCTGGTGGGCTACTACTCGGCCGAGGACACCGTCAACGTGGTGGCCCTGAGCCAGACCCGCCTGAAAGTCAAAAACCCGCAGCTCATCAACAACGAGACCCTGACCTTAAACTGGAGCGGCAACAGCAAAAACGGCGACATCGACACCATTTATGACGCTGAATTCTACGATGCAACGACCAATGAGCCCCTCTTTAAGCTGGAGATCGAGTGGAGCCGCGTCCTTGCCGACCCCACCCACAACAACGCCCAGATCAAGGTGTACCGGCCCAACGCTGAGGGAAACGGCTGGAGCGAAACGTACCAGGACTACACCTTCCCCCTCAGCTACAGCAAGGGCCGCTTTATCCTGACGCTGGACGCCATGTGCGACGCCAACCTGCTGCGCGCCGCCGAAAATGACGGTGCCGACCTGAGCTCCACCAAGACCACCCTGTTCAGCATTACACGCCTGACGGAAAATGCTCCTAAGGATGTTTACGTTAAGATGAAAGCACGTCCTAACGCGAACTTTCAGGATCTTTATACCGAAAGCAAACCGCAGCAGTCCAATACCGAAAATACATTGTTTGCCGCAGGCAGCAATGCAGGCGGCGGCACGTTGAAATACTTCCGCCACCTGTACAACCTGCGCTGGGTAAATAGCGGCGAATATGCCTTTACGGGTAAAAACACCGCCCTGGATTGGACCGACGGCGGCGTCACCGTCTACTGCTCGCCCGAGAAGAAGAACGCGGAGCCTGTGGCCAAGGTGCCCAGCCGCACCGGCGAGGTCGTGGCCTGGCCCACCATCCCCGCCATCGGCAAGGACGTCACCCTCAACGGCAGCACCGGCGGCAGCGGGCAAGTGGTCATCAGCAACCTGCAATTGCGGGGCAGTTCTATCGCTGCCGTGGAGCGGAAATATGCCGGTGAAGCTGCCTACAAGGCCCGCGACCACTACCTAGGCCTGGCGGGTGAAAACAACGGTACACTGAAAAATATCACCCTGCGCGACCCCGATGTGCAGATCAACGCCGAGGTCAGATCCGCAGGCGAGCAAAACGCCGACACCGCCATGGCGATGGATGCCAACGGCACCCAATACCTGCAGGCCCTGGCCGATACCGACCCCGACTACCGCACCGAGATCTGGTCGGTGGGCGCGCTGGCGGGCGTGGACACCGGCAGCCTGACCAACTGCACCGTCGACCGCAGCAGCCGCCGCGGCGCTGAGGCCAAGGTCACCGCTGTGCTGACCTTCAGCAGCAAGACCACCGGCGTGAACCGGGTGGACGGCACCTTGTACAAAGACGAACCCCACGGCATCGGCGGGCTCGTCGGCTTTGCCATGCCCAAAACCGGCGCCAAACTCGCCGGCCTGACGCTGGACCAGAACGTCACCGTGGCGGGCATCTTCCAGGATGGGGACGCCGCCAACAACAGCGGTGCGGATACCGGCACCAGCGCCGATACGGCAGAAAAAGCACGCTATAACGCCATTGCCAACGAAAACGAGAGCCAGACCCTCTGGCGCGCCGTGGGCGTGGGCGGCGTGGCCGGTGTACTGGACGCCACCAACCTGACCGGCACCCGGAACGCCGAAAACCTCAAGGACATCACCAACAAGTCCACCGTGGTGGGCAATGCCTTCGTGGGCGGCATCACGGGCAACCTGTACGCCACCACCGAGAACGACAGCGACGCCAACACCCTGACCGGCCTGGCCAACCAGGGCACTGTGCTGGCCGGGGCCAACTACCAGGGTAGTACCGCAGGCCAAAGCCGCGTGCTGGGCCAGTTCTTCGGCGGCATTGCGGGCTATGCGCGCAGCCTTGTACTGGATGAGTGCCACAGCGCCACCCGCAGCGGCCTGAGCGAGACGACCCTGACCAACCTTGTGCAGGCGGGCTATAACGCCGACGGTACGTTGAACGAGAACAGCCCCCTCAAGGGCGACTTTGTCGGCGGCCTGGTGGGCTTTGGCCGCGACGTCCGGATGACCAACTGCTACACCGAGTCCGGGTATGTGCTGGGCCGCAGCTTCGTGGGCGGCTTTGTCGGCGGTTTTGTGGGCAGCAACCTGTACACCAGCGGCGGCACCAACAACAGCTATGTGTTCGGCAACCGTTACGTGGGCGGTATCGTCTCGGTCAACGGCCTGAACAGCACCATCGAAAACATGACCAACAAGGGCCTGGTGGCAGGCCTGGGCGCCAATGCGGCCTACGTGGGCGGCATTGCGGGCGTCAACGATGCTGCCTGGGGCAAGCAGGACAGCGCGGCCCTCACCAAAAACGAGACCGCCAAACTGGTGGACAGCGTCAACAGTATGTCTACTGTTGAGGTAACGGATAAAAACAAGATTGCGCTGCTGCAGCAGTTGAGCCAGACCGGGGACGGCACCCCCCGCTATGCCGATTTCGTGGGCGGCGTGGCCGGCTGCAACGGCACCCACGGTCAGATCAGCTGGCGGGCCGGGTCCGACAAGGGCGCGGCCCTGGGCGCGGTGCTGTACGGCGGCAGCTTTGTAGGCGGCGTGGCGGGCTACAACGACGCCACCGCCACCATCACAAACAGCCAAGCCACCATCCTCAGCGTCACCGGCACCATCGTGGCCACCGGCGACTGCGTGGGCGGCGTCATCGGCCTGAACGGCGCGGCCAGCCTGCCCACCGTGCAGGTCAGCGCCAACCGCATCGAGGGCGTCCACTTTGTGGGCGGCGTCATCGGCGCCAACCTGCCCGCGAACGGATTCAAATTTGTCAACGCCGACGGCGCGGCGGCCAACGCCGCCACCATCGGCACAGGACGCATCGTGGCCGACGGCGTGGCGGGCGGTATGATCGGCTACAACCGCGTAGTCAACGCAGATACGCTGAAAAA
>ERZ1035027.1337-NODE-1337-length-11643-cov-3.528823_pt1 | contig 11643 bp, 8 predicted proteins | sample MGYA00520604_ERZ1035027 | MGnify/ENA primary metagenome ERZ1035027 (study PRJEB33766, sample SAMN09781743) | gut metagenome | biome: gut microbiome | host: Homo sapiens | place: Madagascar | study: EMG produced TPA metagenomics assembly of the PRJNA485056 data...
CCCCTGGACCATTACGGAATTGCCAGCCTCACCCAGCGAAATCGAGAAGGCCTCGACAGGCAGGCCCATTCCGGTGGTGCCCGAAGTCGCGCCGGCAAAGACCTTATCTTGCCAGCCGATATTGCTGACGTGCGACCTGTAGGTCAGCTCGTAGGGCGGGACGGTAATTCCGTCAACTGAATCCGTGTACTCCACGCCGCCCTTGGTTCCCACGGCCTCAAGAAAATTGTCGTTGGAGCCCTCAAACTTGACGTTCTTCCAGACGAACACGCCGGACTGCTGCTTGGTACCCATGCCCAGCGAAACTCCATTTAGGTAGAGCGTCACAGAATCGCAGTTGGAGTAGACCTTGACGTCTTGGGTCTGACGCTGGCGAGACGTATACCTCTTACTGGTCAGATAGACAAACGGGTCACTCGTGTTCCAATTTGCCTTGTAGAAATAGTAGGCATCTTTGCGCGTCACGTGGTCATAGCACATGAGGCCCTTGGTGTTGAGACGAGTCGTTCCGCCCTCATTCCTGTAGCAGGAGAAGTCGAACATGTTCCACACGCTGGTAACGGGGATATCGCTACGGTGCTGAATCGTGTCCCAATAGGCTTCGTGGATGAAGGACTGGTACTCCTCGTAGTGCTTTGAAGACTTGCTATCGGAGTCGCCATCCCATGAGAAGGTATCATCAACCTCGATGTGATGGTTGATGTTTGCACCAGCACCGTACTCGGAAATCATGAGCTGATTCGCGCCATAAATGCTCTTGTACGAGTCGAGCTTCTGGTTAAGCTCGGCCTCTAGTGCTTTTCTGCCGCTATCGCCAGCGCTAGAAACAGCGGACTTAAAGCCCGTATATAGATTGAGACCAGTTAGATCAATGCTGGCACTCCACAACTTGGTATTCTCCGCATGGCTCATGATATCGATGGTCGCCTGCACAACCATCCTGTTGGGATCTTCCCTGTGGGCCAAATCGGCCAACTGGAAGTTGAAAGCAACAAGTTGCGAGAGCGAAATATCAAAGTCAGCGCCATACTGAGCAAACTGCGAGTTGTAGACAACTTCGTTCTGAATGCCGTCCATCACAACGCAGGGACAGTTGTAGCTCTGGCGGATCATTTCCTTAAGCTGCTCGGTAATAGAGCTTGAATAGGACTCAGCCTTTGAATAAATCATGTAGTAGGGAATCTCGTTGTAAACAAGAATGCCCTTCTTGTTGCAGAGGTCGTAAAAAGCCCTGTCATGGGGATAGTGAGATGCACGAATGAAGTTGACGCCCATCTCAAGCATCTGGTCAATATCAGACGCAATCTGAGCAGCACTGACCGCGTTGCCATAGCCCTCGCGGTCTTGGTGATAGCCAACACCGTGAATCTGGATGACATTACCGTTGAGGTAAGCCTTGCCATTCTTGACTTCGAAGGTTCTAAAGCCAACCTGGCAGGTAACCTCGTCAAGGGTCTTTCCCGACGTGGGATCGATGAGCTCGGCCTTTGCTGTATAGAGATACGGATCTGAGATTCCGTTCCAAAGGTGAACCCCATTGGCAAGCAGGCTCTGCGAAATCTCTTGTGAGGTCTGACCATCGTCCAAAGTCACGCTGCGATCGTCTTGAGCGACGATTTGACCGTTGGCATCAATGAGGGTTGTTCTGAGAAACAGGTCATTAGCAAGCCCCTGGGCAAGAGCAAGATCGGTCCTCACACGTACGTTGGCGTTTTCACCCTTGAGAGAGTAATCGACAAACAGACCATCGGTGCCATAGTTAGACAGCGAAAAATGGCTAGCAGGGGTGGCGATGAGCTCGACGTCACGATAGATGCCCGCCCACTGCGTGTAGTCCACGTTAACGGGGATGGAATCAGTGTCAACGTTGATTACATTAACGGTCAAAGTGACCGCATCCTTGCCCTGAATATAATCTGTGAGGTCAAAGGCAAAGGCGGAGTAGCCGCCGACATGAGTGCCCACCTTTAGGCCATCCACAAGGAGCTCGGTGTTCTTGCTAACGCCATAGAACCTAATGGTCAGACTTGCATTCTGAAACTCCGATACGTCGATAGTCTTGCTGTATGTTGCCGTCTTCTTGTTGAAGAACGGAATGTACGACCTCGTGGGATGGACGTATTCCCAGGAATGCGGCAAATTGACCATGCCGGAGGAACGACCGTCCGGGAAGCCCCAGCCATCGGAGCTGACGTCGTTTGAGGTGAAGGACCAGCCTTCGTTAATGTTGACTACGGTACGGCCGTAGCGGTCGATGGACACTGGTAGAGCCTCTGCAAATGAGTTGTGTGGCTCCCCGTTATCTACAGGCACATCTTGCTTGTTAGCAAGATCTAAGTCGGCGGCACTATTCTGGGACCCCTTTGCCTCGTCCGCATCAGGGGAACTCTCCTTATCAGAAGAGACGAAGCCGTCAGGTTTCTCCTGGCTCGCTCCACCTCCCGAAACATCTTCAGCCGGCTCCTCCACCTGGGAACTCTGTTCGGGTTGGTCAACGCTGTTAGTTGCGTACACAGCGCATGGAGTCAGCAGGCCAAATAATAATGCCGCCGTGACGAGAATCGGCTTAAAACGTTCTTGCTGCTTAGACAAGGCACTCATCCCCTTTCAATAGCTGACAAGAGTTTATCCAAGCTGTAGGTAGCCTGAAGGTAATGTCGACAAACGTTGGGCTTACCGACGGAAGCGGCGAAGGAACTATACGGAGTGGAGGCAGCTGCGAACATCATCAAATAGCAATTGAGCGAGCTAAGTGACGAGATTCTCTGTCAATTCTTCGCCGAGAAACAACGACTCAGAGGCACGCTACTGTCAATTAATCGCTCAATTCAAGACGCCGGGAACATCGTTACACCGATAAATAGCATCGGACACAGACGTGGGACGCAGCAAAAAGCGCTGCCCTTAGATAGAAGCAGCGCTGAATAAATGGCGGAGGCTTGAGGGTTCTCCCCTCGGGTCTGTGTCTATCTACAGCGAACAAATCAACAAGTTTGGCTAAAAGCCTCCACACAGACCCATAAGCCTCGCCATAGCGTCGATATACTCATTCATATTGGCCTCCTCAAAAACAGAACATAGCAGAACCGCCAAAGCCAAAACACACCAGCAGTGACAATCCGACAGAGGTTGAACCAAACTCGTGAGCATGTCCGCCATCGACAGCATTTTTGAATAGAGTATATCCATTCGGAGCCCATCCGATAACCACAACTCCCTATTAGCAAATTAGTTTCCAACGCTCATCGGCAATTTCCGGTTGGCCCGGAGCCGGATTCCGTTGCGTTCCTTATGCGCAAGGGCGCCAAGGTCTCTGAGGTGCAGGTGCAGATGCGCGAGCGCCAGGCCGGCGAGAGCTACCTCAACGCCTGGAAGTCCATCTCCTACATGGTGCGCACGTGCATGTCCATCCTCTTCGTCCAGTGGTTCAGGTGATTGGCATGAACATCACTTTGCGAATCTTCTTGCTTCTTGTTGCGGTCTTCACGCTGCTGTTTGTTGTGCGCAAGCTAAGGAAGTCTGCGCTTGAGATCATAGACTCCATCTTCTGGGTGTTTCTTGCCGTGCTGCTCATCGTGGTGGCGGCGTTCCCGCAGCTGGTGTTCTGGGTGACGGGCGTCTTTGGGTTTGACTCGTCGTCCAACTTCGTCTTCTTCTGCGGCATCCTGGTGCTTCTGGCCCGCCTGTTCACCCAGGACCTCAAGGTTGCTACGCTCAAGAGGAAGCTCACCACGCTGACGCAGACCGAGGCGTTGAAGGAGCACGGGAGGTAGGAAGAGGCCCATCTCACATCTCTCTTGCCATGCCCGTCTTCGCTACGCCAAAAACTCGGCTATGTTTGGCTCTAAATTCGAGACCATTGAGTAGCGGTCGAAAACTGGCGGCTTTTGCCCAGTTGATGGACATGCCAATTTGCCTTCTGCCTGGCACGTCTAAAACAAACGCCAAACATAGCCAAGTTTTTGCAAATTGCACTCTATTCGTCTGGGCTATAGCAGCTTCTATCTGTTTCTTTGAAATTCATCGCGCACGCTCACCGCCACTGGTCTCAGCTCACGACGAACTTGCAATTTACGACATCAAATTTGACTCGCAAGCCCATAGATGTCGCCAAACGTCAGGTCGGACCTGGTCGCGCTTCGGAGCCCGAAATCCGGGGTCAGATTATGCCCAGACCAAAACCTAGGCTACGTTTGCGTCTTAATACGAGACCATTGAGTATCGGACGAAAGCTGGCGGCATTTGCCCAGTTGATTGAGGCGCCTTTCAAGCTTCTACTCGATGCCTCCGGAGCATAACACAAACGTAGCCGAGTTTCGGCGGATTGACCCCCATTTGGCGGCATCCGAGCGCCCGGGTCTACTCAAGTCCCAACTTTGGCAGTGAGGCCTCAAGGATTGCGCGCTGCCTTGCCTCCAGATACGCCGGGTTGAGGCTGGACTTCCCGTACGCAAGATAGCTTCCCGAGGTCAGCTTCACAAGCTGCCTGGTAAAGAAGCGCTCCCAGCTGAAGAACTCCGAGCTCTCGATATAATCCGCTGGATGCAGAAGCATGTCCTGCATCTTCTTGTCCCTGAATAGGCCGGAGCTCAGCACCAGCCACTCGAAGGACTCAGGAAGAAAGAGCTGCAGTCTCTTGTAGCGAGCAAGCGCGAGGACCGTCTCGATCTCGGGTCCAAAAGCCGCACCGTCGGCGATGACCAGAATCGAGTTTGCTCCAGCGTCGCGAACCGTACGGAAGACGTTAGTCTTCCCCTTGGCACTCACGCAGGGAACTCCACTCTTCTGACAAAGCGCTGAGAAGAAGTCGAAGCCCGAGTTGCTGTCTTCGACCACCACAAGGTCCGGCCGAGAGCCGTCAAACTGACGAGGTCCATAGACCTTGTGCGTCGAGGTGTAGGTCCTTGAGTAGGCGGGGTACTTCGACGATGAGCGGCCCGTGTTTCTGAGCTCGTATATCTCGTCGACGCTGTAGGGCAGCTGAGGCAGGGCCTCGCGTGCAACGAGCACGTAGTAGTTGTCACTGTTCTTGGCCGCATGCGCAAACTCGCGCGACCTCATGAAGGCGTTGTCCTCATCAATGAAGACGATGCTTCCGCTGATAGACTCAAGGTCGCGCTGCCAGTTTTTGCCGGAAAGGACCTTGCAAGGCACATCGCAGTTGACGATGACGCCGCTGTCTGGCCCAAGCTCGTCGAACTGGCCCACGAGGTCGATGAGTGTAGACTTTCCGGTTGCGCTTCTCCCCTTCAGGATGGTGAGATTGCGACGAATGGGCAGTTTGATCTGCACCTTGTTGTTTCTGACGGTGACCAGGTGCTCGCCCCTCATGCCCAGTCCTCCCTCAGGCAGTTGGCGCCAATGAGGGCCAGCTCGTCCATGGTATGCACTACCTGCCCGGTATTGGCCACCTTGGCAGTGAACCTACCGCCGCCAAAGTCCATGAGGTGGTACAGATTGATGGTGACATCCTTCTTGGCGGCGATGCGCAAGATCCAGTAGGCGCAGTTGTCTCCGCAATTGGTGGCGTTGAAGACGCGCGTAGGCTCGAAGTTCATGAGCAGGAGGGTCTTTGTGCCACTGGAGAGCCTCTCGGGCGGAATGACGCCCAGAATCTTAGTCTGTATGGCGTTGGGGCCAAGCACCACGCCCTTGTCAACGGATTTGAGGATTCGTTGGGAAAGCGGGTCCTCGAGCCACTCGAGCGAGTATGTGTTGTTGAAGTACGTCGACGTGTTGTAGATGACGCCGTCCATGTCTCCGTAGTGGATGGTGAGCAAGAGGTCCCTCCCTTGGTGGTTGCGAGTTCCATTATGGCAAATCTGGGGACTTGGGCTTTTCGCAGAAGGCAAGTCGAGAGACGCCGGCCCAAGGGCAAGGTCGGGGCTTTCGTCAGAACCGTTCCCTGATCTCCTCCTCGTTCTCCAGCAGATACTCCCTCATGAAGGGAATGGCAAAGTCCACATAGCCACGGCGAACGGGTTCTATAACCTGCCGCTGGATAAGCTGCCTTCTGACCGAAGAAAGCGACTTCGTAGACCTCCCGAGCCTTTCCGCAAGGTCCTTGGCCGAGGAGGGGCCAGAGTCCATAGCCATGGCGAGGAGATAATCAACCGCCGCGGAGCCGAGGCCGCTGATCGCTGGCTCGTGGACCGCCTCATGAAAGCGACTCATTGCAATGGAGACGCCTTCGGAGACGTCTTGGCTGGTGACAACAGGGTTGTCGTCATGGTGAATGCGGGCTCGTTGCCACACATAGTAGCCGACAAGCTGAATCAGGTAGGGATATCCGCCAGTTGCCTCGGCAAGCTCCGACAGCACGTCCTTTGAGACGTCCATTCCAGTACCTCTGAAACTGTCGCCGAGGGAAAGAGAAACCTCTTGGATATTGATTGCTCCCAGCTCCTCGCTCAGGGCGCGCCTCAGGAATGTCATCGCCTTGCCGTTGATGAGGTCCGCCACGCCCATGGGCAGCCCGGCGAAGACGAAGGCGACGTCCTTCCCCTCCCTGATGAGGTGCTGAACAGCATGGGCCACCGTCTGCATCTGTCCAAGCTCGGCATCCTGCACCTCGTCAACGGTCACCAAGAGGCCGGCAGAGGACTCGCTTGCTTTGCGGATGAGGTCACGCAGACTGGGCTCGTCTTGTACAAGAGAGACCTCCCCCGAGGCAAACGGCAGGTTGAGGCTGACCTTTGCCCCTGAAAGTTCCCGCTGGGGAGCAAGCTCGTGGAAAAGGTCGGATAGAAAGTCTGAGCCCGCAGAGACGTCAATGACCTTCCACCCTGCGTCGCGTGCACGGTCACCCAAATCATTGAGCAGAACCGTCTTGCCAGAGCCTCTTGGGCCACTGATTCGCATCAGACGCCCCGGCGCGCCGCATCCATTGTCGAGGCCCTCCTCAAAGGCAAGGACGACGTCATCGCGCCCGATGAGGATAGGCGGCTCCGCTCCCGCAGTTGGCTTGAATGGGTTGCGCATGACGCTCCAATCTGAGGTTGTTGACGTCGACTGGCGATAGATTCTCCATCAATACGTTGGTTTTCTATCCTTGTCGCTCTTTTCGTCTGAATTCTAGCGGTTTCTAGCGCTTTCGTTTGAATTCGTCGCGGTTCGCATGAATTCGTGACCATAGTCACTTTCGATTCATGACGAGCTGAAGATTTGCGACATCTATGCACAATTGCGGCGACATAGATGTCGCGGAAGGTAAGGACAACGCGGCATGCCGCGTCCAATGGCACATGCTACCTGCGGTGCCTCCGGGCGTCACGGATGATGTCGCGGGCAATCCAGATGCCCAGGAAGAACGCCACGATGTAGCCCACGAAGCCGATGACCGGGATGCCAAAGATGACCGGCTGGATGCGGGCATAGTAGACCACCGATGAGCCTATGAACAGGCCCGCCACGATGATGCTCATGGTCAGGCGGTTGGCCGTGCGAGAGAAGTCCTCCAGCGGGTCCTCCGTGCCGGCCACGTCGAGGTTCACGCGCAGCTGGCCGCGGGTAAGCATCCGCATGGCAACCTGGGCCTCCCCCGCCGCGCCCAGAAGCCCGTGGGTGGCCGCCAGGGTCTCCTTGGCAAGGCGCCGCAGCTCGCGGCCGGCAAGCTCCTCGGGGTCGGTGTGGGCCCTCAGGTGCCGCTTGATGATGTCCACCATGGAGGCGCCGGGCATGAGGTTGTCCACCACGCCCTCCAGGGTCACCAGGGCGCGCGCCAGCATGGTTACCGTGCCCGGCAGCTCGATGCCGTTCTTCTGCGCCATGGAGACGAGCGACCCCACGAAGGCACCGATGTCCAGGTCAGACAGGTTGGCCGTGCCAAAGTCCGCCACAATGGCGTCCAGGTCGGAGAGCAGGTGCGCCTGGTCCACCTCCGCGCTGTCGGATATGGAGAAGCGCATGAGGCCGTCCGCCAGGCGCGCGGAGTCCTTCTCGGCCACCGCGACGATCATGTCCGAGAGGGCGCTGCGGTCGCGCGAGGAGAGCCTGCCCATGATGCCCAGGTCCATGTAGACGATCCTGCCGCCGCTGACCACGATGTTTCCCGGGTGGGGGTCCGCGTGGAAGAAGCCGTCGTCCAGCATCTGAGTGGCAAAGTTGTCCACGAGCTTCTCGCCAATCTCGGCGCAGTCGTAGCCGGCCGCGGTCAGGCGGGCCGTGTCGTCTATGGCTATGCCCTCCACGTAGTCCATGACCACCACGTGGCGGGTGCACAGGGCCGGGTGGGGCTTGGGGCACTCCAGGTAGACGCAACCGGCGTTGTTGCGGCGGAACTCCTCGAGGTTTCTGGCCTCAACCAGGAAGTCCGTCTCCTCGCGGAAGGACTGCCAGAGCTCGTCCACAACGGACTGCAGGTCAAGGAACTGGTTCTGCCCCATGAAGCGGCTCATGTAGCGCGCGAGGGACCTCATGATGGAGATGTCCTGCGCCATGGTCTCCTGCACGTGGGGGCGCTGGACCTTGATAGCCACGAGCTCGCCCGTGACCAGGCGCGCCTTGTGCACCTGGGCCACCGAGGCCGAGCCCAGCGGGTTGTCGTCTATAGCGTCGAAGATGTCCTCGATGGGACGGTCGTACTCGGCGCGCAGGGCCGAGAGCACGGTGTCTCGGTCCATGGGCTCCACGTCCGTGCGCAGGCGCTCCAGCTCGCGCGTGAAGCTGGCCGGCAGGATCTCGGACCGCATGGAGAGGATCTGGCCCGCCTTGACAAAGGTAGGGCCCAGCTCCTCGAGCATGCGCCGAAGCGTCTTAGGCGTGAGGCCGTGGAAGATGTCGTAGCGCCTCACGATGGCCAACATCTCTCCAATGCGCCGCAGCTTGGAGCGGCGAGAGGGTCCCTGCGCCCCTGAGCTGCGGCCGCCGAGAAGGCCGATGGTCTGGCCATCGGCATCGGCGCCGTCGAGCTCCTCCTGGACGCTCGCGTACCAGGCGTCGAGGAGCTCCTGCGCGGACTTGCCGCTCGGGGGCTCCTCGACGTGCTGGCCTGCGGCCTGCTTGCTGCTGTTGTCCTGCGCCTGGGTCACGTTCTACTCCGCGGCGTCCTCGGCGGACTCGGCCTGGGCGGCGGGCTCCTCCTCGACGCCGTCCTCGACGTCGACGGTCACCTTGGCGGCCTCGATATCGGCCGTCATCTGGGCGACCTTGGCGGCGTAGGCGGCGCGGTCCTCGTCGGAGAGGGCCTCCAGGAAGGTGCGCAGCGCGGTGTCGGTGGTCTCCTGCGCGGCCTCCTTGGCCTTGCGCGAGAGCTCCTGGTTGAGCGACTTGCCCTGCTGGACGGTGAGCTCGCCCTTCTTGACCAGGTCCTCCACGGCTTGCTGGGACTTCTCGGCGGTGATGGCCACGGCGCCGACGGTTGCCAGGAACGCCTTGTTGAGGCCACCCATGATGTCAATTCCAGCCATGCTCTTCTCCCTTCTTGAGCGGGCGCGGGCCCGTCCTCCGTTTGTCTCACTGTACCCCTTGGGGCGGTGGGCGTATCCCTGCGGCCCCGCCCGTCCGGCAGACGGGGCCGCCCCGCGGGCGGAAGGCTAGCCGAGAAGAACGCGCCGCAGGTCGTCCACGGTGTCGCACAGGGCGCAGCACCCGGCGTCAACGAGCTCCTGCGGCTCGCACGTGTGGCCCATGGTCACGCCCACGCAGGACAGGCCCGCCTCGTGGGCGGCCTCGGCGTCAAAGCGGCGGTCTCCCACCATGACGGCCTGGTCGGGCGAGAAGCCCAGGCGATCCAGGACGTCGCCAATGATCATGGCCTTGGTCTGGCCGGTGTCGCGCTCCTTGCCCAGCGGCAGGTCGAAGAGGTCGCGGACCTCGTTGGTGTCTATGCCGCGGTCAAGCAGGAACTGCCTCTTGGAGGACGCGATGGCCACCTTGCGGCCAGCGGCCCGCAGGTCCTCCAGCAGCTCGCGCATGCCGTCGAAGAGCGGCCAGCCGTCGCGCCCGAGGTTCTGGTAGACGGCGCGGTACTCCTCGGTGATCCGCATGGCCTCCTCGGGGTCCACGCCGTAGACCTCGGTAAACGCGGACGGGAAGGGCGGCCCCACGATGCGGCGCATGTCCCCCAATGCCTCGTCCGTCCAGCCGTGCCGGTGCATGACGGAGCGTGCGGTGAGGATGATGCCGGGCATGGAGTCCACGAGCGTTCCGTCAAAGTCAAAGATAACGAGGCCTTTGCTGGCCACGTCCTCGCCGGTGAGGGGCATGGGGAGTCCTTTCTTGTTGGGTTTTCCCAAGGGTATCACGTGCGGCGCGGCCGCGGCCCAGGCGCCCCGCGACCTCGCGGCGCGCCGTCATTGCCCCGCAACATCCGAGTCGTATCATGGAGGGTCACCCTGCGTCACCCTACCAAAGGAGAGTGCCGTGCACGCCGAGCCCTTTGCCTGCTACCGCCCCGCGCCGGAGTCCGCCGCGGAGTTTGCCGCCCTGCCCTACGACGTCTTTGACCGCGAGAGGGCGGCCGCCTACGTAAGCGAGCACCCCCGCTCCTTTTTGGCCATAGACCGCCCCGAGACGGGCTTCTCGCCTGACCACGACATGTACGCCGACGACGTCTACGCGCACGCGGCCGAGCTCCTGCGCGAGCGCGTGGCCGACGGCACCCTGGTGCGCGACGGCCGCCCCTGCTACTACCTCTACCGCCTGGAGCAGGACGGCCGCGAGCAGACGGGCATCGTGGCCGCGTGCTCGCTCGACGACTACAACAACGGCGTCATCCGCCGCCACGAGAGCACCCGCCGCGCCAAGGAGGAGGACCGCGTCCGCCACATCCGCGCGACGGGCTGCCAGACGGGTCCGATCTTCCTCGCCTACCGCGACAACCCGGCGCTGGAGGCGCTGGTGGAGGCCGCAAAGGGCGCGGAGCCCCTCTATGACTTCACGGACGAGGAGGGGGTCCGCCAGACCGTCTGGCGCGTCGCCCGCCCGGCCGCCGTCGAGGCCTTCCAGATGATGCTGGCCTACATCCCGCGCGCCTACATCGCCGACGGCCACCACCGCGCCGCCTCGGCCGCCCGCGTCTGCCAGGAGATGCGCACCGAGGAGGGACGCGAGCACACCGGCCGCGAGGCCTACAACTACCTGCTGTGCGTTCTCTTTCCGGCAAGCCAGCTCACCGTGCTGCCCTACGAGCGCGTGGTGGCGGACGCCGCCGGCATGGGCGAGGACGAGCTCGTGGCGGCCGTGGCGGCGGCGGGCTTTGAGGTGGGGCCCAGGCGGGAGGAGCCCGTGGAACCAGGCGAGCGCGGGACCTTTGGCATGTACGCCTTCGGTGCCTGGCGCGAGCTGCGCTTCGTTGACGGGAAGGCCGTCGCGGCGGACCCTGTGGCGCGCCTGGACGCCTCCGTCCTGCAGGACCGCGTGCTGGGACCAGTACTGGGCATCGGCGACCCGCGCGAGGACCCGCGTGTGAGCTTTGTCGGTGGGGCGGCCGGGCTGGGCGAGCTCGAGCGCCGCGTCGGGAGCACGGGCGTGGCCTTCAGCCTCCACGCCACCTCGGTGGATGAGCTCATGGCCGTGGCCGATGCCGGTCTGCTGATGCCGCCCAAGTCCACCTGGTTTGAGCCCAAGCTTAGAAGCGGCCTGTTCATCCGCCGCATCGCCAACAAGAACACCGTCATCGACGGCGTGGGCAGGCCCGCGCCC
>ERZ1035027.1338-NODE-1338-length-11637-cov-6.948714_pt1 | contig 11637 bp, 7 predicted proteins | sample MGYA00520604_ERZ1035027 | MGnify/ENA primary metagenome ERZ1035027 (study PRJEB33766, sample SAMN09781743) | gut metagenome | biome: gut microbiome | host: Homo sapiens | place: Madagascar | study: EMG produced TPA metagenomics assembly of the PRJNA485056 data...
TATGAGATAAAAACTTATCTCATTCTCAATCACTTATAAAAAATACGTACTTTCTGGAGTGTAAAAGTGGCTCTATAGCAGGAAAAAGTGGCTCTTTTGCGAGTCTGATTTCATAGTACTTCGTCAGAAAACCGTATAACATGCTGTGTATTAATGCGTTGTTTATAAACGCTCAAAACTCAAGAATTTCGCACCAAAGATTTTGTTGTACGCTGGGCTCATAGTATTGAGCATCAGAAATGCAAATATTGTATTCGGCAGAACCACCGAAGTGTTCGAAAATACGTTCAATCTCAGTCATAATGACCGATACATATTTCAACCTAATTGAACTTATATCCGTTTTTATTTCCTTACATTATAATATTTAGTCGGAAAATAGTTGTAGTAGTGGAAAGGATTTTGTAAGTTTGCAAATTAAATACATGTAACGAATCCACCAATTTGATGAATAAAAACAATATGAGCAAGATGATAACCATACTCGGACCTACGGCAAGTGGCAAGACTCCGGTGGCGGCAGCGCTCGCGGCACGCACCGGGGGAGAGATTCTTAGTGCCGACTCGCGTCAGGTTTATCGCCGCATGGATATAGGAACGGGCAAGGATCTTGCCGACTATGTGGTGGACGGACATCGTGTGCCTTATCATCTTATAGACATTGCGGAGCCCGGAACAAAGTATAACCTCTTCCAGTATCAGCAGGATTTTCATACAGCATACGCCGACATACGCAGCCGTGGCAAGCTGCCGATACTCTGTGGAGGCACCGGTCTGTATCTTGAGGCTGTGCTCGGAGGCTATCAGTTGTCGCCCGTGCCGCAGAATCCGGAGCTTCGCCAGCGCCTTTCTGGTATGTCGCTTGAGGCGCTGACCGAGATGCTGGCGGAGCTGAAGCAGCGCAGCGGTTCGGTAATGCACAACACCACCGACGTGGACACGGCGCAGCGAGCCATACGCGCCATCGAAATTGAGACGTACAACCTGGAGAATCCTACCAGCGAACGCCGGCTGCCAGCCGTCGATTCATTGATAATCGGCATCGACATCGACCGCGAACTGCGTCGTGAGAAGATCACCCGTCGCCTGAAGGCACGTCTGGATGAAGGCATGGCTGACGAGATACGAGGGCTGATAGGGGAGGGCATACAGCCCGAAGACCTTATATATTATGGTCTGGAGTATAAGTTCATCACCGAATATGTCATCGGAAACCTCACTTACGACGAGATGTTCAGACAGCTGGAGATTGCCATCCATCAGTTTGCGAAGCGTCAGATGACGTGGTTCAGAGGCATGGAACGACGGGGATTCTGTATCCACTGGTTGGATGCCACGCTGCCGATGGAAGAAAAAGTGAACACCATCCTGCGTCTGCAGGAGGAAGAAACAGAAAACAAGTAAACCTAACATATAATAATTAGAGATCCTTATGCCAAACAACAAACGATGGGGCGTGCTTTACTGCCCGAAGCATGAACTGCTGAGTCCGAAGCGTCGTTGGGAGAAGATAGAGAAATGTCTGAAGGACAATGGCGTGGAATACGACTTCATACAGAGTGAGAGCAGTTCCGGTGTGGACCGTCTTATAAAGATGATGATCAACAACGGCTACGAAACGATTGTTATCGTAGGAGGCGACTCTGCGCTTAACGATGCCGTGAACTGCCTGATGCAGTACGACTCGAGTGTGCGTGAGCGTGTCGTGCTCGGCGTTATTCCCAACGGACTGATGAACGACTTCGCTCATTTCTGGGGATTCCGCGAGAGTGACTACAGCCAGACCATCAAGTGGCTGAAGCAGCGTCATGTGCGCAAGATTGACCTCGGATGCATACGATATACCAATAAGAAGGGTGAGACTTGCCGCCGCTACTTCCTCAACTGCATCAACATCGGACTGATAGCAGCCATAATGAACCTCCGTCGTCAGACCCGCCACTATTTCGGATCGCGTACGCTGTCGTTTGTGTTCTCCTTCATACTGATGATTTTCCAGCGTCTGGAATATCGCATGCACGTAAAGATCAATCATGACGACATCAATCGCAACGTCATGACGATGTGCATCGGCAACGCGTCCGGCTACGGACAGACGCCGAACGCCGTGCCTTACAACGGCATGCTGGACGTGAGCATAGTGCACCATCCCGGTATGACGCAGCTCTTCGAGGGCTTCTATCTCTTTGTGCGTGGCAAATTCCTCAACTATAAGAGCGTCCATCCTTACCGTACGCGCAAGGTGGAGGTGGTTGAGGCACGCAAGGCGCTTGTCGGCATCGACGGACGACTGATGCGTACACCGAAGGGACCGTTCACCATCACCGTGGAGCAGGAAATCATCAACTTCCTCATACCAGAATAAACCATAATGAAGGAGGAGAGCGTGGCAGGACACATGGTCTGCACGCTCTCCTCCTATATTTTTGTATGTATAATATCTTCGAATCGAAGAAAAGCGCCGATTAACACATTTGGTTAAACGATTGCACAGTTTTTTATGCGATTTTTTAGGAATTTACGACAGAAACACATTTTTTTTCAAAATATAGGTGTATTTATTTTGTTCGTAAACTAAAAGTTATTACCTTTGATATCGTAAGGCAGATTGCAGCCTTCATAGACCTACTACTGCCTCTACGTAACCAAGACGTTTTTGATAAATAAGAAAAACTAATAAATGAACCTTAATTTAAACCTATGAGTTATTTACGATTCGAAAAAGCTCTGATGACGAACCTGGAAGAGTCACTGCCTCGCGAGCTGTTGAGGACAAACCGTTCCGGAGCCTATTCGTGCTCAACGATAGTCGACTGTAATACGCGTAAGTATCACGGCCTTCTGGTTGTACCCGTGCCCGAGTTAGACGACGAGAACCACGTCCTTCTTTCTTCGCTCGACCCTACAGTTATCCAGCATGGAGCAGAGTTCAACCTCGGTCTCCACAAGTATCAGGGCAACAACTACAGCCCCAAAGGTCATAAGTATATCCGTGAGTTTGATTGTGACAAAGTGCCGACCACGCTTTATCGTGTCGGTGGTGTACTCTTGAAGAAAGAGGTGGTCTTCCAGCATTATGAAGACCGCATCCTTATCCGCTACACACTTGTTGACGCCCATTCTGAGACAACATTACGTTTCCGTCCTTTCCTCGCATTCCGCAGCGTGCGCCAGTTTACGCACGAGAACAGCGTGGCTTCACGCGAGTATCAGGAGGTGGAGAACGGCATAAGCACATGCATGTATGCCGGTTATCCCGACCTTTACATGCAGTTCAGCAAGGAGAATAAGTTCGTCTTCCAGCCCGACTGGTATCGTGGCATCGAATATCCGAAGGAGCAGGAGCGCGGTTACGCGTCAAATGAGGACCTCTATGTTCCCGGCTATTTCGAGATGGACATCAAGAAGGGCGAGTCTATCGTCTTCTCTGCGTCAACGTCTGCATGCAAGACAGGCGGTCTGAAGGCGTTGTTCACCAAGGAGGTGGAGGAGCGCTCACCGCGTGACAACTTCTTCCATTGCCTTGTCAACGCAGCTCACCAGTTCCATAATCGTACAAGCAAGGACGAGCGTTACATCCTTGCCGGATACCCATGGTTTAAGTGTCGTGCCCGCGACACATTCATCGCCCTTCCGGGTCTTACCCTTTCCATCGGCGAAGAAGATTACTTCGAGCTTGTTATGAAGACGGCAGCACGCGGTCTGAACGAGTTTATGGAAGGCAAGCCGCTTACAGCTAAGATTTACGAGATAGAGCAGCCGGACGTTATGCTTTGGGCTGTATGGGCCATCCAGCAGTATGCCAAGCACGTCGGTGAAGAGAAATGCAACCGTATGTACGGAAAATTGCTCTACGACATCGTGACATACATTTCGTTTGACAAGCATCCTAACCTGCGTCTTATGGACAACGGTCTCCTCTATTCGGAGGGTAAGGAGAAGGCTGTGACATGGATGAACTCCACAGCTAACGGTCGTCCCGTCGTTCCGCGTACAGGATACATCGTCGAGTTTAATGCCCTTTGGTATAATGCTCTCAAGTTCTGTGCTGCCATTGCCGGCAAGTTCGGCGACGAGGCAAGCGCCGCAATGCTTGAGAAGCGTGCCGAACTGTGTGGCAGCTCGTTCACGGAGACCTTCGTAAACGAGTATGGTTATCTCTTCGACTATGTGGAGCCGAAGGACATGCCCGACTGGAGCGTACGTCCTAACATGATATTCGCAGTGGCTCTCGACTATTCGCCGCTCACATCTGCACAGCAGAAGAGCGTGCTCGACGTCTGCACACGCGAGCTTCTCACTCCGAAGGGACTGCGTTCGCTCTCGCCGAAAAGCGGCGGATATAATCCTATGTACACAGGTCCGCAGACACAGCGCGACTATGCTTACCATCAGGGAACAGCTTGGCCTTGGCTCGGCGGATTCTATATGGAGGCATGTCTGAAGATATACAAGCGCACACGTCTCTCATTCCTCGAGCGTCAGATGATCGGTTACGAGGACGAGATGGTGCAGCATTGTCTCGGAACCATTCCTGAACTCTTCGACGGCAACCCGCCGTTCCACGGAAGAGGAGCAATGTCTTTCGCAATGAACGTGGCAGAGGCTCTGCGTACGCTCGAACTGCTCGAAAAATTCAAGTACTAAAACATAGGAGGATTTATAATATATGAAAGTCTTAATGTTCGGATGGGAGTATCCTCCTCATGTATTTGGTGGACTCGCAACCGCTAATTTCGGAATATCACAGGGTCTCCACGCACAAGGCGACGTGGAGACAGTCCTTTGTCTGCCTCATCCTTTCGGTGATGAGGACCGCAGCGCATGCCGCATCGTGGCAATGAACAAGGTGCCTATTGCTTGGCGCGACGTAGACTATGACTATGTGAAGAGCCAGGTGGCTGACGTAATGGACCCCGACTATTACTATCGTCTTCGCGACCATATCTATGCCGACTTCAACTATATGCACGTCAACGACCTTGGCTGCATGGAGTTTGCCGGCGGCTATCCCTCTAACCTGCATGAGGAAATCAACAACTACTCAATCATCGCAGGTGTAGTGGCACGCACGGAGGACTTTGACATCATCCATGCACACGACTGGCTCACTTATCCTGCCGGCATCAATGCCAAGCACGTGAGCGGCAAGCCTCTCTGCATCCACGTGCATGCCACCGACTTCGACCGTTCTCGCGGAAAGGTTAACCCCACCGTTTATGCCATCGAGAAGGACGGTATGGACAATGCCGACTGCATCATGTGTGTGTCTGAGCTGACACGCCAGACCGTCATCAATCAGTATCATCAGGATCCGCGCAAGTGCTTCACAATGCACAATGCCGTATATCCTCTCCGTCAGGAACTTCAGGACATACCGCGTCCTGACCACACCGGTAAGGAGAAGGTGGTGACCTTCCTTGGTCGTATCACCATGCAGAAGGGTCCTGAATACTTCGTTGAGGCTGCCAATATGGTGCTCCAGCGCACACGCAACGTGCGTTTCTGCATGGCAGGTAGCGGCGACATGATGGACGCCATGATTTACCTTGCAGCAGAGCGTGGCATTGCAGACCGCTTCCATTTCCCGGGCTTCATGCGCGGCAAGCAGGTTTATGAGTGCCTCAAGGACTCTGATGTATATGTGATGCCTTCTGTGTCGGAGCCTTTCGGTATCTCACCGCTTGAGGCAATGCAGTGCGGCACGCCTACTATTATCTCAAAGCAGTCGGGTTGCGCCGAGATTCTCGACAACTGTATAAAGGTTGACTATTGGGACATCCACGCACTCGCCGATGCTATCTACTCTATTTGCCATAACGACTCACTCTTCCATTACCTTCAGAACGAAGGCAAGAACGAGGTGGACCAGATCACTTGGGAGAAAGTGGGCGCACGCATCAAGAATCTATACGAGCGTGTGTTGGCAGGCGAATTATAAATAACAAAACCCTAATACTACAATCTTAAAACAGACAACAATGAAAACGATTTGTTTATATTTCGAAATACATCAGAACATACAGTTGAAGCGTTATCGCTTCTTTGACATCGGCACAGACCACTATTATTACGACGACTATGAGGACGAGCGTATCATAGAAGACGTCACAGAGCGTTCGTATATGCCTGCCCTCAACGCCATCGGCGAGATGATCAAGGAGAACGGCAAGTACTTTAAGGTGGCTTTCTCGCTCTCAGGCGTAGGTATGGAGCAGCTCGAGATTCATGCTCCGCAGGTGATTGAGAAGCTTCAGGAGCTCAACCAGACTGGTTGCGTGGAGTTCCTTGCTGAGCCTTACTCGCACGGTCTGGCTTCGCTCGCCAATGAGGAGAGCTTCACCAAGGAAGTGAAGCGTCAGTGCCAGAAGATGAAGGAATACTTCGGACAGGAGCCTAAGGTGCTTCGCAACTCTTCGCTTATATATAGCGACGAGATTGGTTTGCAGGCTTCGCAGATGGGATTCAAGGGTATGCTTACCGAAGGTGCGCGTCACGTCCTCGGATGGAAGTCGCCCCACTATGTATACAACTGCGCCCTCGCTCCCAATCTTAAGCTTCTTCTCCGCGACGTAAACCTCAGCGACGACATCTCTCTGCGCTTCAGCAATACGGAGTGGGAGGGCTATCCTCTCTTCGCCGATTCTTACGTTGACCGTATAGCCAATTTCCCGGAAGGCGAGAAGGTGGTGAACATCTTCATGGAGCTTTCTGCTCTTGGTGTGGCACAGCCTCTGTCAAGCAACATCCTCGACTTTATCAAGGCTCTCCCGCAGTGCGCTCGCAACCGTGGCATCTCGTTCTCTACACCGTCAGAGATTTGCGACACAACACCAAGCGTATCTCAGCTCGACGTTCCCGACACATTGTCATGGACAGACGAGGAGCGCGACGTAAGCTCATGGCTCGGCAATCCTATGCAGCGTGAGGCTTTCAACAAGCTCTACAGCGTGGCTGACCGCGTACGCATCGCTGACGATCCCCGTATCAATCAGGACTGGGACTACCTGCAGGCTTCCAACAACTTCCGTCAGATGACCACAAAGCCGTCTCAGGTTGGCATTGACCGTGGCATCTTCTCAAGCCCGTTTGACGCCTTCACAAACTATATGAACATCCTCGGCGACTTCATTTCTCGCGTCAACTCTCTCTATCCAGAGGACGTTGACAACGAAGAGCTTTCTTCTCTCCTCACCACCATCAAGAATCAGGATGAGGAGATTGAGATGAAGAACAAGGAGATTGTTCGTCTGCAGACCAAGATTGAGAAGATTGAGGCTGCCGAACTGAAGCTTCGCGAAAAGCTGGAGAAGCAGAAGGCCGCTAAGCCCGCAGCTAAGAAGACAGCTGCCAAGAAGCCTGCCGCTAAGAAGGCTGCTCAGAAGGAGGAAGCTCCTGCTGAGGAAGAGACAAAGGCTTAATTATGATCATATTGAAATGGCAGGAGTGCCATACTTCTAAAATACAGAATTAAGGTTCTTGTATAAATACAAATATTGGTTAATAAAGTTATGAGTGTCCTATCGCGTGATGTGATGGGACACTTTTTGTTTGTCAGATTGACGGAAAATCATTAATTTTGCAGCCGAATAAGGCAATCTTAATTCCTACATTCCGTAGCCTTGTAACTTTTAAGGATTATTATTATCGACAAAATATATTAGAAGAAAATGAAAAAGACAATTGTTAGCTTGTCTGTCGTAGCCGCGTCTGCGATTTTGGCAAGCTGTGGCGGACTTGGCGCTGCAGGACTTGGAACTCCTGCGAACGGTACTTTAGGTGGTGCCACATCAGGAACAACGAACAGTAACAACAGCTCTTCTTCCTCCAACTCTTCACAGACAGGAGGCATTCTCGGAGGCATCTTCGGTTCTAATGGCGCTGGATCTACTCTCGGTAATGTGCTTGGCAGCGTGCTTGGCTTGGATAAGCTTACAACTAAGCAGCTCGTAGGCACATGGCACTATAAAGGTCCGGGCTGCGCTTTCACAAGCGAGAACGCTCTGGCAAAGGCTGGTGGCGAGGTGGCTGCTGCCGAGGTGAAGGAGAAGCTTGCCGCACAGTATGCTAAGCTCGGCTTCACTGCTGCCAACACTTCTATCTCTTTCAATGAAGACGGCACCTTCAACGCACATATTGACGGCAAGGCACTCAACGGTAAGTGGACATACAACGAGGAGGACGGCAAGCTGGAGATGAAGACTCTCCTTCTCTCGCTCTCTGGTTATGCTAAGAAGAACAGCGACGGCATCGGCGTGCTCTTCGAGTCGAAGAAGATTCTGACGCTCCTTCAGACTCTTGCCTCTGTAAGCGGCAATAGCACTCTCTCCACCATTGGTGACCTCAGCAAGAACTACGACGGCGTACGCGTAGGCTTCGATATGACAAAGTAAGAGCATATCCATAACTTTATATACACGAAAAAAGGACAGCCCCGAATGGAAGGCTGTCCTTTTTTCGTGTTATTTGTGCGTTCGTTATTACTAACCAGAGTCAATATCCTGGGTTTTGCTTAAGGTTCGGGTTCAGCTCATGAGCCTTTTCCGGGATAGGGAATACTGTGGTGTATCCTTTCTTGTCGGCTTCCGATGGAGTATGGATGTCATACTGCTTGCCATACGTGCCGAAGCGTATCATGTCCTGACGGCGCCAACCTTCCCAAACCAGTTCAAGGAGACGTTCGTTGAGGATGTTGTCAAGAGTGGCAGAAAGCGAAGGCATGCCCACACGTGAACGTACAGCATTCATCTCCTCATCTCCTGACTCTCCGTTTCTCACCTTAGCCTCAGACTTCATGAGCAGCACGTCGGCGTATCTGTAGAGCACGATGTCGTTGTCGGGCAAACGACCATCAGAGTAAGCCGTACGGTCCACTTCATACTTCTTCATTCGTGCGCCTGCCGTTTCCAGATATGGACTTGCTGTAAGGTTCTCCTCAACAGCGAGTGGCTTATATTCGAGTGGAGTGCCGTCGTCCAGCGTTACATACTTGCCGTCAACCTCCACCTTTCCAGTATAGAAATTCATGTCAAGACGTGCGTCCGGCGTTTCCGTACCAAATCCGTTTACAGCCATTGTATGGAGTGTGGCGCACGTGCCGTTCTCAGAAGCTCCGCTATAGGCTCCGCCATGAGCGTAGTGGCGTGATCGGAAGAGATAATGAAATTCGTTCAGATAGAGAATCTTGTCCAAAGGAATGGTGAATATGTTCTCCGTAGAGCCTTCATTGTGTACGGCGAAGTTCTTGGTATAGTCAGCTTCAAGCGTATATCCGGCAGTCGTGATAAGGTCGCAGTAGTGGACGCAAGTCTGCCATGCGTTCTTCTTGTTGCCTTCGATGTCAAACATAATGGTCTTGCCGTCAGGACGTGAAGAGTCGGTCCAGTCATCGTCTGTATATACCTCTGCATTAAGACTGAGCTTGGCAAGCAGAAACCAAGCCACCGGTCGTGTCACCCTTCCATAGTAGTTGCCCTGCAGATTGCTGTGCTCATTAGCCAGCAGCGGAGCCACGTCCTGCAGTTCCTTCACCACATACCAGAACACATAGCTTCGGTTGCTCTGTCTGATGTCTGCCGTCTTTTGTGTTGACGATTGTAGGATGGGTATGCGTCCGAACATATCCATGGCATAATAATAATACATGGCGCGGACGGCACGCACTTCAGCCGCATAGTCCACACGCTGCTGTTCTGTCAGCAAAGCCTTGTGCTTCTCTATCGTCTCAAGCGATTTCGTTGACAACACTATCACCTTATACAGGTATTTCCAGACGTTATACAGGTCGGTGTCCGTGGCTGTCCACGTATGGTTATACATGTTTTCCCACAGACCGCCGTCATACCAGTTGCCTCCACGTATGGGGATGATAGCCTCGTCGGTGGTCAACGTGTTATAGTCATAGATGCCGCGGCATGTGCCCTGCAGTCCCTCGCCCTCTTCGTGAGCTCCGATATAGTTGTATAGCGAAGCTACAGCATTGACGTAAAGGCTGTTGGCAGAGTCGTAAATCTCTGTTTCCGGTATCTGGTCCTTTGGTGTCTCGTCCAGACAACTCGTCAGAGAGAGTGACAGGGCGAGAACCGATAAAGCGAAAAATCTATGTTTCATAGTCTTCTGTCATTATACGTTTAGGATAATTCGTTGGTTTTCAGAATTGCACGCTCACACCCACCGAGTAAGTTCTGTACGTAGGATAGCATCTCTTGTCGTCGATGCCCATTGAGGAATTCACCACGTACGAGTTGATCATCGGTGTCAGTCCGCTGTAGGAAGTGATGGTGGCAAGATTGTTGACGCTGCACGATACGCGCAGCGAGCGCACAATCCTGCTCTTCACCGGGATGTTATATCCGATGGTGAGATACTCAAAGTTCAGATAGTCGCCGCTTTCCAGCCAGTAGTCAGACACGTTCTGGTCCACTATGTTCTTTTCTGGTGCGCCCTTCAGCACGTTATATGTCGGGAATGATGACATATTGTTGTATGCCAAAGCCGTGCCGTTGAATATCTTGTGACCGAAAGCACCGTTCATCTGCAGCGACATATAGAAGTCCTTGTAACGTAGCGATATATTCGAACCGAGTGTGGCTTTAGGTGTGGCTTGTCCGCAGATGCGTCTGTCGCCGCCGTCTCCGAAGTCGATGGTGCCATTGCGGTCAAGGTCTTCTATCTTGTATTTCATAGTTCCTTGCTCGTCCTTATACAGACCCGTGCAATGCGGCAGATAGAACACGCCTAACGGCTGACCCACTATCTGATAAAGCACGTGATTGTTGTCGCCTCCGTTCTGTCCGGCACCGTCTATGGAGCCGATGGCAGTGATGTTTGGTGCCGACATATTCATGCCGTTGTAGTTGCCTGACAGCGACAACAGCTTGTTCTTCTGGAACGAAAGGTTCATGCTCACGTTCAGGTCGATGTCCTTTGTCTGCACGGGTGCGATGGAGAAACCAATCTCAAGACCTTGGTTCGACATTGATCCGATGTTAGCCAGCAGCTTGTCGTAGGCGAACGGCGGCACGGGCACGTCGTAGGAATAGAGCATGTCTGAGGTCTTCGAGTAATAGTATTCGGCTGTAAGCATCAGTCGGTTGTGCCACAGTCCTATTTCTCCACCGATATTGAATGTCGACTTCGTTTCCCATTTCAGGTCAGGATTGTTGTTTCGTATAGTGCCGAGCGTCACCGTCGGAGTGTTGTTCACATGTACGATGCCCGTCTGCTGCACATTCTCCATTGTGGTGTAGGCTGTTATGCCGCCCAGATTGCCCGAACGACCGTAGCCCGTGCGTAGCTTCAAGGTGCTGATGCCGTCAAACGAGCGCAGAAACATCTCCTTCTTGACGTCCCATTCTGCCGATACGGACGGGAAGAATCCCCACGTGTGATCGTCGCCCACCATTGACGAACCGTCACCGCGCATTGTCAGCGTCAACTTATACTTATTATATAATGTATACGAAGCGTTAGCCATAACCGACGCCAGCGACATGTCGTCGTAAGTGCTGCCCGTTCCTCCGTAAGGACGTGACGACGTAGCTCCGATGTTGTCGTAGCCGAAATCGTTGGTGGTTATGCCTTTGGCGTGTGTCCAGAAAGCCGTATGTTCCTGATAATGATATTCTGTGGATATTC
>ERZ1035027.1344-NODE-1344-length-11615-cov-8.472145_pt1 | contig 11615 bp, 7 predicted proteins | sample MGYA00520604_ERZ1035027 | MGnify/ENA primary metagenome ERZ1035027 (study PRJEB33766, sample SAMN09781743) | gut metagenome | biome: gut microbiome | host: Homo sapiens | place: Madagascar | study: EMG produced TPA metagenomics assembly of the PRJNA485056 data...
AGTTTGACAGGCGGTGGAGGCCTTCGTCCAGATCTTGGTCGGAGACGCAGTAGCTGAGGCGGATGTGGCCTTCGGTTCCGAAGCAGTCGCCCGGGACTAGGGCTACGTTTGCTTCTTTGATGGCTTTGATGCAGAAGGCTTCGCTTGTTAGGCCGTACTGTTTGATGCTGGGGAAGGTATAGAAGGCTCCTGCGGGCTCTACTGCATCGAGGCCCATGGCGTTTAAGGCTGCGAGCACGCGTTTGCGGCGGGCTCGGTAGACCTTGAGCATGGGGGTTGGGTCGACGGTCAGGGCTCGGGCTGCGGCGTCCATCTCGAAGGAGACGGCGCTTGATACTAGGTATTGGTGAGCTTTTGCGATCTCGGCGATGACGGGGGCTGCGGCTGCGAGCCAACCCAGGCGCCAGCCGGTCATGGCCCAGGGCTTGGAGAAGCTCTCGATGACGACCGTCTGCTCGCGTAGCTCCGGGTGGCGTTGGGCAAAGCGCTCGTAGCCGTCCACATAGACGAGGCGGTTGTATACGTCGTCGCAGACCACGTAGATGCCCGCCTGCTCCGCTACGCGCGCCACGGCGTCGAGCGATGCCGCGTTGAGAATGCAACCCGTGGGATTGTTGGGCGTGCAGATGACGATGGCCTTGGTCGCCGGGGTCACACAGGCGCGAAGCGCATCCTCGTCAATCTGAAATTGCGCAGGCTCCGTATCCAAAAAGACCGCTTTGGCGTGATTGGCTACGACGATGCTCTCGTACAGGCCAAAGGCCGGCGTGGGGATAATGACCTCGTCGCCGGGGTTGAGCATGGCCATGAATGTTGCCGACAGGGCCTCGGTCGCACCGTCGGTCAGGATGACCTCGTCGGCCGAAAACGTAAGGCCCGCGTCCCCCATGTAGGCAGACAGTGCCTCGCGCAGGACAGGGCGACCGTTGTTGGGCGGATAGTGTGTGTCGCCGCGGCCCAGTGCGGCGGTCACCTCGGCGCTAATCACATCGGGCGTGGGAAAATCAGGCTCGCCGAGCGCAAGCGCGATGCATCCCGGATGCTGAGCGGCGAGCGCGTTGATTCGGCGGATACCGGAGGGCTTGAGCGTGGCAAGCGAGGTATTCATGGGCAGGCGCATGGCGTTCCTTTCGTAAGGGTTGCACTAGGATAGCGCGGCGAGGCACCGCCAGACGGTGTAACCTAAACGGAAACCAACCGGAAAGGAGGCAGCATGGAGACGATCGCGCGCGGCGATAAGCCCAAGACGTTGCAAACCATTGCGTATATCAGCATTCCCGAGAGCGCCGATCTTGAGTTTTTGCTCTGGGACCTGCAGGATGCCATCGCCGCCTATGCACAGCTTTCCGGCACTGTACTCCCCCGACCGGTCGACTTGAAGGCGGATGATGACGATGCTGCCGCCGATGGCCTCGTGCTCGCCGTTGATGATGCATTTGATGACGGGGCGATGATCACTGTCGAGCAGATGCTCGATCGCCTTGGGAATGCAGAGACACGCGTCTATGTCGTCGTGCAGGTTGCCCACAGAAGCACCGAGGGGGCGCACATGCCCGTCAAGCGCCTGCGGGAAGCTTGCGAGCTCCGTAAACTAACGTGGTGTGGCGGCGTTGCCATCTGCGCCGGCAGCGGCATCGCAGCGCTTCGCCATTCCCCGCGCATGGGACTCTTGCGGCGACCGTTTTCGGAGGCCATGGACAAGCTCGTGGGCGCCGTGCGCATGGGCTGCTCCGTCGAGCATGCACAGCGACTTGGCGGCGGCAATGCCGCCAACGTCGACGCCGACGGCATGGTTTGCGCCGAGCCAGCCGTGCCCGCGCCGATCTGGCGAGGCGTTCTGAAACACCTCGGCGCCCGCACTCAATCAATAATCTAAATTAATGAGCTGCCCAGTCAACGGCTTCACTCCAACGCTCGACAAGCCGCTCCAAACGCCACGCCGCGTTGGCAGGACTCGTCGACGGCAGCACGATGGCAGGTAGCCCCGTCCGCTCTTGTAGATAGCGTTTGTAGAGCCGCCCGGCCGCGCCGCCGTTGCAGATAACGACCTCAATCGGCGTGACATCGGTAATGCGCTCGATATGTGCCGGCACAACGTTGCGAATGCTCGCGTCGCTCGAGCCCTTAATGTCGCAACTCTCGATCACATCCCACAGGGCCACGCCGCCGTTCAGCAGCATGGATCGCTTGGCAGCAATGGAGGCATCGAGCGTCGCGGGCTCACCGCTTGCCAAAGGATCGCCCTCGTTGGGTGGCACGAGCACACCGAGGCACGCGGCCATCACGCGCCAAAAGCGATTCTGGGGATTGCCGTAATAAAAGGCATTGGTACGCGAAAGCACTGAGGGAAACGACCCCAACACCAAGATGCGCGAGTGCTGGTCGAACACGGGCTCGAACCCGTGCTCAATATGTTGATAGCCCTCGTCAGGCGTTGCCATGACCTAGGCCCTCGACAGATAGCGCACCTCGTAGGGCGCAAGCTCAAGAGTACCCGTCAGCTCAACCGTGGGCGCGCCGTCGGCAAGCAGGTCAACAAAGGACCCGTTGAGCTCGCCGGCGCCAAAGGTGTAAGGCTCGTCCACGGCATTCACCGCCACGAGTACCGTCGCGCCGTCGCAGGCGCGCTCGAACAGCAGCTGCTTGTTCTGGATCACCACGCTACGGTACGCGCCGTAGTTGAGGGCACGGGCCGGCGCGTCGTCGGCCGAGCGCAGGCGTGCAAGCTGCTTGATGAAGGCCGTCAGCTCGTTGGGTGTGGGCTCATCGAGCGCAGGGCGCAGCGCCCAATCGCCATCGGGGCCGCCCTTTTCGCCGGCAATCCCCCACTCGCTGCCATAGTAAACGCATGGGATGCCCGGCATGCCAAAGAGCATGCCATAAGCGGGACGCAGGCAGGACTTGTCGGTGAGGATGCTTGCCAGGCGCGGCACGTCGTGGTTATCGACAAACGACAGCAGGTGTTTGCCGCGGTAGATGCACCAGGGGTCGCCACCAAACTGACGGTGCAGCGAGTGCGCGATCTCGAACATGTTGACCGAGTTAAAGCTGGAGTACAGGCCCTTGTAGCACTCGTAGTTGGTGCAGGAATCGAGCATCTCGTCGTTGACGATCTGGTTGTAGTCGCCGTGAAGCGTCTCGCCGATCAGCACAAAGTCGGGCTTAAGCTCACGGGTAAAGGCGTGCAGGCGGCGCATAAAGTCGCGGTCGAGCATATAGGCAACGTCCAGGCGCAGGCCGTCGACGCCAAAGACCTCGGCCCAACGACGCACGGACTCGAGCAGGTAATCGACCACGGCGGGGTTTTGCAGGTTGAGCTTCACGAGCTCAAAATGGCCTTCCCAGCCCTCATACCAAAAGCCATCGCCGTAGCACGAGTCACCGTCAAAGCTGATATGAAACCAGTCTTTGTAAGGCGAGTCCCACTTTCGCTCCTGAACATCGCGGAAGGCCCAAAAGCCGCGGCCGACGTGGTTGAAGACGGCGTCGAGTACCACGCGGATGCCGTGAGCATGCAGAGTCTCGCACACGGCGGCAAAGTCGGCGTCCCCACCCAGGCGGCGGTCGATGTGGCGCAGGCTGCGCGTATCGTAGCCATGGCTATCGGACTCGAGCGGCGGGTTGATCAGCACAGCGCCAACGCCAAGCTCCTGCAGGTAGTCAGCCCATCGGGCAATCTTCATGATAGGAGCATCGGGGTTGGGCGCGGCGTTGGCAGCCTGGGCGAGTTCGTCCTCGGCAACGGGCACGGCGTTTTCGCGCGGAGCTCCACAAAAGCCCAGCGGATAGATCTGATAGAACGTCGTCTCGTATGCCCACATAGCAACCTCCCGGTAAGCTCAACACAACGACATCCATTGTATGCCCGGCAGGGCAGCTAATTTGGGACGGGGCTGTTTTAGCTACCCCGACCCTCTCCTAGGTTGTGATTAGGCGACGGGCTTGGCGCGGCGTATGGCCGGGAACAGCACGGTGATGGCGAGGATCTTACCAAATAAATGGTACTGCCGAGACGCCGCTGAGCGAATAGAGAGGTGTCCGCACGGGTGGCTATCCTATGATGAAGGCAGCATATTCCCACACCTGACCTACAAAGGTAGTTGAACGATGGCAGACATTAAAATCAAGATCGTCAGCAATCCATATCAAGAAATTGTTCGGTTCTTCCGATGGGATAACGGCTGGCAAGAAATAACGACATCTACAAATCCCAATAGCGCACTCCATAGCACGAAGATCGTTAACGGATTCTTCCCCTTTAAGGCCGAAGAGATCATCGACATCCTCGCCAAAGAGTTCGGCGGTGGCGACAAAATTGAATTGCATTTTGAAGGCGCGGATGACGAATGGCAGGAGTTGCTCGCCATCTGCACCGAAGGGCCACGTGCCAACACATACGAGGTCATACGAGACGAGCGCTATCTATCAAACGCCCGTGACGTCTTGCCGGAAATTGTCGAAGTCTTCAGAGAAATCCAGGGGCTTGTAGACGAAGCAGTCTCCGAGCGAACAAAAGTCTCTGAGCAAATTAGGAAGTTCACCGATGTCTCGAGCGACATCATCCCACTGTGTGTGCTCGGCAACTATAGCGCAGGCAAATCGACGCTCATCAACGCCCTCATTGGCATGGAGATCCTTCCCAGCGGCGACGAGCCTGTAACGGCCCGCATATTTCAAATCAAACGTTCAAAAGACCGAGATCGCGCGATGGTTCAATTCTCCTGTGGCAACAGGCGATTCTTGCTGCGCTTTGACCTTGATGGCCTCATGGAAAACAAAGAGCTTGTGGGGGAGCCCCTATACGACAAGATCGCAGCCAAAGTCGCCGACTCCATGCCCGGCATGGCCTCCCATATGAACAGCGCCCTCAAGGTTCTCAACTCATATCATGCCGATGAAGACGACCGGACTATCTCCGATCTGATCAGAATTGAAGTCCCCTTTAGCGATACCGACCCGTGGCCCCATGACAGGGAGTTTGTCATCTTTGACACCCCGGGGTCGAACTCTGCCTCCAACGCCGATCACGCCCGAGTACTCAAACAGGCAATGGAGGGCCTCTCGAATGGCCTTCCCATTTTCGTTGCCGAGTACAACTCACTCGACACGAAGGACAACAAGAACCTCTCCAACGAAATAGAGCAGATTCCCGCAATCGATGAACGCTTTGCCATGATCGTAGTCAACAAAGCAGATTCCGCCGACCTTCCCAAAGGAGGATTCGACGATGAAGCCGTCTCACAAATCATGCGTTGGTCCATTCCGGCCAGCCTTTACGGGCAAGGTATCTACTTTGTTTCTTCCATCCTCGGCCTAGGCTCAAAGAACTCCAGCGAGTTTATAAGCGACAACTATGCCGAAAAATTCGAAGACCAGCAGCGTAAATACACCGATCCGACAAGTCGCTTCTACAAAACGCTCTACCGCTACGACATCCTTCCGGGACAGATCTCGCGCAGAACCAACCGCGAATCCGAGGCTTGCAAGGACCTCCTTCTTGCCAACAGCGGACTCTTTTGTATCGAAAACGAGATACGGCTGTTTGCCGAGCGGTACTCTGCCTACAACAAATGCAGCAGGTCGGAATCGCTCCTACAAGACATTGTCAGCATAACCGAAGAAGAGATTGCAAATAAGAAAACCGACCTCGAACAAAAGAAAGCACAGCGAGAAGCCGAGCTCGAAGAGGATAAGCGCAATCTCATCAACCAGCTCGAAGACTGCAGAGAGCATGAACGGCTGGACTCCTCGGCCAGCTATGCCGGCGCCATCGACAGGAACGTTTCCGCCGAGCAGTGGAAAACCAACCTTGGCACGCTTCAGGCGCGTCAAGGCGCCATCACCGAAGACAAGCGAGAGCGCCTCGAATACTCAAAACGGTCGAGTGCAGCCGCGCAAGCGTTTGACTCAATCGCCCCTAACTTCTTCAACAGGCTCGGCGAATCGATAAAGGGAAGCCCGGCCAACACGCAAAAGGACGTCGACTCCCAGCCAATATTTGGGCTAGCGGAGGTTGGCAAAGGCCTTTGTGATGACATCACCGATGCGCTCCAAAAAAGATCCGACGCAAAGGCTGCCGAAAGAACAGCCGACAAAGATGCCGCCGACCAACTCTTTTACGAGGTCATCAATCACTATGACGAATGTACCGAGCAAATAGCTCAGACCATCGATGAGCTGTCGCAAAGCTATTGGAAGGATTGTGCGGAGCATAGCCGCGATGCCCTCTATCGCATCGCCACCAGCAGCGACAATCCTCTTTCCGAAGAGAAGCGCCAAGAGGTCGGCGACATCATTCTTAAATATCGTGGCCTCGCGCTCGATAAGACAAAGGGCCCCATTTTCAGCAAGGCAGACTTTACCGAACTGAAGCTCATGAACCGTGTCATCTTTAAATCTGACAAGCTTTTGCTTAGGAAAGTCGAAGACAAATTCAACCGCGAAATCTCACGGTGTTTCTGCGAAGCACGCGCCGAAACAGAGCGCGAGCATACCTACGGCTTTACCGAATGGCTCAACGAGCTGCTTGGCCAAATTACGAGCAATATCACCGATTACAACCCGGTGCTCCATGGCCATGTCGAAGACATCAACAGGCAAACCGCGGAGATCAACGCTCTCGAAGCAAAACTCGAGACGCTCAATAATCGAAAAGAGTACATTGCGCGCATCATTAATTGGAAGGAATAGGCTGATCGTATGGGCATCAAAAACGCGATTATGCGCGCTGCCGATAAAGCCGGCAACGCGGTCGCAACCGTCTCGGTACTCAGCAGCTCCCAACTCGATGAGGTCGACAAAAAGCGTACAGCATACTTATCAGAAAAGCCGAATCCGGCAGACGAGCAAGCTGTCGAGCTCACCAATCGGCTCTTGGCAACTGCCGCCGTTGAGCTTCACAACGCCTATCTGCCGCAGCTGCGAAATGTATACGCGCCGATTGACCCCTCTATCGAATACCCCACGGGCTTTAACGCTGACAACAACATCCGCTTCATGAATATCACGAAGTGGATCGTCGACCCCAACGAGGACAGTCTCGAAAAGCTCGTAAATGTGTATGACGTTCTTTCTGACGAAGAATGCAACATTGCGCTGGTTTTTAATCGAACCAGCGCAAGCACCGAGATATTCCTTGCAGTCGTCAATAGTGACAATGCCCGTGACAACATCGACGCCGATAATTTTTCCCGGCGCATGTCGGATGCCCTGAGGGGCAACTTCCCCGGTTCCGAAGTGGGGCCCGCCAACCGCGGCCCCATTCCGTGTCTAGACAATCGACGCTCGTCTTCGGTTGCCGCCGTTTCGAATATTCCAGCCGAAAAGAGCGAGAAATTCGTCACGCAAACCATTGAGAAAGTTCTTGACGGCATTGTGCCTGGCAGGCCGAGCGAAGACTACACTATCGTGCTGCTCGCAACCCCGATTCACGATATCGAATCGCGTAAACTCCGCCTCGCCGAGCTCCACACACTGCTGACGCCCTATGCCTCATGGACGACCAACTACACATATCACCAGAACGACTCCATCGGATCGTCCGCGACGATTGGCATCAATGCAGGTGTGAGCGCCGGCAGGCAGGTAGGGAGCAATCAGGCTGTTGCTCAAAACTACAACGAAACGGACTCGACAAACGAGTCGACCTCGGAATCGAGCAACGAGAGCGTAACCGACTCGTCCACATCGACCGAAAGCATCACGGATACGGTCACCGACGGCAAGAATGAGTCCTCGAGCGGGAGCATAGGCGCGGGCATTTCCTCGGGTATACCCATAGGCACACCCAACGGTGGGCGAGCAGGCGCACCCGTCAGTCCCTATCTCGGCGTATCCGCAAGCCACACCGAGGGCTCGTCGCACTCCACGTCTACAGCAAAAGGTACGAGCTCATCTACCGGCAAGGCCATATCCAACTCGCTCGGCAAAGCCGTCACCAGCGGTGTTGGCAAGGCCGTCTCAAAGGGAGCGTCCGTGACTTCCGGTGTTTCGCAAGCCGTAAATCTCGGCGCCAACTTTGGCGGATCGTTCGCACGCTCAAGCACGGTCACCGCTACCATCGGCGCCGACGAAGGCATCACACAGACGTTCAAGAATTACTCCATCCAACACACGCTCGAAATACTCGAGTTGCAAATGAAGCGCTACGACCTTGCCTCGGCACTCGGCATGTGGGACTTTTGCGCCTACGTGCTATCAGAAGACCACAACGTCGCGAACAACGTTGCCCACACTTACCTCGCCCTCACCCAGGGCAAAGAGTCCTATATGTCTCAGGCTGCGGTAAACCTCTGGCGTGGAGACCTCGGAGAGCAAAGTGCCGACGCCGCGGCAATCTGCTCCTACCTTCGCGATTTGCGCCATCCTGTTTTTGCCCTCTCCCCCGCCCTGCTCGATCAACATCCGAGCTTTTCGGTCTATCCGGTAACAGTCGATGCAACCGCCGCCCTATCGGGCAAGGAGCTGGCTTATTCGCTCAATTTCCCCAAGAAATCCGTCCCAGGGCTGCCCGTTATCGAGTGTGCGTCTTTTGGACGCAATGTCTCAACGTTCGATGGCACGCAGCCCCAACACGGCCTTTGCATAGGCAAGGTTTTCCATATGCATCGCGAGGAACGCATTAGGACGTTCCTGTCAAAAGACTCACTCGCCTCGCACACCTTTGTTACAGGCAGCACCGGCGCAGGAAAGACCAATACCGTCTGCCGCATCCTCGATCAGGCGCTCGATCAGCAGGTCAACTTCCTTGTCATTGAACCTGCCAAGGGCGAATACAAGGACGTGTACGGGGGCCGCGAAGACGTAAACGTCTTTGGAACCAATCCAGAATTCACGCCGCTCCTGCGCATCAATCCTTTTAGCTTCCCGTCCGGCATCCATGTGCTGGAACACCTCGACCGACTCGTTGAGATCTTTAATGTTTGCTGGCCCATGTACGCCGCCATGCCCGCCGTCCTTAAAGACGCTGTCGCCAGGTCATACGAAGACTGCGGATGGGATCTTGCCGCTTCTGATAACCCGTATGGAGCCGATCTCTTTCCCTGCTTTGCAGATGTTGCCCGCAACGTCCGCGAGATTCTCGACTCCAGCGAGTACGATGCTGAAAATAAGGGCGCCTACAAGGGGTCGCTGCTCACGCGCCTCAACTCGCTCACCAACGGGCTCAACGGCATGATGCTTTCGTCGAACGAAGTCGATGCTAGCGTGCTTTTTGACGCCAACACAGTCATCGATCTATCGCGCATTGGCTCCGCCGAAACAAAATCCCTACTCATGGGTCTTCTTGTACTCAAACTTCAAGAACATCGCATGGCCGAGAAAAAGGGCATGAACCAGCCGCTTCGCCATCTGACCGTGCTTGAAGAGGCGCACAACCTGCTTAAGCGATCGTCGAGCAGCCAAGGCTCGGAGAGCGGCGACCTGGCAGGCAAGAGCGTCGAGATGATCTCAAATGCCATCGCCGAGATGCGCACATACGGCGAAGGCTTCATCATCGCCGACCAAGCGCCCGGCCTTCTCGATATGGCAGCCATCCGAAATACGAATACCAAGATTATCCATCGCCTACCCGATCTTTCGGACCGCGAGCTCGCCGGTCGCGCTGCCGATCTCAACGACCAACAGATCGTCGAACTGGCACGCTTGCCTAAGGGCGTTGCGGCCATTTACCAAAACGATTGGGTTGAGCCGGTGCTCTGCAAGATCGCCAAAGCAGACGATGGCGAGCACTTTACGTACAGCCGCCCCATCGACGATGTCGCAAGCAACCAGAGCGATGATGCCCTTGCTGTAGCGCGCATGCTGGCTTACGGAATCAGCATTGGAACCGAGGCGGAGCTGCATAGCGTTCGAGAGCGGCTAGATCGCCTCCATATCGACGCGTCTACAAACGTCAAGATCCTGCGCACCGTTCAAAACCCACCCGCCGAACCGCATATGACCAAGCTGGCACACATTATGAGCGCGCTGTTCCCCGATGTCGTCAAAACGGTCGAACGTGAGCTCAAGAGCAGCAATGAAGCCGAGCAATTGACAAGAGCGGCAGAAGCGGCGCTCGGGGCTTCCATCAACCGCGAAATCGACAACCGTACCAGGCGAGTCATCATCCAGGGCATCATGACAGACATCCTGTACCTGCAAATGCAAGATACCCAGGCATATTCTGATTGGCACAACTGGAACGAGAATAGCGAGGTGAGCTAATGGAGTTTAAGCTAATGGAGTTCAAGCAAATGAAAGTCGACGAACCCAAACCAGGCGATAAACTTGGGTTCAATCCCGATAAGCTCATTGGCCCCGAATCAAAGGAAACCAAAGCAGAAGTTAGCGATATCGACCGCACGGACTCCATCAATCCTGACAAATTGATTGAATCCTCGGTGGAATCGTGTGATTATCCTTCGAGCTATAAGGAGAGGCTGGACCGTACACCGAGCATGGATAATCCCCATGGCAAATGGTCGGGCGATCGAGGGGAATCGATGTTTATTCCCACAGCCGATAGGGTCCGCGAGATTCTTCGAAACAAAGGTCTTAGGGGCGTCGAATACAAAAGTGGCATTCCTGACTTCAGCCTTGTCGAGGAAGCAAGGGTAATCATACAGGGCATGAGCCAGCACAGGCTTTCGCAGATGGGCGAGAACGGCGAGCGCATTATCGGCAACTATGAAAAGGCAGACATTGAATGCGCAAAAGCTTGGAACCTTGAGCAACGCGATGGCAAAGATGATTGGACTCACCAGGATGTCAAGAAATGGCGCGAGGCAAATGAGTACACCTGGCACGAGCACAATGATATGAAGACGTGCTCTCTTGTTCCGACCGAAGTTCACAAGGTGTGCAGCCATCTCGGCGGCGTAAGCGAAATCAAAAACATACTGAATCAGATTGGCGGCTTCGATGACTAACGGCATGAATCTGTGGGGCAGGGATTTCTCGCTCCCCGTCTATTACGAGTGCGACTCGGACCAAGACGTCCTCGAGATTCAAAAGGAAGCAAAGGACGCCCTGCTTGCAAGCTGGGATACCGTTGAGGACAGCAAGGAAGCGATCGAAGATTATTGCCTCGAAAGAGACGGCGATCAGATCGAGAGTCCCATTACGAACATTTTTAGATACGTTATTCCGACCAGCATTGTGGCACTTCGAAGCGACGATGCTCGCAAAGCGGCGCTCATGTGCAACTATCGCTTTGACCCCGAACACGGGCTTGCTGCGGTATTTGAAAACGAAAAACTTACGGCCGTCGTCCCCCAAGATGAGCTGTAGGCCAGCCACAAGCAACCGGAAAACAAAAACTGAGGTCGTCCCAATGCAACGTCGGGGCGGCCTCAGTTTTGCTATACGCATGCCCGCCGCGCATCCTCTCCCCCAAAATAAGTTGCGGTGAAATAGTTCCTGCTTGGGCCTTCAGAGGCCTTAAACAGGAACTATTTCACCGCAACTGATGAGGGGACGTGATTAGGCGACGGGCTTTGCGCGGCGGATGGCTGGGAACAGTACGGTGATGGCGAGGATGACGCCCACGACAGTTATCGTGCCGCCTGCGTAGCCGATCCAGGCGATACCGGGACCCGAAACCACGGCGCCACCGATTGCGGTGCCCGTGCCGATAC
>ERZ1035027.1345-NODE-1345-length-11606-cov-5.194961_pt1 | contig 11606 bp, 7 predicted proteins | sample MGYA00520604_ERZ1035027 | MGnify/ENA primary metagenome ERZ1035027 (study PRJEB33766, sample SAMN09781743) | gut metagenome | biome: gut microbiome | host: Homo sapiens | place: Madagascar | study: EMG produced TPA metagenomics assembly of the PRJNA485056 data...
ATCATCCGGACCGGGCTGGTAGCTCTTCGTGCGGTCGTTCCAATTCAGACCGGTGGAGGGGATCACCGACGTCCAGCCATATGCGATATGCCCCCTGAACCAGTCGTGTTGGTACTCGAAGTCCCCGTTGACGATATGGTCGGGCAGTTGCGGGGCGTCGGTCGCTGTATCGTCCGCCGACGCGGGGGAGGCGCCCAGCAGGCATGCCAGGGCGGCCAACAGGCCTATGAGACGTTTCATTTCAGCTCCTATGCTCCTTTGGGCGGAAAACATCATCGGTGTGCCGGCAGAGGCGTTCCGTGTCGCGTCTCGTCACGGCCAGGCCGGCCAGGAATGTGATGCCGCAGCATGCCAGGGCTCCGTCCCGTATGGTTTTCGAGTCCGTTTCCCGGGTTTCGCTTGGGGTTGGCGTGTACCGTTCGCCGGTGACGAGCAGTCGGCGGCTGTTGCCGGTGTCCGTGCAGGTCACGAGTGTGGCGAGGTCCCTGCCCGGTTGGATGCGCAGGGCGTCCGTGTCTTTCGGACTGGTGATCCGGATGCTGGTGATGCGGTAGTGCAGCACGCGGCCGTACACGCCGATCGTGAACGTCTGGCCTTTCCTGAGTTCGTCGAGCCGGGTGAACAGGGTCCTGCCTTCCATGTTCGTGTGTCCGCTGATCACGGTGCGCGTGTTTTTCCCGCCCACGGGCAGCGAGGTGCCGTGCACGTGGCCGAGCCCGTCGTCCAGGACGTCCGCGCCGGTGCCGTGCCGTATGGGCAGGTCCACGCCGATGGCGGGGATGGACAGCACGCCCATGGTGCCGGACGCGTCCAACCGCAGGAGGCTCTGGTATTCCGTGTCGTCGGTGAAGTCGGCGTCGCGTGTGCCGTCCGCACGGATGATCTCGCCGATCTGCACCTGTTGGGCGGCGAGCCTTCGGTTGTACTCGTTGGCGGCTTCGAGCCGTGTGTCCGTGTCCGTGGCCGTGGTGGCCGACACCTGGGCGGCCTGGGCGGTGGCCGTGAGTCTGCCGTCGGTCACCCATTGGTTCAGTGGGGGAGTGCAGATGATGGCGAGTCCTCCGATGACCAGCAGTGTGGCGAGCAGCGTGTAGACGCGGGAGACGATCCGGTCCCGGTGTTCGAGCCGGCGGCGCCGTTGCTCGGTGCGTCCGCCCGACACGATGGTCCAGTAGTCGTCTTCCCGCGTCATGGATCGTGGCTTTCCGTCAGAGGGTGTGGGCTTCGCGGCGCTTCTTGGACTGGACGGTGAGGTAGGCGACGCCGCCGGCCATGGCGATGACGATCACGCCGATCATGGTGTTGCCGAGCAGGCCGCCGGTCTGCGGCAGTTCGGTGATGGCGTCGATGTTCCTCACGGTGATGGTCCACTTGTTGTCGTTGGTGGGCTGGCCGGTGATGAGCTTGTTCGTGTCGGCGCTGGTGGACACCTTGCCGCCGTCGGTGATGTTCATGTCGAACGCGACGGTCACGAGGCTGGTCATGTTGTCGGGGACCTTGGATTCGACGACGTGGTAGTTGCCCGCGCCGAGGCCTGCGATGTTCAATTGGCCGTCCGCGCCGGTGGTGAACTGGGTGCCTTCGGCCTGCGTGTCGACGTAGGTCCAGGAGCCGGTCTTGGGATCCTGCTTCATCCACTTGCCGGTGTCCTTGTTCTGGATCTTGAAGCCGGCGCCCTGCAATGCCTGCTTGCCGTCCCAGTTGGTCTTTTTGATGTTCAGGTCGTAGGCGCTCACGGTGGCGGTGTCGTTCGAGTCGACGGTGGTCTTGGATGCGGCCGTGCCGTCGTAGAACGTGGTCGAGATGGCCGCGGTGTTGGATGCCTGGGCGGCGCGCTTCGCGTTGGTCACGACCGCCTTGTAGGTGACGGTCACCTGCTTGGCGCTGTTGGCCTTGATGAACGCCTGGTCGAACGTGGCGGTGAACCCGTTGCCGTTCTCGCCCTTGGCGACGGTTGGGGTCACGGTCTTGCCGTCGATGGCGAACGCGGGTTCGCCGGCGAGTGTCAGGCCGTTCATGGTGTCCTTGACGACGGTCTGGGTGGCGGCCTGCATGTTCGGCAGGGTGAACACGTATTTGAAGTCGACGGTCTCGCCCACGGTGAACGAGGCGGATTCCTCCGTGTCGCCGGACTTCGAGTCGATGAACGTGCCCTTGTTGTTGCGGTCCTTGGACACGGTCTTGTCGATCGTGGTGGTCTTGGACTTGACGGTCAGGGTGCCGAGGGTCACGCCGTTCAGGGTCTTGGTGCCTTGGACCGGGGTGCCGACGATCATGGGCACGCCGTCGGAGTCGACGATCAGGTACAGGCCGTTCGGCAGGTCGGACACGGTCATGGTGGTGCCCGTGCCGGCCACGGTCTTCACGGCCGTGATTTTGCTGGCGGACGCGGAGGCGGCGAGCTGTTTGGCGGCCTCGCGCAGCTGGCCCTGCACGGTGCCGGTGGGTTCGCCGTCCTTGCCGACGTGGGCCAGGGCGCCGGCCGCGTCGAAGCCCTGCAGGTCGGTGATGCCGGCCTTGGTGTTGGCGGCGGCGATCCACTTGTCGGACGCGTCGTCGAGCTTGTTCACGGTCAGGGATTTCACGTCCTTGTCGCCGTTCGCGGTGATGTCGCCGTAGGAGCCGAGTCGGTAGAAGTCGAACGTGTGGCCGGTCAAAGTGTTGCCTTGGGCGGCGTTCAATGTGATGGATGCGGTGGCGGTGTCGGCGGTGGTGGGTGTTTCCACTGCCATGGCCGTGCCGGCCAGTCCGAGTGTGGACAGGCTTGCGGCCGCCGCGCACATCGCGGCGAGACGTTTCAGGTTCGTGTTCTCCATTGGATATCCTTTCTTGGGTTTTGGGAGCGGGGGTTGCGACGGTCCTTGTCGGCCGGGGAGGCGTCCCCGCTAGTCCACGTGGCCGGTGTCGGCGGGCCGGCTGATATCCGTGGCCGTGTGGGTATGGCGGATTTCTTCCATACGCCGGTCGGCGCGTGCCGCGACGACGCACATGCTCCATGCCATCAGCAGGCCGAGGAGCCAGAAGACGGCGATGATGATGATTACGCCCATCGTGTTCCCTCCTTGCATCGGGGATTCTCGTTCCCTGTGCCGTTCTTTCCACATGCACCACGTCCGATACCGTTACGGGGGTGATTGTGAGGGCGTGTGGCGTGTGGAGCCGGTTTTCCTTTTTTCGTTTCCGAACGTCGTTGGACGGGAGGCATGAGGGCCGCAGGGATATGAGGAGCGCAAAGGGAGGAAAAAACGGCCGGAACAGGTTCGGGAAACCCTTGTATGGGTTTCCGTCGTCCTGTTCCGGCCGTCTGTAGGATGGTATCGGATGTTCGGTTATGTTCGGGATGCGGTCTCGCTGGCTTGATCATGCTGGAAGCCGTCAAGACCTGCGAAGAGGGTCAGACCAGGCCGATGCCGGGATCGTCCGGCCGCGTATCGTCCGGAATATCGGCTGGGTCCGGCGGCTGGAGTCCTGGGGTCGGGTCGTCCAATCCATGGTCGGGATGCAAACCGATCATGTGGGGCGCGGCGACGTCCCTTTGATGTCTGATGATCGGGAGCCGGCCACGCAGCAGGCTCGTGATCCGGTCGATGAGCATGGGGGAGAGGCGCTGGTTGGTGGAAAGCTGTTCGTGGACGATGTCGGGCACGTCGTCCAGAACACCGAGGTCGTACCTGTCCCAATCGTCGATGAGGGACAATTGCCAGTACGCGTTGTCCTCCTCGCCCCATTGGTCGGTCCAGAACGGTTTCGTCCGGTAGTCCCCGTTGTCCATGGCGTCGGGGTCCATGCCGTTCCACAGGCTCGCTCCGCTGTCGTAGATCGGGGCGGGACGGATGGCGAAGGATTCCACGTCCCTGATCAGACCGAAATTGTTGTAATGCCGGTCCGTGTTGCGTAGCAGGAAGTCGAGGAACAGGAAATCATCCGTGGCGTGCATGATCGTTTCACGGTCGACGCCGAGCCGTTGGCAGGCGTCCACCCAGATGTCGCGCCGTTCCCGGTATCCTCCCTTCCGGAAGATTCGCATGATCTGTCCGGCGGGAATGAGCTCCTCCGTATCCGAAAGCATTTCGTCGCATGCCGACACCCTGGCCCCGTTGATCTTGCCCACACGGTATTCGACATGGTCGATGCCGAGCAGGCGGGCCGTTTTCCACGCTATCCGCTCGTTGTCGGGCTCCTGGCCGGACCGTCCCGCCTTGATGAGGGTCCTGACGCCGTCGTCACGGATGATCCACCGTTTGGGCAGGTCTCCGGCGCTGGTCACGTCCGGCGTGTTCACGTCGCCGATACGGGATGAGTCGCCGGTGAACAACGCCTTGCCGAGCCGTTCGTCGAAATCGTTGTGGAAGAAGTTGAGGTCCTCCCAACGCAGCGTGTCCATGCCGGCGGGACGGATCCAGTACTGGTCGGACAGGCTCAATCCCATGGAACGGTCGAGCAGTTCTTTTCCGGAGGGGATGCCCGTGGCCATGAGCAGCGTGCGTAGGCCGTCCCTTGTGGCGGGGATTCCCCGGGACCGCCACCATGCGGTCACCGAATCACTGTCGGGTCGGGGCTGTCCATCCACGTACATGCCGACCGGTACACGGCTCGGATCGAACACGTCACCCACTTCGAGGATGAGACCCGCGTTCGATGAGTACGCGAATTCCAGTACCGGATGGTTCCGGCACATTAGGACACGGTTCATTTCAAATAGCATCGGACCCCGCGATTATGGTGGATGGATTCATTGCTTCCCGTTTCCCATGGTAGCAACGTGGATGTCCTTCGTTCATGTGGACGTTCCAGGGGAAACGGACGGCCGGAACAGGTTCGGGAAACCCTTGTATGGGTTTCCGTCGTCCTGTTCCGGCCGTCTGTAGGATGGTATCGGATGTTCGGTTATGTTCGGGATGCGGTCTCGCTGGCTTGATCATGCTGGAAGCCGTCAAGACCTGCGAAGAGGGTCAGACCAGGCCGATGCCGGGATCGTCCGGCCGCGTATCGTCCGGAACATCGGCCGGATCCGGCGGCTGGACATCCTGGCCCGGAGCATCCATGGCGATGGAGCCGTCCGTGGTTTTCGGATCATGACGGAGCCGTTCGACAAGGTCGATGAACGTGCGTTCCTCCTGTTCCACGCAGTCGAACAGGATGGAGCAGAACGGTTCGGGATCACCGTCGACCTGCCAGGATTCGAGACCCCGGGCGTAAACACGTCCGGCGTCATGCTTGATCGCCACGGGACGGTATCCGTTCTCCAACAGCATGAGGTTGAGCAGTTGCCGGCCGGTCCTGCCGTTGCCGTCCATGAATGGATGGATGTTTTCGAACATCGTATGGAACGCCGCGGCCTTGAGCAACGGGTGCGCGTCGCTTCCGTTCAGCCCGTCGATCAGGGCTTGCAGGTCGTCATGGATCTCCAACGGGTCGGCGGTCTTGACGCGGGTCGCGGTGATCCTCGCCAGATATCCGTAAGGACGGAACGTGCCGCGTGCGAACGGCTGCAGGTCCAATGCGGTCACCTCGTGGATCCTTTGGATCAGTTCCGGGTCGAGTTCACGTCTTTCGGAGGCGTATTCGCGGACGTAGGCCATGCCGTCGGCGACGCCGCGCGCCGCGAACACGAAACGTGCCGGGGAATCCGAGGGCACGAATTCGCCTTCCAATACGAGGGATGTGTCCTGAAGAGTCAGGGTCGATCCTTCGATGGCGTTTGAATTGTAGGTGTATCTCACGAGCCAGTCGCGGTCGTAATCGGATAATGCCATGGTTTCGACGCCATCCAACGGTTCCAGTGAGAGGGCGTGGACGCGCAGGGTGTCGATGAGGTCCAGTCGGGTGGTGATTTCCGGAATCCGTTCAAGTTTGGCGAGGATGCCGGGCATGTCGTCGATATGTTGACGCAGTTGCGTGTTGGGCATGGTTTCTCCTTCTTTGGCTTATTTTACCGAACCGTGGTGGATCTGGGTCCTGAGAGAGAAACGGCCGGAACAGGGTCGGGAAACCGTCATGTGGTTTTCCGTCGTCCTGTTCCGGCCGCCTGTTTGTTGGAGGGGGAATTGGGTCAGCGCATGCCGTGGCGTGCGGTCACGTCCATGCGGCGGCGTTTCAGGTCGAGCGTGGCGGCGCCCATGCCGGCGAACGCGACGACGGCGAGGATGATGCCGTTCGTGTCCGCGCCGGTGGATGCCATGACCTTGTCGGCCTTGGCGGCCGCTTCGACCGTGGCCTGCTGGGCGGCGTTCAGACTGGTCTGGCCGGCATTGTCGTCATGCTTCGGGTTGGCGGCCTGCTGGGCCGTCTTGAGCGCTGCCTTCGCGGTCTCGTAGTCGCTCTTGGCCTGGGCTTCGACCGTCTGGGCCTGCTTGAGGTCGGCCTGCGCCTTGGCGAGGATCGTCTTGGCCTGGTCGAGCGCGTCCTGTGCTTCCTTGACCTTGGCCTGCGCGGTCTTGACGGCTTCCGTGTCCTTCGCGTCGCTCTTGGCCTTGGCGAGGCGTGCCTGCGCGTCGGTCAACGCCTGCTGCGCGTTCCTGACCGCGGTTTCGGCGTCCGTTTCGGTCTGCTTGGCCTTGTCGGCCTCGTTCCTGGCGGCGTCGTATGCCTGGGTCTTCGCGTCCAGGTCGGCCTGTGCGGCGGCGAGGGCCTGGGTCCTGGCCGCGAGGTCCGTCTTGGCGTTTTCGAGGTCCTTGACCTGTTGGGCGGCCTTGTCGCTTTCCTTCTTGGCCTGCTCGTACGCGGTCTGGGCTTGGGCGAGTTCGTCCTGCGCGGTCTGCTTGGCCTGCTGGGCCTGGTCGGCTTCGCTCTTGGCCTGGTCGTATGCGGTCTGGGCCTTGGCGAGGGCGTTCTTCGCGTCGGTCAGCACGTCGAGACGCGTGTCGGCGGCGGTCTTGTCCTGTTCGGCCTGCTTGACGTCCGTGTTGGCCTTGTCGAGCGCGGCCTGGGCTTGGGTGAGACGCGTCTGCGCCTGCTCGTCGGCGGATTTCGCCTGGTCGTACGCGGTCTGCTTGGTCTGGCGGTCGGTTTCGGCGGTGGTGAGGCTGGCCTGCGCCTGCTCGTCGGCGGATTTCGCCTGCTCGTACGCGGTCTGCGTTTCTGCGGCCTTGCGGGTCGCGTCGGCGAGCAGCTGCGTGGTGCGTGCGGATTCGTCTTGCGTGTCCTGCAGGTAGGAGGTGGCCTTGTCGAGCGTGAGGACGGCGGACGCGTGGGCCGTGTTGGCCTTGTCGAGCGCGGTCTTGGCGGCCTCGACCTGCTTCAACGCGTCCTCGTACGTGGATTGCGCGGATTTGATCTGGTTGACGTACGCTTCGACCTTCGCGCGGTACACGCTGGCATCGAACGTGGTGTCGTTCGCGTTGTAGGAGTTCCAGTCGTTGAAGTACTCCTGCGTGAACGCGTGATCGTAGTTGGTCTCACCGTAGCCGCTGTAGGCCATGCCGGTGGCGATGTACTCCGGGTCGACGATGTTGAGGTAGTGGCCGACCTGCTGGTACAGGTCCGGGTACTTCAGGAAAACGTCGTACGGGGACAGCTTGGCGAGGTCCGGATAGTCGCCGGACTTCACGGCCGCGTCGTAGGTCTCCTTCTCGGCCGTGTACCAGTCGTCGTACGGATCGTCGTCGGAGAAGCCCCAGTCGAGGTTTTCGCCGACGTTGTCGTACTGGTAGTTGTGGTTGTAATGGCCGTTGGCCGCGTAGTTGGCCTGGACCATGGCCATCGCCATCGCGGTCTCGGACACCTTCAACGGTTCCAGACCATGGTCGGCGCGCAGCTTGTTGCATTCGTCGATCATGTCGAGGGCCTTGAGCAGGTTGTCGAGGCTGGTCGCGTCGTCCTTCGCGCCGATGTGCGTGTATTCCAGGTACTGGGACACGCTGTCGTCGGTCAGATACTTGTACGCCTGTTCGGCCTTGTTGGTCTTGAACCATCCGGCCGCGCCCTCGGCCTGCGCCTTCGCGGCCTCGTCCGCGGCCTGCTTCGCGGCGTCCGCGGCGGCCTGCGCCTTGTCGTACGCGTCCTTCGCGGCCGCATACTCGTCCTTGGTCCTGTCGGCCTGCGCCTGCGCGTCCCTCACGGCCTGGTCGGCCTTGTCGAGCGCGGCCTGCGCCTTGTCGTTGGCGGCCTGGGCGTCCTTCACGGCCTTCGCGTCCGTGTTCTTCGCGGCGGTGGCCTTGTCCAGGGCGGCGGAGGTCTTGTCGGCCTTCTCCTGGGCGGCGTCCTTCATGTCGTTCGCCTTGTCGAGCGCGGCCTTCGCCTGGTCGGCCTGGGTGCGGGTCTTGTCGGCCTCGGATTTCGCGGTGGCCTCGGCGACGGTGGCTTGGGCCTGCGCGGTCTTAGCGTCCTTCACGGCCTGGTCGGCCTGCTTGGCCTTGTCCTGCGCCTCCTGGATCTTGGCGGGATCGTTCGCGTCGCCCGCGATGCGGGTGGCCTCGTCGAGCAGACTCTTCGCCTGGTCGGCCTTCTGCTGGGCCTGCTGCGCGGCGGCGGATGCCTGGTCGGCCTTCGTCTGGGCTTTGCCGAGCGCGTCCTGCTTCGCGGCGGTGGTCTGGTCGAGCTTGGTCTTGTCGGTCGAGTCGACCTTCCGCTGCGCGTCCTTCACGGCCTGTTCGGCCTGTTCCTTGGCCTTGGCGGCGTCGTCACGGATGGACTGGCTGTCGTTCATGGCCTTCTTGATGGTCTCGGCGTTCTTCGCGCTCTGGTCGGCCTTGTCCTTCGCGGCGGCGAGGCTGTCGTGGGCCTTGTCGAGGTTGGTCTGGGCCTGGTTGACGCCCGTCTGGGCGGCGGCCACGTTCGGATCGTTGTTGATGGTGGTCTCGACCTGCTGTTGCGCCTGCTGCACGTTCTGCTGGGCCTGCTGCACGCCGGTCTGGGCCTGCTGGACCTGCTGCTGGGCCTGCTGGGTGCCGGCCGCGGCCTGGTCGAGGCTGGTCTTCGCGTCCGTGACGGCCTGCTGGGCCGCGGCGACCTGGTCCTGCTGGGGCTGCGTGGTCGGCTGGGCCGCGGCCTGGTCGACGGCCTGCTGGGCCTGCTCGACGGCCTGCTGGGCCTGTTCGACCGGGGTGGTCGCGGTCTCGTCGGCCATTGCCGGCGCGGCGATGGTGCCCGCGACGGCCACGGATGCGACGGCCGTTGCGAAAGCCTTCTTGTTCATAATTCTCCCTCCAATGCCATGCCCCGTATCGGGGTCGTGGCTCCAATGGAAACATCCCTGCGACGTTTCCGACAACCATTCCACGTGCCCCCAATCCGATATCGGCGCCATCGGCGTGTCGCGGTCGCGGAGGCATATGGCGCGCATACCCACCAGTCTACCCCCGCATGAGGCGGTGCCGGCGTGTGGGCGTCTACCGTTTCATGCCGTGACGTCCGTACGGACGGACGCGTGGCCTGGACTCGACCATCGCCACGGGCATGCCCGCGAGCAATGCCACACCGGACACGAGCAGCGGGCGCGCGTCACGGCCGGTGGTCCTGGGCGCGTCCTCGGGATAGGGCGCGTCGTCCGGCATGCTCACGCGTTCGCCCGTGACGAGCAGCCGATACGTGTTCAGGAAGATCGGAGTGCAGGTGACCAGCGTCACCAGGTCGCGTCCCGGCTGGATGCGCACGTCGCGCAGATCGTCCGGATCGACCTTGCGGATGCGTTCGACCTTGTAGGCGAGGGTCTGGGCTGCGACCCTCACGTAGAACACGTCACCCTTCCTCAATTCGGTGAGCCGGGTGAACAGGGCCTTGTCGGCCACTCCCGTATGTCCGGTGATCACACTGTGGGTGCTTTGCCCGCCGACGGGCAGGCTGGTGCCGTGAAGGTGTCCCGCACCGTTCTCCAACGCGTACGCGTCGGCCCCGTGCCGGACGGGCAGGTCCACGCCGATGGACGGGATCTCGATGGTCGCCATGATCCCGTCGCCGAAATCCAGCAGGTTCTGGTATTCCGTGTCCGATTTGAACCCGAAATCACCATCGATGGTCCCGTCCTTGCCGGACGTCTCTCCGATGACATGCGGCGTGGCGGCGAGCCTCCGGTTGTACTCGCGGGCCGCGGCGACCATGCGCGCGTACTTCTCGGCGGAATGGTCGTCCTTCGCGGCCAGGGCGGACGATTCGGCCGCCCTGCGGGCCGCTCCGGCCTGTTCCACGCCAAGCCAAGCGAACGTGCCCACGCCCGCCAGGCAGAACACGACCGTGACGGCGATGAGTGCGCGGAACACGCGTCTCGCATGCCGTGCGCGTATGCGGCGCAGGCGCCGCATGCGACGTCCCTCCGAAGCACGTTCGCCCTCGATGATCCAATCCCAATCCATAACGTCCATACCTTTGCCACGATCCGTTCCACGAATATCGACGGGGATGGGCAACGGGAAGGGCCGGCGTCCGGACCATTCCGCCCACGTCCGAATGGAGTTGGTGGATGGCCGTCCGCCGGCCCTTCCGTCACCGGGTTCCGGTCACTCGTCGTCCGGCATGCCGTGGCCGTTCATGCGTCTGGTGAGCATGACGGTCGAGCCGATGCCGAACATGAGCAGCAGGACGCCGCCCGCGATGGCGATCGGCAGGCCGATACCGCCCGTTTCGACGAAGTTCTCGTGAACCTCCTGCCATTGTGCGTACAGGGTGATGTCCTTGTCCTGCAATGCGACCTTGCTGCCGTCCTTATAGACGACGTCCGCCTTACCGGGTTTAGTGCCCCAACCCTTGAACACGTACTTATCGCGTTTGAACGACTTGGACGTGTCGGACGGGACGGTCACGTCCGAATACTGCCAGCCGGTCGTGTTCGGATGCGAACCGGTGCCGCCGTTCGCGTTGTAGATCACGTTGGCCTGCAACCGCTGCCAGTGCGCGTACACGGTCACGCTGCCCGTCAACGGCCTGGTCCAGTCGTACAGGCCCGCATTGTCCTGCGGTCCCGTGGACCAGCCGAGGAACCTGTAGCCGCGGATCTTCGTCGTGTCGCCCGCCCGCCAGCCGGACCCGTCCGCCGCGGCCGCGCCGTAGGGCACGGATACGGACGCCGGGGTGGACGGCATCTGGCCCGACCATGTGCTCGGCTTGTTCGTGTCGTAGGTGAGGACCGGGTTGCCGACCCACACCGCGTACACGGTCATGCCGCCCTCGACCATCGTGACCTCGGGCTGCGCGGCCGTGGCGTTTCGGTCCTGGTTCCAACCCAGCTGGGTGTGGCCCGGACGGGTCAGCATGCTGGAATCCCAGCAGTCGTCGTCCTTCGCCAACGTGGCAAGCGTGATGCGCTGGCCGGCCGGATAGTAGACCTGGCATCCGGACACCACGTCCGTGCTCGTGTCGATGGTCTTGACGGTCACGCTACCATCCTCATGCGTGATGGTGCGCTGCACGAGGTCGGACACCTTGCCGTCGGTCTCCGATTTCGCGGGCCGAGTGGTGTCAGCGGCCGTGTCGGACGGGATGGAACCGGTGGCATCCTGCGCGTTCTTGTCGTAGGTGAGACGGTAGGCGATGGTCGAATCGACCGGTTGGAAGCCGGACCCGCGGGCCTGTCCCGAGGCGACCGACCAGCGGACGCGGAAGGACGAGCCGGTGAACGTGGCGCCGACGTAATGCTTCATTCCATGCGCGTCGGCATTGTTCTCGTTCTCATC
>ERZ1035027.1358-NODE-1358-length-11518-cov-5.370060_pt1 | contig 11518 bp, 8 predicted proteins | sample MGYA00520604_ERZ1035027 | MGnify/ENA primary metagenome ERZ1035027 (study PRJEB33766, sample SAMN09781743) | gut metagenome | biome: gut microbiome | host: Homo sapiens | place: Madagascar | study: EMG produced TPA metagenomics assembly of the PRJNA485056 data...
TGATGAGCACATCGTCCTCGATGCGGATTCCTCCGAAGTCCTTGTATGTTTCCAGCTTGTCGAAGTTGAGGAACTCTGCGCAATGACCTGATGCCTTCCAGTCGTCGATGAGGGCAGGGATAAAGTAGATTCCCGGTTCATCTGTTACTACGAAACCTTCTTCGAGGCGACGGCCCATACGCAGGCAGTTGGTACCGAACTGTTCCAGGTTAGGACGAACTTCCTCATCGAATCCTACATTGATCTGGTCGAAATTCTCCATATCGTGTACGTCCATTCCCATCATGTGACCTAATCCGTGAGGCAGGAACATGGCATGAGCACCAGCCTTGACAGCCTCTTCTGTATCACCCTTGGCAAGTCCTAACTCCTTGAGCTTGTCAAACATCAGACGGCATATTGCAAAGTGAACATCTGCGTATTTCACACCAGGCTTGGCAACCTCGAGTACATAGTCGTGGCAAGCCTCTACGATTGAGTAGATTTCCAACTGGCGCTGGGTAAACTTACCGCTTACTGGCATGGTACGTGTATTGTCAGAGCAATAGTTGTTGATGGTCTCGGCACCGGCATCGCAAAGAGCCAGTCTGCCAGCTTCCAGAATGCTCATGGAAGGATTGCCGTGCATAATCTCACCATGCTGACTGAAGATAGTAGGGAAACTGACCATTGCTCCATAAGAGTTGGCAATTCCGTCAACCTGTCCGCCTACAAATTTCTCTGTTACTCCTGGACGAGTCAACTTCATGGCAGTGGTATGCATCTTGTAACCAATAACTGCAGCACGTTCCAGTTCCTCGATTTCTTCAGGAGTCTTGGTAGAGCGCATCTTTACCACAGCCTTGATGAGATCCATAGAGGCCTCTTCCTTTTGCTGGTTAGGGTGGATGCCGAGGAGGTCGAATATCTGGAGCTTGATGTCAAAGCGATAAGGAGGCAGGAAATGTATCTTGCGCTTCTTAGACATGGCATCATTGCAGATAGTCTTCAGAGATTTCATAGGTGCAGAGTTGTGGACACCAACCTGTTCTGCCAAGTCGTGTACGCTTTCTACGCTGCCATACCATACGATATCTTCAATATCTATATCGTCACCGATCAATGTCTCGATGTCGTTGTCAATGTCGATTACACCTACCAGACCATCGCGCTGCTGTCCGAAATAATAGAGGAAAGTAGAGTCCTGACGGAATGGATAGTATCCATTGTTAGGGAAATTACAAGGTGAATTGTTATTTCCGAAAATCAAAATTACGCCTTCACCTACAAGCTTCTTAAGCTCTTGGCGGCGCTGAATGTAAGTGTCCTTACTAAACATATTTTTAGTTTTTTGTTATATTTTGGTGCAAAGTTAGTGATTATTTCCCAAAAAATGCTTATCTTTGCAAGCAAAATCGTATAAAAAGTGAGAATTTATAAATAATTAATAATAAAAGCCCGCTTTTTGTGCAAAAATGAATAAAAAAACAGGTAAATGGTATGAAGATGGAAAGAAAAACGGGACTGGTCTTGGAAGGAGGCGGAATGAGAGGTGTGTTTACAAGCGGGGTACTGGATGCCTTCATGAAACACGATTTGTATTTCCCATATACGGTGGCTGTTTCTGCAGGTGCTTGCAATGGTATGTCGTATATCAGTCGCCAACCCCGTCGTGCCCGTATTTCCAATATCGATTACTTGGATCGGTATGAATATATCGGTCTTCGTCATCTGGTTACTCAAGGTTGCATCTTCGACCGCCAGTTGCTTTATGATAAATTTCCCAACCAGTTGTTGCCTTTCGATTTTGATACTTATTTCCAGCATGCGGAAGGTTTTGAGATGGTAACGACCAATTGTCTGACGGGGCATGCCATGTATCTTTCTGAAACTCATGATAAGCAGCGTGCTCTGGATATTGTCAGAGCTTCAAGCAGTTTGCCTTATGTCAGCAAGATTGTGAATGTGGATGGTATCCCAATGCTGGATGGTGGTATTGCCGACAGTATTCCTGTTCAGCACGCCATCGATATGGGATATGAGCATAATGTGGTGATACTGACCCGCAACAAAGGGTGGCGTGATCATGGGAAGGATCGCAAGATACCTTATTTATATACGAACTATCCTCGTCTTCGTGTTGCTCTGAGTCATCGTCATAAGGTATATAATGAACAGATCCAACTTGTAGATGACCTGGAGGCTGCGGGTAAGATCACATGTATTCGCCCGCTTCGCCCGCTTGAGGTGGGACGTATTGAGAAGGATACGGAAAAATTGGAACGTTTGTATGAGGAAGGTTTCTCTTTAGGAGAGAGATTCTGCCAGAATTTCAAATAAAAATAAGTCATTTAGTCATGCTGTCTCTTTCAGACAGTCATGCTAAATGACTTATTTGGTTTTTATCTCAAAGACTCAACTTTATGATTTCTTCCAATGCATCTTTATTCTTCCAATAAATCGGGGCGCAGGCGTCTGGTTCTTTCCATGGCCTGATCAAATTCCCATTGGCGAATCTTAGCCTCATTTCCGCTCAGCAGTATCTCTGGAACTTTCCAACCCTTATAGTCTGCTGGTCGGGTATAGATAGGGGCTGCAAGAATGTCGTCCTGGAAACAGTCGGAGAGAGCGCTTTGTTCATCGCTGATGACTCCTGGAACCAAACGGATTACTGCATCAGAGATAATGGCTGCAGCAAGTTCGCCACCTGTCAATACGTAGTCGCCTACAGAAATCTCACGGGTGATGAGATGGTCTCTCACTCTTTGGTCAATACCCTTGTAGTGACCGCAGAGGATGATGAGGTTGCCTTGCATAGACATCTCATTGGCAATCTTCTGGTTGAAAGTCTCTCCGTCTGGAGAAACATAGATGACGTCATCATATTCGCGCTCTGCCTTCAGGGCTGTAATGCAGCGATCGATAGGTTCGCATTGCATCACCATGCCGGCACTTCCTCCGTATGGATAGTCATCTACTCGTTTCCATTTATCTAATGTATAATCGCGCAAGTTATGGAGATGAATCTCTGCGAGACCCTTCTTCTGTGCACGTGCCAGGATAGACTCATTGAAGAATCCCTCCAACATTTCCGGTAATACAGTGATAATATCTATTCTCATATTGAATGCAAAGATAATATAATTTGAGCAAGTAGCCAAAAGATTCTGCTATTTTTTTCAGTAGAAAGTTTTTATGTATAGGAATGAAAAATAAGCTCTGTTAAAATAATTCGTAGGCTTTCTGCAGATTTGCCTTCTTATAAACTGAGTGAGGAAATAGAGTTTGGGCAAGGAAAAATTTCTCCTTGCCCAAGCGCAAATTTTTCCGAGGGCAGGGAAAAATGAAAGTGGGGTAAACAAAAAATGCGAATTCGCTGGATAGCGAATTCGCATTTGAAATGTATTGTAAAGAATTATGTGTCTTACTTGATGATAACCTTCTTCTTTCCGATGATGTAAACTCCCTTGGTGAGCTGACTAACATCTGTGCCCAAGTAGCGACCATCGAGGGTGAAGATACGTGTATCCTTCTCCTGATTCTGCTGGATGACAGGGCTGTCGATACCTGTAGCAAAGTCCTTGAGATAATCGAAGGTAATGACGCCGTCGGTCTCCTTGATGTTGTAGAATGGCTTTTCCAATGTGCTGTTGTTGAGTACGACACTCAAAAGTTCGGTCTTATTTGTAGCACCTGGGAATGGATCACCTTGGAGACTTGCCTTGTATTGAGCGTCTGTCCATTGCTTTCCTTTACCATGGTTGTAGTCTGAGATTACATAACCATCGGCAGGAACAATCATGACATTGGGTTTGCCTATTTCATTGTTGAGTCTGTTATTAAGGCTGACTGTAGGGTAAGGGTAGTCGATGCGCCAAACTAACATACCGGTAGTATTGAAGTCTTTGGTTATTCCCCTCCACCAACCATCTGTCTGGATATTTTGGATAAGGAGATATTCGTCATTCTCTCCATTGATCTTGTAAGCTTTTCTGTCGCTGGCATAGGAATTCAAGATTACCTGTTTTGCATCATCTCCTAATTCTACAGGAGTAGTCCAGCCCATTACATCCATTTCCCATGGGGAATATGGAGTAGGAAAATAGCCGCTATATGTATATTCTCCTCCGTCCATCAAATCCCAGTATTCTGGGTTTTGGTTATCTACTCTTGATGCCTCAACTGTAGGATAAAGGTCTGGAAGTCCCATTGTATGGCTGAATTCATGACAGAAAAGTCCGATACCATTGAGCAATTTCATACCATTGAACTTCTCCTCCTCTACAGTAGGAGAAGCATTCAACTCGTTGTTGATACCATATCTGCAAATCTGCTTACCATCCAACTTGAGCAAGTTGCTGGTTCCCGGCTCATAGAATTTGTTAATGCCTGATTTTGGCCAAAGACAATCTGAACTATTGCCATTGATACTCTCGCTATAACCAGCATATATGACATACACCAAGTCAACATAGCCGTCATTATTTTGATCATAGTCAGCAAAGTTGACCTTGTCAGATACACCTTTGCAAGCTTCGGCTATCATTTCGGCAAAATTTACATCGGTAGCTTTACCAATATTTCCACCATAATATGCAGAATTCTTACTTACGGTAACGGGACCTACGATGTCGAACTGTGGTTTGAATTGTCCCTGACTCATATCATTGAAGTACTGGGATACACTGCCGTAGTTTACCATTCCTTTTGTAACATAAGCATTATTGGCTTCAGGTGCTGCTTCTCCTTCGGCTCCTTTAAGATAATGGGTAAATGTGGCAACAGGATCTGATGTCTTGAATTTGACATCCTGAAATTCTACCAGAATGACCAAAGCCTTCGGTGAACCGGTATGAGGGAAATATGCAGGAGTTACTGTGCCGATAGTTTTTGCAAGTGCCTGAGGCTCTGCATTGAGCAAGTTGAGGAACTTTTCCTTGTTCTGGTTATTAATGACCTGTTCTTCCACAGTTCCACGTTCACCGGCATTATGAGCCAATTGTGGGGTCGCTTTCAGCGTTCCGTCTTCCTCTACCTGTGCTACATAATAGTTGCTGCCCACTTGTACGATAAGTACATCGTCTGCGGTACTGTACCAACTGAAATGTTCATCACCATGGAGGCGAATGGTCAGTTGGCTGCCATCACTCTGGGTAATGGTAGTGAGTCCTGTATGCGCTTTTGCAGCAAAGCCGCTTGCGATGCCCATCAGAGCAAATGCAATGCTAAGTAAAATCTTCTTCATATAATGATTTTTAATTATTAATGCTAATTCGTTTGATTGATGCTTTATTTGAATGCTAAATGATAACTTTATTTGTTTGATAGAATTCTTTATTTGAAATAATATTGTCCCTTCTTCTGGGTCTGGTGACCAAACTCGATGGCATGGTGCGGACAATGGTGGTAACAATTGAAACATGTGAGGCAGTCGTCATGATGCAGCCATACAGGCATTTTCCCTTTACCGCCATCAATATCTCCAACGGGACAGACATGGGCGCAGATGCCACATTTCACACATTTGTCTGCTGTGACGTGAAAACGCTTGTCTGTAATGAGAACTTTTTCAAAGAAACCACCCACAACCTTGGTGAAAAACCATGGAATAGGACCTTTTACCAATCTGCAGATACCTTCCTTACGATTGAAAATATCCTCGCTGATTTCTTCCAGTTCTAAAGCAGACTTCTCCTTTTTCCGAATTTCCTTTTCCTTCGGATCGACATCCATGAAAGGTAATCCTACGTATGACTCGGGCATGATGAGAGAGAAGGAAGAGGCTACCTCATGCACTCCGATATTCGATAAGGAAGAATTGGAGGCAATCGTTTCGTTGAGATTCTCTATGGTCAGTCCGATACTGTCACCAGCCGTACAGACTGCATAGGCGTAAACGGGGCTTGGAACTGGCGATTCATGGTTGGGGCGCACTTCTTCAGTTGGTAGATTGACCTGAAGTTTATCTATAAATTCCCTGACAAGTCTTGGAACCCTCCAACCATGAACGGGGAAAACGAAACCAAGCCGTTCACCTTTTTCCAAGATGAACGGCTCAGTATATTGGGCGCCTGATTTTTTGATGAGCCTCATTTCTTCGGCAATATCAATCAGTCGCTCATGTGTAGCTGTTGCCAATTTGATGGCAGCCCAGCGGGTATTTCCTGTACCAGAAAAATAAAATATCATTTTTTAGTTTCAGTGCAATCAGATTTATTTCTGTTCTTCCACCATGACACCCTCGATGTAAAGGCGTGTCATCTCAACGTTGCCATTGCTACGAACGGTGATAGACTTCTTGAAATGACCAGGGAACATACCCTTGCCATTGTATGTTACAGTAATCTGACCTTTCTGACCTGGTGCGATAGGCTGCTTGGTATAGGCTGGAATAGTGCAGCCGCAACTGGCGATGGCCTGATTGATAATCAATGGCTTATTGCCTACGTTTGTGAAAGTGAAAGTAGTCTTCTGTACAGGAGACTTCTCACTGAAGTTGCCAAAGTTGTGTACCACTTTGTCAAACTTGATTTCTGCCTGTGCGCTTGCTGTTGCTACCATGGCAACAAGCATTGTCAGCGCTAAGATAAATCTTTTCATATCTTTGATTTTATTTATATTCAACTTTTATTTGCATATTTGGATGCAAAGTTACGCATAAAGTTTAGTATTCTGCTACTTTTTTACAATATTTTATACTTAATCATGCGATATTCTATTCTTTATCAAGCAATTGAGCCAGAAATTGTCCTGTAAGACTCTTCTTGCATTGCATCACTTCCTCTGGCGTACCGGCAACAACCAGGTTGCCACCCTTGTCACCTCCTTCAGGACCGAGGTCGATGATATAGTCGGCGCATTTGATGACATCAAGATTATGCTCGATGACAACCAGTGAGTGCCCTCTCTCAATGAGTGCATTGAAAGCATGAAGCAGTCGCTTGATATCATGGAAGTGCAGACCGGTGGTAGGCTCGTCGAAGATGAAGAGGGTAGGTTCCTGATCTTCCTTACCGATGAAGAAGGCAAGTTTGACACGCTGGTTTTCTCCACCAGAAAGCGTACTTGAATTCTGTCCGAGCTTGATATAGCCTAATCCGACTTCCTGCAAAGGGCGTAAACGGCTGACGATGATGCGGCAGGAATCGAAGTCACCATTATTGTGCTGGTTCTTCTCGTCTGCAAAGAATTCGATAGCTTCGTTCACGGTCATGTTGAGCACATCATTAATATTCTTACCTCCGTATTGTACCTCAAGGATATCGTGCTTGAATCGTTTGCCTTTGCATGCTTCGCATTGCAAAACCAGGTCTGCCATGAATTGCATTTCGATTGTTACATAACCTGCTCCCTTGCACTCTTCACATCTTCCTCCCTCAGCATTGAAGGAGAAATAGGCAGGAGTGAATCCCATCTGTTTTGACAACGGTTGGTTGGCAAAGAGCGAACGGATGGCATCGTATGCCTTCAGATAGGTGGCAGGGTTGCTGCGGGAACTTTTACCGATAGGGTTCTGATCCACAAACTCCACATGCTTGATGGCGTTGACATCGCCTTCTAAGCCTAAGTGCTCACCTGGTGCATCTGCCACCAAGTCTAAATGGCGGCGCATGGCAGGGAAGAGGATTCCCTTGATGAGTGAACTCTTGCCGGAACCAGAGACACCTGTCACCACCGTAAAAACATTGAGTGGCAACTTGACGTCGATGCCTCTCAGGTTGTTCATTCTGGCACCCTTGATTTCGATGAAATGGTTCCAGGCACGATGGCTTGTTGGTGTTTCTATCTTTTCATGATGGGTGAGATACTTGATGGTGTAACTATCAGGGTATTTCTCCAAAAGCTTCTGCTGGGCTTCCTTGTCGGTAGTAGAATACTCAGAAGCAGGACCGGCATAAACCAGTTGACCGCCCAGACGACCAGCATCCGGACCGATATCTATCAGGTAGTCGGCAGCCCGCATGATTTCCTCGTCATGCTCTACGACGACTACCGTATTTCCTAATTGCTGCAATTCTCTCAGCACCTTGATGAGTCGTGCTGTATCTCTGCTGTGAAGACCGATGCTTGGCTCGTCGAGAATATAGACACTTCCTACAAGTGAAGAACCTAAGTTGGTGGTCAGGTTGATGCGCTGGCTTTCACCTCCTGAAAGGGAGTTGGAAAGACGATTGAGCGTGAGATAACCGAGTCCCACATCCAGCAGGAACTGCAGACGGTTGGTAATCTCGGCAAAAAGTCTTTTGCTCACGCATTTCTCGTGTTCGGTCAGTTCCAGTTTGGTAAACCAGATCTTGAGATTGGTGATAGACATCTCCACGAGTTCAGTAATACTTTTGCCGCCAATCTTCACGTAGTTGGCTTCTTTCTTTAAGCGAGTGCCGTGGCAATCTGGACAAATCGTCTTGCCGCGGAATCTGCTGAGCATCACGCGGTACTGTATCTTATATTGGTTTTCCTTCACCATTCTGAAGAATTCGTCAATACTCACCCTGTCGTGTGGCTCACGATCCTTCTCGGAAGGAAGACCATGCCAAAGCCAATCTTTCTCTTTTTGAGAGAGTTCGAAGTATGGTTTGAAGATAGGGAAATTATAGGGTTCAGCTCTGCGGATAAATTCCTTGAGCCACATACCCATCTTCTCGCCTCGCCAGCAAACTACACAACCGTCATAAACACTCAGGGAAGTATTAGGGATGACGAGTTTTTCGTCGATTCCGATTACACTTCCGTAACCCTCGCAGGTAGGACAGGCACCTAAGGGAGAATTGAAGGAAAACATATTGTCTGACGGTTCCTCGAAGGTCATACCATCAGCTTCGAAACGGGTAGAAAAATCATAGGCAATCTTGCTTGGCAAGAACAGGAGGCGGCAGGCGCCATCTCCCTCGTAGAATGCCGTTTCCGCAGAATCCATGAGACGGCTGATATCGTCTTTTTCTTCACTTACGGAAGAACGGTCTATCACGAGAAAGATTTCCATCCCCGTTTCAGTCATCAGCTTCTTGAGTTTTTCGTCAGAGGCTTCAAGAAGATCCTTCATGCTTACTTCAGGCGAAAGCATTTCGCCGCTATTGGCTTTATCCAGAAAGTCTTCGATGCGTTCGAACTCGTTTTTCACCAAGATGCGTGCATATCCTTCCTGGATATACATCTCCAACTGCTTGCTGAGGCTCCGTCCCTCAGCGATGTGAAGAGGGGAAAGGATAACAAACTTGGTTCCCTTGGAATATTGTCGGGTACAAGATAAGATATCTTCTGTGGTATGGCGTTTTACCTCCTGTCCGCTGATAGGAGAGATAGTTTTTCCTATGCGTGCATAGAGCAATCTGAGATATTCGTAAATTTCAGTACTGGTGCCCACGGTGGAACGTGGGTTACGGGAAATAACTTTCTGCTCGATGGCGATGGCAGGTGGCAATCCCTTGATGAAGTCACATTCTGGTTTGCTCATTCGACCCAAAAACTGTCGGGCGTATGAAGATAGAGATTCCACATAACGGCGCTGACCTTCGGCATAGAGTGTGTCGAAAGCCAACGATGACTTACCAGAACCAGAGACACCCGTGATGGCAACAAATTTACCTTGAGGTATCTTGACATTGATGTTTTTGAGATTGTTAGCCCTGGCTCCTTTTATCTCAATATATTTATCTTTTGCCATTTTTTACTTTTTACCTTTTTACTTTTTTACCCTTTTACCCTTTTTACCCTTTTACCTTTACTCATGATGATAAGGTTCACCTTTTATAATAGTACAGGCACGATAGAGCGCTTCCGTGAAGATGAGGCGCACCATCTGATGCGAGAAAGTCATCTTGGAGAGGGAAATCTTCTCGTTGGCACGGTCATAAACAGCCTGCGAGAAACCATAAGGACCACCAATGATGAAGACAAGTCTTCTGGCAGTAGCCTGCTTACGTTCTATCCACTTAGCAAATTCGATGCTGCGGAATTCCTGACCATGTTCGTCCATCAATACAACGGTATCTGAAGGCTGCAGGAGTTTTAGAATCATTTCCCCTTCTTTTTCCTTCTGTTGCTGTTCGCTGAGGCTTTTCGTATTCTTGAGCTCAGGAATAGTTGTAATATTGAAGGGCATATAGTGGGTGATGCGCTCAGCATAGTCCTTGATGCTCGCAATAAAATGCTTGTTTACGGTCTTTCCGACCAATATCAGTTCAGTTTTCATTATTGTTCTTTATTCTTCACTCTTCATTCTTCATTCTTCACTTTCTCCTCGTCCCTGTAATATCCCTTTCCAATCCGTTTCGGATTTTTCGGGAACCAGCCTTTCTCGCATCGCTCTCTCTGTTCGAAGAGTTCACCGATGCTCCACAGACAGGAGGCACCTATTACGCCTAAAATGGCAGAGAAGAGTACATCGGCAATCAGAAAGGCTGCACCGATGCAGAGAATGCCGGCAACGAGGAATATCCACCAGAACCGGATGCCCGTATAATATTCAGTCTTCATCACGATAGGATGAAAGATACCTATTATTAAAAAGGTGGAAATGGCGATGATAACGCCCGTATAATATATTTCCATATTTTTTTAATCTTAAATTATTACCATAAACTAATACAATATTGCTAAATATCAGCCTTATTCTATTTTCATTTCCGTTTCAAAGTGCAAAAATACAAAAAAAACTCCAAACTTGTTGGGTTTATGAAATAATTTATATATCTTTGTACTCAAATTATTAATAACATATATATAATCAGACTATGGCTAATAACGCAGAATTAATCAAGCAGTGTGAAGAAAGAGCACAGCAGTGGCTCACTCCCGCTTTTGATGAAGAAACACGTAATGAAGTAAAGGCAATGCTCGAGGCTGAAGACAAATCAGCTCTCGTAGATGCTTTCTATCAGAACTTGGAGTTTGGTACAGGTGGTTTGCGCGGTATCATGGGCGCAGGAACCAACCGTATGAACAAGTATATTGTAGGTATGGCTACTCAAGGCTTTGCCAACTACATCCTCAAGGCTTTCCCAGGTGAGGAGAACCTCTCTGTAGTGGTAGGTCACGACTGCCGTAACAATTCTCGTCTCTTTGCAGAGACAGTTGCAGCTATCTTCTCTGCCAACGGTATCAAGGCTTATCTCTTTGAAAGCCTCCGTCCTACACCAGAGATTTCTTTCGCCATTCGCGAGCTCGGTGCTAAGGCTGGTGTGAACGTAACTGCTTCTCACAATCCTAAGGAGTACAATGGTTACAAAGCTTACTGGAGTGATGGTGCTCAGGTTTTGGCTCCACATGATACGGGTATCATTGAGGAGGTGAACAAGGTTACTATCGATCAGGTGAAGTTTGAGGCTAACTGGGATTTGATTAAGATTATCGGTGGTGAGATGGATTATGACTATATGACAGCTGTTCATTCTGCCATGATCGACCAGGATGTCATCAATCGTCAGAAGGACCTCAACATTGTTTACTCAGCTATGCATGGTACTGGTCGTGTCATCGTTCCTCTCTGCTTGCGTTCATGGGGCTTCCAGAATATCAATGTAGTTCCTGAGCAGATGGT
>ERZ1035027.1364-NODE-1364-length-11492-cov-14.222436_pt1 | contig 11492 bp, 8 predicted proteins | sample MGYA00520604_ERZ1035027 | MGnify/ENA primary metagenome ERZ1035027 (study PRJEB33766, sample SAMN09781743) | gut metagenome | biome: gut microbiome | host: Homo sapiens | place: Madagascar | study: EMG produced TPA metagenomics assembly of the PRJNA485056 data...
CTTTTCATATACTCTTTTTAGGAAAGTAGTCTTGCCATATCCTATTTTACCATCTAAATAATAAACCTTATCTGCATCTTGTAACAAGCTATCTGCATAATCAATATAACCAATTGGAGTTATAGCTGTTCCAAATAAATGTCTAGGTACTGAAAGCTCTTCCTTATTTTCCACTCCATCAAATAATTTTTCAATAAATTCCTCTGTAAACTTATTAAGTTTTCCAAAGTCCATTATATCTGAATTTTTTACTTCTATATCATAAAAAATAGGCTCTGCTGCTTTTAAATATTTGAAAGCCCTTTGAAAGCATCCACTTATTTCTTTGTTACATTGTAATATTTCTACTTTATTATTTTCTAAATTATCTACTGTCCAAAAATCGCCAAAATTAACTACCTCATCTATAGCTCCTGGTATCTTAGGATCAACAATATGAGGTGCTGTAGCATCTAATAAAACGACTTTTAATTTTTTTATTACTACTGCATCTAGTGATGCTGGATCTGATGAACAAGGAAATACCTCTACATCGTATCCTCTTTCCACAAATTCTTTAGCTACTTTCTTCATTAAAGATGACTTACCAACTCCAGGACCACCTTTTAAACAAAAAATTCTGTTTACATCCTTTGGGATTATATAATCGAAATATGAATAAAATCCGTTACTTGTATTAGCCCCTGGGAATAATTTTCTCATTTTACCTTTCATATTCATGCCCCCTAAAATATTCTACTTAATAAGATATTAATTAAGGTGCAATTTTGTTACTATATGATATAATTTTCCATTAAAAAAGCTGTATTAAAACGATATAAATCATTTTAATACAGCTTCATCAATTAATTATTCTACAGTTATTTCATAACCATGCTCTTCATATTGAGCGATTATTTCATTCCATACATCTTCTACTCCCGTTTTCTTTGAAGAAGAAAGAGGTATTACTTTTTCATCTTTTTCAAGTTGTAATTTTTTTCTTATTATGCTTATATGTTTTTGATATTGTCCTCTAGATATCTTATCTGCTTTTGTTGCTATAACAACACAGTTATATCCAAAGTGTTTTATCCATTCATACATCATAACATCATCATTTGTAGGTTCATGTCTTATATCTACAAGTAAGAAAATAGCACATAATTCTTGTCTATCTTGTAAATATCTTTCCATGATAACTCCCCACTTATCCTTTTCTGATTTAGATACTTTTGCGTATCCATAACCAGGAAGGTCAACAAAATAAAACTCATTATTTATTTTATAGAAGTTTATTGTTCTTGTTTTCCCAGGAGTTTGACTTGTTCTAGCAAAATTTCTTCTATTTAATAATGCATTAGTAGCAGAAGATTTTCCAACATTTGATCTTCCAACTAAAGCTATTTCTGGTAATCCTTCTGCAGGATATTGTTCTTTTCTTATTGCACTTACTACTATTTCTGAACTTCTAATTTTCATTTTTCTCACCGTCTTTTACTAAAGCATGTTCTAATACTTGATCCATATGATCTACTAAAACAATTTCTAGTTTTTCTTTTACATTTTCAGGTATTTCATCTAATTGAGCATCACATTCTCTTGGTATTAAAACTTTTTTAATTCCTGCTCTATGTGCTGCAAGTACCTTTTCTTTAACTCCACCTACAACCATTACTCTACCTCTAAGAGTTATTTCACCAGTCATAGCCACATCACTTCTCACAGGTATTTTAGTTAATGCAGATATTACTGCAGTAGCCATTGTTACACCTGCTGATGGACCATCTTTTGGAGTTGCTCCTTCTGGACAATGTATATGGATATCTTCTGTTTTGTAGAAATCTTGATCAATATCAAATTTATCTGCTATTGATCTAATATAAGATATACCAGCTTGAGCTGATTCTTTCATTACATCACCTAAAGAACCAGTAAGCACTACTTGTCCTTTTCCTTTTAATACATTTACTTCTACTGGAAGTGTAACTCCTCCAACTGAAGTCCATGCAAGACCTGTTACTACACCTACTTCAGGTTTAGTTCCAGCTAAATCGTATAGATATTTATCTCTTCCAAGATATTCTTCAACATCTGCTTGAGTTACTACAACACCTTCAATTGATGGATCTTCTACAAATTTTCTAGCAATTTTTCTGCATACTTTACCAATAGTTCTTTCTAGAGTTCTAACTCCAGCTTCCCTAGTATAGTAATTTATAATATCTCTCATTGCTTGCTCTTCTATAGTTACGAAACCATCTACTAATCCATTTTCTTTGATTTGTTTTGGAAGTAAGTATTTTTGAGCTATATTAAGTTTTTCTTCTTCTATATAACCAGATACTTCTATTATTTCCATTCTATCAAGTAATGGACCTGGTATTGTACTTAAACTATTTGCAGTTGTTATAAATAATATTTTTGATAAATCAAATGGTACTTCTAAATAATGGTCAACAAATGTTTTATTTTGTTCTGGGTCTAATACTTCAAGCATAGCTGAAGCTGGATCACCTTTATAATCTGCTGCCATTTTATCTATTTCATCTAATAAGAATACTGGATTCTTAGTTTGAGCTTCTTTTATTCCATTTATTATTCTACCTGGTATAGCTCCTACATAAGTTCTTCTATGACCTCTTATTTCAGCTTCATCTCTAACTCCACCTAAAGAAATTCTTACGAATTTTTTACCCATTGATGTTGCTATTGATCTTGCTATAGATGTTTTACCAACACCTGGAGGTCCTACTAAACAAACTATAGGTCCTTTTAATGATTTAGATAATTTTCTTATGGCTAAGTATTCTAGTATTCTTTCTTTAACTTTTTCTAAACCATAATGTTCATTATCTAAAATTTCTCTAGCATTTTTTAAATCTATTTTGTCTCTAGTCTCTTTGTTCCAAGGTAGAGAGAATAATGTCTCTAAATATGTTCTTACTACTGATGAATCAGGAGATTGAGGAGACATTCTAGCAAATTTATCAATTTCTTTAGCTATTTTTTCTTTTGTTTCCTTAGGAGCTTTTATTTTATTAAGCTTTTCTCTATATTCATCAGCCTCAGAGTTTATATCTTCGTCATCTCCTAACTCTTTTTGTATAGCCTTTAGTTGTTCTCTTAAATAATATTCCTTTTGAACTTTATTCATTTGCTTTTTAACTCTTAGAGTTATTTTCTTTTCTATTTTTAATATTTCTATTTCTTCTAATAATATAGTATATATTAACTCTAATCTTTTCTTAACATCAAACTCTTCTAGTATTGATTGCTTTTGATCTGGTTTTAAGTATATGTTTGCAGCTATAGTATCTATAAAACGATCTACATTATCTATATCTGCTAAAGATATTAATATTTCTGGAGAAACTCTATTTCCTATATTTATGTACTCTTCAAAAGCATCAAAAACATTTCTTACAAACGCTTCAACCTCAGCATCTTCATCTGCATTTTCCGCATCATATGCAACTTCTTCTATAATTGCTTTAAAGTAGCCTTCTTCTTCATCCATTCCTACTTCTTTTATTTTACCTCTTGAAATACCTTCTACTAATACACGCACTGTATTTCCTGGTAATTTAATCATTTGTTTTATTTTACATATTGTTCCTACATGATAGAAATCATCCGTAGTAGGTTCATCTGTCTCAGCTTCTTTTTGAGAAGTTAAAAATACTAAATCATCATTTAAAGCTCCAGCATCTAAAGCTTTTAACGAAATTTCTCTACCTACATCAAAGTTTAATATCATATATGGAAATATCGCTAATCCTCTAAGTGGAATTAACGGTAATTCATGTTCAATCTTAGTATAATTCTGTTCCACCAATATCACTCCTTATTAAAGTGCTAGATTTTATTGCTTTATATATTATATATTTACAATCCTTAATTTTCAACATTAATAATAATCTATAATATATTTTGCCCTTATTTCATAATGTATAAACTCTTTAATATTTATTATACACTATATTTTAATTTACACAAATTAATAAGCACTTAAGGGACTTATTTATAGTATATATATATCTATTTTGTCATTTATTTTAAATTATATTATAATAAAAAACAGCCTAATTTTTAGGCTGTTTTTAAATAATTATTATGCAGATTCTTCTTCATCCTTAGATACTAAAATAGGTTGTTCTGTTCCTTCTACTGCTTCTTTTGTTACTATAACTTTTTTAACATCATCTCTAGAAGGTACTTCATACATACACTCCATCATAGTATTTTCAACTATACTTCTAAGACCTCTTGCACCAGTATTTCTTTCTATAGCCTTTTTAGCAATTGCTCTAAGAGCATCATCTCTAAATTCTAATTCAACATCATCAAGTTCTAATAACTTTTGATATTGTTTTACTAAAGCATTTTTAGGCTCCTTAAGAATTTGCATTAATGCTTCTTCGTCTAGTAAGTCTAATGTTGCTACAACTGGTATCCTTCCTATAAATTCTGGTATTATACCAAACTTTAATAAATCTTCAGGAAGAACTTGTGCATATATTTTTCCTAAATCTATGTCTTTTTTGCTCTCTATTTTAGCTCCAAAACCAAGTGTTTTCTCACCACCACGTTTTTGGATTATTTTTTCTATTCCATCAAAAGCTCCACCTAATATAAATAATACATTAGTAGTATCTATTTTTAAGAATTCTTGATGTGGATGTTTTCTTCCACCTTGAGGTGGAACATTAGCAACAGTTCCTTCTAATATCTTTAGTAGAGCTTGCTGAACACCTTCTCCACTAACATCTCTTGTTATTGATGGATTTTCTGATTTTCTAGCAATTTTATCTATCTCATCTATATATATTATTCCTCTTTCAGCTTTTTCTATATCAAAATCAGCAGCTTGAATAAGTTTTAAAAGAATATTTTCAACATCTTCTCCCACGTATCCAGCTTCTGTTAATGATGTAGCGTCTGCCATAGCAAAAGGTACATTTAATGTTTTTGCTAGAGTTTGAGCTAATAAAGTTTTACCTGAACCAGTTGGACCTAATAATAATATATTACTCTTTTGTATCTCTATATCCTTAGTGCTAGCTTTTTTGTTGTAGATTCTCTTATAATGATTATACACAGCTACTGACAATGCTTTTTTAGCTTTATCTTGCCCTATAACATAATCATTTAATATCTCCATCATTTCCTTTGGCTTAGGTAAAGATGCAGTATCCTCTTCAACTACTTCCTCTATTTCTTCTTGTATTATCTCATCGCAAAGTTCAACACACTCATCGCATATATAAACATTTGGACCCGCAATTAACCTTTTGACTTGTTCTTGGTTCTTGCCGCAGAATGAACATTTTAACTGTCTTTTGTCTTCATTTTTTGACATATTAAGCACCTCTTTCTATCTACGGTCTATTTGTAATTACTTCATCTATTAAACCATATTCTTTAGCTTCAATTGATGACATGAAGTTATCACGCTCAGTATCCATTTGAATTTTTTCTAATGGTTGACCTGTTCTTTCTGATAGTATTTGATTTAAAGTATCTTTCATCTTTAAGATTCTTTTAGCATGTATTTCTATATCAGTCGCCTGACCTCTTGTTCCACCTAAAGGTTGGTGTATCATTATTTCGCTGTTTGGTAAAGCAAGTCTTTTACCTTTTGCTCCTGCTGCTAATAAGAATGCTCCCATAGATGCTGCCATTCCTATACATATAGTACTTACATCAGGTTTAATGTATTGCATAGTATCATAAATAGCCATACCTGCTGTTATACTTCCTCCTGGTGAGTTTATATATAAATGTATATCTTTATCTGGGTCTTCTGATTCTAAAAATAATAACTGTGCTACTATAAGTCCAGCTGTAGCATCATTTACTTCATCACCTAAAAATATAATTCTATCCTTTAAAAGTTTTGAATATATATCGTAAGATCTTTCTCCTCTTCCTGTTTGCTCAACAACTACAGGTACTAATGCCATCTGCTATACCCCCTAAATCTCTTATTTATTCTATATATAATTTACAGTAGCCTAAAAGGCTACTGTAAGATTAAGCTATTGTTGCATTTTCAACTAATAAGTCTAGTGTTTTTCTTATTTTTATTTGACCTTTTATATCTTCTATATCAGTTTCTCTTAATGAAGATTTTATTTTTTCAACTTCCATGTTGTACATAGCAGCCATTTTTTCTAATTCAGCATCTACATCTGCATCATTCGCTTCTACATTTTCTTTTTCAGCTATAGCTTCTAATACTAAAGAAGATTTAACTAATCTTTCTGCATCAGCTCTTCTTTCTTCTCTTAACTCATCTAAACCTCTTCCAGTCATTTGTAATAACTGTTCTAAGTTTAATCCTTGGTATTGTAATTGGTAGTTAAGTTCCATTAACATATTGTCTATTTGATGTTGAACCATAGCTTCTGGTACTTCTACTTCTGTATTTGCAGAAACTTTTTCAACTAAAGCATTTCTCATTTCAGCATCTGCTGCATTTTTAGCTTGTTCTTCTAACTTAGCTTTTACGTCAGCTCTTAACTCTGCTAAAGTTTCGAATTCAGTAGTATCTTTAGCGAATTCATCATCTAAAGCTGGAACTTCTTTAACCTTTACATCATTTACTTTAACATTGAATACTACTGGCTTTCCAGCTAAGTTTTCTGCATGGTAAGTTTCTGGGAAAGTAACGTTAACTTCTACTTCTTCTCCAGCTTTTTTACCAACTAATTGATCTTCAAATCCTGGTATGAAAGTATTTGAACCTATAACTAAGTTGTAGTTTTCACCTTTTCCACCTTCGAAAGCTACTCCATTTTCAAATCCTTCGAAGTCTATAACAGCTGTATCTCCATTTTCTAAAGCTTTATCTTCAACAGATGTTAATCTAGCATTTCTGTTTACCATTTCGTTTAATCTTGCTTCTACATCTTCTTCACTTACAGTATTGTCTACTTTAGATATTTCTATACCTTTGTAAGCTCCTAATTCGAATTCTGGCTTAACTTCAACATTTACAACCATAACTAATCCGTTATCTTTGCTTATTTCTTCTATGTCTAAGTCTGGTCTATCTATTGGATCTATGTTTAATTCTTTTATAGCCTCTGGATATACTTCTGGGAATAACATATCTATAGCATCGTTGTAGAATACTCCCTTTCCATATTGAGTTTCTATAACTACTTTTGGAGCTTTACCTTTTCTGAATCCTGGTATATTATATTTACCTTTAGTTTTGTTATATGCTTTATTTACTGCTTCTTCAAATTTATTATTATCTACAGTTATTTTTAAAGTAACCTTGTTACCTTCCTTTTTTACTAATTCTGCTTTCATTAGTTTATTCCTCCTATATTGTTATGTAATGATTTATATAGCTTAACTCTTTAATTATAGCACATAAGTTTTTTTATTTACAAGTGTTGGGTTAATTTCATAAACATAGACAATTCAATAGTTTCTATAATCTTATTTGCTCTATTTTTATATTGTCATTTTCAAGGTTCATTATAGAAAAACTTTTATAATCTACTCCCCTTGGTAAAGATACACTTCCAGGATTTAGATATATAATATTATCTTTCTTAAAGTTTAGTGGAGTATGTGTATGACCAAATATAACAATGTCAGCATCTATACTTTTAGCCTTAGCTTCTATTTCATCAAGGCCATACTTTACATTATATTTATCACCATGACATAAAAATATTACTTTATCTTCTATATCAAATATAAGTTCATCTTCTACATTATCAAAATCACAATTACCCTTTACTGCCATAATTCCGACTTTAGTCATATTATGTATATACTTAGAGTCGGAGAAGTTATCTCCTGCATGTATTATTAAATCACAATCTTTTAAGTAGGGTATCGTTTTGTCAATACACTCCTTAATCATATGTGTATCACTTAGTATACCTATTTTCATTACTTACCTACCCTTTTTTTAAACTCTACCTTCATTAGTTTTAAAGCATTAGCTCTATGGCTTATAGCATTTTTAACAGAAGAAGGTATCTCTGCAAATGTCTTATTATATCCATCAACTATAAATAATGAATCATACCCAAATCCATTTTTGCCTTTTTCTTCAAATCCTATATTTCCTTCGCAAGTCCCTCTTACTACAAATTCTTTTCCATCAGGGAAAACAACCGCTATAGCAGATACAAATCTTGCACTTCTTTGGCTCATTGGTATATTTTTTAAAGACTTAATTAGCTTTTGTCTATTTTCTTCATCAGTAGCATTCTCTCCTGCAAATCTAGCAGAGTATATTCCTGGTTTTTTTCCTATAGCATCAACTTCTAAACCTGAATCATCTGATATTGCTATCATATTAGTTTTCTTAGCTATTGTTCTAGCCTTTATTAACGCATTATGTTCAAAAGTTTTTCCATCTTCAACAATTTCAATTCCATCTAAGTTTACGTCTTTTAGAGAGTATATTTTATAATCTAGGTCACTTAATATATCCCCTATTTCTTCCAACTTGTGAGCATTATTCGTAGCTATAACTACTTCATCTCCATATTCTACTCCAAGTATTTCATCTGCTATTTCACCTAATGCTTCTCTTTGAGCTTTTATTAATTCTTTATTCCCTTTTTCTCCAAGTTCTAATAATTTATTTAAATCTTCTCTAGAAAATGGTCTTTCCTCTCCTGTACCTTGAACTTCAACAAATTCACCTTTATCAGTCATTATTACGTTCATATCTACTTGTGCATTTGAATCTTCCTCGTAGCATAAGTCAAGTAAGTGTTCTTTTTCAACTATACCAACACTTATTGCCGATACAAAGTTTGTTATTGGCATATGTTTTATTGCTTTTGATTTATGTAACTTATTTATAGCATCTACTACAGCTACAAAAGCTCCTGTTATAGAGGCAGTTCTTGTTCCTCCATCCGCTTGTATTACATCGCAGTCTACCCATATAGTTCTTTCCCCTATTTTACTTAAATCTACTACGGATCTTATTGCTCTACCAATTAATCTTTGTATCTCTTGTGTTCTACCATCAACTTTCCCTCTTGATGATTCCCTTACTTTCCTTTGATGCGTTGATCTTGGAAGCATTGAATATTCAGCATTTATCCAACCTGTTCCCGTATTTCTTAAAAATGGAGGTACTTTATCTTCAATAGATGCTGTACATATAACCTTTGTTGATCCCATTTCTATAAGTACAGATCCTTCTGCGTACTTTGTATAATTTCTAGTAATTTTTATATCTCTAATTTGATCATTCTTTCTGTTATTAATTCTTGCCATTTATAATACCTCACTTAAATTCATCTAATACTTTTATATATTAACTTTATATATTTTTATATAACTACTTTATAAATTTAATTAACATTATAGTTATAATATTATCATAAGTAGTTAGGATTTTTCCATATTTAAGCATATATATCTATTTTTAATATCCTTAATATTTCGAGTTTAACCTATATATATTTTCTAAATACTATATAAGTCTACTTTCTACATCTTCTTTAGATGATAATTTACAAAGTTCTATAAATGTGTCTTCATCTATTACCTTTATCCCTAGTTCATTGGCCTTTGTTAATTTTGATCCTGCTTCTTCTCCAGCCAGTACAAAAGTAGTTGACTTACTCACACTTGATGTTGACTTTCCACCTCTTGACTCTATCATCTCTTTTGCATCATTTCTTTTTAATGTAGGAAGTGTACCAGTTAAAACAATTTTCATACCTTCAAATACTTTATTTATATCATCATTTTCACTTTCTATAGCTTTAGTATTTAGTCCATATTCTTTTAATTTTTCTACTACTTTTATATTTTTGTCTTCTTTAAAGAATTCAACTACACTATTTGCCATAGTCTCACCGAACTCTTCTAAATTTACAAGTTCACTTGCTGTAGCATTCATTATTTTATCTAAATCTTTATAACTATTAGCAAGTATTTTTGCTCCCTTTGTTCCTATAAATTTTATACCTAATCCATTAATTAATCTCCATAAATCATTTTCTTTTGATTTATTAATTGCATTTATAAGATTAGTAGCTGATTTTTCACCCATTCTTTCTAAACTTACTATATCTTCTTTCTTTATCTTATATAAGTCTGATATATCATTTATTATATTTTCATTTAATAATAAACTTATTATAGACTCTCCTAGCCCATCTATATTCATAGCATCTCTAGACGCAAAGTGTATTATTCCTCTTCTTATTTGAGCTGGACAAGATATATTTATACATTTTACAGCAGCTTCACCTTCTATCCTTACTGTTGGCTCTGAACAAACCGGACATTTATCTGGCATATTAAACTCTACTTCTTCACCTGTACGTTCTTCTTTTACAACTTCAAGTACTTGAGGTATTATATCTCCAGCCTTTTGAACTAACACTGTATCATTAATTCTTATATCTTTTTCCTTTATATAATCTTCATTGTGTAATGTAGCTCTGCTTACACTTGTTCCAGCTAATCTTACAGGCTCTAAAACAGCTGTAGGAGTTATTGTTCCCGTTCTTCCTACTTCTACTATAATATCTATTATTTTTGTTTTTTTCTTTTCTGCTGGGAATTTATATGCAATAGCCCATCTTGGACTTTTTGCTGTGTATCCCATCGCTTCTCTTTGCTTTAAGTTATTTACTTTTATTACCATTCCATCTATCTCAAATGCTAACTTATCTCTATTTTCTGTCCAATATTCAATATGTTCTATTACCTCGTCTATATTCTTACATACCTTATAATTTGGACTTACAGAAAATCCTAATCCATTTAAAAATTCTAGAGACTCACTATGGCTTTTAAATTGATTATTTTGTGAATACTCTAAGTTGAATATAAATATATCTAAAGGTCTTTTAGCTGTTAACTTTGGATCTAATTGTCTAAGAGATCCTGCTGCTAAATTTCTTGGATTTGCAAATACTTGAAGTTCTTGTTCTTCTTGTTGCTCATTTACCTTTTTAAAATCTTCCTTTGATATGTATACTTCTCCTCTTACAACTATCTCATCATTGTCATTTATTTTAAGAGGTATACTTTTAATAGTCATTAAGTTTTTAGATATATCCTCTCCTATAACCCCATTACCTCTAGTTGCTCCATATTGAAATTCTCCATTATCGTATGTAATACCTACTGATAAGCCATCTATCTTAAATTCAACTACATATTCGACATCTTCATTTACCATATCTTTTACTCTTTTATCAAAGTCTTTCAAGTCTGAATCAGAATATGCATTAGATAAACTTAACATTGGTATTTTATGTGTTATTTGATTAAATTTTTCTAATGGCTTTCCTCCAACTCTATTGCTTGGAGAATCAATCCTCTTAAATTGTGGATTTTCTTCTTCTAACCTAATTAACTCTTTTACTAAATTATCATATTCCATATCTGATATTTCTGGACTATCTTCATTGTAGTATTTTTCGTTATGATAGTTTATTTTATCTATTAATTCATTTATTATTTTTTCTATATTCATCCTATATCACCTCTTAGTTATAAAT
>ERZ1035027.1367-NODE-1367-length-11476-cov-7.232817_pt1 | contig 11476 bp, 9 predicted proteins | sample MGYA00520604_ERZ1035027 | MGnify/ENA primary metagenome ERZ1035027 (study PRJEB33766, sample SAMN09781743) | gut metagenome | biome: gut microbiome | host: Homo sapiens | place: Madagascar | study: EMG produced TPA metagenomics assembly of the PRJNA485056 data...
TGCGGCTGTTCCGCGACTTCATCGATCCCATCATCAGCCTGCTGCGCACCATCCCGGTGGCGTCGTTCATCATCTTGCTGCTCATCTGGGTAGGCAACCAGGCGCTCACCGTGTTTCTGGCGTTCTTCATCGTGTTGCCGCTCATCTACACGAACATGGTCACCGGCTTCGAAAGCGTGGACAAGCAGATGTTGGAGATGGCGCGCGTATACGGGCTGTCGAAGTGGCGCACGTTTCTGTACGTGTATCGCCCGGCGTTCATGCCGTTTCTACTGTCCAGCACCAAGATTTCGCTGGGCATGACGTGGAAAAGCGGCATCATGGCCGAGGTTCTGGCCACGCCGAAACCCTCTATCGGCAAAGAGATGGCCACGGCGCGCACGTTTTTGGACACGCCCGATCTGCTGGCGTGGACCGTGGTGGTGATGGTGGCATCGGTGCTGTTCGAGAAGGCATTCATGGCGCTGCTCAAGCGCGCGAACCGTCCGCTTGGCGGATTCATCGGGAAGCGAGGCGAGTGACGTGGGGCTATTCGGGAAGAAGAGGGCGGCGGGCTCTGGCGTGGCCGTGGGTGAAGGCGCGTTCGCGGGTGCGGCGTTATTCGGCGCGGCCGACTCGCTGGCCTCTGGCGGCGCGTTGTCGGACGTGGAGTTTCGCCACGTGTACAAGGCGTACGGTGCCAACGAGGTGTTGCGGCGCGTGACGTTCACGTTGCCGGGCGGCGGCGTGCGCTGCCTGATGGCGCCGTCGGGCAGCGGCAAGACCACGCTGTTCCGGGTGCTGTTGGGCCTCGAACACGCCGACTCCGGAGAGATTCGCGGCATTTTCCCTGGTCGCATCAGCATGATGTTCCAAGAAGACCGCTTGTGCGAAACCTTGACGCCGGTGGAGAACGTGGCGCTGGTGCTGCCGCCCGATACAAGGCGGCCCGACGTGGCTGCGCTGCTGGCAGAGATCTTGCCGACGGATTGCCTGGGGCAGCCAGCTATGGAGCTTTCCGGTGGCATGCGCCGGCGTGTGTCGCTAGCGCGTGCCGTTGCGTTCCCGAGCGACCTCATTGTGCTTGATGAGCCGTTTACCGGTCTTGACCAGGCCACAAAGGAAAAGGTCATCGCGTTCGTGCTGCGCCATCGCGCCGGTCGCACGCTGCTGGTCGCCACACACGGCGAGGATGACGCGCGCTTGCTGGGTGCTGAGCGCGTGAACCTGGCCGACGTGCAAGACGGCGGCGTGAGCGTGACGGGTGCGACGGGGATCGGGTGAGTTGTCGCGATTCCGGAACAAGGCGTGAGCTCTGCTGCGCATGGCACGGCATTGATTCTCTGAAAGGATTTGCATAATGGATACAACGAAAACGATGCGCCAGCTGTGCGCGGACGAGCCGAAGCTTGAGGCGTTCCTGCAGTCGAAGGGCTTCCCGTTTTCGCTCGATAACCCCATTGTTGACCTGGTCACATTCGAAGACGTGTGCCAGGTGCGCAGCCTGGATCGCGACGAGTTTCTGAGCGAATTTGAAGCGTATAAGGCCAACGTATAAACGTCGCTGCGGAGTGGTTGTTTCTAGCGGAAAACTGAGAGGGTTCGCGTGTATTATTTGGGAATCGACATAGGTGCATCGTCGGTGAAGGTGGCGGTGGTTGATGCGAACGGCGCTGTGCTGCGCGTGCTGCGCCGCGCTCATAAGGGCTCGCCGCTGCCGTGCCTGGGTGCTCTGCTAGGCGAGCTTGCGGATGCGGGCGATTTGCCTGGCGAATGCGGCCGCGCGGTTGTTACAGGCAGCGGCGCGGATATGTTACGCGCCGCTGTTCCCGCCGTGCTTGAGCTGGAAGAGGTTCCGGCCCTGGTCAAAGGCGTGCGGGCGCTTTCACCTCAGGCGGCGAGCGTGATTGGGATGGGCGCGCAGTCGGGCGTGTTCGCTACGGGTTTTGCCCATGGTTTGGCGCCGGAATTCGCTATGAACGAAAGCTGCGCGGCGGGTACGGGCAGCTTTTTCGAGGATCAGATGCAGCGTTTGGGGTTGCCGCTGGAAAGCTACTCAGATTTGGTGGCACGTGCGCAAAGCGTGCCGCGTTTGTCAGGCCGTTGCAGCGTGTTCGCCAAAACCGACATCATTCACCGCCAGCAGGAGGGCGTGCCTGTTGAGGACATCCTGCAAGGCTTGTGCCATGCGACGGTGAAGGCGTTCAAGGCCACTATTGTGCGTAATCTGCCGGTTGAAAAGCCGGTGGCGCTGGCTGGCGGCGTGCTGGAGAACGCTGGCGTGGTTCGTGCGGTGCGCGAGGTGTTTGAACTGGCGGAAGGCGAATTGCTCGCGGACGAGAAGCTTGTGTGCGCGCAAGCGGTGGGCGCGGCGCTGGCAGCGGCGGAAGGCGCGGGCGGGCGCGATGGCGAACGCATTGCTGCGGGCGATGGCGTGGGTTTGCATGTTGCGGGCGCGGCAAGTGACGCGTCCGCGGGGCTTGCGTCGCTTGCCGCCTTGCGCTCTGCGCTTGAAGGAACGCAGGCTGCGCAGGCCGACGACCTGCCGCGACTGCCTCGGCTGTCGCAGGTTGATTGCACGCCGAACTGCGGTTTTGCGTTGGCTCCTAGCCCGTGGAACCCGCAGGGTTCGCCCGCCCGCGAAGGTGGCGCGGTGCCGCGCTCGGCGGTGGTGGATGCGCTGGAACAAGGTGCTCCCGTGCCAGTGGCGCTGGGTGTGGACGTGGGATCTACCAGCACAAACCTTGTGCTTGTCAGCACTGACGGCGTGCTGCTGGACGCGCAGTACCTGCGCACGCGCGGCAACCCCAAGCAGGCCGTGCGCGACGGGCTTGCCTCGTTGGCACAGCGCGTGGGCGATCGCGCCTGTGTAGTGGCCGCGGGTGTGACGGGCAGCGGGCGCACCATGATCGGCAAGCTCATCGGAGCCGATGCCGTACGCGACGAGATTACCGCACAAGCGCGCGCTGCCGCTGCGGCTGACTCGCAAGTGGACACCGTGTTCGAAATCGGTGGGCAGGATTCTAAGTACATCAGCCTGGTTGCTGGCCAGGTGGCCGATTTCCAAATGAACAAGGTGTGCGCGGCGGGCACGGGCAGTTTCGTGGAAGAGCAAGCGGCGCGCCTGGGCATTGCGCTTCCCGATTACGGCTCGCTGGCGCTTTCGGCGGAACATCCCGTTGAACTGGGCGAACGGTGCACGGTGTTTATGGAAACCGCTATTAATGCCGCTTTGGCGAAAGGCGCGACCAAGTCCGAGGTTGCTGCCGGCCTGTGCCTGTCGGTGGTGCGCAACTACCTGCACAAAGTGGTGAACGCCAAACCAGTGGGGCAGCGCATCGTGCTGCAGGGCGGTGTTGCCTACAACCCCGCCATCGTGGCTGCCTTCCGCGCGTATGCGGGCGAGAGCCTTACGGTCAGCCCGTGGTTCGCCGTTTCGGGTGCCGTGGGTGCAGCGCTGCTGGCTGCGGAGTCCCAGGGCGTGCTAGAACCGGTGCAAAGCGGTGAAAGCGCTGGTGTGGCGCATAGTGCAGCCACAGTGTCGAGCTCGTGCGTTTGCCGACGGGAAAATGTGCTCTCTAACTTCAAGGGCTGGGACCTTTTGGGCGTCTCGCGCGAAACCCGCCGCATCGACCCGGCCGAAATCGCTGCAAACCGCGCGTTCTTCCATAAAGTCGACGAGATGTTCCTCGAAGGCTACGACCCCACGCGCGACCCGGCGAAGAAAACGGTGGGTATCCCACGCTGCTTGATGTTGCACAAGCTATTTCCCATGGCTAACGCTTTCTTCAAGCAGCTCGGCTTCAACGTGGTGCTGACCGACGCATCCGATGAGGAGACGGTACGCCTTGCGCAGGCAAGCGCACAAGGCGAGACATGCTACCCCGTGAAGCTGGTGCACGGTCACATGGCGCAGCTGCTTGATATGGACGTCGACTACGTGTTCATGCCCAGCGTGCACACCATTCGCCATCTGAAGTCGACGGTGCCGCACAATTACGCGTGCACGTATATGCAGTCCATCCCGGCCATCGTGGCGTCCGAACTGGACTACGAAGGCCACGGCATCACGCTGTTGAATCCCCTGATGAACCTTGATTTCGGACAGGGTGCCATGGCGGAGGTCATGCTGCAGGTCGGAGCGCAACTTGGCCGCACGCCGCAGGAAGCGGCGCGCGCCATGCTGGCCGGCGGGTTCGCCGTCACGGAGTTCACGCGCAAAACCGAGGAGCTGGGCGATCAGCTGCTGGCCGGTCTGAAACCAGGAGAGCGCGTTATCGTGCTGATCACGCGCAACTACGGCATCGTGGACCCGGCGCTGAACATGGGTATACCCGACATGCTGCTCGATCGAGGCTGGAAAGTTATCACCGTAAGTCATCTGCATGCGCATGACCTGGGCATATCCGCGGATTATCCTGGCGTGGTGTGGCCGTTCGGCCAGCATATCCTTTCAGGCGCGAAGCTCGTTCGCCGCGACCCGCGCCTGTTCGCCGTGTACCTGACCAACCATGGTTGCGGCCCCGACACCATGATCAGCCATCTGTTCGCCGAGGAAATGGGGAGCAAGCCGTACCTGCACATCGAGATGGACGAGCATTACTCGAAGGTGGGCGTGGAAACGCGCGTTGAGGCGTTTTTGAACGCTATCGAGCATTACGAGGCGGCGGATTTGCGCGGCACGCCTACGTCGCGGCACGTGGTGAACTCGGCGTGCGAGCCGCTGCGCGAAGGCGAGTTAGCGGGCTTGCCATCGTTCGGGCCGTATGGTCCGCTTGCGGCGCAGTGGTTGCGTGACCAGGGCATTCCCGTGCGCGAGCTGGTGCCCACGCCGACAACGTTGGAGCTGGGGCGCAAAGAGTGCACCAGCAAGGAATACTACTCGTTTGCCAGCTTGCTGGGCGTGAGCTTGGCAGCTGTGGGCGAAGGTGGCGATGGGGAGGCTGCTGCCGATGGTTGTACGGCCGTGCGCTCTGAGGGCCCGGCGCAAACATACGGCGAAGGTGCTGGTGCTGTTGACGGGCCGCATGCCGAACGTGATGTCGCTGCGGGTGCGGTCGCGAGTGCGGAAGGTGGTTGGCGCGTCGGCCAGTTGTTGCTGCCGTCGTCGCAGGGCGGCGAAGCCGATGGGCAGTTCGACCGCGTTATCCGTAGCGTACTGGATGCGAAGGGGCATGGCGACGTGCGTGTTGTGGCACCCGATGTGGAGCTGCTGCCGTGCAATGTGGCTGATCTCGAGGGCTTGTTCGTGCATGTGCTTGCCGGTGATGTGGTGTGGGCGGCCGCGCCTGCTGCGCGTCCCGCACTGCAGGAAACGTTCGCAAAACCGCATCTGACCTTGGAAGACGTGTTGACGGCGGCGAGCGCTGCCCGGGAAAGCTGGCAGGATGTGCCTGTAGCGCCTCGCAAAACCCTTGCGCTTGTGGGCGAGTGGCCGCTGGTTGTCGGCGACGAGCTCACGGGCGGTTTGTTCGCCCGCTTGGAGGGCGAAGGCTACCGTGCGATGCGCGCCCCGTTCGCCGAATACTTGCTGTTCGTCTGGGAAGACGGCTGCGACGAGGCAAGGCACGGCAAAGTGGTGGGCGGCCTCATGCCCATGTTGGGCGAAACCGGCGCACCGAGGGTGGTGGGCCTGCCGGACGCGCCGGCGTCTCAGCCTGAATCCGACCGTGATCAGACGCTCACGCTTTCGGACGTGCAGGCGCTTGCCGTCGGTTGCGAAGCAGCATGCGCTCACGCGCTCGGCGGCTGTGACGGTTCGCATGAGCACGCGGCGGCGCAGCCGCAGCTGGCAACGGAGCCGCTGGAAGTGAGCGCGGCGGTTGAGGCTGACCCGCTGTTCGGCGCGGAACAGCGCACGCTGCCACAAGACCAGTGGCACGCGGTGCTTGAGCGGCTTGGCGGCATGATGCAGCAAGTGGCTGACGCGTTGGGCGATATGTCCGCCTATGCGTCGGACCATTCGCAGCTTCGCCAGATTGCAACCGACGCGCTGGGTCAGTTTGCAGGCGCGAACGCGCGGTATCGGTACGCGAAGGCAGTGCAGGCGGGCCAGAGGGCCGACGGCGTTGTGGCGGTGGCGTCTATGTACGAGAACGCCGACATCATGCTGCGCTTGAAGAGCGTGCCTTGCCAGGCACCGCTTTTGCACTTGGCGTTCGACGGCGCGCTTGACCAAAGCGTCGAGGAGCGCCTGCGATCGTTTTTGTACTACGTGTAGCGCCGCCTGCCAATAGGCGGCGCTACACGGCGCCGAGTTGCCATTTTCGCTACATGATGGCATTGACAAGCAAGATTCGCTTATATTCGCAATCGAGGCAACGCAACTCTTAAGGCCACGAACGAACGGAGGCTTTTATGCCGCTTCGCAACTTACCAACCGATGCCGCAACGTCGCTGGCTCAGATGATCGATATTCGCCCAGGTCAGGTGTCGAGCATGGCGCTTACGCGCAATGCTGGGTTCGACCTTACGCTGCTGGCGTTTGCACCGGGTGAAAGCGTGAGCGAGGAAGAATACTTCGGCGATGTGCTGTATTACCTGGTGGAGGGCGCGGCATGCGTTGTGCTGCCGGAAAGCCGCATTGTGCTTGAGGCTGGTCAGGTGTTGCGTGTCCCCGCGCATGTTGAACATGCCGTGGAAGACGCGGGCGGCGAAGGCTTCAAGCTGCTGCAGCTGAATGCGCACGAGTAAGCGTTTGCTGGAGCTGGCTCATCCTTAAGCCGGTTTATATCGGTGACCGGAAGGATAGAGGTAGTGAGAAACACAGGCATCGTGGCAGGTCAACGACGTGCCACGATGACGCAGCAAGAAAGGAAATCCCCATGGCAGAACTTATTAAAAACGTGGAGCACGCAAGCATTTTCATCCTGAAGGACCTGGTGGAAATCGAACCGGGCCGCGTGAACAGCCTTACGTTGTCGCAGACGCCGGGCTGCAAAATGACGGTGTTCGCCATTGACGCCGACGAGGGCATGTCAAGCCACGCGGCGTCGGGCGACGCGCTCATCACAGTGCTCGAGGGCACGGGCGAAATCACCGTTAACGACGTGCCGCACCAGCTTTCCGCAGGTCAATCTATCGTCATGACCTCGGGAAGCCCGCACAGCGTGCGCGGCGTCACCCCGTTCAAAATGCAGCTTACGGTGGTGAAGCCCGCAGAATAGCAAAAGCGGGACAGGCCTGCTTGAAGTTTGGCCCGCGTTCTCGGGCTTAAGTTGGGTGCGCTCGGGATTACTATTGCTCGAAGTCCACGTCCTTGCTTTCGCGGAAGAACACGAGCGCGACCAGGGCGATTACGGCCATCGCGCGCAGGTATCAGCCAAGCGTCTGGATACCGAAGTTCATGACCAGGGCCGACGCGATGGTGGGGCGAATGCGCCATCGGTGATGGCTGTCAGGTTATAGCTCAGGCCAGCAGCGTGGCGAGCATCGGGTCGGACTTGGCGACATCGGTGAAGAAAATGAGTCCGAAATAGCTTGCCGCGGCGCATGGCCGCCAACCGTTCGATGACCGGTTTCGTAGTATCGGAAGTTGTTTGAGAAAAACGGCGCAGCTTGGTATATGGTGAGGTGATTTGTTTTGAGGGGGGAGACTATGGCCTCGAAGAAGAATCGCTCTTCTTGGGCGAAGGAGAAAGCGCAGTTCAACGCACAGCTGGGCGGTTTCGATGCGCTCGACGACGTGTTCGCGCGGGAAGATTCGCGCCATGCTCACCTTGCGGAGGAGCGTGACAGCGCCCAGCGATATAAGGCGTGCGAATCGAAGAATCGTTACGCCACGCTGGCAGAGGCGCAGGAAAACCTTGCCTGGTGCCAGAAGCAGGGCAAACGCGGCCTGCAGATCTACGAGTGCCCCTATTGCGGCGGCTGGCATCTGACCTCGCATCCCTGGGAGGACGCGAGGTAGCGGTTTCCCCTATTCCGGACAGTTAGTGCTACGTCCCCAAAGCGTCCGTCCCAAAGCGTCCGGGGTGTTGGGCGGCTGCTAGTGGGCGGTGGTGAGGCGGGCTTGGTAGCCGCAGAGAGTTTCCGCGTGACAGTCGGCTTTGCCGAGCGCCGCCTCGAGCGTGCGTCTGGCCAAGCTGTAGTCGTTGTTGTTCTGCGACACGTGCATGGCCACCACCGTTTGCGGCAGGCGCAGGCCCGCGGTGCGCGATTCGGCCACCAGCGTGCCGAGCTCGGCGGCCGCTTGGCCGTTGGACAGGTGCCCGCTGTTCGACGCGATGCGCTGCTTGATGACGTACGGGTAGGGCCCGGCAGCCAGCATCTTCGGGTCGTGGTTGCTCTCGAGCGCCAGGATGCGCACGTCGCGCAGCGCCGCGTGCGCCTGCGCCGTGACGATGCCGGAGTCCGTCAAGTAGCCCACCGCGTCGCCATCGGCGGCGTCTTCGATACGGAAGCCGAACGACGCGGCGGCATCATGGCTGGTGGCGAAGGGAACGATGCGCATGCCCGCGGCCTCGACGGCGCCGGGGCCTGCCGTATGCGGCGCCGAATCCTGCCCAGCGGGGGCAGCGTGCGCCGCCGAGCCATCGAAGGCGGCGCACGCCATATCCTGGCTGCCCGCCAGCGCGCAAGCCGTCGTCAGCTCGCGGACGTCGAACGCCTCGGCTACCTTCGCCAGCGCGCTGCTGTTCGCCGTGCACGCACCTGCCGCGAACACCGGCGGCACGTTGCCGATCTTCGCCAGCCCGCGCAGCACCACGCCGAGACCCTTCACATGGTCGCTGTGCTCGTGCGTCACGAACATGGCCTGGATGCGGCAGGGGTCGAAGCCGGCCTCGTCGCAGCGGTTGAGGAAGTCGCGCTTGCAGATGCCGCAGTCGATCAGCACGCCGGCGCCGGTGGCGGCGTGCTCGATCACCGCGGCGTTCCCCGAGCTTCCGCTGGCCAATACGTGCAATGCGAGCATCCCGAACCTCCGTGATCCGTCATCCAATCAAACGTTCCCCATACTAGCAGCATCCCATGTGCGGCATGGCAGCATCTGATTGAAAACATGCGAAGGCCCCGCGGCTCTGCGAGCTGTGGGGCCTTCGCCCCTCTATGCTCCTCCCGTGCAGTCCTCGCGCGGCCGCTTGAGAACACGGGAGGGAAGGCCGACTCGAAGCATTGTAGCTGCCCGTCGTGCATCGCGGCAGCGTGAACACGGGACGGAGGTGCGTTCGGAACCGATCACCGCGCTTTCGACAGTGTATCGCGAACACACCTCCGTCCCCTGTTCACGCCTCGCAAAAAAGCCCCGCCCAGGTATCCGGACGGGGCTTGAAAACCAGGGCAAACAGCGAAGCGCTTGCGCGGCGCTACGACGTTATTCCGCCTTCGCGTCCTTGCCGGCAGTGCGGGCCAGGATGTTGGCGTAGATGGCGCCGGAGATGTTGTGCCACACGCTGAACACGGCGCTGGGCACGGCGGCCAGCGGCATGGCTGCGAAGTGCATGGTGGCAAGCGAGGTTGCCAGGCCGGAGTTCTGCATGCCCACCTCGATGGACAGCGTGCGCATCTGCGCCTTCGACAGGCCGAGCGCGCGGCCCACGAAATAGCCCAGCGCGTAACCGCAGATGTTGTGCAGCATGACCACCACGATGATCAGCGCGCCGACGGTCGCCAGCTTGGCGGCGTTGGCGGACACCACGGCCATGATGATCAGCGAGATTGCGATGACGGAGACGAGCGGCAGCACCTTGGAGCAGGCCTGGGCCACCTTGGACGCAACGGCGTTGATGACGAAGCCCAGCGCGATGGGCACGAGCACCACCTGCACGATGGACAGCAGCATGCTCACGTAGCTGACGTCGACGCTCTGGCCGGCGAGCAGCAGCACGAGCGCAGGGGTGACGACCGGGGCCATGATGGTGGTGCATGCGGTCATGCCGACGGACAGCGCCACATCGCCCTTCGACAGGTACGTCATGACGTTGGAGGAGGTGCCGCCGGGGCAGCAGCCGACAAGCATGACGCCCACGGCAAGCTCGGTGGGCAGCTGGAAGACCAGGCACAGCACCCAGGCGATCAGCGGCATGATGATGAACTGGGACAGGATGCCGGTGATCACGGCCTTAGGCTTGGTAAACACCACCTTGAAATCGCCGAGCTTGAGCGTCATGCCCATGCCGAACATGACGATGCCGAGCAGCGGGTTGACCCAGCTGGTGGGCAGCGCCGCATGCACGGGCGCGGGCGCGACGAAGGCGATGATGGCGACCGCAAGCGCGATGGTGGCCATCCATTTGCCGGCGAAGTCGCTGATCTTCTCAAGGACCTTCATGATGAAACCTTTCTAACGTGCGCGCGTTGCTGGGGAAGAGGACGCTGCGCCGGCGCCACCCGCATATGCGACGTTTGACCGGCGAACAGGGGACGGAGGTGTGTTCACGATGCCTTGTCGAAAATGCGAGAATCGACCGTGAACACATCCGTCCCGTCCGCCGCTCGCGCGGTGCTCGGCCTGCGCTATGTCCGCTGCCCCAGAAACGCAAATGAGCCCCGCCCGGGTATCCGGGCGGGGCTCGAAAAACTAGGACAAACGCGAGTATAGCCATTTGTCGACAAAATGTTACCGACAACCGAATAATTCCCTACTTGTTGAATAGGGAATGGCGGCGGTGCTGGGAAACGCCCTTATTCGCCGATGATCTCGGACAGGGTGCGCCAGCCCAGCTCGGCGCATTTCACGCGCGCGGGCATGTGGCTGATGCTTTCCAGCTGGGCCGCCTCGTCGAGGTCTTCCTTCTCCTCGTCGGTAAGCGTCTCGCCCTTGACCATCTTCATGAACAGGCCGCACAGACGGCGCGCCTCCTCAACGGTCTCGCCGGTGACCAGGTCGGCCATCATGTCGGCGGATGCCTGCGAGACGGCGCATCCGTGGCCGGTGAACGCGGCCTCCTCGATGACGCCGTCCTCGATGCGCAGCTTCAGCACCATCTCGTCGCCGCAGCTGGGGTTCACGCCCTCGTGCTCGTCGGTGGCGCCCTCCATGTCGTACTTGTAGTCGGGATGCGCGTTGTGCTCCATGAGCGCGGCAGTGTAGATGTTAGCCATTGAAGGTCCTCCAAACGTTGCCGAGGCCCTCGATCAAGGCGTCGACGTCCTTCTTGTCGTTGTAGAACGCCAGGCTGGCGCGGCAGCAGGCAAGGTTCTCCACGCCCAGCCAGGTGAGCAGCGGCTGCGCGCAATGATGCCCGGCGCGGATGGCCACCTGGTCCATGTCCAGGATGCTGGCCACGTCGTGCGGGTGGATGCCGTCGACGTTGAAGCTGATGACGCCGTGGTGCATGTCGGGGTCGGGGCTGCCGATGATGGTGACGAAGGGCAGCTTCGCCATTTCCTCCATGCAATAGCGCACGAGCGCCTGCTCGCGCGCGGCGATGACGTCGAGGCCCACCGACTCCACGTAGGCGATGGCCGCCGCGGTGGCGTAGATGCCGGCGGCGTCCTGCGTGCCGGCCTCGAACTTCTCGGGCACGGGCGCCCAGGTGGCGTCCTGCTCGGTGAC
>ERZ1035027.1376-NODE-1376-length-11390-cov-5.622408_pt1 | contig 11390 bp, 9 predicted proteins | sample MGYA00520604_ERZ1035027 | MGnify/ENA primary metagenome ERZ1035027 (study PRJEB33766, sample SAMN09781743) | gut metagenome | biome: gut microbiome | host: Homo sapiens | place: Madagascar | study: EMG produced TPA metagenomics assembly of the PRJNA485056 data...
AGAGCGCAAATATGATATTAGTCCCAAGCGAGACATCAAAAAAGATCCTCGCTATAGTGCTATGCGCACAATACTTGAAAGATCGAACATAAATTATTAACAGAACATTGCAGGTGGTTAAAGAACGGACAGAAGACCCAAAAGCTCTTAGCCCAGAGCAGCACCCTGGGTACACTCGCAGTCAGGAATGTGCCCTAAAAGGGCAAAAGCTTTATATAACATTTTTTGCCACCGACAACCATCCATAAATACTTCGGGATTGGTTTATACGAGTTCCCGAAGCTTACACTCCAGTATTACAGCAGACTCTCTATCAACCATCAAATCAAATAAATCCTGGTCTATTTCTGCATAAGCAAAACTGTCACGCAAAGACTTTAAGCTAGAATAAGACTTCCTTTCTTTGCCTTTCTCATTTTTTACCAATCGCCAAAAGCGTTCATGCTGCAAATGATAATAGGGATTCTCTATGCTACATTTAAAAGGATAACTATGAGGAATATCCATGGTCAATCCCTCTGCAACAAAAATACTATCACCTGTATTCTGTTCACCAATATACAATCTCCATAACCTTTTAAACTCCTCAACCAACTCACTTGAAAGAACGATATGATTGTCTTTTATAATACCTCGCTGGCAAAGATTTAAAATAGCCAAGAGCAAAATGGGCTTATGCGGAGCTTTCACACCCCGCATAATCGCCCTTTTCATCTTTTCAAATGCAGACAGATAATAGTCTATATCTTTATTCATTATCAAATAAGATGAGTAACCTTAATTTTCTTCCAATGTTTGCCGATGCCAAGAGCCATAGCTTGGGCATCCTTGGTTATCAGTTCCCCCTTCTGCAAGCCAGCAATAGCTTGCTTCAGTTCCTGCAGAGCCATGCCACTCACACCAAAAAGATCCTTCAACACACCATCATTCTGTTGCTGTTGCTTCATAATGAGTGGATATTGGGCATTGGCATAGAAATCAAAAGAAGCTTTCTTAAACGAATCCATATTCTGTGTGGCAAGGATGATGCTCATGCCCTTGTTTCTACCCACAGCTATCAAGTTCTGCAAAGGCTTGTTCTCAAAACCAAGCATATAGTGAGCCTCATCGATGATGGTGAAATGGCGCAGCTCCACCCTGTCCTCATTCTTTGCCTGTGGAGGCAGTTGCTCATAAATATTGTTCAACTTCGATGTCACGAAATATACGATAGCCTTTGCCATAATACCTTCCTTGTCAAACTTTCCTAAGTTGATAATATAGCAACCTTTCACCAAATCCACCTTGTCTTCCTCTGCAAAAATATTGTTAAGTATCAACTGGTTCAAGACTGATTTTACACTATCCATGTCACCCTGTTTCTTCTCAGGCATCAACATCGTGTAATGGTCAAAAACTTCCTGAAAGGTGATTGGTTTCTGGTTCTTCGCCTTGTAGGCATTGATGATAGCCTCGCTTAATCTGTTGTCCATCAAAGCACCTATCTTAGCAGAAGATATGGCACAGATGGCATTTGCCAAGGTCGTGGAATACAGGTGGATTTCATTGACAGGTCTGCCAGTAAAGTCCTTGAACGGAGTAAACGGCAAAGGTTTCTCCATCGGATTCAAGATGGCAGTGGAATCGGTCTCAAACTTTGACAGCCAATCGGCATGAGCTGGATCTGAGAACTCCCCCTTGTAATCGAACAAGAGGAAGTTGACAGGATAGTAGGTATCAGCCGATGCCATTCTGATTTGGTTGATAAGAACAGCCAATAAGTTTGACTTACCCGAACCAGTAGTTCCTGCTATCAATATCTGTGTATTTGGAATAGCAGTACTGTTGATGTCTAAAGCCGCATCCATTTCATCCTCATACTGCCCAATATAAAGATTCAATTCAGGAATATCCATCAACGACTTTCCACCTCTCAACGGACAGAAGTGCAGCCATTCATCAATACCTCCTTCTTCCATCAAGATACTCTTACCCCTCATCATTTCGCTATAAAGCACCTTGCTCAGAAAAGTAGAGTTCTGCCAGTCGGCATCTATATCACTATAACGCATCTTGATAAGAGCCACGAATACCTCCTTTATATTCGACTTGGTAAAGAAAGAACCACCCAATGGCTGCATACCTGCTGAGGTTTGCAATTCCTCTACCTTTGCCTTGCTCCTTGGTGTCTTATCACTCAATCCTACAAGGAGGCAAATTCGCATAACTGTAGTAAAGTTCAGTACTACAGGGCGAACCATGTCTGAGTAATCTGAAAGGTTCAGTTTCTGCTCGATGGCATATTTCACATCTTCAAGCAAATCATGCGTTCCTTCCAGAATTCTCATTCCCTCAAGTTTTATATCTTGTACATTCATTTCTACTAGAATTCGTAAGTTTGTAATCCAAAGTAATCATCGCTGACAGTAGTACACTGCCTTTCCTGGTCTCTATGCAAAGTATAAGTTCTTGCCACATAAGCCACTATCTTCTTGAAATCAGTCTCTGTTGTTATTTCCGTATCAGTACTTAACAGGATGGTTTGATGAGCCAAATCCGGGAAATAACGGTTGATGATAACTTCACGACTCTCCTTGTCAAGAACACCCATCACCGTATCTATCATTACAGGAGGGTCGTAATCACCCAATTCATACAAAACTTTCAGCAACACCTGCATCACAGTCTGCTTGGCACCGGCGTTCAGCTGACTCAAATAAATCTCATTACCATTCTTATGGAATATCTTGAACGAGATTTCATCCGAATCATCTGCCGAAAGCTCGACCCTACCGATATAACCAGCGTAAATCACCAAATTGATGTTCAGCTGTTCTTTCATCATGCGCTCAATACTTGCCTTCTTTGCCTTAAGTAACTTACAGGAAAGCGACTTGAAGAAGCCAGGAAGTTTGCATAGCATATCATATTGAGGATCTGGAACTTGCGGCATATCATAATCATAAGTAGAGATTTTTCTCTCCATTTCTTTGATAGCATTCTTCTGTTCCACGATTTTTGCCTTCAATTCCTCTATTTTTCTATCATTAGTCTCATAGAGTTCGATAATGCTATAATCGTTTCCTGTCAAGGCACGTTTGTATTCTTCCAGTTGTTCCTGCTTCTTTGGAATATCCGCCAACTCTAAGTTTAAGCTTTCACGTCTTTCATCCAGCGAAAGATAAGGATTGGAATATGATTGCTGAACCAGGTTTCTCAACACATTGACATCTGCATCACTCAGAAAACCATATTTATCATTATAGTCATCGCTGTTGTCTTGCTCACGTTTGATTTCTGTAATAATCTCGGCAATAGAAACCTCGCCTACCTGCGGGTATTTCTCCTTAACCAATCGTATTACATCATGAGTAACCTTTTCTATCTGTTGGTCATTGAGGATATTGCCCCTTGCAGAAGCCACCTCCTCCTTCTCGTTCAGAACAAGTTCCACCTCGGTACTGATACTATTGGCAACCTTTGGCATAATTACTTTCCACTCTAAATCTTTGGAGATAGCCTCAGCATCCTGCCTATAGTCCTTTTCCTTCAGATAGAAGCTATTGATGCTCTCCTCTATCTGATGCATTTTATCACGAATCACATCATCCGAGTTCCGTCCCTCCTTCAGTTGCTCATACTGTTGCTTATGATCATTGGCATAGTTCAATGCTTCATTGTAGGCATCGTTTAGACTTGCCACATCCCTTTCCATCTCCACCTTCTGTTTGGTCAGTTTCAAGTATTCGGCACGCAGGTTCTCGTTCTCCAAGCGTTCCGCCTTCTTCTCGTCAAGATAAGCCGAGGCTGCGTTCTGCAACTGAGTGTATTTATTGAAACCCATCACCGAATTGATGTTCTTCATAATGAGCTTGTTGATTTGTTCTTCCTTCACGAGATCGGAAGTCTTCATGGCATCAAAGAGGAAGTAGTTGCTCAATTCAGCAGGCAGATTGGCAGAGATAATCTTGTTGACTATCGCTTCATTGGTGCTGCGTAGGATAGCCGTGGAACCAGAACCATATGTATAACTGTTACCATTCATATTGAGCACATTGCTCTCCTGTATCTTACCATCCACAAACCTATAGGCACGACACAAGCGATAAGGCGTTTCTTGTCCAAGAACCACCCCAGAGAAAGTAATCTCTAACATGATAGCCTTGCCTTCTATACCGCTCTCGTTCTTCACACCAGAATTGAAGAGTTCCTCAAACTGTCGCTTGTTGGAAATCTTCAACCCATAGAGCGCAGAATAGATGGCATCGAAGAGCGTTGTCTTACCACAACCATTGGCACCACCTATCAAGATGATAGGACGGTCACTCGTTACCTCCAAATTTAAATCCAACTTTCTGTAGGTCTTATAATTTTCTATGTAGATACGCTTCAGTTTCATTACTTTTTGATTTCTTTGAGAGCTTTCTTGAGTATTCTCGTCACTTTCTTTTCCTCAAGACTTGGCTCATTTTGGTTATTACGTTCTTCATGGAAAGGCTTGAGGATATAATCCTTGAGCCATTCTGCATCTATACCTTCCGATTGGCATGCACTCTCTATAAGCTGCATGTCTTCCTGCCTGATTCCATAGTTCAGGAATGTTCTGTCCAAGCTTTTCTTCATACCTTATTATATATGATTACCTTATTATAGGGTTTCCAGATGCAATGCCGACCACCCATCAATATTGTCTGTATTCTCGATAATGCCTCCAGGATAATACCAGTTACTTGTTCTTTCGTCCTTGATAAGCACACCACCCACTATCTTCTTGCCTGTAGCTTGATAACTGGAGATGTAATCCAAGAGGGCATTGTTCTTTTCTGGCGCATCCGCATCGCTGCCCTTGGTTTTGGTGTCGAAGAGACAGATGGTACCCGACTTCAGTCTGACGATGAAATCCACATAGAAACAACGTTTCCTACTACCCGAATCCGTATAAGGAACGGCGAAATGCTGCTTTCCCTCGTCTCCATTCTTGTACCACCACTCCACATATTCCATCTTGTCATCCAACCAACGTGCAAACTCTTGCTCGGGTCTCGATGCCGTAATCTGCTCAAAATAAGGATACAAGGCATGGTTGAAGATTTCGCCTTCCGTGGTTCTCACCATTGCCGCATTATAGAGACGAGTCTCTGGCACTTGCCATACAGACTGCTGATATTCCATCGTCACCTCCTTTGCGTTTCTCTTCTGCGTAGCCTCATAAGTAACCAACGCCTTGCGTATCAGTTCCTCAAAGTGCGGACGGTTCTGATGATAGAGCACCACCTTAGGCACATCCATTGAAAAGACTTGCAGGTATTCCTCCAAGGCACTCTCGATGGCTCCTTGCAAGACTGGCGTACTGTCAAATTTGGAGAACCCACCCACATTCTTACGGCAGAATAGCGTAAAGAGATTCTGTAATTCAGATGCGTTCAGAGCCAGCCTTGCCTTGTCTGTTATCTCCACGATGCCAAAGTCACCCGTCAATGGGGTGTCCTTCGGGATTGCCACCAAGATTCTTGATACATCGGTCTGCACGCCATGTCGCTTGGCATTGTAGCGATTCAACTTGATTTTGGCATCCATGTCTGCCTCCTTTTTTTTCGCCTCGTCAGCATCCTCAGCCTCACCATCATCCTCAAAGAAATCTTCTGCAGAGAAGAGCAACAACGGGTTTTGTTCCCATTCCCGTTCCATGGTCTTATAGAAGATGCTGCGGAACTGGGAACCCAAGCGGTTTCTTGTTGCCCCATGCTTATCCGTATAATAGGAACGGAGCGTGATGTTCGGCAAGTCTTTCTTGCGATTGGCATAGAGGGTGCTGATATAGTTCATGTCATCTCCCACAATGCTAATCATGTCAGCCGAAAGGTCGGTATAAACATAACCGTAGTTCAGAATGTCATTCTTATAAAAATGCTGCTCTGGCATTCGGAGTATTCGTCCCACGGTCTGAGTGGTAAAAGTCATACTCTGCAATTCTCTGAATATCAGAAGGACAGAGGCACGAGGACAATCCCAGCCCAAGGCTATGGCCTGCTTGAACAGCAACACCTCGGTAATATCACCAGAATGAGTGATATTCTGAAGATTGGGCGATTTATCCTTTGATAGCCATACAGCCAACCTGCCATTTTCCACGCTGATGTCGCAAACCTGTTCTAAGTAGGCTTGCATCTCCTCGGCGATGTTCTTATCCTTCGACGACATAGATTCGCTACTATCATTAGGCAACTGAATGAGCAACAGCGGATTGATGCCATATTCCTTGTAAGCCTCAGCCAATTCTTTGCGCTTGTCAAGTGCTTTCTTCAAGAGTCGCTGGTTAACCGTCAGTTCCGACTGTTCTTTACTGCTCTTTACATTCGGATTCAGTTCTATGCCCTTCTTAATCATTTCTTCATTGATTACATCTTGGCGTTTCACAAGAACCGCATGATAGCTTTGGGTGACTGGTGTTGCTGATACACGAAGTTCTATGTGTGGCTGGATAGCTTGCAATACCATCTCGCTTTTCTTGGCATTACGTCCTGCAAACATGTGTTCCTCGTCTATGATAACCACCACTGGCAGATGCTGCTCTATCTTGGTCTTTCGTATCAGTTCGTAGAGCGTGCGGTTCTGCTCATTGTCACGTATCATCACGGCATTATCCTTATTGATGCTCTCCCAATTTAAAAAGAGCACATCGCCAGGATGCAGACCATCTACATGATCACACTCATCAAACATAACAGGACGCAACGATCTTCGTTCACTAAAGAAATTGCGCATAGATTGATAACTCTGCTGGTGCAACTTGTTAGGAGCAATCCAAACCCAAGCTACACGAGAATATCGGCACTGCCCATTCATAGGAAGGTCACGAGTCAGCTCATCCAGCAAGGTGCTCACCATCACCGTCTTTCCAGCTCCTGTAGGAGCCTTGAATATCAACTTTTGGCGGTCATCAGAATCATTGAGCATGTCAATCATCTTCTGTTTCAGTTCACGCACCGCCTTTTTCTGGTAATCTCGTAGTTCTATCATTTTCGTTACCTCCTTAGTCTATTATGTCATTAGTAGCATTATCTTCTTTCTCTTTCGACACATAATCATAATCGTCGCTGAGAGCTTCTTTCACAACCTCCTCGTTATACATAGCGAGTTCCTCGTTTTGCTGAAACTCTTTCATCATAGCCTCACTATACTTTTGCTTTGGCAGAATATCCGTTCCACCTTCTAAAGCTTGCAAGAAAGCATCTGGCATGGCACACAGTTCTATAACAGGCATGACTTTATGGAATTCGTCCTCATATGCGTATGCGCCATCACTATAAACATAAACCTTCAAAGGATTCTGCTTGGTCGCAACCTCAGCTATCATCGGAATGATAATACTGACTACACGCTCGTCGAGGACAACAAGCATCTGTCCAGCCTCATCCTTAAAATAGCGCAATACGCTCTTCTTAAATTTCTTGCCTCCAAATGTTTCTTGCTCTTGATAGATATTGTTCTTGATGCAAAGGAGGTCAACGAGAGAAGCCATCAATGCTCGACGACTCTTGAAGTTGCTTTGGTCACGAGGCGCAAACTCCGTTTTATAATAACGAAGATTATTGTGAGTCAAGCCAGGAACTTCTTCACCCTTCTGGTTCGTATAACCATTAATGACTCGTTTGTTTCTCTCGTAAGTTACTTTCTCGCAGATATTATTCTCGTTGTTGGTCACTAAGATACATTTGCGATGACCGCCGTCTTCTGAGTTCAATTGCATCGTTGCGTGGAGAGTAGTGCCTGAGCCAGCGAAGAAGTCGAGGATGGTAATATTCTTTAATGCAATGGTATTAATCAAATATTTCAAAAGCCCTAATGGTTTAGGATTAGAGAAAGGAACTTCACCATTAAACAAAGAACTTAGTTCAGAATTCCCTTGTTGATTTATTGGGTCCAATATAAAATTAGAAAAAGCTCTTCCTACTTTTTTACGAATATTTCCTTCATTATCAACATTTTCGTAGACCTTGTACTTTATCGTATATTTTGAACCAGAACTTTTCTTAGACTTAACAAATTCAAGATATTTGTTTTCTAACCCCCATTTTACTTTTTCCTTTCCCCATTTCCAGATCCATCCATCATTAACAAACTCAGAACGCCCATTCGGATAAAGCATTCCCCCATCAGGTGCTTCTATTCCATAATTCATAGAATCAGAATATTGAAGCCCTCCTCTGTCAAGAGTATCCAAATAATATTTTCCACGCACACTTTCAAACTCATCCGATAGTTTGAATCTTTTTTGGTTACGTGACTCTTCGTCTCTATTCCAAATACCTGCTTCTATTGTTACGGGCTTAAAAAACGAATATAATAATATAGACTCCGTTATTACAGCTATATCTTTTGCATCATTAGCTCCGGTCTTTTTTCGCCAATCAAATTTTGCAACAAAATTTCTTTCCCCAAAGATTTCATCACAAAGCAACTTCAAAGCAGCTTGTTCATTATCATCAATAGAAATGAATATCACTCCCTTTTCCGAGAGCAACTTCTTGGCAATTCTCAATCGTCTATCCATAAACGACAACCATTTGGAATGGCGAAAGCTATCATCTTTATCTACAAAAGAGTCATTGTAGATAAAGTCTTTATTACCAGTATTATAAGGAGGATCGATATAAATTACATCAATCTCCCCTGCATAAGCATAAGTAAGAGCAGCAAGAGCATTGAGGTTATCACCTTCTATCAACACATGGTTAGGCGAACCTTCTGGCGCAGAATCCAAACGTTTACTTTCGTCTTCAACAAAAACAGGAAGTTGGTCTTGCATGTCGTCCCAAGCCGCTTCTGAGCTATCTTCCCACACAAGTCCATAATGCTTCTTCTCATTGATAACCTCCAACAAATCATGCTTTAACTCCTTATCTATCTGAAGTTCTAATATCTGTTGGCGCAAAGCACCCAAATCCATTTTCTTCGCCATAGCGGTGTACCTTCCTCCCCTTTTCCGTGCTCCACCGACTCCCTTAGTAGAGAAGATTATTAGAAACTGGATTGCTATTATAAAATGATGGCGTAGGAATCTTATTACCTTTAGCCTCATCCTTGCCTTTCAGGTACCTCGGAATGGACCACAGCGTCAAGAATAAGAAGCAACAGATGCCTACGCCAAGCAGGTATATATATGATAGCATAGGACGTACCCCCTCAGTCGAAGGGGCACACCTATGCCATGTGTATATACACAGTGGGTAGACGCCCACCGCAGTCTCCATCTGAACGCTTATGAAATTTCCGAGGTTTCGAAAGGTCAGAAGAAACGTCAAGCAAACGTCTTCAATTTAAAATAGTGCCAAGCCATGGATTTTTACCTAGCCAGCGACCCATCGCCAGCCATCCACGGCAAGACAACCGCAAAAGTAATAAAAAGAATTGGGATTTGCAAGAAACTTTCCGATTTTCTTGCAAATCCCAATAAAATAGTTGATGAATTACTTCTTAATACGGCATCTTATACCCACGCCTAAGCCTCCAGATAATCCATCATATCCTCCAATGTATCGAAGTTCTTGACTTTCCCCTCCTTTAAAATCGCTTCACCCAAACCTTGTGGCTTCCTCTTCCAATCGAGCGGATAGGTGATGTCGGGTCTTGGGTTATCTCCTTCAATTCGAGGGAAGCGGCGGTGCGGCTCATATCGTTGATGTAGGCATAATCACCGAGAGTGATAGCTGCGTTCTTTTCCAATACCGATAAGGCACGGGCAATGCGCTCTTCCTTGGAATAGAGTTGCTTGCGGATAACCTTCACACCACTCATCACTCGTTCCAAATCACAGTCGGTCTCCATCTTTACAGCCTTCACTAACTCAGGAGATGAATTGAAGTTGACGTTCTTCACCCCTACCTTGCGATATTTCATCATGTCGTCATCTGTCTGCATCTCCGTAGGCTTGTCATCCTCAAAACCAAGGGACAAGGAGAAAGTGCCCAAGCCTTCGAGATTCACATTATAACCCATAGAGAGCATACGGACCAACACGTCTTCCACATCTGTCAGAACCGCTTCGATAGTGCCCTGAGAAAGGTCACGATGATAACTCTGCATCTGTTCGACGAATTCCTTTCTGGAAAGCGTGCGATAGGGCACCATCTTGGGATAAACTCTGCGCTTGCCTTCATCACGCATATCACTCATTTCCTGCAATTTGTACTTTGCCATTTCTTTTCCTTTCTTATTTAGATTGTTAGTTTTCTCACTTAATCGGTCCTTCTATCTCTGAGAGATATAATCTCTACTAAGTAACAGGATCTTCCTACTTAGGAATAAAAGTATCTCATCCTAAGAGAAATCTCCGTTCAAAGACGTTGAACCGACATTCAAAGTCGTTGAACCGCCGTTCAGAGTCGTTGAACCGACATTCAAAGTCTTTGAACGAAGATTTCTATTAGGCAAAGATACAACATTATCAGGAAGAAAACAATAGTTTACCCAAATATCTTCACTTTTCCAGTCATTTTTCTTCATTTTTAGGGTATTTTTCCTTGCTTATCCCAAAGAATTATGCTAACTTTGTGGTCAGATTGCATTTCCGAGTTCAAGGATTGCAATCTTGAAACGGAGGAAAAAACGATTGTAAACTTGAAACAAAGAAAAAGACAAAGATAACACAACCCCTATGAGTATGAAGATATTAGCAACCAGCGACTGGCACTTGGGCAACTTGTTTCACGGCAACGACCGACTGCCTGAACACAAGCACTTCCTGCAATGGCTCTTAGTGCAAATCGCTGAACAAAAGCCCGATGCACTCCTCGTCGCAGGAGACATCTTCGACAATGGAAATCCATCGGCAGCAGCACAGACCGTTTATTACGAGTTTCTTGCCGATGCCACCCATCTGTGCCCGAACATGCAGATTATCATCACCGCTGGCAACCACGATTCCGCCAGCCGACTGGAGGCTCCCCGCCCACTCCTTGCCAGACACCATGTAGAAATCAGAGGAAATGTAAGGAAAATCTGGCAGCAGGGAGAAAACGAAGACGATAATAAAACCGGCGGACATTGGCTCTATTCCTACGACGATCTCATCATCCCTGTGTCCAATGAGGAAGGAGAAGAAGTCATCATCCTCGCCGTACCTTTCCTTCGGAGTGATGTGGTCCAGAACGCCTGTTATTCGCAAGGAGTCAACACCTTCCTGAGAGAACTGACTGCTGAAGCACGAAAGAAATACCCGGGCAGAAAGTGCATCATGATGGTCCACATGTACGCCAAGGGTTCGGATATCGCCAAAAAGGATGCGAGCGAAAAGATCATTATCGGCGGACAGGAGGAAGTGGATTTGGAAGGATGGAACGACCATCCTGACTACATGACTTGCGGACACATCCACAAACGGCAACATATCTGGAACACCGACTGGGCAA
>ERZ1035027.1389-NODE-1389-length-11318-cov-10.540531_pt1 | contig 11318 bp, 14 predicted proteins | sample MGYA00520604_ERZ1035027 | MGnify/ENA primary metagenome ERZ1035027 (study PRJEB33766, sample SAMN09781743) | gut metagenome | biome: gut microbiome | host: Homo sapiens | place: Madagascar | study: EMG produced TPA metagenomics assembly of the PRJNA485056 data...
TCAAAAGTTCCATTCATCTCATTATATGGGATGTTAATTATGCGAAAAAAAAAACAATAGGCTGGGCTCAACTCCAGCAATAACTTTCTACAACAATAGAATGGGTTTTAACTTAAACTACTATTGTTAAAAGAAAAGGCTTGACAGGAGCATCGAACTCTGTCAAGAGCGGTTAAAATTAATTAACTACATTCGTGTCTCACTTCTTCCTCTTCATTATACGAGGTGTAAAACTTGCGAGAAAAAAATAAAAGGCATGTATAAGCACACCTTTTATTTAGAGAATAGTTACCTTACAATCTCATTAATAACGCCTATTCCAGACAATTGCTTAAGATTGTACCCATCTTCGTGAATGGAATCCATAAACCGAACATACTTCTTATTACTTAAAGACGTTTTCAGCTCAACTATATACAAACCTTCATGTTCGTATACAGAATAGCTAAAATACCTATCTTTACAGTAAGCATTATGCATGGCTCGGCCCAATGCATCCAATCCTTCTAAATCATGAGCAACAATTACCTCACTATAAGTCTTAGAGTTAAACATAATAATTCTCCTTTCAAGAATAAACCATCTCATTATATGGGATGCTAATCTTGCGAAAAAAAAAATAAGACGTGTTAAATCTTATTTCCTTGAGGGTACGTCTGAGTTCCCGCGCAAAAATGACGAACGTACATTAAAGTAGTCTTTTCACCTTTTAAAGGCTTCATTTCTCTTTAACTCCTCATTATAAGCAATGCTATTCTCGCGAAAAAAAGAGGGAGAATTCTCGCTAACTATAATCTTTCCATACTCCTTTACAATCGTTAATGCGTCCAATTGTGGATTATAGTATACTGGTCGATCTTTCCACACTCCTTACAAACCGTTAATATGTCCGGTTCTGGATCAACCATTCCTCTTCATTATATGGCGTGTAAAAGTTGCGAGGCAAAAAATATATACGCCATGTTAAATACACGACGTATATATCTTAGAGTCTAGACTTAATCGAATTAAACGATTTAAATCTTTATCTTAGGAATAAATCCAAGCGCCTTTGAAACGATGATATCTACTTTTTCGTAATGGAGAATGAGTAAGATACCACCAATGCTACCAGCAACAGTTAGAACCGTGTTTGCATCAATACGATTCGGATTCTTTTCCAAACCGCACAATTTATCAAGATTCTCAACCATTTTAGTATACTTTTCAGTATCTGAATGCTCAATCGCCATTTCTTCCAAAACAGCAATCTTTTCGTTTTCAATCATATCCTTGGATGTTTCCTTCTTGGTGAAAAATTTCTTCATTTTATCTCCTTTCAAGAATATAACTCCTCATTATAAGCAATGTTATTCTCGCGAATCAGAAAGATCTGCCGTATTGTCTACTTTGACAACAAACTGCTTCTTTTCTGCCAAATCCGAAAAATCAGTGTTGAGATCAAGACGATATTGATTATCGCCTTCCTGAGAAGTGTCCACCATTAGAGTTCCAGCACCCTCATAATTGGAGTTGCTGATCTTCATAATAGTGCCAAGAAATACTGCAATGGCAGAAATGGTGCCTACGATTGCCTCAGCAAAAGGAAAATTCCACAAAGCAGCCAAAGCAGCGTACAAAGCAGCGCAAGCTGGAAGTACAATCTGAACCAACCACTTGAAAAACTCATAAGTCTTCTCATTCAAAGTCATTAGAAACAGCCTTTCTATAATCATTGTTTTTAAGAGGTAATTTACGAACCTCTGCCATAATTTTTGCTGCCGATCCGTTACCGCCAAGTCCTTCATAAGGCTTGAACAAATATACATCAAGATTCTCATACTCATCTTGAGTTATCCAACCTCGTTCGATATATTGCATACCTAAATATGTAATTCTATCATGGGCTAGACCTCTTAACATAGCACTTTCAGCCCTATGTCCTTCATTCTTGTCGGTCCTTTTATCCAAGCATTTTTGAAAAAATGCCCACAGACCAGAGGATGCCAGAACCGAACAAATGATTGTAATAGTGACATTCATCCATGGTTCCAATTCTGTCACTACCTCCCTATCTGGTGATTTTCGATTTCTACATAATTGTCAAAAATATAAGGCCCGTAATTAGCTATAAAATTGCATATCCATTCTTCAGCTTCCAACCAATATTCCGGTTTTACTGCTTTGTGAATATCGTCAATAAGACCATAGCTAAAAATATAGCAATGCCCGAGCTCATGGATTAAAACTTTTTTAAGCATATAAGGATCTAAACCGCGACAAATATAAATTGTTAACGATATCGGATCTGTTGTAGCTTTTGTGTATTTACCGGTTCTATCCATAAGCATCGGGCTATATGGTTCAACGAATTTGATATTCCATGGATATCCGTTAACCATAAAATTTTGCATTATACCATTTCGTTTAAAAGATTGGTCATCTTATCACGCATCTGTTGACGAAGATTTGGATCAGCATCGTTCCAAATATCCTTAACTGTTTCTACAATAGTGTTAATATGCTCATTAGCATGTCGATCCATCATAGTTTTGTCGTCTTGAGAATGCGATTCAGTATAATGACGACGCATAGTCTTGTATTCATTATAAGCCTTGTCGTACTTACCATCCCAATAAGGATTCTCGAGCTTGTTGAAACGATCCATCTTAATCGGATCAGCATCAACATAACCAGCACGATCGTTATTGTATCGATTCATAGAGTTGACGACAGACTTGTAATAACAGGCCTCGTAATGGTTTCGCTCATACTCAGCAATGTCCTTGATCATGTCGACAACTTCGCCCATTTCGTGAGCGTCGACAGTATCTAGATTTTGCTCGTAAGCTTTTTGGATCAGAATATCTTTTAGATTGCAAATACGCACATCCATTTCATGACCCATAATAATCATCTCCTTCTAAGCAATACGCTTTACAAATAACGTCGGGTTAGCGCCAACAGTCAAAGCGGTAGTACCGGTATTGACCAAAGTAATCCTATCGTAATCGCAGCAGCAATTCTTGATAGTGGTGGTAGTAGCTACGTTATTTACATCGTTTGCCGCAGCAGGAGTAGCAATCATAGTTGTTTCAGGAAGTACTTCACCACCCAAAGAAATATTAAGCTGAACCGGAGTGCCAGCTGTAGCACCGCCGATATTGCCAGCAAAATATACTTGATAAATGCCGCCTTTTGCGCAAAGCTTAACTGAACCGGTATTTTTGCGATGACATTCTCCGCAACCGGTCTTTAAAAGAACAGTGTTAAAAGTAACACTTGCTCCAACGGCTATTGTTTGGGCGGTTGTATTTGATAGTTCGATCATAATATACCTCCATTTTGGTAATATGGAGAGGTGTCGGACCCATCGTCAAGCAACACCCCTCCAAAATATAATAAATACTATCGCTAAAATGTTTTAAGCTACATTATTGTTGCAGTAGCAACCAAATCCATAGTTCGCGTAAGGATTTGGAACCTGGAATGCGGGTACAGCTGCAGGACGTAGCTGATCGATCAAATATGCGTTCTGAGCGCACTGGGAAGCAGCGAGATCCTTCTGCTGAATCTGAGTACGGAGTTCCGCAATCTGATCATTCTTATCCTCCATTCGCATGGCGATAAGTTCGTCATGAAGCTGACGATAGTTAGCATTAGCATTGTCGGTAATATCACGAGCCGCCTGATTGATAGAGTTCGTGATAGCACAAGTATCAGTAGCCATTTGATACTGAATCTGTGCCTGACCTTGACGGTTCTCGCAGCAGCATTCTGCAAGTTGGGTCTGAAGGGCGTTAGTGTTCTGCATTGTTCCAACGGCAACCTGGTTAATGGCCTGCTGAAGACCAAAGTTACCCTGAAGCATGCTGGTGTTCATGGCATAGAACCCATCACAAAGACCGCTATTGATACCGTTGAGCTTATTCAAAATGCTCTGAGTATCAAAGCCGTTCTGCAAATCAGAGGTAGTAGCAGCCGCAGCACCACGGTTGTTACCATATCCGTTTCCACCCCAGCCGAAAAGTGCAAAAAGAATGATCAGTACCCACCAACCATTTCCTCCGCCCCAACCGTCGTTATTACGACCGTCAGTTACTGCTGCGATGTCTGCCAGACTAGGTGCACTTGCGTTAAACATTTGTTCCTCCTTAGAACGTGCCCTATAAAATTATAAAGACATCTTGAAGAAGTTAGCCGCCTGCTTAGAAGCTTCTTGAGGATCCACACCATAAGTACTACAAAGATTTCTGGCTAGCTCTTCGCCTTTCTTAGCATCTCCAGATTTAATAACATCAATCATCGCTTGCGCTTGAGGATTGTTAGCAATATTAGGGTTTTGAGAAATAAGATTAAGTGCGAATTGCTGAAGATTAGGCATTGTTACCACCTTGATTCTTCTTGTAGTTATTGCTGTTCCTGTTGGTCAAAAGACGTTCGATATCGTCAAAACGCTTGTTGACTTGCTCGGTAAGAGTATCGAGCTTAGAAGGTTCAGCGTCCTTACTGTCTTCGTTATCTACCACAGGTACGTATTTAATAGTCGAGATAGTGCCGTTAGCATTCCATTGTTTCGCGATAATCGCCGAATAGTCACCAAGAGGGAACAAGCTAACAGAACCATCCATAGCAACTTCATTAGGAGTGATTTCGCTCTCAGTTTGAATAATTCGACCAGTAAGACCTCCAGGTATGGATGAATTGTTCTGTCCAAGAGAAGCAAGATTAGGCTGATAATTTTGTTGCTGACCGTAAAAAGGTCGCTGTGGAAGGTTAATCGGATTGTAAGTGGGTGGATTGTACATCATTTGATTCTGTACAGGCATGACTATCTCCTTTCAAAAGATATCTATTTAGAAATTGGTTCCATTTTGAATTAACCAAACATACTGGTCCAAGTATCGATGCCTACATAGCCATCTTTCTTAAGACCGTGAGACGATTGGTATGATTCTACTCCAGACTTGGTGTTAGGACCGTAAAAACCATCAGCTTTAACACCGATCTTATTCTGAATCATTCTGATAGCAGGACGATCAGCGGTGCTATAGTAACCACTATGATTTTTAGCGTTACTGGATGGGGTTCCATACCAATGACCAGAAGGCAATGGGAAAGATGTATTGGTACGAGTAGTAACATTATCCAATGCGGTCTTAGTCTTCGGACCAACAAGACCGTCGTCTGCAAGACCGTGATCGGATTGGAATTGCTTTACTGCAGATTCGGTTTCAGAACCGAAAGAGCCATCGGCTCCGTACCTAGGTAAAGAATAACCCAAAGCGATCAAGCGATTCTGAATTCGCCTTACTTCTTCACCCTTATCGCCCTTACCATAGCATCCATAACCAGAAGATTCAGTAGTTATGGTCACATTACTGGTAGCGGTGTCATTAAGAATAGCCTCAAATGGATAGTTCCTACCGGGACAATCAGTAGACATGACGTCCTTATGACGTTGTACCGTTGTTATACCATACTTAGACTTAAGATAGTTTACCAACTCACTGATAGCTTTGCGTTGGGTTTCGGACATTATCTCCGTGTTGAAAGCACCCTCAGCACAGATACCAATAGAGTCGTAGTTGTTGTTCATTGCATGAGCGCCAACAGCCCATTCCGGTCGAAGACGGTAAGTAGAACCGTTCTTACGAACCAGAAAATGATATCCGGCACCAGACCAGCCTCGTTCTTTGTGCCATCGATGGATATCCTCAGCGGTACAAGTCGAAGCTTCAGCGTGATGTAAAATTACTCTATTTGTCGACTTACGCTTGCTGAGTGATCCAAATGACAGATTAGTTTCAATAATATTCATATTTACACCTCCTTTCCGCAATGAATATAGTAAACTCTTAGCCGTGTACATCCGAGATTATAAATTTTCTCTAGATGGTAGGGACAGCATAGAGAGTTTTTATAAAATATGAGAATGGTATAGAAACGTTTAAGTTATTTCCATAGGCCTTTAGCATAAATAGTCATATAATAAGTTCCTGTACGGTCATAGGACGTACCTCTTAGTAGTACAAAATTTGGAGATTTACTAGCTGTGCCGTTGCCGAAATGATATTCAATACCTGCTATATAATGATTTAACGTCGAGTCGCAGATTTCGACATGAAATGATGGAACATCCTTAAAAGTTATTGGATAAGTATATTGGGGTACATCTGGTATCGATTCATAGATACTCCCCCAACTATTCCATCCAGTGTTCTTATATTCGATCTTTTTCCAACATTCCATTTCGCCATTAAGCCATTTTTTATAATGCCAATCATCTTTTATGCCAGATTCAAATACGATGTCGGCCAGCAAAGCATTATCGTAAAGATAAATTTTATCAGCAAGTAATCGAATGGAGCTTTCGCCCTTATAATAACTAGTTTCGGAATCAAATTCACTTGTCGCATTAGCATAAATTTGAATTGCTCCATTTGCTACGCTCCGACTCGTGGAATAACCTGCTTCTGCAAATAAGTTAAGCGTCATACTATTATAATCATATGATCCTTTTGTGCCGTGAGCATATTGAGATTCTATAGATGTTTCTCGATAATTTTCAGAAATACCTATACCGTTTCCTCCATCTTTAGCATCTTCGTTATATGCATGAATTCTAAAATTATCTCCGACGTTTTCAATTTGAGCGATTTCATAATCTCCATCTGGATTATCTTCTTTATGTGTATTAATACTAAAAGTATTACCACGCATGTTAATAGTAGCAGATGGAGAATTTTGACCTAAGCTAACGGTATCAGCAGTAAAAGAACTCGATACAATAGATCCAGTACGAATATCAACCGAATCAGAATCGATATAAATATTCTTATCAGCCGGATTACCGATAGTAGCGGTATTAGCATATACTGGAGTTGATGCTGAATACCAATTACCAGAAGAATATACAAATACTACCGTTGCTCCAGCAGTCCAATATGCGAACTGAATACCATTTGTATAAATAGGGTTCGATCCTGTGGAATTAATATTCAAAGTAGGAGACGCAGCAGTATTACCGTTAGTAAAAGTTACAGATACTGTTAAACCATCAGTTAAGACAATTTCTCCAGATGATAGCGTTGCTATTTTATCGCCAACATTTGATTCAGTAGAAGAAGTTGCATATAACATTTTACCATCGGTTCCTTTCTCGCCTTGAGGACCCCTAGGACCTTGTGGGCCTGTTTCACCTGGAACACCTTGATCTCCGGTGTTTCCAGATATACAAATCCCGGTTTCAGATGGCGAGTATTCAGTAGTGTTATCGCCATAAGTTATTAACGATCTGTTCCAAACGTATTTACTATCTTCCCAAACGTTTTCATTTTGCCATTCGCCACCAGACAACTCTGTAGGACTTATAGAATTGTAATACTCTTCATCTGTTTTTATTATAGATTTTGAAGATGCAATCAATGCCTCGTCGGCATTTTTAGCAGCGTCCTTAGCAGTTTGATCGATCTTTTCAACAGAGTCCAGAGCCGAATTTATTCCACTATTCAAAGATTTTAAATAAGCACTTTGTTGACCTGTCAAAGTATCATAAGTAACACCCAAAGTATACTCAGTGTTACCTGGATCTTGCAAATCGAGATCGATAGATGTAACCATTAAATATTCATCTATATTATGAGGTTTTGAACGAACTCGAACTGCTTGACCGATATCAAGATGATCAAAACCTTCTACAAATAAAGCCATATCAACAGCTTTAATGTCGAGAGTCAAAGATGGAGAAAGCAATCTCTGAAGTTGAGTGCATGCAGCATCTAGTAAATAGTCTTGAGTTGTAATATCAGTATTAGAATAAGAATATTCTCGATATCCATATCGAGTTACTCCGGAAATCGAGTATACAACATCTCCCATTTTGGCAATGTCTGGATATTTTGTGCCGCCATCAGAAAGACTTGCTATTGTGATAGGTTTTTCTTGTTTACCGGTTTCTGTCGACTGTGGTGTAGCTCCCATCGGTCGAATTGCAGTATATTGCTTGTCAACGGATGATGTACGCTTGAAATCTATAAGATTTACACCAAAATCGATTATCTGAGTATTAGATTCGTGAGCGTCTGCATAAAAATCCAATACGTTCGTAGTGTTTTCATAACGTACCGATAAATATCCACCATAGTCAAGAATCTTGTTTTCTATTTCAGATGCTGTAGTAGGAAGCTGAGTAGAAGAACGGTAAATATAGTTATTTTTATCAAGTAACCCTGCTTGATTTATGCCGACAGTAAATTGTTTACGGCTGTCCAACATGTGAGAATTATGCTGGTCGATAAGCCATTGAAAATATCCGTCATAAGATGAAGGCGCAGTAAGTTCTTGTTCTCCATCTATAGTAGAGTAAGGACGAACGAGAGTGTCGCCAAGATAGTCCAAAACACCGACACAAGTAATATCTTTATAGCCATCAAAATCATCTGCTATTTCTGAAACATATCCAGCAAACAGTTTAGTTCTATCGGAATATACCGTAATGATGCCGGATCGTTCTTGGATTACGTTATATAAAGTATGTTTTGGCGATATTGTAAAATCGAAATAATGAGCAGCATTACTTTCGGCAGAAAGTTTAGGATCTGTAATTACATCATTTGAATAAGGATCGTAAATAATCTTATCATCATAGAAAATTCGATAACTCATTTATTTATCCTTACTTATATACACCACAAACATAAATGCTTAAAATAACATTAGATATAGAAGTTTGACTTGTTCGCCAAAGATCAACTTCCGGAGAACGAGTAGTAGGCGACGTGGAACCAGTCAATACTACGCCGTAATAAGTGCCTCCACCAGGAGTTGGTGTAACTGAAACAAATGGAGTCTTAGAAAAACTAAATGGGTAAGACCCAAACGACCATCCTTTATATGTACTATAAATAGCGCCCCATGCTCTAAGGTCTGCATTACCAAAATTTTTACTATCTATGCCACATTCGGCTCGACCAGACTTCCATTTACGATACCACCATTCGCCAGAAGTACCGCTTTCAATAACATAGTCGATACCTAATTTATCTAATTTCGCAAAATTATTGTTAAAAGGTTCTGGTGATATAAAATTTGAAGTCGGAACAATTTCCATATCAAGATTTGTAGTGTTCGCCATTTATAGATCCTCTCTAGTGTATTGTAAATAAACAGTCGTGTCTGGAACGTCGGAACGTCTATAGTCTAGTTCGCTCCAACGTTTCTCAGCCAACTCTTCCCAACGGTTGTCGGCGATATCCAACCAACTACGAGGAGCGTTCATGGCCTCCTCTGAACCAAGTCGATGAATAGAATCCCATCGATATTGCTTGGCTTGATCCCAAGTCATCTGATGGGCGCCTTTCTCACCAACTTCGTCCCAATTAACATACCAAAGCTTATAGCTATTGACATACAACTCATTCCAACCAGACTCAAACAGCACGTCGTTTAAAACGTAAGTTCCAGCCGGAACTGTAAACTCATTACCCTTAAATGTTACATAACACACTTGAGCGCATTCAATTGTTGGGTGAACAGAACGCCTACCACTTTCAAATCTAAAGAGCTTACCACCAGTAGCATTGAGCTTATAAGCGGATTTCTCTTTAATCTTGAAAGGATTTGCTTCTATTTTGATTTTAATCACACCGAGAGTCCCGCTGCTGTAAGTCGAATGTGTATAAGAATCAACAGTGAAACGACCGTGGTATGTGTAACCAGGATCCATAGTCATTTGATAATCGAATGCTCGACCATGAAGAAAGTTCGACACTTTAGTCTTAACCTTCTCAAAATCCTCAACATCAATCAAATAGAATGTGAACTCTTGCTTTCGATTCTTATAGGCGACATCCCCAGTAAGCGCCTCTGTCAAATCAATGACGCCATTGCCACCAGGGATGTCCACCGTATAAGTCTTTGGCTCAGGGGGTTCCAGCGTGTATCCATCAGCCAGAACCATACGGTATGTCATAGATAAATCCACACCGTTGACTATAAGCCTGTTGTCAGGCAATTCTGGATAATTACTCACGCCAAAGACCCCCTTTTAGTCATAATTCCAAGTTGTTGATTCATAGACTTTGCTATAGATGATGCCAGCTTGCGACCGTCAACATAAACCGCATTCTCCATACCGCTTATAGCATTGGTATAGCCGCTCATATCATTGCGAAGACCGTCAATAGCCTGTACCACCATGTCGTTGGACTGAATAACCTCAGCATTCTCCAAAGACATGGCTCGCTGCATAGCAGTTACCGGATTGATGATCTGACTCTCAGCCAATTTAGCACTAAGAGATATGGATTTGTTCGACGTCAATCCTCGAATGACTCCAGCGTTATCAGATGTAACTATAGGGGTGATGTTAACTTTCGATTGAGCACTAGCCGCATTCACAGCGGTGGCAGCAATGTCCGATCCAGCAAGTTCAACCTTCTTCTTAAGAGAAAGAAGACCTATAACCATACCTTCCGACATATATCCACCGATTTCGATGAATTTACGTGAAGGAGAGCGAATAACCGCTTCTTGTCTAGCTGCATCAACTGCCGCCTTTGCGATTTCCCTTGCCGCATTCACAGCTTCGGATCTACCAGACCTGATACCGCTAGCAAGACCTTGCGCCATATACGAGCCAGCACTATGAAAATCACTATTTCCGCTACGCACAGCTTCCTTACAAGCAGTTACAACATTCCTGATAGCCGATACGGCAGAAGGTTTACCCATTTCAACGCCTTGACGTATGCCATCGATCATATTCTTACCAGCGGTCATGAACTGGAATCTACCAGCATTTAAAGCAACCGTACCAGAAGTTATAACGAGCATTGCGGCGGTACGAGCTGCTCCAGCACCTGTGGAACCGGCGATTATCATACCTACACTCAACCCAGTACCTAGAGCCATAGCTGCAGTATTACCTGCTGATTGAAATCTACCAGCACTAGAAGATATAGCAGAAGCTATACTACCCATCGATATACTTACCGCAGCCGCTACTCCGGATATTTGAGTTGGAATATTTACTATGGAATTTCCAAAACTCTGAAGAGCTTGTCCGGCTCCTATCGGGTTCGAATTATTGATGTTATTGACAGCATTTCCAATTTCGCCCAAACCCCACACACAGGAAGATAAGCCTTCCCCGTTAACGGTGGACATATTTCGAGCACCATCGGCAAGTTGCTTAAGGGAATCGCCGATTCCTTCAGGAACAGTTACGCCTTGCCATTTTTGAATTGATTCGGCTAATTGTCCTAATGGACCTGCAAGTTCACCAATAGTTCCAGCACCGAAACCAGAGAAAGTAAAGCTCATTACACCAGAGGATA
>ERZ1035027.1392-NODE-1392-length-11313-cov-5.877154_pt1 | contig 11313 bp, 7 predicted proteins | sample MGYA00520604_ERZ1035027 | MGnify/ENA primary metagenome ERZ1035027 (study PRJEB33766, sample SAMN09781743) | gut metagenome | biome: gut microbiome | host: Homo sapiens | place: Madagascar | study: EMG produced TPA metagenomics assembly of the PRJNA485056 data...
CCGAGCACGACCCCGGGGCGGCTCACGCCGCCCGCGGCGGGTGCGCCCTGGGCGGCATGGGCGCCCTCCGCGGCGTGCGCAGCCTCCGCAGCGCTCGCATCGCGCACGCCAACCGCAGCCTCCGCGGCATGCGCGTCATCAGCAACCCGAACCTCGCGAACGCCGTCGACATCCTGCGCAGCCATGATCACGCCACCTGGCTCGAGGGATCGGCCGGGGCCGTTTCGCCCGCATCCGCAACCGGCCCGTCGCCGTGCAGCTGAGCCTCCACGTCAAGCTCCTCGGCCAGCACCTCGTCCAAAAACGCCTTGTCCTCGGTCAGGAAGCCACGGGTCAGATGCGCCAGACCGCGATACAGGCCGGTTTGCGCGAACTTCAGCATCTCGTCGGCAAGGAAGCCGACCCACCCGAGCAGATGGTCGTCGAGGAAATGATGCTGCGCCATCAACGTCGACGCCGCCTTCGTCATATCCCCGGCCGCACACGCTGCAGCGGCACGTTCGCTCATGACCTGCATATACTCAAGTTCGCACGCGATATGGTCCTCGCCGGAGCGCCAACGGGAGCTGCTCTCCAGCCCTGCGGCGCGATACACCGCCAGCACCTCGTCGCGCGCATCCTGCATGACCAATCGCTCGGCCGACGTGTGCACGCTCTCGTTGGGATACGCCGCCGCATGGCCCGTGGTGTTCGAGCCGATGAACACGCGCAGGTAATCGCGCGCGGCATCCTCGAGCGTGCGCTCCCACACGTGGCTCAAAAACGAATGCAGCAGCTTGTAGCCCGCATCGACATCGGCGTTTCCCGTGTTCACCGGGCAGCGCATCTGGCGAAGCTTCGCCAGGTAATCCGCATCGAGCTCGCTGCGGTACAACCACGCCAGCATGCTGTACGTGGCCGCCCTGCTGTCCAGAACCGCCGCAACCGTCATGTCCTTAGCCATCTGAAACCCCCTATCAAGCGCAAAAGCGCGCCTCTCGTCCTTGCGAAGCGGCATCGGCGACGTCGTCGCGCGCCCCTTGGCCGCTTGCGCGATACCCTACTGTGCGACCTCGGCCAGCGCCTCGGCGATCATGTCGCGGCCTGCCTGCGTGGTGCACCAACCGCCGCGCCATTCGAGCGCTCCCTTGCGCTCCAGGCGGCCGACGAAATAGCCGGAATAGCGGCGCGGCTCCTCGAGCAGCGGGCTGTCGTTGACCAAGCGGTCCAACTCCTTAGCCGAGCGCCCGCCGTCCTCGGTGCAAAAGTCCAGGATCTGGTGATAGATGTCCAGGTACTTGGGCTCGGCGGCCAGAAGATCGCGGATCTCGCCGGCATCGTCCTGCTCGTCGACCACCTCAAGCCCCTCGGGCGTGGCGACCCACAGCCCGGGACGCTCATCGGCGACTTCCAGAAACTCCAGCTCGACGGTTTCCTGCCCGTCGAAATACTCCTCGGACGACATGACGCAAGGCTCAGCATCCGCGCGGTCCGCCGCAGTACCATCAAGCCCCTCACCAGGGGCGGAACCGCAACGGTCACCGCCCTCAACCGGCGCCTCGCCTTCTGCTACGGCACCGTGCGTCTCGGCGACCTCGTTCCCGTCATCGTCGAACACGGCGTAACGGATGGCGCCCGCCTCTTCCAACAGCTCGCGGAACACCACCGGCGAATAGATGGAGAACCCGTAGCGCAGCAGCTCCTCGGTGCGCGCGTCCATCTCCTCGCCCGTCTTCGGCTGGCGGCAAAAATCCACCAGCGCCAGCATCACGCGACGCTGCGCAGGCGTCTCCTTGAGCAGATCGCGGAAACGCTCCTGCGCGGTGCGCTCATCCACCTCCGGGGCAGCAGCGACCGCGGGAGCCGCCTCCTCGGCAGAAAGCGGCGCGCCGATCGTCACCTGGGCGGCCGCCGCAGGGTCCACATCGCCTTCCGGCCCGTCCTCGAACGGGTCGAACAGCGCATCCTCATCGAACAGATCGCGAACATCAGCTTCCATTGAAGACCTCCTACCTCGAAACCATCTCCCCCATTCGCCCCTTCCATCAGGCCGCCGTCGATCGGCAGCCGCACGCAAAAGGCCGGGATGGGGTTTCCCTGCGGGCACGGGTTGCCGATGGATGAGGTAGAGGGAGCAACCCGCCCCCGCAGAAAAACCCGGGGAGCAAAACAAACCAACAACCGCGAAAACCTCCGGGAGCCACCTCCCCCCAAACAAAGTAGTGTGAGCTTCGAACGACCCCTGACGAATCGCAGGAAGGGAGAGAAGCCATGCGCTTTTGTGCCCCAAAATCCTGAAGATGATTTCGCGATCGCTACTGGTGATTTTTCAAGCAAGACGCCGGCTCCCGAAAGGGCTTCCAGCATCCTGGAACACAGAAATTCTTTTAGTTTTAGGATTGACCGAATGAAGCGCACGAGCGAAGCGAGTAGCGGAATGGGGTGCTGGAAGCCCTTTTGGGAGACGGCACCCCACGAGTCGAACGCAGGGTGGAAGGGGCGCGCGCAGCGTCCCTTCCCCGTTCGCTTAGAAGTACACGTAGAAGCTCACGCCGACGGCGTACAGCACCACGCGGAAGCAAACGCCGCCCACCAGGCTGCACACCAGAGCCGCAGCCGAAAGCGGAAGCGCCTGCTCGGCCTTCTTCATCCCGAAGAAGCCGGCAACCACGGCGACCAACGAGCCGACCACCACGGCACCGCCCCAGAACAGGCCGGCCAGCGAGCCGACCGCCGGCGCGGCCAGGGCCGCGGAGGGATCGGGCAGGGCCGCCGTCGGGTCGGTGGTGTGGAACGAATAGCCCACATCGCCGAACGAGATGGTGGTCCAGTAGAAGCCGGCCACCAGGATCGCCAAGGCGGACACGACGCCCATGGCGCACGTCAGCTTCGCCAACAGCGCGCCGACGGCCTCGTCCTCATGCAGGGCCGCGGCGAGCAGCCACGTGCCGGCCGCGCCGAGCACCAGCTCGCTTGCGTAGTAGTACAGGTACAACGTCAGGTTCGCCCAGGCCGGGCGGGCAGGCATGAAGTAGGAATGGGCGCACACGAAGCCCATGACCACGCCGACCACCACGGCCAGGATGCCGCACCACTTGGGCAGCACGCGCTCGCCGTCCTCGGCCTTGCGCAGCACGCCGAACAGCACCGCCAGCACCACCACGGTCACCACGATGCCGATGAGCTCTTGCGTGATGCCGCTGGTCAAATGCCCGAATCCGTTGAAGATCCGCTCCCAGTGATGCAGGTGCAGAAAGCTCGAGAAGCCGCCCACGGCCAAGACCACCAGCTCGGCGGCCAGCATCGCCGTGTGGAACCTCTTCGTCCCCGCCCCGCGCAGGGCGCAAACGCCCTGGAAGAGCAGCATGCCGGACGACAGGCATAGGAACAGCGTGAAGAACACCAGGGGATATTGGACTTCCATGATCTACCTCCACACTCTGTTACGAAGGATGAACCGGTCGGAGGGGTGGTTGCCGCTGTCGGGCAGGCTGTGCACGTCGGCGTCCGTGAAGGGCTTGATGTAGTCCTCGTCCGTCAAGCGCAGCGGCTCGCCGTTGGCATCGAGCGACCCCCTGAAGTCATCCCAGCCTTTATCCATGTCGCCGAACCAGCGCGCACGGCCGCCGCAGCTGACCACGCATGCGGGCAGCTCGCCTTCCTGCGTCTTCTGGTAGCAGCGCGTGCACTTCTCCACCACGCCCTGCTCCTCGTTGAGGTAGCGCACGCCGTACGGGCACGCCATCACGCAGAACTGGCAGCCGATGCACTTGTCCTTGTCCACCTGGATCGTGCCGTTTTCCGTCTTGTGGCTGGCGCCGGTGGGGCACACCTCCACGCAACTGGGGTTTTTGCAGTGCTGGCACGAAACCGGCAGGTAGTACATCTCCACGTCCGGATATTCGGCGCCCTCGAACTTAGGGTTCGGGCCCACACGCAAGATCTTGATCCAGAAGTTGCCGATGGGCACATCGTTTGCCTCCTTGCACGCAACCATGCAGTTCAGGCAGGAGACGCACCGGTTTAAATCGGTGACTATCGTATATTGCGTCATGACCGCTCCTTATCCGTCGCTACACGACTTCGTACTCGTAGGTGGGCAGCCATTCCTTCAAACGAGGATCGGTTGCGGTATGGATGATCTCGGTGCCGTCGTCGTCGCACGGGCACGGGTTGCCGAACGGGCTGTTCTCCGGCGTGGCTTTGTACACCTTCACCAGATAGGCGCGGCAGTTGCACGTGCCGCAGATCGGGTCCTGACTCTCGTGGTCCATGTTCACCAGCACGTTGACGTTGGACAGGTCCCAACCATGCTTCGGCGCCGAAAGCTCGGGGTACCACCACTGGTGGTCGCACTCGATGGTGCCGGGGCGGATGCCGTAGAACAGGTCGGCGCACTCGCGGATCTTGCCGCGCTTGCTCTCGATCCAGCACCAGTCGCCCTGCTCGATGCCAAGCTCGGCGGCCGTGTCGGGATGGATCTGGAAGCTCGGGCACGGCGTGAGCTCGCGCAGCCACGGCTGCTGACGGCCCTCGTTGTGGAAGTACAGCGGGTTGCGGCGGCCCGACGTCAAGATGATCGGGTACTCCTTGTACAGCTCGGGAGCGTTGAACGGGCTTTCCACCGGCTCGCGGTAACCCGGGATGCCATTGTAGCTGCCCGGCGCCTCCTGCCATTTGGTGTTCTTGCCGTGATAGCTCTCAAGCAGCGTGGACAGCAGCTCGAACTTGCCGGTGGGGGTATTGAACCCGGGCACGAACGGCGCATTCTGGTCCTGCGGGTCGCGCGGGCGGAAATGACCCCACTGGAAGCGGTAGTAGTAACCGAAGGGGCTGATCTCCTTGAGGTTCCACTGGCTGTGCTCCTGGTACTGGGCCACGTAGTCGTCCCAGTCCTTCGCGTGCAGCTGCGTCCCGTCGGGGGCGGGCACGGAGATGGGGAACGGCAGGTCGGGGTTCATGGGAAGCACCGACATGTCCAGCATGTCCTTCTCCGTCGGCCACGGCTTCATCCACTTGTCGGGCCACACGGGCAGCGGCTTGTTCTGCGTGGGCCAGTACTCGTAGCCCATCTCCTTGGACAGCTCGCCGCAGATGTCCGCGGAGTCCCAGCTGGCCTCGCCCTGACGCTCGACGCACTGCACCTGCGCGCCGATGGCGCCCTCGCCGCCCTGCGTGTAGCGCAGGACGCTGACCTCCAGGAAGTGCGCGGCGGGAAGCACCACGTCGGCAAGCTCGATGGTGGGGCTGTGCCACAGCTCCCAGCCGCCGTAGAAGTCCAGGTTCTCGAAGGCCTGCCAGTTCTGCCAGGCGTTGCCGGAGTTGAAGTGCTGGCCGGAGTTCGAAAGCATGCCGCGGATCGGGTACGGGTCGTCGTACAGGATGGCCTCGGCCGCGCTGATCGGGTCGTGATACAGCGCCGCGCCGCCGACCATCTGGAACCACGGCGTGAGCGGGAAGCGATCGCCGCCGACGACCTTGGCCTGCTCGATGGGGTCGAGGGTGTTGTTCGCCCACGGGATGTGGTACTGGAAGAACGTGTCCATGGTGAAGAACATGTTCTCGCAGCCGCGCTGGCCGCCAGGGCTGTCGATATTGTTCATGAGCGCCGAGAGCATCAGCGGCAGCATGGACGTCTGGATGGAGTTGCCCGCATGCTCGAGCGGCAGGTTGAACACGATGCCGCCCTTGCCGGGCTCCTCGCAATACGCCTCGGCCGCGGCCACGATTTTCTCGGGCGCCACGCCGGTGATCTCGGAGGTATGGTTCTCATCCCACGGTTTCAGATGACGTTTGAACATCTCCCAGACGGGTTCGGCCTTGACCTTGCGGCCGTCCTTGAGCTCCACCTCGAAGCTGCCCTCGAGCGCCGGGTCGATGTCGACCGGGAAGCCCGGGTCCTTCGCCAGGATGCCGCCCTTGTACTCCACGCAATCCTTGTCGCGATCGGGGTACTGGTACTCGGTCTGGCCCTGCCACAGGCACTTCTTCGTGTCGAAGAACTGCAGCGAGTTCGACTTGGTGTCCCAATAGGCCATCTTGCGGACGTCGCCGCCCTCGACCAGGTCGGACTCCTTCAGGATGCGCGTGCGCACGTTGAGCGGGTAGCTGCCCATCTCCTGCTTGCCCTCCGGGTCTCCCCAGCCGGCCCAGGTCCAGCCGCTCGGCTCGATGTCCTCGCAATACAAAAACGGCGCGTTGGTCCACTTCTTCACGAACATCATGTCCGGATGGCAGTTGGAATTGAACACGCACTGATGCAGCAGGCCCAGCGCGATGGCGTCGTCGGTGCCGGGGCGCAGGTCAAGCCAGATGTCAGCCTCCTTGCCCAGGTTCTGCATACGCGGGCCGACGCAGATGGTGGTCTCTGCCTTCACGTGCTCGTCGACCGTGACGCGGCAGGAGTTGTCGTAGTTGGAGACCTCCTGGTTGGTGCCCCACTGGAAGTTGACCTTCTGACCGTCGATCAGGTTGCACCAGTGAGCGCCCGGGAAGCAGATCATGGCCGCCGCGGACAGACGCGGGCCCTTGCAGATGACGCCTGCGGGGCTGCCGGTGTTGGCCGTCTGCAGCAGGTAGGTCGGATACGCCTCGGTGGCGTACGTGGTGATGCGGCCCGTGCCGTGCAGCGTCTTGATGGCGTGCTGGCCGTACTTCTCGATGACGCTGTTCAGGCCGTCGGCCATGTACTTGATGGCCTCGTCGTGGCTGACGCGGCGCCATTTGGGGTCCTGCCCCTTCGGCGTGGTGCGGATAAGCGGATAGCGGATGCGATCCGGATGATACAGCGCCTGCACCGCAGCGCGCCCCTTCACGCACAGATTGCCACGGCTTGCCACCGCTCGATGATCGCCCTCGATATGCACGACGCGGCCGTTTCGCACGGTCACCAAGTTGCCGCATTCCATCTTGCCGCAACCACGGCAGGTGGAATGGATGACCTTCACGTCATCGGCAGCGTCTGCATACGCGGGATTCGAACTTTCGAGCAGCGTGCTAGCCGCTTCACTCGCAACAAGCGTCGCACCGGCCGTTGCCGCCGCGATCTTGAAGAACGAGCGCCTTGTCAAGCTTGAGTCAAGCATGCACGTCCCCTTTCATCTCGTCCTTGTTCGTGCTGCGTCCTATTTGCGCGCCGCGGAAATAGGTCCCGCGACGGCGCCGCGCCCGATGCCGCACGTTTTCGCAAACGGCCGTGCTCGAGCGCTTCCCCGCTTTGCACGCTACGCCGGCCGGGGAAGGCCGGGCAATCGCACGAATTCATCGATTTTCGACGGAACACGCGCCGAGGCGCCCTTCCGGACGCCTCGGTGAAAAGATATGAGATGACGTTTTGCCTGATGGGAGGCCTGTTGCACCCGTTACGCGCGCGAGCTGCCCGCAGGTGGCGCGCGGGAGCCCGCCCCGAAACGGGCAGCGCCGACGCGCTTGCGGAGGCCGCCGCAGAGGGCGCCGCAAGGGCGCTCCCGTCAACGCTCCAGGGCCGTTTCCAGCACCGGGGCCTCGGGGCCCAGCTCAAGGGCGAAGCGGCTGGGCGCCAGGCGCGCCCAGGCCTCGCCGTGCTCGTCGCGGATGCGATGCACCTGCATGCCCGAGCGCAACGCTGTCTCGGCGCGGTCCTTCTGGAACGTCGACACGATGAGCGTGCGGCGGGCGCACCCCATTGCCAGGCACCACGCGCGGCGATCGGCCTCGGAGATCTGGCGCTGACGGTCCTCGTCGTTCTCCACGTCGAACGCGCCGACGCCCGGATAGAAGCCGTCGACGGCGCCGGCGATGATGACGGTGTCGAACTCAAGCCCCACCAGCATGGACGGCAGCGCGATGCGCACCGCGTCGGTGTCGGCGAAACGGCGCTCGAGGCGCCCGCGGGCGCGCGCCAGCAGCTCGGTGGCGTCCTCGGTGCCCGACAGCGGGGCGAGCAGCTCCTCGAACGACGGCGGCAGCGTATCGCACCCCGGCTGCTTGCAGACTGCCAGCAGCGCGAACCCACGCTTGCCGCGCACGGGTGCGAGCAGCGCCTGCGCCTCGCGCCAGCGGGCGGCCAGCACATCGGCGCCGACGAAGGGCGGCTCGGCGAAATCGGACAGCCCGCTAAGCGCCTCGACCACGCCCATGCCGGTCTGCTCGGCGAAATCCTCCAGGCGGCACCAGTGGTTCGAGTGCGTCAGGTAGTCGCCGAAGCCGCACCAGCTGCGCCAAGCCATGGCGTCGCCGGGGTCGGCGGCAAGCGTGAGCAGCGTGTAGGCGCGCAGATCGGCGCAGCGACGCTCATCGCGCGGGTCGCCCTTGAGCACGTGGTAGCCGACCAGTTGGTCGGAGGGCATGCCGTTGACCTCGAGCACCTTGGCGATGGAGCGCCCCCACAGCGCGTTGGGAACCACCACGGCCACATCGCGCGGATGCAGCGGGGCGGTGGGCGCCGCGTCGGTGCCGGCCGCCGGCGCCGGCGCGGCCGTGCCCGCGAAGGCGTGCTTCAGATAGCGCGCGATGCCCTTGAACTCGGCGTTCGGGTCGACCCACTGCACGAAGCGCACGTCGCCGGGCAGGTCGCCGCGCGCGGCGGAGCCGGCAGGATCCGGCGAGCCCGCCGTCCCGTTCGCTTCGCCACCTTCCGCCGCTTCGCCGGCCGACACCAGGGTGCGCTCGTCCATGTCGCCCGCCTGGGCAAGCCCGTTGCCCACGGCCGCGATGCGCGCGGGACAGCGCAGGCCCTCGGTCAGCACGATTGCCTCGGTCCCGTCATGGGTGCTCGCGAACCCGGCCAGGCCCTCCGGATACGGGTACGGGTCGGGCGTGACCACCTGCTCGTTCACGTTCCCGCACACCATAAGGCCCTCGCGCGCGATCAGGTCGAGCGCCAACTGCGTGGCGCGCGCATAGTCCTGATAATCGTCGGCAAGCACGTGGGCACGGCGGCACCACGCAGGCGCATCGGGCGCATCGCGTAGGAACTTCACCGTCAGATTCCCCAGCTCAGCGGGCAGCATAGCGTTGCGCAGGCGCAGATGGCGCATGATGGAATCGTGGACCAGGTGCTCATCGTCCTCCACCAGGAAGCCCTCGCGCTCGTCGCCCAGCTCGGTCCACTGGCGGAAGAAGAACTTCAGCATCTCGCGCAGGCGCTTGGGCTTCAGGCCGCACGTCTTCATGTCCTCCATGAGGATGCGCTCTTCGAAGTCGGCCAGCAAGCGCGGGTTGCGCCCGGTGAACGCGCGCGCCTCGGGGCAGGACAGCACCTGCTCGAAGAACTGCATGGGCGTGCACACCTGCACCTCGGCGGCGCCGGGCGCGCCGCATGCCGTCACGCGAGAGCGCAACGCGTCGGCGGCGCTGCGCGTTGCCGCCAACACCAGCAGCTCGGAGGGCTGCGTTCCCGACTCGAGCAGATGCGCCGCACGCTGCACGATCGCCTGGGATTTGCCCGTTCCCGGGCCCCCGATCACCTGAATCGCGCGCGACGAGCTCAGGGCGGCGCGCGCAACGCCCTCATTCGGTTTCGCCATGGCAAAACCCTCCTTATCAAGATGTGAAGCAGACAGAGCCCTTCGGCGTTCGCCGGCCGCTATTTCCCGCTGGAGCGCCGCTCGTCGAGCGTCGCCTCCAACAGATCGAGCAGCTCCTGGTTGGTGTGCACGTCGAGCTTCTTATACAGATTGCGCATATGCGTCTGGAACGTGCTCTTCGATATGAACAGGTTCTCCTGCACGTACGCGCCGCTGCGACCGCGCATGACCAGGCGCATCACCTCGGCTTCGCGCGGCGTGAGGCCGTACCGATCGGAGATGCTCTGGCACGCGTTGCGGAACTTGCCCGAATACTGCAACGGCTCGGGCATGAGATCCCACACGCTGCCGATGCCGCCGCCGTGGAAGGACAGAGTCAGCGCCGTCAGCAAAAGCGCCACCACCGCAAGCGACACCAGGTCGAACACAAGAAACCCGGTATGCGCCAGCGCCTCGCGAACGACGATGCCGACGGCAACCGAGCCTTCCAAAAACAGCCGGGCCACCAAGAACGTGCGGATGGTCCCGATATGGGCGAACACCTTCTGAAGCTGCAGCCAAAGCACCACGTCGAATAGCACGTATGCCAGACGCATGCAGAAAAACGAGACGGGCAGCAGCTCGGTTTGCATCACGGCGAGCATGCATTGCGCGAAGCCCGCGATGGGCAGGATGGCCAGGTTCGCCGAGCTGTAGCCGAAGTTCTTCCCAAACCGCTGCGCATACACCAGCACCACCGCGCCGAGGATGCCGTTGACCAGCAGGCACGCGGCGGAAAGCTCGATGCCCGTGACCGCGTACTCGAACGCGAAGCCGTATGCCATGCCGTACGTCAGCCCCATGGCCGAAAGCCCCAGCGCCAGGCGCCACGGCAGGCGCAGAAACTCCGTGTCGACCGGGGCGTCGGGCACCGGATCGACGTCCGGGTCGGCGTCCGCAAGGTCGGTCGCACGCAAAACCGCCAGCGCGCTTGCGGCCGGGAGCAGCATGATCAGCCCCGCGGCCAGCTCGAACGGCAGCGGCAGCACCAGGCACGTGATGGCGAACGACAGGACCAACCCGCCGCCGACCTGCACCGATGCCTGCGCACCGTTGCGCGCGAACTGCAGCGCCCAAGCCACCATGAGGCACGCCGTGCCCAAGCCCGTCACCAGCGACGCGCAATCGACCAGGATCTGCGCCGCCGCCGCATCCGCCACAAGCGACGCAGCGGCCACGCATGCCGTGCCGGCGGAGGCCAGCACGCCCACGAACACCACGCGAGAGCCCCATCGGTTCGACAGCTTCCGATACGTCGCCACGCACACGACGATCCATGCGATATAGCCGATGAACGACGCCAGCTGTCCCTTCGGGGCCATGCCGGCGGTGGTTCCGAAGACCGGATACAGCTTGGTGGAGAAGCACGCCAGGTACACCCAGCTCATATACAGGCCGAACGAAAGCGCGCTCATGAGCGGCGAGCTGCCGAACACCCCGCCTTTGCCCGTGAACCTCAAATCGCCGCGCGAGAGCGGCTCCACGGACGCGCTTTCACCGGCGCCCGCCGTCCGTTCATGCACGGCATCGGCCGCAGCGCGCTTGTCGGCGCTGCTGCGGCATGACGGCACGGCGGCCGTCCGCTTTCCCTCAGCTTGCATTTCCATGATGCCCCCTCTGCCGCGGTCGGCCCGCGGCATCCATCGGCCGGATGGGATCGCGCCCTCATCTGCGCATCGCCCCATTCGTTCATGCTATTCGATTTCCCGCCTCCAAGCATGCACCCTATCCGCCGAACGGGGAAGGCGAACGCGTTTCCGCGCCGCCCGCCCCGCCCGCGGGCGTGATG
>ERZ1035027.1395-NODE-1395-length-11302-cov-3.461723_pt1 | contig 11302 bp, 10 predicted proteins | sample MGYA00520604_ERZ1035027 | MGnify/ENA primary metagenome ERZ1035027 (study PRJEB33766, sample SAMN09781743) | gut metagenome | biome: gut microbiome | host: Homo sapiens | place: Madagascar | study: EMG produced TPA metagenomics assembly of the PRJNA485056 data...
AGCGTCGCTCACTGAGGCCTCGCCCGATGCCGCGGGCCCCTCGAGCTCGAAGCTCGCTTCGTCCCCTGCAGGTGCGCTTGTTGCAGCAGCACCTTCGGCGCCGTCGAGCGCCTGGGCACTTTCATCACCGTTCGCCGCCTCATCAAGCTCCAAAGCGTCCTGATCCGCCGTGCCATTGTTGCCAAGGGCACGGTTGAGATCCGCGAGCGTGAAGGTGATGCCACCGAATTCGATGTCGCCGTCGGCATCGTTCGTTACCTTCGTGCGCTTGGGCATGGGCGCTCCGGCCTCCTCGGACTTCACGGTAAAGGTGAACTTGCCCTCGATGCTCGCCGGCGTGAGACCATCGGCCGATTTCAGCACCTTGGCGCCGTTAAGCTGCATGGTCACCGGGTCTCCCGTGGAGTATACGTTACGGAATACGTATCCGCCCTCAGGCGGCTGTACTGTCGCCTTAAGACTGCCGTCGCCATTGTCAACGATGCGCACGGTCACGGCGAAGCTCGCAAGCCCAGCACTCACGCCCGCGGGCAGGCTAGCCTCATCCTCATATGCCACGTACTCAACGGTCCACACGAAGTTGCCGTCTTTGTTCGTACTCTTGGTCGCGCGGCCGCTGTCGACCAGGTCTGCCAACATGGCGGTGTCATAAGAGAAGGTCCCAAAGTCAACGGTGCCGTCCTTGCTGTTGCGCACCGTGCGGAGGGAAGTAGTGGTGCCTGCATAGGCCAGATGGAATGTGAACTCGCCATCAGCGAGCGGGCGCCCCTCCATCTTCTTGGTGGCGATGATGGCTGCAGTTGAGCCGCCCGGGTCATTGGTGGAGGCGTAGTAGCTGTTGACGAACGGGACCTTTGCCGTCTCGGATGTCTCGCCCGTGACGTAGGTGTAGGTCTTGTCGCCCTCAGCACCGCCGGTAACGGTCGTGGTGGCCGTAAGCTTGCCCACGCCGTCGTCGGTCACGGCAATGGTCACCGTACGCACGGAGGTGTCATAGGTATAGCCTGGGGCGCCGCCATTTTTCTCGCTAATGGTATAACTGTAGGTCTTGCCGGCGTCTGCCTGCGTAAACGTGACGTCACGCCCGCCGAGGATATCGATGGATACCGTCGCGCCGTCGGCGGCAGCTGGCGTCACGAACGTGTTGTCGCCCTCCGACAGGCCAAGCGCCTTGGCGGAGGCGGCGTCGGTAGGTCTCACGGTAAACGCGAACTGCCCCTTCGCCATACTGTGACCGTTGAGCGTCTTGGTGATAACAAGGCCGCCGGCGGCAGAATAGCTCAACTCGGAGGTATACGTGTTGGTAAATGTAGGATTCTCGACCTTGGTGACGGCTGCAGAGAGCACGCCGGCCTTATCGATGGTAACCAACACGGTGATCCTGGCGCGGTTGGTGCTGTAGGCGATACCGCTCGCATCTCCATCCTTCTCAACTACCTCGTAGACATAGGTGCCAGCCTTGGTGTACGCGATGGTGCCGAAGTCGATGGCGGCGGAGCCCTGTTCATCTGCGTCGGCCCTGGTCAAGGTAACGCTCGTCTTAGGCATAACCTGGCCCTCGCGATCACCAGACGTGAGATTGGCCTCGAACGTGAACTCGTCGGCATCGGTCCACGTGCGGCCCTTGAGCACCTTGGTCAGGCCGAAGTTCGCCTTGGTATCGAGCTCGGCGGGCGTGGTGCCTAAACCAAACGTAATTTTGCCGTTGTTGCCCAGATGGGCGTTGACCTGCGTTGCGCCGGCCAGGCTCGAGCTGTCATTCCACTCGGGATTGAGCACATCGCGGGCGGTGCCGGTGGCGTTACCACCCACGGCGGTCTTTTCGGTGTGCAGCTGGTCGATGAAGAGCAGGCGCGCGGTGCCCTTGGCAAGCGCATAGCCGGTGCCGTCGGAGGTAAGGGCCCCTCAAAGCTCGAGATCATGCTGCCGTCGATGGCAACCGCGGTGTAGGCATCTTTTGGCTTTCCGTCATCACCACGGATAACGTACTCGTCCTTGTAGTAGTACGTCGCGGCGCCTTCGAGGCTCCCGGTTGCACGCTGGGTGCACGCCTCATCAGTGTAGAGAGGCGTCACCTTCTGGAGATAGTAGTAGCTGTTGGCAGAAGACGGACGGAAGCTGGCGTACGTATCGCCCAGATCTCCGCCGGACCACTTGTTAGCCAAGAAACTTACTGTGTTGGCGTCGTAATCTCTGTTGGCATCGATATAGTCAGTGAGCCCGGCGACGTTTGCGGGCGTGAAAAGGTTGTCGCGCACGACGTCCTTGACGCTCGAAGCATACGTCACGCGCAGAGGCTTGACGGCATCGATGTCCGCCACCTCAAAGGTGCCCTTTGCCTTATCGATCTTGTACTCGCGCAGCGGGATGAGTGATGCCGGCACCTTGACGGTAACCTTATCGCCCTGGCGCGGGTTCGCTTCGCCCGCGCGCTCGACGGTGACGACTAGGTCCTTTGCCGTACCCTCAAACGTATAGGTGTCGGTGTTGCCCTCGGTGGACATGCCGGCGACCGCGCAGGACGTGCCGTTGATCTGGGCGCTGTGGAAGCCGTCAACCTGCATGAAGTCGCCCAGCGTGTCGGTAAACGTGATGTAGCCGGTCTCATGCGGGCCGAACCCGTCCTCGATGTGAGTGGGATAGCCCGCCCCCGTGGTGATAGAGCTTGAGATGCCGCTGAAGACCTTCTCGAGCTCGGAGGTCGTGGCCGCAGACTGATAGTAATTGGAGTTCTGTGCGCGCGAGCCAAGCAATCCGGTAGCAAACGATGTGGCGGACGGGTAGTTGCTCGACACCGCGTGCATGAACCTGTTCTCTTTGCTCGTGCCGCTCGTCGTGGGATCGTCAGTGGGCGCAGCCCCGCTAAAGATGCCGATGGTGTAAATGGTGGCACCGGAATCCTTCATCGCCTTGGCGGACTTGACGGCGCTCGTGGCGACGTCGCTCTCGAATTCGTTGCTGTTAGTAGGAGAACCGTCAGTGAAGAAGACGACGACTTTCTTTGCGTCCGCGCGTCCATTGCTCGAGAGCTGCGATTGCGCAAGCTGAAGGCCAAGGTCGGCACGCGTGGCGCCCGCGGGGCTAATTGAGTCAACGGTGTCCTTGAGGCTTTTCGCCCCAGCCGTATCGCAGGGCGTGAGTTCCTTCATGACCTGCGAGTAATTGTAATAATTGTAAAAAAGAAAGCCGTCGCTGCGGTACGTGTCGTTGCCCACACTGCTGGACTTTTTGCCCGCGAACTTGACGATGGCAACCTTGTGCTGCCTCTCGGCGGGAAGGCCCTTGTTCTGCTTGGCAATCGTGCCGATGAAGTCACCGGCAGCACGCTTGAGCGCCTCGATGCGCTTAGTTCTGTCGTGGCCGCCCATCGGATCGTCCATCGATCCGGAGGCGTCGAGTACCAGTACAATGTCGAGAGGCTTGACCTCAGTCGTGGTGGTATCGGAGGTGGATGACATGACCGAGAGCGTGGTTAGGAAGTCGGACTTCTCGTCATCCGCCTCTCGAACGGTCTTGTCGGTCCAGATACGCCCGACGCTCTGCGTCGAGATGTGCGACTCGTTGCCGCCACCCGCCGCCCAATGGCGCCAGCGATCGCGGGTATCGGAATCGACCTTTACGGTCGCCTGCACCCCTCCCCCTTCGCTTGCAGGAGAAGCATTTGAGTCTGGGGCAGCGCCCATCGCCAGTGCCGGCAGAGCCAGCAGCAAGACGAGCGCCATCATGGCAAATCCCCTCATCCTCTTGCTCATAGCGAGCCCCCTTTCTTTTGCCAGATATCCTTAGTCTGATTATTCAGAAAAGGGGGCAGCCATACCAGGTGACACACGTTCCAATAACGGTTTGAGACGATTGTCTCAGTGCACGATCAACGCAGGAAAACGCGCATAGCCAGCAGTGGTCGCACTGGTACAGAGGGGAATATCAACACGGGCGCGATTGCGATTTGACGAGTGCCATGCCCACCGAAGCATTGGCCATGAAAATGAAGGATGGTGCCCGCATTTTGCCCATAGGATGCAAGCGATCATGGCTACTCGGCCAAGCACGACTTCTTCTGTAATGCGCTCAACGACCTCACCATACCCCCTCGTGTCACCGGCGCGCCCGCTGGCGGCTTTTTCGCCCCTCGACAAGATTCTCTCCCCCCCGACGCGCCCTTCGGTTGCCGCCCGCACTCGCCACTAGGCCAACCTGTGGCGGTAAAATGTGCATTTCAAAAATGAGTGGCGGATAATCCGACGTTTTGAGAACGATTCGCCTCCCCAAACTCACGATTAACCGCCACTCGATTAGAAATGCACCAAAAACCGCCACACAACAGGACACGCCGCCACGCAAACCGGAAATAGCGAACCCGGAAGCGCACCAAAGCCACTACTCGGTTGGTAGCCACTTGATCGCCGGCGTCTACCGCACGAACCCACGTGCCAAAACGACAGGTTATTCTTGGTGCTACGGCTACCTGGAACGGCGCCTAACGTTTCTGCCTTGTTTCCTTCTGTGCTTTTTTGCAGGTAGCGGCTCCATTCGTCGTATTCTAGTTGATTAGCGCGCGTAACTTTCTCGCATTAGGTTGCAAGGGGGAAGGGAATGAGTCCCTTCCGGTTGCGTCGTGTGGAAGGGGTAACACAACTTTTTTGGAGGCTCTCATCATGGAGAAAAACTTCGGCGCGTTTGGTCGCGCATGCTCACGCCGCGATTTCCTCAAACTCAGCGGCATCACCGCATTCACCGTCGCTGGTGCAACGTTCCTTACCGGCTGCGGCCCTGCCGCACAAACCGCCGGCTCCAGCACGGGTTCCTCCAAATCTAGCTCCTCCAAGAAGGCTGCCGGCAAGCTCGGCGACGGCAAAACCCTGTGTATCGGCATGGAAGCCGCATACGCTCCCTACAACTGGCAGGAGTCTGCCGAATCCGACACTACAATTCCCATCGAGAACGTCTCGGGCGCCTATGCCGATGGCTATGACGTGCAAATCGCCAAGCGAATCGCCAAGGCGCTCGACATGGAGCCCGTCGCCGTCAAGATGGAGTTTGGCGCGCTCGTCGACGCTCTTGGCAACGGCACCATCGACATCATCTGCGCTGGCATGTCGGTCACGCCCGAGCGAGCCCAGTCTGCCGACTTCACCGATTCCTATATCGATGACGAAGTGATCGTGGTCGTGAAGAAAGATTCCAAGTACGCCAACGCCACCAAACTCTCCGACTTCACCGGCGCCACCGTCCTTGGCCAGAAGGACACTTTCTACGACGAGCTCATTGACGAGATTCCCGAGGTCAATCACCTTACGCCGGTTGCCACCGTGCCGCTTGTAGTCGACGGCATCGAGAACGGCACCTGCGACGCCATCACTTTCTCCTCCATGTCGCTGCCCAACCTGCTTGAAAACTACCCCGACCTCAAGAAGGTCGAGCTGGCCGACGGTGAGGGCTTCTCCGATCCGAGCAACCCCGACAACGCCGCCATCGCAAAGGGCCAAGACGACATCCTCGACGAGCTCAATAAGATCATCAGCGATATCTCGCAAAAAGAGCGCCTGCAGATCTGGCAGGACTGCATGGATCGCCAGCCGGCCTAATCGCCGCATACTGTATGTACGCTGAAGGGCGAAGATCGCATCTTCGCCCTTTCTTGATTTACACTAAGGATTATTATGGCGTCCGCATTCTCACGCATCGCCTCATTTGCCCGCCGCGATCATCGCTACGTGCTGCTCGGCACCTCTGCGTTCGCTGCAATCGGCATGATGCTCTCCAGCCAACCCCGCTCCCCTATGAGCTTTCTCGCCCACGCGTTCACCGTTGAACTCGTGATGTATTACCTGCTTGTAGCCTGGATCGTTCTTTCTGCCGTGGCGTTGGTGTTTAAATTCACGCATTGGAAGACCTATGCGCAAACGGCACCCTTTACCAAACCGGGCGTCGTGCGCGCCCTCCGTCTTGGGTCGTATGTCATCTGGGCGATTGTAGCCATACTCGTCGTCGATCGCGTTGTCCTGGGATTTGCCTCTGCATGGGCAGCCGCAGCCAGCGCAACCTCTATGCCCAAGGATATGCTCGTCCAGGTGCTCTATATGTTCCAGCAGGGCAAGCAAACCTATATCGCCGGCGTCGTCACCACCATCGAGCTCGCCGTCTTTGGTACGGTCATCGCATTTTTCCTGGCAATTTTGCTGGTTGCCGTCCGCATCATGGAAATCGATCGGTCCGATAACGACTTCACACGCTTCCTCAAGAAGGTTGGCGTGGGCTTTGCCAAGTTTTACTCCACTATCGTGCGCGGCACGCCAATGCTCGTGCAGGGCGTCATTATCTATTACTTGGGCATCGCCGTTGTGAGCAGCTTTGGCTTTAGCATTACCGAGGTCAACAACATCTGGTCTCGCTTCACCGCAGGCCTTGTCGTAGTTTCGCTCAACTCCACCGCCTACATGATGGAAGTACTGCGCGGTGGCATCGAGTCGGTCGACATGGGTCAGATGGAAGCAGCGCGCTCGCTTGGCCTTTCGCAATGGCAGGCAATGATCAAGGTCGTCTTCCCCCAGGGTATTAAATTTGCCATCCCCGGTCTTTCCAACGAACTCGTCATCAACATCAAGGACTCCTCGGTTCTTTCCGTCATCGGCGTGTTCGACCTCACCTTTGCCGCAAGCACTGTTGCGGGCATCTACTACAAACAGCTCAACGCGTATCTGGTCGCCGCTGTGGCTTATCTCATCATGACTGCCATCGCATCGTGGCTGCTGGGACGTCTGTCACGTCGCCTCAACGTTAAGAGCAAGCCCCTTGGAAGCACTTCGGACGCAAAGCCCCTTTCTCTTGGAACGGAGGCCTAGTCATGGCTTTGGACGCAACTTCTTTCTCGCCTTCTGCAAACGAGCCCGTCATTCGCGTTGAGGGCCTACGCAAGTCTTTTGACGGCAATGTCGTTTTGCGCGACATCGAGCTTTCGGTCATGCCCGGCCAGGTGGTCACCATCATCGGCGCCTCTGGATCGGGTAAGTCGACGCTCTTGCGCTGCCTCAACCTACTGGAAACCCCCGATGCCGGCCATGTTTGGTTCCATGGAGCAGACCTCGCCGCCGACCACGTAAATGTAAACAAGCTGCGCGAGAAAATCGGCATGGTATTCCAGGGGTTCAATCTCTTCAACAATATGAACGTACTGGACAACTGCACGCTCGCTCCCGTCACGCTCAAGAAAATGAGCAAAGACGAGGCCGAGCAGACGGCCATGCGCCATCTCGAAGCCGTGGGTCTTGCCGATTTTGCACACGCCGATGTAACCCGTCTTTCCGGCGGCCAAAAGCAGCGCGTTGCAATTGCCCGCGCCCTGTGCATGCAGCCCGACCTCATGCTTTTTGACGAGCCCACGTCCGCGCTCGAGCGTCATGCGAGATCTTGCCGCAGGCGGCATGACGATGGTTGTCGTGACGCACGAAATGGCCTTCGCCCGCAACGTCTCCGATGAGCTCGTCTTTATGGATAAGGGCGTCATTGCCGAGGCATCGAGCCCCGACGAAATGTTCACCGCGCCCAAACTCCCCCGCACGCGCGAGTTCCTCTCCCGTTACCTGGACTAGTTCGCAGCGCTCGCAATATCAATATGTACGCAACGGCGGAAAAGCATGATTTGCAGGCTTTTCCGCCGTTTTTCTTTCTTATATTCAACACCCGGAGGGCCCCGCGTAACTGGGGCGCATTTTGTTAGGTACCCCATGTGACAAAATAAACCTGTCTTGTTTTTGTCACACCGCAAGACTTAACAGCAATAAAAAAGCAGGTAGATACCCATATCTACCTGCTTGTTCCATGTGGTGGAGGTGCGGAGAATCCCGCGCATTCGCTTACGCGAATCCACACCGGCTGCGGCCGGCTATCGCCGTCCTTGCCCGCTCGCTAAAAACGCTCCGCGTTTTCTTTACGCTCGCGCCCTGCATAGAGTTCGATTCTCCGCAAGACTTAACAGCAATAAAAAAGCAGGCAGATATCCATATCTACCTGCTTGTTCCATGTGGTGGAGCTGATGAGAAAAACGGCGAACACCGACGCGGCGCCAACTATCGAACTCGATACGGCAGTTGTGAAAGTGTCTAAGAACTGGTTTGTGGTGATAGGAACCTGTAGAAAGTAGCAGACCAGCGATAAGAGCAATCGAGCTGCTTTTGTTAAGCGAACGTGAAGAACGTGCTTCTTATGTCGTCAACGCCCATGTCGTCGAGCACGGCTGCGGCCGTTGCGCCGCCGAGGTCATTCATCATGTCGTGCAGTAGCCCTATCACTTCGCCCCGCATCATCGAGAAGTCGTCTTTCGAGAGCACAAGCTCAAGATCCTCGAGCAGGTCCGCGAACCTTACGTCATGACCGGGCGACACGGCGGCGCAGTACAGCCTCTCGTCGTGTGCGCAGATGTTCCTGAAGTCCTTGATGTGGTCGTAGGCGACCCTCAGCTGCCTCTGGCTGATCTTGACGCCAGTGCCGTGGGACTCCGAGTAGAGCTCGGAGAACCCTTTGGCTATGTAGTTGCGCATCGACTCGTTCTGATACTCGTAGAATTTGAACACCTGGCCCATCATGAGGAAGTTCGTGAGGACCCAAAGCGGCGTCTCGTCATGGCTTGTTGCGTAATGTCTGATGTACTCGCGCTTGAAAGCCTTTTTGCCGTCATGCGGCGGTTTGTGGAGTATGTCCTTGAACGTGTCGATGAGCTCGCTGACGCGTCTTCGGTACGCCCCGTCCTGACGGTAGTTCGAGACCGACAGGTACGGCTCACGCTCGCCCTGATGGACCTCGGAGAACCTGTACGCGCACACGGTCTTGAGCGTCGCCTCCGCTTTCGCGAAGTAGCGCATCATCGTCATCCTGAGGTCCCTGTCGAACGTGAACAGCCGATACACGTCGTCGAACGACGTTCCGTCTATGTACTCGTCCTGCAGATCTAATCCGTTGCCGGATCGGGTGAGGAACGGAGCCTTGTAGCCGTTGACGACCGAGTAGTAGCCTTCGCGCATAAGCACCGTGGCGGCGGATTCATCCACCGTCATGTTCCTGGATCTCAAGATTGCCATCTGCTGATCGATGGTCTTGAAAGGCTTGTCCATAATCACCCCTAAACGAGAAAAGCCGCCCAAGAAGGCGGCTAATCTCGAGTTCGGCCGGACGTACCGTCGCCGAACCTCATCACATCGCCCACTATACCCCATACGGGGCAGTTGTCAAAAAAACTTTACATCTGTTACTCCGTAGTGGCTCCAAATATATCCCTATCGGAAAGAATCGCGCGATTCTTTCCGATAGCTCTGATAAAACGTCGTTTCCACAGCTTACCCGCAGTTACTTTTAGCAACTTAGGTACAAGGTAGGTACGGAAAAAGCCCCCTCCCCGCCGTAGCGGAGAGGGGTTTTCGTCGCTGTTAGAACGTCCCGTTGTTGAGCGCCTGCTGCATCGCCTTGATGGTGATGGACTCGTAATCGAGCTTGCCGTCGAGCTCCGTGGCCCCCGAGCCCTTGGCCATGAAGTACTTGATCATGGCGTTGATGGTGTCAGGGCCGATGATGCCGTCCTGGGTGGCACCGATCTTGCCCTGGATGGCGGAGATGGTCTGCGAGCCCGGCTCCTCGCCCGCGGGCGCGACGAACTCCCAGCCCGTGCCGCACCCGGCCAGGCGTCCCCTGTGCTGCGGGTTCTGGCGGCTGATGACGCCATCCCTGTAAGGGCAGCCCAACACCTCCTGAATGCGCAGCGTGGTCGCGCGGCCCCAGATGCCGTCAACCTTGAGCTTGACGGGAAGCGCCTCGGAGCCGGAGCCTGTGCCGCCGTCGTACTCGGGGCGCACGACGAGCTGAACCACGTCGAGGCTGCGCACGCGGCGCGCCACGCGCCCGTTGTTGGTGTTGAATTCGATAGTCTGGAACGATTTGCCGAAGTTGGCCTCCACGATGCCGATGTGGTCGGAGTACGAGAGGTCATCCGTGCGCTTGTCCCAGCGAAACAGTACGAGGTCACCGGGCTTCGCCGCAGCCTTGTTGACAACGCGCTTCGCCGACAGCGCGGCGCGGCGCACGTCTCCGCAGCCAGCCGTGGGGAGACCCGGTGCCTTCTGGCCTACGGCATAGAAGCAGTAGCTCTGGCCCATCGCACAAAACGCTACACCATTGGAGCCGAACCACGGGGAGCCGACAAGCTCTGCGAACCATCGACCGTACTTCGTGCCATGCTCGGGATCGTACCATCGGCTGTAGCCGATCTCTGCGGCCTCGCGGGCCAAGACTTGTTTGGCTGTTGCCATCAGTAATCCAACTCCACCGGCTCGAAGTCATCGTCAGGGCCGTCGCCGTCGTAACCCTGGCCGTCGTTCCAGCTGAGCGCGCGCTTGAGCGCTTCGTACTGCTCCTGCGTCAGCTCCTGCGTCTCCTCTGCCATGCCTAGACCTCCTTGGCTGTTGCAGCGCTGTACCCGATGAGCGCGCCGATGCACACGCCCGCAGCGTTGATGGTCGTGACGATCGCGTCGACGTTTGGCATGCCCCACACGGGGCCGACCACGCCGACGAAGGTTGCGACCGCTGGGCAGGCGATCAGTCCCGCCCACTTGAGCGCCTTGTAGGCCGTATCGGGAATCTTGTACTGCTTCATGCGTCTCTCCTTACTAATCGGTTACCTCTCGGTGAGCGATGATGCCGTGCATCTCGTCCACCTGCCTTGCCATGTGTCGGCTGCGGTCCTTGCTCTCGGCCAGGAGCGCGTTGTTGACCTCCATCTGCGCCCTCATGCCCTCGATGACGAGGTTCGTCTGCTCCTGCAGCTTCTGCTGGTGGTCGGCCAGCTCAAGCCAGCGGCCCTCGGCCCTGCTGCGCTCCTGGTCGCGCTGGTCGAGCCGCTTGGCGTCATCGACCTTGAGCTGCTCGCGGGAGCGCTCAAGCTCCACCTGCGCGGCCTGCCGCTCGCGCTCAAGGTCGAGACGCGAGGTCTTGTACTCCTTGAGGGCGGGCACGACCTGCGTGACGATGAGCACGGCCACGATGATGAGCGCGGCCCACTCGGGACCAGCGTGGGCGATGGACTGCGCCAGCGCCTTCATGAGTTCGTCCATGTATCACCTCCTCCCGGTCAGCGCACCGCGCGCGCGTTGCCGGATGCGTCGTAGGCGGTCAGCACTACGTGGCGCGCCGCCCCGGTGGAGTCGTAGGCCGTGACGAGACCCGTTCGCTTTGTTCCGGTGGCGTCGTAGACGGTGACCACGCCGCCGAGGACCTTCACCGTCACGGTCGCGCACGCCTCCGGGTAGGTCCCGTAC
>ERZ1035027.1396-NODE-1396-length-11301-cov-4.444425_pt1 | contig 11301 bp, 19 predicted proteins | sample MGYA00520604_ERZ1035027 | MGnify/ENA primary metagenome ERZ1035027 (study PRJEB33766, sample SAMN09781743) | gut metagenome | biome: gut microbiome | host: Homo sapiens | place: Madagascar | study: EMG produced TPA metagenomics assembly of the PRJNA485056 data...
GTCTCTTTCCTTTTCCTTGATCTGACCATCTAAAACAGGCAAATCCTTTGTGATTTTTGCCTTGGTAGCCTTATTCATGGCTAATAATTCCTCTGCGGAGTATTTCTTTAATAGCGGAACTAATTCGGCTAATTCGGCTCTCTGCGATGCGATATCAATATCTGACACGTTTCCAGTAAGGGCAAACAGATACTCTCGCATTTCTGCTGGTTTCTGGTTAAGAAACGCGTTCACATTGCTGCACATTTTAAACACACTCATATCAATATCCAGATATGCATTAAAGTCTTTAAGCGTCTTAGGCACATCGTTGATAAAATACTTATTATCGTCCTTGTAACTGCTCCCATCTTTGCTATAAGTTCGTTTCTGAACTTTTTTCATCGTGATTTCTTTTCCATCGACATCAAGTGTAAGTTCAACACTTGTATCCATATCATCAATGGTTTTTCCATCAACTTCTCTCCTAACCTGCGGATTGTCTCTTAACTCGTAATCGCAGTTAAAAAGACACCACAGATAAGCCGTTGCAATGGTGGATTTTCCAACACCATTCTTAGCCATAATCTTTGTGATATCAAATAAATCAAATACTGCCTGTGCATAGCACATGAAGTTCTCTAAAACTACTTTTTTCAACTTGATTTTCATTCTCTAACCTCCTCAATATTGTTCAATGAAATCTCATATGTAATCTTGGTTATCCAGATTCCATCTACATTCTTGTCGTAGTATCTGCTCTGGAAACGCCCTGCCCCTCGAACCTCGGAACCGACAGACCATCCCTTTACCATATTTGCATATCTCCCCCATGCCAAACATGGGATATAGGAACTTTTGTTGTATCTTTCCTCGTTGACAGCCACAATCAGATCACTGATGCTTCGCCAGTTCTTCTTTGTTTTTCGGAAAGTAGGTTTCTTTGCGATAAAACCCTTTTCCAATTCAACACGGTTTACATCGCTTGCGCTATCTAGTGCATTATCTAATGAATTACACCAGACATACACTTCCAGATGTTTCTTGTAGTTCCTGGTTCGGATTTCCCCGGAAACATGAACTTTATCTCCTGCTTTCAAACCCGGATGGCTATCCAAGAAACCAGAAACAATCTGGCATGGGATCTCGTCCACAACTCCGCTATTCCTCGCGGAGCCTACTGTAAACTTATAAACGGCTTCCCCATTTCTCAAATTATGGGAAAATGAAATACCATCTTCCATGATGTCTCCTACAATTTCGATCTTCATGGCGCTATTCCTCTGTAAAGCCAACGACTACACCATCATTGATAATCGTTGTCTTTCCCTTTCTTTCGTAATTTTCCAAACAATCTTCTAATGTAATGTTCTCCATGTTCATTTCTTCTCCTCTCTGTTCTTCTTACTTCTTTTTGTTCTCGCTAACGATCACATAAATGCAATATGCGATAAATGCAGCCAGTTCAGATGCTACTGTTGCAATAACTCCACACCAAAACGGATCAATATACATCTTCATACTCCTTTCATTTGCCGTGCAGTTCTTCCAATTCCTCGGCACGTTCTAAGACCTTAGTTGCATAACTAGAAACAATTCCATTTTCATAGTTATACATTGCCCTGCTATTCCCGTTATAAATGTCAAGCACCAGTGCAGGGTCTTGATGCTTATCGAAAAGTTCCGAAAGGTAATCTGCTGCGGTCAAAATATTGTCATATTCCGCATATAAATCACTCACTCCTAATTTTTGCATCCGGCTACTATGATATTTGCTAGATACCTGCATCAATCCAATGCAGTTACCATTTCTAGCCGTAGCCTGTCCGCTACTTTCTGTCTCAATAACAGCCATCAGAATTTCCGGGCAAATATTGTATGCATTCCCGATTTCCTCACAATAGCCATATGCATTGTCGGAAATCCAAGTTTCCCTCGTGTCAGCCGTTGCAATATTTCCATATGCAAACAGACATATAAATAAGGAAACGATAGGTATAATTACCATGATTTTTCTTCTCATCTTTACCCCCTGTCTAGCCATTTCCAAAAAGCCATATCAAAGATAACCACAAGTACGCTCATCATTGCGCATAGCCACCTGTCTATGTTCGTGCAAAGAAAAAGTATTGCTGGCAACCACAGAAAAGCCATTGTGACTACCACGATCACGACATTTAACAACTTTTTCATTCTGCGCCTGCTTTCTCGACAACATCCAGTGCCTTTTTCAATGCTCTGGAAACATAATCACTGTCTCCTGTTGTGTCAATCTGAACTCGATACGTCCCGTTCTGCCTTATCCAGATTGCGAGACTGCTTTCTGCCCCTGTTCTGCTTTTTTCTGACTCGTTTAATAGCCTTTTCGAGTTTTCCATAGTCATCCTCCAACGCATCAATCCGGATATACATCAATGTTTTTTCGTTAATAAAGCCTTGATTAACCATATCCAGATTTGATATTCTCTTCTTTAGTTCCTCAATGACAATTTCTTGATAAATGCAAAAAACTATCAAAACAACTTCTGCTACAACCATCACTACAATGTAGAACTTCTCAATATCCGTCATGCTCTACCTCCTACAAAAAGGATTGTTGTGCATTTGCATCACTAATAAGATTATCCAGATATAACGGAACTGCATACGCGTCAATAAATTCGTGAACATCGTCAATATACTTTCTCTTGATGCTCTTGTATGTAGCCACGCATCCGTATTCTCTCTTTAACTGCGTCCATATATCGGAGAAAGTCTTATTTCTAATACTTCCATCCCGATATGCTTCACTCTGCTTACCGCCAAGGATTTTCACAACTCTGCGCTTAACGTGCTGTTGTATCTCGTCAATGTCGCATCCGTATAAAGGCATATCATTTTCTAAGTTTCCGATTTTATCTTCTACTCGATCAACACGCTCGCTAAGTTCTTCATTTCCCTGCGCAAGCAACTGTATCTTTTCTGCCGTTGTCATAGGCTTATTGTAAGAGCCTGTTTTTCTGATGGATGGAAGAACCTCATCCATTACCCAACTTTCAAATCTCTCTGCTGACGGCAACTTTGATTTCATAATGAGGCGATACAAATCTCCCTCATTTATGTATGACATCTGTTGTACTCCACTAGATGTAGGGGTGTCACGTTTCGTTACTCCCTTGCAATGATCATTCACTGCCTTTCGTGGGTTTGCATATCCGAGTGCTGTTGCCACATCGGTAGCCACGAAGTACGGCTTGCCATCAATTTCAATCATTCGGATTTCTCCAAACTCTTCATTATTAAAAATCTGTAACTTGTTCATATATCTCCTTTCTGTGGTATAATGATAAAAATACAATTTGGAGGATAATTAGATGCAAAATGTAAATAGTTCTTACTGGTCAACCATTATTTCTGCAATAACGCTTATTGTTGCAATAGTATCACCTGTCCTTGTAACAATATTAAATAATCGCCACAACACTAAATTAAAAAATTTAGAGTTAAAATATGAGAAATATATTTCCTATTATCAAAAACAAGAAACTGTTTTTAACAAATTCATTAACTACGCTTCAAAGCAATTAGAAGCCAATTACCAAAGCGAACGCGTTGAATATATTCATTGCTACAACGAATTGTTTTTATATACTCCCGAAAAATATTGGAAAGATTTTGAAGAACTTAATAATCTAATAATTTCAAGAGAAAAAGATGATGCAACCGAAAAACTATCCTCCGTTTCTAAAACGCTGGGAGAAATCCTACGAGAATCTGACCAATTATTCCCAAAACTATAGTAAATATTAACCCAGCAATCTTGAATCCATCTTTAGAACTACTATGCCAATAAGACATGCAACATGTTGAAATCGTAAAAGCAAATATCAAAATTACTTTCCATATTTTGAAGCAAAGCATTTATATTACTCCTTTCCAAAGTTAAATATTTTGAACTTCTAAAGCAAAAAAATAATCCTGTATATCATCTTCTGATAAATCTAATAATTTAATTGCTTTTAAAATTTCAACCTGTTTCCAAGGTCGCTTACCTGTCATTTTAAGCGATAAAGTTCTATCCGAACAACCGAATGCCTTAGCAAAGTCTGTCTGACTTCCATACTTTTCAATGATGCGACCTCTTAACTTACTGTAATTAAAAGCCATTCCAATTCTTCTCCTTTCTCTGTTTTTGTTCAATGTTTTGAACTGTTTGTATAATAGCATTATTGAATTAACATGTCAATAAAAAGTTCAATATTTTTTACTTTCTTAGTTTTATGTCTTGAACTTTTGTTCAAATAATGATATATTATCAGCAGAAAGGAGGATAACTAATATGAAAGAGAATACATCAGATAGGCTTAAACAGTTAATGAATGAACGGAAGTTAAAACAAGTTGATATTTTGAATTTATCATTACCATATTGCAAGAAATACAATATTAAAATGAATAAATCTGATATTAGTCAGTATGTATCGGGAAAAGTTGAACCTAGTCAAGAAAAACTAGTTGTCTTAGGAATGGCTTTGAATGTGTCAGAAGCATGGCTAATGGGATTTGATGTTTCACCAATCCGTAAGGACAATTCAAAAGAAGCTGAAAAAGATGTTGATTTACTTTGGAAGTTTTCTATGTTAGAGCAAAGAGATAAAGAAACGATCTTAGATATGATAGATGTTATGTTATCTCGAAAAGAAAAGAAGTAGGGTTTACCCCCACCTCTTTAAAAAATTTTCTATGAATGAATACAGGTACTCTAATGTGCCTGTATTTTCTATTTTATTTATAAGTTCTATTAACTTATCTTTGTAATTTTCCTCATTACTATTATCCATAAACCTGCACTTCCCTCTCTTGCCCTTGCACGTTTGATAGCGATACCGTTATTACAGAACGCACGTTCTATAAAGTCAATGAAACATTTTGAGGGACGGCGAAATGCCAATCACACCGCCCCTCGCCAAAACTTGAAGCGCAAACTTGATTCGTTTGCAACTTTATCATAATTCTTTCTCTTGTAAATTCTTGTCGTTTCCTGTCGATTATCCTCATGTTTTGCCTTATCTGTTCTTGAAAAAAGTATGGGTGAGAATGCAATTCACTAAACTTAAAGATGGAATCGGTCAGATCTCATGTTGGTATGATTATTCAATCAACCACTCTTGACACCGAAGCCAAGGTAATTGCCATCTACGGCGGTACTTCCTGGACGAAGATTGAGGGACGGTTCTTGCTCGGAACTTCACCTTCCTATGCCGTCAATGCTACTGGAGGTGAAGCAACACATAAATTGACGACCCCTGAAATGCCATCACATAGCCATGGGTTAAATAACCATACCCACATCATCCCCGCATTGAGCGGAACAACAAACACTGCCGGCAGTCACACACATAATAGCAAGGATTATTGGGTGGCTAATAGTGGTAAGGGCGCTGCTGGTTATTGTGGCGGTTCAGGAACCAGTGCGGTTTTAGGTGATTTGAATGACATAATGTATGCCAGTGGGTCACATAGTCATACGGTAACTACGAAATCAAATACGACCAGTGGAAATAGTGGCAGTACCGCAACGACCGGAAGTGGAACCGCACACAACAATATGCCGCCGTATAAAGCAGTATATATCTGGGAAAGAACTGCATAACTAAAATGTTAAACTAGGAAAGTCCCCATAAAATAGCAAGCATTCAAGTGATAATGAATTACCGCTAGAATTATTTGAGATAGTTAAAACATTACCACTAGAATTGTATGAAACACTTGTCCCTTGTTCCACGATACTTTTACCTGCTAGTCCATTAGAATATGCGCAGTATTGCCATACTGAAAATAATTGTGATATTGCTCCATTAAATACAATAAATCCAGCAGAGTTATATGGAACAGTTATTTTAATAGTAGATTTAGGTTTAGCAATAGCAATTTGCTTATAACTTAATTTCCCATCCATCTTTATGTTTAGTGAATCTATGTCCGCCGTATTTTTGTTGATTGCCTTGTTTGTTGCATTGATGTCATTTGCTCCGAAACTCGCACCTGTTGCCGTGTAGTCGGTCGCATCAACAAATGATACTGTGCCATCATCATTTTTTATCTGCTTGTACTTTCGCAACTGATTTGTTGAAGCATTTAATTTGTCATCAACGTAGTTTGTCTTTAAATCTGCCATAATTTACACCTTAAATCCTTTCTGACCGCCTAATGTAAATGCAAGGCGATTCTGTGCTTTTCTTTGAGCGACTAAATAATTGTAGAGTTTCAATTGCATACTTTCTATGCGATTGTAATCTTCCGCGGTAGGAACGTTTCTGTTCTCGTACCATGTCTTTTGAGCATATGAAAAGCCATAGGTTTCTGCGTTTACAGATGCTATGGCTTTTTCAAACATATTAAATTCATCGGCATAAGGTATATCTCCCTCTGCCTTTTCTTCGCCTAGTTCAAATGGTGTAACATCATACATTTGCGACGCATATCCAATCAAAAACAATGTATTGTTCTTAATTCGATTATAGTCAACATATGTGAAATAATCTCCAACATATGTATTTCCATCCCATTTATCAGACCAATTTGTTTTTGGTTCCAACCATGCCATAATCTATGCTTCCTCCACTTCCCCAAAAAGTGCGATGTATTTTTCTGTGTCATGTAGTCCAAGAAATTCCTTAACCTCTGCTTCTGTTTTTGGCACGACCTCTCCATTGGGATATAGCAAGAAGTAATTGCCTTTCTTTGTCTTGAAAATTCTGCGATTTGTCATTTCATCCAGATAGATTTCCTCGGATGTATCTGTGTCATACATCTTTCCGTCAACAATTTTTTTCATAAATTGTCCTTTCTAAGTCCTCATGGCTCGTCTCAAATCAACGTTTCCGCTAAACGTTCCATTGAACCCAATCTTATTTTTCTCAACCTCAACTTGCAGATTGTTCACTACTGCCGACTCCATGTATATAATGTCCGCAGCATCAAGTGTGGGATCGCCACGATATTCAACCTCGTATGAAATATTGTTCGCATAATAATTTCCAAGCCACTCCGCAATCATCCTGGCGTGGGTTTCGGTCGAAATCAACTGGTTCTCACAATACTTGACTTCTCCTGCATTGTTGACGTTTCTCTTTAGGTAAACGCTATCTTCTACCTCTTTCGGTTCTCCGTTCTCGTCATTTTCAAATGAATAGATTTTGACGAGTACATCCTTTGTTTTTTTCTCCGCATATCCATATGGGCTTTCCATCATTTCATCTGTCGTCAGCGTATAATCAGACAAATCTCCGAAACTAATTCGATCAATCAAAATCCGGTTCATCGGATATGCTTTCGTTATCTCAAAATCCATCCGGTCAAAGTTGTTAAACTCGTCATTTAACAGTGCTTTTTCCTTTAGATTGGAATATGAAAACGTCTCGATCAGATTATCTCCTTGATAGGTATGCACCAACATTCCTTTCGGTGGATTTCCTTGAAACGTAATATATGCACCATAATATGTGTACGCAGCCGGGAGTTTGATGGATAGCACCGGATTTTCAGAAAACAGTCCGTCTACATCCGAAATAAGGCTCGTGACATATCCTGTTGTCTGCGTAGCACCGGAAGTATCTCTCGGCAAAAAGAATTGATTGCCGTCTACTCGCATGAAGTGTCTTGTCATATCTGCGTAAACACTATTGTTTCCATACAACACATTATTCGCATTGCCCCACCATGCCACTCCATTTGAAGTGACGCTCATATCTTCCGGGTCTATAACGTTTGCGAAATTTGCCTTGATTACGACCTTTCCATCTTCATCTTGAAATAAGATGCACCTTGACGCATTACATAGCAACTGCAAGCACTCTTTGTGAGTTGATTTTGGCATCGGATTGTGCAGCGTAATGTCTTTCAAACAATCATCTATCACATATTCATCTGGTTCTAACCCAAAATCCTGTAAGATGCTTACTGCTTCGTCATATGCCGTGCGATCATATATCTTGTAGCCTTTGTCGTATTCATCTTCCATCGTCTCGAAAATATCCGTAGCCGAAAATGACATCTGGTTTCTCTGCGATTTCCAATCTGATAAGAGCAAAGATGCTTTCTGCATCCATTCCACTGTGCCATCAGAAAGCGTTATTCCGTAGGACAAGGTAATTCTCTGCCCTGTCTCTAAGAAATTGATGAATGAATTGCTGTCGTCCACGTTGTAGACGTTGTTATTATCCAGTATGGTAACGTCAAATTTCTGATATGGTGTCTCGTTTGAAACTCCATTGACAAATTCCTCAAAACTGGAACTAGATACATCGTTGTTAGTGTAAGTCAGACCAACACCCATCACGATTTTTTCCAAACGCAGACGCTTGTTTCCTCCTGTCATAGCCAATGGAACGATCTCAATATACGTTGTATCTCCTAACACATCCTGCGTGCTAAATTCCGTGTTTGAATTTTCATATGTTAATTCCTTGGCATCTGTTATTATTTTGAATTTCGTAGGGAAATACCGACCAAATACAAGCGTTGTTCCCTTGATGGAGTATTCTTGTGGAAAATCAACACGTATGCTACCCATTATGTTATTTGTTGTTAGCGGTGCGTTCTGCACTTGGTAAAAATCATTGTCAGTTTTTGGCAAGAACAACATTTTTCCATCTGCTCTCATGTAACTATGCTCTAATGTTGCGTATTCTACGTATTTTGCATCGTTTCTGAATGGCAACGACTTGTTGCTCCAATAGGCATATTCTCCGCTAAAATAAGCCGTATTCTGCGCTTCTGTATTGATAATTCCTATTCCTACAGATATGAATGCTCTGTCTCTTATTCTTTGCGACATCGCATCCCTAAACGCACTTGTTACTTTCTTCATGGGCTAATCATCCTCCCACAAGCAATCAATTAGATTGAATTTACACGTTTCAAAATTCTTATAAAAAATACCATTCAAAAACAATGGCTTGCCTGTTACATCGCCTGGGTACATTGTTATTGTGTGGCGCCGGTTATCATCCCCTGTGAATGTTACAGGAACGTAAAAGGGTTCTAATGCCGATTTCATCTCAGCCCATGTTTGCGCGTTCAATCCATGCCACTCTAGGTTGCTGATCTTCCATGCTTTTCTACCAACCTTTTGCCCAACGACAGCCATGTTGGAGTTTCTTCCAGCATCAACATTTTGCGAATGTACAATCTCCATTCCCGGTGCCGGTGGTGGAAACCTAACACCATTGACAATAATAAAATCACTTGCTCTTGCTATCATATTGCACTCCTTTACCTGTTTTTGAGTACAAAAAAGACACCTACACAACGTAGATGCCTTTCTGACTAATCAAATATTCTTCCACAACTGTTACATATTATCCTCTTTTTTGTAACTTGGCTTTCCTTTCTAATGACTTTTTCTTTTTTATTGTACAGAGTAAATGGCTTTAGTGGATTTAAGTTCGCTTTATATGTTGTCTTTGTTTTTCCAGGTATTGTCTTTTCAGTAACATACCATGAACAATTATCGCTATGGCAAGACGGACAATATATTCTCGTCTTTCTTCCACTCCACGCATCATATCTATATATGCCTTTGAATTCATCACCGTCATTACCCATAAGTGACTCGAATTTTTTCTTTTGTTTTTCTTGGATGCACTTATCATCACTTGTTTTTCTATAAATGGCATCAAACCTGTTTCTATCGTTGAAAAATCCATTGTTTTCCATAATTTCTTTAAACAACATAAGGTTTTCCGCATCTTGTTTGCTCTTTGGATATACATCATAAACACCTGTTGTAAATCCTTTAAAAGCATTATTGATTTTCAATCCATAGCAATTAAAAATTTGTTTGGCAAAATATTCCAACGAAAAATACCATATGTAATCTTCTATGGTTTGACGTAAAGATAATTGAACTTTTAATCTGCCGTCGTGGATAGATATAATTCCCTCTTTTGTTTCACAAAATACGTTCCTCTTATCTTTCAAACCATCATATCTTCGCCTGTCTATATCGTCTTGTTGGTCTTGCTTTGCTTTCTGTTCCAACTGTTTCGCTAACTTGCGTCTTTGCTCCGCTTGTTCTTTTAGGTATTCCTCTATTGGAAAACCACAATTGATACACACATTCGCTTTGTCAGAAACTTCTTTGCCACAATCGGGACACTTTATCAAACCCATAATAACACCCCCTTGTTTTGATATTTACACAATATCATAAGGGGGCTTTGGTTTCAATCATTACACAATAATTTGCATTCCTAATTGTTTTTCTCCACGACGATTTGCTCTCGCAATGTCTCTGTCTCCTATGTGCGTTGAAAAATCTTTTGACAACAACTGTCTCAAATAGCCATTCATCTGCCGTAATTCTTCTATTTCTGCCTGTGATGTGGAATATACGGCATTTGAAATTCCTGTAATTTCCTGTCCACTTCCTACCGCTGGCTTTCCATTCATTGTACCGACTAACTCTGGTATTCCTCGCTCATTCGCAAAGAACAAGTCGCCTACTTCTGGATATCCACCATTTTCAAATCTCGGCAGACTTACTTTTGGAATTAAATCTACACCGCCCCACTTATTACCTGTTATCTTTGCCGCAACCGATACAATGTTGTTAAATCCTTTTAGGAAAGTGTTTACTGCATCAATTGGACTATTTATACCCTTTTCAAAAAGCCAAATAATGGAGTTCACAATTACTTTGAACAATGAAGTAATTCCACCACCTATGATTGATGCCCAAGTCGATATAAAGTTTCCTAACCCTTGCAAGGTTTCCTTTACTGTATTTACAAATCTCTGTACGATACTTCCATCGTATGCGTTGTAGATAGCCATCTTAATGGCATTGAATATTTCGCTTGTTGCTGCTTTAAATGCATTGAATTTCTCCACTGCTGGCTTAATAAATGTGTTATATACCGCCGTGCTAACTGCATTCCATACACCCTTGATGATTTTCTCGAGTGCTTGGAATATGATTGAAATACCATCTTTAAACTGGTTAAATCTTCTAGTAATCGGTTCAATTACGTTGTTCTTGACAAAATCAACCAATGGGGCGAAAAAGCCTTTTATATTTTCAATCAGACTTGATGTGAATTCCTTTATTTTATCCCAGTTATCATGCACTACAACCGCTATGGTTGCCACTCCTGCTGTCACTCCTGCAACAAGCAATGCCACAGGTGCTGTCACACCAAGTATCACTAATCCTATTGCTCCAATGCCTGCTCCAGCCACTAAAAGAGCCTCTTTGAGCCAACTGAAGCCGTCTCTCCACATGGAAAAGAAGTTCGCAACAACCAAGATAACTCCACCTATAATACCGCCATGTCCAGCA
>ERZ1035027.1398-NODE-1398-length-11300-cov-4.985860_pt1 | contig 11300 bp, 7 predicted proteins | sample MGYA00520604_ERZ1035027 | MGnify/ENA primary metagenome ERZ1035027 (study PRJEB33766, sample SAMN09781743) | gut metagenome | biome: gut microbiome | host: Homo sapiens | place: Madagascar | study: EMG produced TPA metagenomics assembly of the PRJNA485056 data...
CCTTAGAGATGTAAAGGACAGAATCATGGATTCCAGGGTCATAGCTCTAGTTGAAGAAGATTTGGAACACGGGCTGATGCCGGGCGAGATTAATGATTATACAGACAGGGGACTTAGTTTTGAACAGATGAAGGCTGTTTCTGATATGTATCGAAACAAAATTCCCATGGCAGTAGTTGCATCTATTGGTGCAAAAAAATATGATGCAGAGAAAATGAGGGTGGCAACAGAGCTTTATCTGAAGCAGATACCGGTTGAAGATATTGAGAAGGCATTGGCAGATACAAATACTGCTCTTGATATGAGAAAGGCATTTGGACTAGCATTAGGCAAGGTACAGACTGCAATAGTGGTTTCTGAGGATACGATAACAAAGGAACCGCTTGAGAAGGAGCAGGCAAAGGAACTTACCGAAATGATTCGTTCTCTTACGGAGGCTGTCCAGTCCCATACGGGGAATTATGAGGCAATCGAGAAGATGCTGAAACAGATGGAAACAATCCGCCTTGATGAAGCTGTAGCTAAAAATCTTACTTCTCTTAATGAAAAGCTGGAGAAGGAGAACAGGGAATTTACGGAACAGCTTGAAGGCAAGCAGAACGAAGTCAATAAGGGATTGCAGACCATAGCACAGCTTCGTACAGAGTTAGAAAACTTAAAGAAGGAGATGAAAATCATGCAGGATAGAAATACTGACCTTGAACAGCAGATTTCCCAGAGGGATGAGACAATCAGGGAGCAGGGACAGGCGATAATTGCAAAGAACTCAACCATTGAAAAGTACAAATCAGCAGAAGAAAAAGCAGCTGATGAGCAGCATCATGGGAGAACTGATTTGCAGGAAGAGACTGTGGAAAAACAGTCAGAGATTGAGATGAAAGAGAATTATGATTCACAGGCAGTAGGGCAGACGCAGGGAGCAATACCAAAACAGGCTGCAACCATTCCGGCGGGTGCAATTCCGGTATATGCAAATGCTGGCGGAATCCCCGTTTATTACACTATGACGCTGGTGCAGGATCAAAAGGTGCTTCAAAGAACGGATGTTGATTATATGCATCGCAAACCATCCGTGTTTGAGGGAATTATGAGTAAGTTCGCATTCAAGAAAAAGTCTCATAAGGATCTGGTACAGCTGGTCATTAACAAGGAACTTTCACCGGAACAGGTGAATGCCATCCGAGGAGGACTGGAAAGCGGTCTTGATGAGGAACAGCTTGAGCTTATCATCAATAAGAATCTGACACCGGAGAAGATGCAGAGCATTATCCGTTTTGCAGCATTACAGAACAGCCTGAAGGCAGAAAGGGGTGGTGTGTAATGAGTCTTATTATGATTACAGAAGCGATGAAGCTTATGGAAGAGACAGATGCGGATTTCGGTATGGAAGAAAAGGAGTTTATTGCCCAGTATGCATTTCGTACCGGGGATACGGACCTTGTGAAAAAGCTGATTGAAGAATTACAGGAAAAAGATGCAGACAGGGAGAAGGTACAGACAAAGTATATGCAGCTTGCAGATAATAAGCCTGAATGGGCAGAACAGATTGAGAATCTTGTGATAGCTCTTGAGATGTACCGTATTGAGGAAGATAAAGCGGTTAAGAGAATTACTGATTTTCTTACAGCACACGGAATTGATATTTCTGAATCAGTTGTTAAGGATTCAGATGTAAGTGATATCAAGAATATGATATCGGAAGCAAAAGAAGAACCATTGAAGGAGCAGGAAGTAATTCCTACGGAGAAAGAACCAACATTATAAGAGAGGAGGAAAGCAAATGTCAGAGGAAATCAGAGAAGCGGTCCAGATTATTGAGGTCGCATACGATGGAATTGAGATTGCAATGAAGGTGGGCAGTGGCGGTATTGCTGCCATGCAAAAAGCAATCGACTTTCTTAAGGGAATGCTTGATTATGAGAAGTCCCTTGGCAGGACTTCCATGAGAAAGCTGCTTATGAAAGGAGGAGACCTTCAGGTATTAGAGTTTGCAACAGCTGATATGAAGAAGGTTGAAAAATATGCCAAGAAATACGGCATTCTTTATTCGGTACTTCCGGATGCAGACCGAAAAAACGGAAAGACAGAGATTATCTTTCACACAGAGGCAGTGCCAAGAGCAAATATGCTTTTGCAGAAGCTTAGCGGAGGAAGAATTGCCACCTTTGACGATTATCTGAAAAATGGGGATGAAAAGCAGCTTAACAAACTGATGGAGTTCCTGAAAAATCAGAAAAAGGGAAACGAGATGAGCCCGTCACCGGAGAGTGCAAGAGCAAATATGCTGATGGACGGGCTGATTGAGAAAGTCGGCATGTATGCAATGGAGAAGAAGACAATCAATGTGGATGCTGTAAAAGAGAATTTCAGCATTAACCACGAGCAGGCGGAAAATGTTATTAAACAGCTTGAAACCATCGGCTTTCTTGATAAGGGAGATGAGAGTGGAAACCATAAGGTTATGATGGACAAAGAGGCTTTTCAGAACCGTATCAGAGGATATCAGGATCTGGCTGACCGAATGAGGGCTGTAGCAGCATCGAAGCATATGAACCTTTCCGATGTGACGATTTCTAAAACACTTATCCAGACGGAGAATGAGAGAGCTGTGAAAACGAGAATTCCCGGAACATGGGGAGAGAAAGCAAGGTATGTCTGGATTAAAAAAGAAAACATCATGGAAATCCACAGCGGAAAGACAATGCTTACTTTCATTGACAGGGAAAAGGACTACAAGATTTATGATAAGGACAACCGGGTAGTTGAGACGATGAGGGGAGAAGCTCTTTACAGCAATCATTATGACAAGGTTGAGTCTTCAGTCCGTAAGAGATATGAGAAATCTCAGGTTGAAACAGAAACCAAAGTTAAGACAGCAACAAAAACAACCACACAGAGAAAGAGGTAAGAGCCTATGCAGACAAGTAAGAAGAAACCTTCTGTGATATTTCTTGCATTTGGGGCACTTCTTGCAGCATATCTTGGGTATCTGGTTGGTGGAGCATGGGAGCAGGGCATTGACCTGATGAGTTTTATGGAACGATTCAATTCAGTCTGTGCAGCTCCTTTTGCAAATTATTTTAATGAAAATACAGTGAAAACAGTAGCCATCGTAGTAGGAATCTATGCGATGGCTGTTTTAATGTATTACACCAGTCAGAGAAATTATATGCCTGGCAAGGAGTATGGAACTGCAAGGTTTGAGAATCCGCAGAGGGTAAACAGTATTCTCATGGATAAGGATGAGAATTTTAACCGTATCCTGAGCCAGAATGTGAAGATGTCACTTGATTTCAGAAGGCTTAAGCTCAATGGAAATATCCTGATATGCGGAGGTTCCGGTGCAGGTAAGACGTTCTATGAGGTGAAGCCGAATCTGATGCAGATGCCCCACAACTGCTCTTTTATCTGTACCGACCCCAAGGGAGAAATCTTAAGAAGCTGCGGGCAGATGCTAAAAGATAACGGCTACAATGTGAAGGTTATCAATCTGCTGGAAATGGATAAGTCTGACTGTTACAATCCGTTTTCCTATATACGAGAGGAAACGGATATTGTGAAGCTTATCACGAATCTGATTGCCAATACCACACCAAAGGGAAGCACTCCCTCAGACCCATTCTGGGAGAAAGCGGAAGGACTGTTTTTACAGGCAATTTTCTATTATGTGTGGTTAGAGGAGAAGCCAAGCCGCAGAAACTTTGAGACAGTTCTACAGCTTTTGGGCGAAGCCGAGGTAACACAGCAGGGCAAACCATCACATCTTGATGTCAGAATGAAATTCCTTGAGGAAAATAATCCTCTTGGACCAAACCATCCGGCAGTCAAGCAGTACAACAAATGTATGCGTGGTGCGGGAGATACTGTCCGTTCCATTATTATCAGTGCCAACTCAAGACTTGCATTCTTGGAAAATAAGCAGGTGCTTCGCCTGTTGTCAAAGGATGAGCTGAACCTTGCAGATATTGGTATAGGTGTAAACGGAGACGGAGAAACAAAGACAGCATTATTCTGTGTTATACCGGATAGTGATAAATCTTATAACTTCATTATCGGTATGTTATACACACAGATTTTTCAGGAGCTTTATTATCAGGCAGACTTTAACTGCGGTGGCAGACTCCCGATTCATGTGACTTTTATGCTGGACGAGTTCGCCAATGTCGCATTGCCCGATGACTATTGTTCATTGTTATCGACAATGCGAAGCCGTGAGATTTCCAGTATTATCATTATCCAGAACTTTGCACAGCTAAAGGCATTGTTTAAGGATACCTGGGAAACTGTTCCGGGGAATTGCGATACTTTCATTTATCTTGGCGGCAATGAGCAGTCAACGCATAAGTACGTTTCTGAGCTGCTTGGAAAAGGCACGATTGATAAGAAATCAAGCGGAGAGACAAAGGGCAGACAGGGAAGCTCTTCAAGAAATTATGATGTACTCGGCAGGGAACTGTTTACACCGGATGAAGTGAGAAAGCTGGATAACAAGAAATGCATTATCTTTATCCGTGGTTTTGATCCAATTATGGATAACAAGTATATTCCATTTGCCCATCCGATGTTCAAACAGACAGCAGATGGAGGTGGAAAGCCTTATGTACACCATATGAGCAGTAATAATGAGGTCGTTGGTCCGCCTTACGAGATTTTATCCCAGAAAGCTTTGGAGCACTATAAACAGCTGAAAGAAAAAGGTGAGAATGTCTATATTGATAAGCTGACTTATGAGGAATTCATGATGATTGGAGATAAGGAGCTTGGGTGGAGATTCCAGATGCTTGATGAACAGGAGCAAAAAGACCGTTTCAATGCAGAACAGGGACAGGAGCTTGAGTATTCCGAAGAATCAGAGATAACGGATAAAAGAGAGGAACTTCCTAAGATTGATGGTAAAGACACGATTCTTAGAAGAATGGCTCAGTGGGAGTTTACAAAGGAACAGCAGGAGGAGGCACAGAAGGCAATGATTGTCGGAGTGCCTGAAAATAAAATATTGGAATACTTCTATCCGGATGTCGAAGTCGAAGAGATGAGACAGGTTAGGGAAAATTTTGAGAAAGCATCAGCCTAAACAGGTTGGTGCTTTTTTTAAGGAGGTGGTTGTCGCAATACCGTGTCAGGGAAAGCCTGACTGAATTTCACAACCGGGGATATCCCGTTCAGATACAAACTAAGTGCCTGACCGGATATCCAGGTCGGGTAAATCAAAAAAAGGAGATTGAAAGCATGAGACAGAATGAAAGCAATTTAACAATGACAACTGATGTGGCAGTAACCACAAATACAACCAATATGGAGGAAAAAGGAATGAAGGGATTTTTTAAGAACATGAAGAAAAAGGTATTGCCTGCAGTGGCAGGTTCGGTAACAGGAGCAATGCTTATGACAAGCACATGTTTTGCCGCCGGTACAGGTACAACAGCGGTAACACAGCCACTTGAGAACTTAAAGACACTTGTAATTGCAGTAATCGGTGCAGTCGGTGTAATTATTCTCGCAAAGAATGTCATGGAGTTTGCACAGGCATATCAGCAGCAGGATTCCTCAACTATGAACTCTGCTCTTAAGGGTATTGTAGCCGGAGTTATGATGGCAGGTATTTCAACAGTATTAACATTCTTAGGTTTCTAGGAAAAGCAAAGAAGCGAGGTGAGAATGAATGGATATTTTTAATCTTGGAGATCAGATCCTTGCTCTTCTCGAAATGGTATTTGGATTTTGGAACAATCAGATATCGCTTGTATTTTCAATGTTAGGTCAATCGCCCGTGAACTTCAAAGGAGGAGGTCCATGGGCGGTTATCGCCGGCATTGAACCGATATTTGTTGCTGTTGGCTCTTCGCTTGTAGTACTGTTCTTTGTCATAGGCTTTTGTAGTGATAGTATTGATATCAGGGAAGAGATGAGGTTTGAAGTAATACTTCGTATGCTGATTCGACTGGGACTTGCGGAATGGTTTGTCGCAAACAATGTCACGATTATGAAGGCATTTTTCACATCCATAGGAAATCTGGTTAATCTGCTATCGGCAGGAAGCTATACAACACTTACGATTGACAGTACACAGGCTGATATCATCAAAAATCTTGGTTTTGGAGAGAGTCTTATCATGCTGATACTGGCAGCACTTCTTTCCATCATCATTATTATCTGTGGTTTCTTTATGATATACACGGTATATTTCAGATTCCTAAGATTACTGATTATTGTTCCTATGGGTTCCATTGCATTTTCGACAATGGGTGGTAACAGAACGGTGAACCACACAGTAGCTGCATACTGTAAATACTTCCTGTCTGTGATATTTGAGGCTGTAACAATGGCACTTGCCATAATTGTCTGCAATGCCTTTATCAATGCGGGCCTTCCGACATTTACTTCAAGTTATGCAGACTGGGCAAAAACGCTTATTTATCTTTGTGAAATGACATTTACCATTGCACTTACGGTAGGAAGTGTAAAGGGAGCACAGAGTCTGACAAGCAAGGCATTTGGACTGTAGGAGGTTATGGCATGAACGAAGAAATAAAAGTGATAAAGGATGACCGGGGAGTGGAGTATAAGTGTCTGACTTATACTTCACGCTTTACCGGAGAAACAGATGTGGCATTTGACATTCAGCAGTATATGAATAACGGAAATATGTATATCGGTCTTGGGTGTAATGAAGAAGGATATCTGGAACCATTTGCAGATCTGACAGTAAACCTTGGGGATACAACACCAAATTACTGTGCATATGTAGACACTAATAATCTTCCGGATGCAGAAACCTTTATTGCAGACAACGAACTGGGAACATTTACAGGTTTTGTTAAGAGAAGCGGTTACTGTGAATATCCATTGTATATGTTTAATCCGGATAAACTTAGAGAGCTTTGTCCGGATGGAATTGCAATGTATGAGAAGAACAAAGGAATCGTATTAGAGAATAAGCAAAAAAATGAAACGAGGTGAGAAAATTGGTAATTGAAATCAACAAAGATATTGACCGTTATCAGGAATCAGTTGCTATGGGACTTACAGCCAAGCAGCTGATTTTTTCGATTGCAAGTGTTGTGATAGGTGGAGGTCTTGTTTATCTTCTTTATCCGTTTATTGGACTTACGGGAGCTGCATATGTAGCTATCCCGGTTGTAGCACCGATTGCACTTGGCGGGTTCTATTCCTATAACGGGATGAGTTTCTATGAAGTAATGGGAAAGAAATTTCATTATATGTTTGGAAACAGGGCACTAACCTATGTCTCAACGGAGGGCGAGCCTGCAATTAAAGCCTATGAGCTGGAACAGGCAAACGCTGCGAAAGTAAAGGGAAAAGGTAAAATGTTTGGTGCTTCAGCCAAAGCAGATGTATCAGTCTCAGATGTAAATAACACGGATAAAAAGAAGAACAATCAGGCAGAGTTTGAAGCAAGTAAGAAGAAAATGATGAGAATGCTTATCATCTGCGTGGTATTTTTTGTGTTGCTTATCGGTGCCGCAGTTGCCTATAAACTGGGTTACCTTGCACCACTCATCAGTTATGTAACTAAGAAATAATTTCTGACCTGTTTGGTCGGAGTAATTTTGGCATCAGCCGGATTGCTCCGGCGGTGCCTTAGAAATAAGGAGGACAAACAAATGGGTTTATTTACAGATGGATTTAAGGAACTGAAAAAAGCAAGTGAACCACTTTACAAATCCCCTAAATCCATACAGGAAACAATTGAGATTATGGCAGTAGCGGAAAATGGTATCTTTGAGGTGGCAAGGAACCGTTACAGTAAATGTTATCTGTTTCAGGATATCAATTACACTACTACCAACGAGGATGAGCAGATAGATATCTTTGAGAGATACTGCAAGTTCCTCAATTCACTTGACTGTAATTACAAGATTACGGTCAATAACAAGAATAAGAATATGGCAGAGCTTCGGGAAAAGGTCATGTTCCCAAAGAAGGATGACGGCTTTGACGAGTATCGTCAGGCATACAACGACATCATTGAGGAGAAGATTCTGGACGGCAGACAGGGGATTGAACAGGAGAGATACCTTACACTTACGATTGAGCGTAAGAACTTTGAAGAGGCAAAGGCACAGTTTGCCACTTTGGAAGCCACCATTCACAAGGCATTTAATGAGCTTGGAACAGAGATTGTTCCTCTTACCGGTAATCAGAGACTTAAGATTCTCCATGATTTTTACCATCTTGGAAATGAGGAAGAATTTGACTTTGACATTAAGAAGGCAAAGAAGGTGGGAGCTGACTTTAAGAATGACCTCTGTAATGGAATGATTAAGTTCTTCCCGGACAGCTTTGAGGATGAGAGCAAGTTCTGTAAGGCACTTTTTATCAAGAAGTATCCAAGCAGCTTATCAGACAGGTTTTTGAATGAGATTACTTCATTACCTGTTCACTCCATTACAAGTATTGATGTAGTACCTGTGCCAAAGGATTTGACAACCAAGACATTACAGAAGAAATATCTCGGTATCGAATCTGACATTATCAAACAGCAGAGAGTCCGTAACAAGAACAATGACTTTTCTTCTGAAATCTCTTATGCAAAGAGAACGGAGAAAAAGGAAATTGAAGCAATCATGGATGATGTCCGTGAGAATGACCAGTGCCTGTTCTATGTGGGTGTGACTATCATTCTTATGGCGGATTCCAAGAAAGAGCTTGAGAGTATCACGGAAACCGTTGAAACCATTGGAAAGAGAAACAGCTGTACCATTGATGTGCATTATCTGAAACAGAGGGAAGCACTCAATACAGCACTTCCGATTGGTGTAAGACAGGTGGAAACCATGAGAACCATGCTCACACAGTCCCTTGCGGTGCTTATGCCATTTAATGTGCAGGAGCTTAATGATGAGGGTGGTGTATATTATGGTATCAATCAGGTAAGCAAGAATATCAATATCGGAAACCGAAAGAAGCTTATCAATGGAAATGGGTTTGTATTCGGTGTGCCGGGTTCCGGTAAATCCTTCTTCTGTAAGGCTGCAATGGGGCAGGTGTTTCTTTCTACCGATGATGAAATCATAATTATAGACCCTATGAACGAATACTTTGATATTGCGACAACCTATGGCGGCACGGTCATCAATATGTCCACTTACACGGACAACTATGTGAATCCTCTTGCCATGGATGTATGGAATCTTGACCAGAACGATACAAAAGGCTGGGTAAGGGAAAAAGGTGAGTTCATGCTTGGTCTTTGTGAGCAGTGTATCGGAGACAGTCTCAATTCCCGTCAGAAGTCCATTATTGACCGATGCGTAAGAAAGATGTATATCGACATTGCAAGAAGCAGAGAGAAGTATATTCCGGTTATGAGTGACTTCTATGATATTCTTATGGCACAGCCGGAGGAAGAGGCAAAAGAGATTGCCTTATCTCTTGAGCTTTTTGTAAATGGTTCACTTAACATTTTTAATCATCAGACAAATGTGGATGTGGATAACAGATTTGTTGTATATGGTATCAGAGACCTTGGAACGGAGCTTAGTCCGATTACAATGCTTGTTATGATGGAGTCCATCCAGCAGAGAATTGTGGAGAATGGAAAGAGGGGCAAGGCAACATGGCTCTATATTGATGAATTCCATGTCTTGCTTAATTCCGAGTATTCAGCTAAGTATTTACAGCAGCTTTGGAAGAAAGTAAGAAAGCAGGGCGGTCTTTGCACAGGCATCACGCAGAATGTCGTGGATCTTCTCCAGAACTACACTGCAACTACAATGCTGGCAAACAGTGAGTTTGTGGCACTTTTAAAACAGGCGAATACTGATAGTTCAAAGATGGCAGAGGTAATTGGAGTATCAGATGCACAGCTTAGATTCGTAACAAACAGCCAATCTGGTATGGGACTGTTAAAGTGCGGTAATGTGGTTATTCCGTTCGATAATCAGATTGGAAAGGATACAAGTCTTTATAAGCTCTATAACACCAATATCCATGAGAAAATTGCAGAACAGAGGGCTAAAGAAAATCATGTTTCGGTAGTATAATAACGCTTTTTGTGATATATTAATTGGTGTGCGGTAATTGTTCCGCACACTAATTGATTAAAATTTTGAATGAAAAAATCATGAAGAAATGGGGAATAATATGCCTGAAGAAACAAAACCTCATATTGTGAAGTCGCATGATATTAGTTTAGATTCTGACTATGTAAAATGGATTCATGATGTGAAGCAACGTTATATATCTACACAGATAAAAAATGCTGTTAAAGTTAATACAGAACGGCTTTACTTTAATTGGCAACTGGGGCGGGATTTAGTAGAAAGAAAAGCGGAAGAAAAATGGGGAAAAGGAATTGTAGAGCAGTTAAGTCTCGATTTACAAAATGAATTTCCTGATGAAAAAGGCTTTTCAGCAAGAAATCTTTGGAATATGAAAAAATGGTACTTGTTTTATTCATCAAGCGATATCTTTTCGGAAATGGCTCATACGATTGAAGACAGTATCGATTTAAACAGCTTAAAACTGCAACAGGTTGGTGCAGAAATTAGTGAAAATCAAAAACTGCACCAAGCTGGTGCAGAAATAGAATTTCCTGCAATCTTCGGATTTGTACCATGGAGACATCATGTGGAAATAGTAACAAAATGTAAAACAATAGAAGAAGCTTTATTTTATGTGAGAAAAACAATAGAAGAAAGCTGGAGCAGGAGTACACTTGTTGATTGTATAAAAGCAAATTTATACCAATCATCAGGTAATGCGCTTACTAATTTTGCGGAAAAACTTCCTGCCATACAAGGAAAACTTGCACAGGAAATAGTAAAAGATACTTATGATTTCGGTTTTGTATCACTTCCTGTAGGATATGATGAGGAAGAGCTGGAAGATGCGTTAGAGCAGAATATTACACGCTTCTTGTTAGAGCTTGGATCAGGATTTGCCTTTATAGGAAGACAGAAAGAGATTATCGTCGCTGGTAAAACAAGAAAAATAGATATGCTCTTTTATCATATTAAGCTTCGCTGTTATGTAGTTGTTGAACTTAAAGCAGTATCATTCGAACCAGAGTTTGCAGGAAAACTTAACTTCTATGTAAATGCGGTCAATGAGTTAATGAAATCAGAATCCGATAATCCAACAATTGGTCTTCTGATATGTAAAGATAAGGACCAGACAGAGGTTCAGTGGGCTTTTCAGGGAATAGAGACACCTATGGGAGTTGCAACTTACGATAATATACGCTTACAAGAAATAAAATCGCAGTTGCCATCGGAGGAAGCTATTCAGAAACGATTAGAACAGGCAGAAGAAGAATATATGTTAAAACTTAAAGA
>ERZ1035027.1402-NODE-1402-length-11284-cov-12.614837_pt1 | contig 11284 bp, 14 predicted proteins | sample MGYA00520604_ERZ1035027 | MGnify/ENA primary metagenome ERZ1035027 (study PRJEB33766, sample SAMN09781743) | gut metagenome | biome: gut microbiome | host: Homo sapiens | place: Madagascar | study: EMG produced TPA metagenomics assembly of the PRJNA485056 data...
ACTTTTTTATTATCATTTTTCCCTCAGCTGGCTCAGTTTTATTTTAGCAGATATAAGTCCGGCAATGGAATAGTTCCAGTCACAGGGCAGACCCAGTATTTTGGACATCAGCCCGATTGCTTTCAGACTGAGTTTCTGATTTCTCAAATGATGATTGCTCATGATCGTGAAGTCGGTGCTCTTATGCACTCTGACAACCGATGAATTTGATTCATTTGCCATAATAACCTCCGAATAAATAGAAAAAGCGTTCCTCACTGATATATGAAGAACGCTTTTCGTTATCTATTCAATTTTCTTTGTAAATTTAAGCCTGTCTGTTTGTCTTAATTTTTGAATGTAAATAAATTATAAACAATGTGGTTCCCTTAGTTGGGTACGACCAGCCGAACCGAAAGCTGTTTGATGTTATGACAAAAGGTTCCGGAGATGCCAGAATGCAGCCTTTATATTTCCTGATTACCACTGCTGGCACAGACACAAATTCAATCTGCTATGAAGTACACCAAAAGGCGAAAGACATTCTGGAAGGCAGAAAACATGACCCGATTTTTTATCCTGTCATTTATGGTGCGGATGAATCGGATGATTGGACAGACCCGAAGGTCTGGAAAAAAGCAAACCCAAGCCTTGATAAAACTATCGGTATGGATAAGGTGGTAGCTGCGTGTAATTCTGCAAAGGAAACTCCTGGTGAAGAAAATGCGTTTCGGCAACTGCGTTTGAATCAATGGGTAAAACAGGCTGTTCGTTGGATGCCAATGGAAAAGTGGGACAAATGCAAGGTTGCTTTTGATGAAGAGATGCTTGCTGGGCGTATCTGCTATGGTGGACTTGACCTTTCCAGTACAACAGATATTACAGCTTTTGTACTTGTCTTTCCACCTACTGAAGATGATGAACATTATTATGTTTTGCCTTACTTCTGGTTGCCGGAAGAAACACTGCCACTTAGAGTAAGACGTGACCACGTTCCATATGATATATGGGAACGACAAGGCTATCTGAAAACTACTGAAGGAAATGTGGTTCACTATGGTTTTATCGAAAACTTCATCGATGAACTGGGGCAGAAATTTCACATCAAAGAGATTGCTTTCGACCGTTGGGGTGCGGTGCAGATGTCACAGAATCTGGAGGGGCTTGGTTTTACGATGGTGCAGTTCGGGCAGGGTTACAAAGATATGTCACCACCGACCAAAGAACTGATGAAGCTGACCTTGGAACAGACGCTTGCACACAACGGACATCCCGTTTTGAGGTGGATGATGGACAACATCTTCATCAGGCGTGACCCTGCCGGAAACATCAAGCCGGACAAAGAAAAATCCACAGAGAAGATTGACGGAGCTGTTGCCATGATTATGGCTCTTGACCGTGCAATCCGCTGTGGATGCGTTTCTGATGATTCTATTTATGATTCGAGGGAGATGCTGATTTTATAGTTGATGTCAGTTCGGTAAAATGGAATTTACTGCAATACCCAATCTTCTCTTTTTAGAATGGTTACCTCATTTTCTTCCGTTGTACCGAATGCCGTCTCATAGGTATCAAATGCATAGTGTTTGAAACCACTTTTTTCCTGAACTCTATGAGATTGCTCATTCCACAAGAAGTGACCACAGAAGATTACATCAAGATTAGCGTTCTCAAAGAGAAAACGAATTACTTCTTTCAACGCTTCCGGCATCAAACCTTGTCCCCAATATTCTTTGCTCAGAACATAGCCTATCTCACGGCATTTCTTATTTTCAAATTCCGGGAAGTGAGTTTCATTGTATTTTTCGATCCCAACAGAACCTATTACTTTGCCCTGATATTCGAGTGCAAATGTTTTCTTATGGCTAATGAACATATCAAGAATAATCTTAGATTCTTCCTTGCTTTCATGAGGCTTCCAACCCGCCATTTGTCCGACTCCATCTACTGAAGCGTAGGAATAAAAGTCATCAAGATCGGATTGCCGCCACGGGCGAATCAACAAACGCTCTGTTTTTAGGGTAACATTACTTATATCTATTTCAGGATTCATAGTATTTTGCTCCTCTAAATTCTGATTTGTAAGGCTGATGCCCTACATACTGTTAAGCATATTATACCACACCCATACTCTCAAAGTCAAGAAAGGAGCTGATTCTCATGGGTATTTTCAGCGGACTATTCAAGTCCAGAGATAAGCCGACCAACAGCTATGATTCACCATCCTACACATATTTTTTCGGACGAGCGAACAGCGGCAAACGTGTCACAGACAGAACAGCCTTGCAGCATATTGCGGTTTATACCTGTGTGCGTGTGCTGTCAGAAGCGATTGCACAGCTGCCGCTTCATGTGTACAAATACAACGATAATGGAAAGGAGCGAGTGCCACAGCATCCGCTTTACTTTTTGCTCCACGATCAACCAAATCCTGAAATGACCTCTTTTGTTTTCCGAGAAACCTTGATGTCCCACCTGCTGATTTACGGCAATGCCTATGCACAGATTATCCGAAATGGCAGAGGTGATGTTTTAGGATTGTATCCTCTGATGCCTGACAAAATGAAGGTTGACCGTGATGAGAAAAACCGCCTGATATACATTTACAGCCGTTACGATGAAGCAAATCCGAATCTGAAAGAACAAGGTGATATTGTTCTTTACGCTGATGAAGTTCTGCATATTCCCGGACTTGGATTTGACGGACTGGTTGGATATTCGCCGATTGCACTTGCGAAAAATGCAATCGGCATTTCTATTGCCTGTGAAGAATATGGAGCATCGTTTTTCGGAAATAATGCAAATCCAAGCGGTGTATTGGAGCATCCGGGAGTGATTAAAAATCCCGATAAATTAAGAGATGCATGGCACAGAGCATATGGAGGAAAAAACTCACATAAAGTTGCCGTTTTAGAAGAAGGCGTAAAATTTACACCAATCTCAATTCCAAATAACGAAGCTCAATTTCTGGAAACCCGAAAGTTTCAGATTGAAGAAATCGCAAGAATGTACAGAGTGCCGCTTCATATGATCGGTGACCTTGACCATGCAACATTCAGTAACGTAGAACATCTGTCGCTTGATTTTGTCAAATACAGCCTTGATCCTTGGATCGTTCGATGGGAGCAGTCGTTGCAGAAAGCACTTCTTTCTGATTCCGAAAAAGGACAGTATTTCGTGAAGTTCAATGTGGATGGACTACTGCGTGGTGACTATGCTTCCCGTATGCAGGGCTATGCTACCGCAAGACAAAACGGCTGGATGTCGGCAAATAACATCCGAGAACTTGAAGATATGAATATGCTTTCAGACGAAGAGGGTGGAAACCTGTATCTCGTAAATGGCAGCTTTACAAAACTCGCTGATGCAGGAGCATTTGCAAATCCAAAAAAGGAGGAGAAAACCAAATGAAGAAATTTTGGAACTTTATCCAAAACGAAGATACATCAGAAACAGAGCTTCTGTTTAACGGTCCTATCTCTGAAGATACCTGGTGGGGCGATGAAGTGACACCTGCTTTGTTTCGTGATGAGCTTGCAAAAGTCAGCGGGAACTTGACTGTCTGGCTGAACTCGCCGGGCGGAGATGTATTCGCTGCAAGTCAGATTTATTCCATGCTGAAAAATCACAAAGGCAAGGTTACCGTGAAAATTGATGGCATTGCTGCCTCCGCTGCGTCTGTTGTGGCAATGGCAGGCGATGAAACTTTGATTGCACCGACTGCCCTAATGATGATTCACGACCCTTCCACATCAGCAATGGGCAATAAAGCAGATATGGAAAAGGCTATCATCTTGCTGGATGAGGTAAAAGAAAGCATTATCAACGCCTACGAAACCAAATCTCATCTCAGCAGAAATAAGATTGCGAAACTGATGTCCGATGAAACATGGCTCAATGCAAAAAAGGCTCATGAGATGGGTTTTGTGGACGGGATTCTCTTTGCAGATAAGAAAATGCCTGTTGTTCCCAAAGAGGAAGAACAGGATGAAGAAGAAAAAGAAGATACACTGACCGCAATGACCTATTCCAAATCGAAGAATCTATCTGCATTCTTATCCAAAGTATCTGCATCGGCAGAATCTGTTACAGGTACACCGATTGACCAGCTTGAAAAAAGACTGGCATTATTGAAATATTGATTGGAGAAATTGATTATGACGATTAAAGAACTCAGAGAAAAGAGAAACAAGGCTTGGGACACTGCCCGTGATTTTCTTGATAGCAAGCGAAATGCAAACGGCGTGCTCAGTGAGGAAGATTCCAAGACCTATGATGCAATGGAACAGACCATTGTCGACCTTGGCAAGGAAATTCAGCGTCTGGAACGACAAGCTGAAATCGAAGCTGAAATGAACAAAGCAACTTCCACTCCTGTTCTCGGTAAGCCTGCCGCACCAGACGTAACGGAAAAGACAGGTACAGCAAGCGACACTTACAAGAAAGCTTTCTGGAACAGTATCAGAAACCGCAACTGGATCGATGTCCACGATGATTTGCACATTGGTACAGATGCAGAGGGCGGTTATCTTGTGCCGGATGAGTTTGAACGAAAACTGGTGGAAGCACTTGAAGAAGAGAGTATTTTCCGCCAGATGGCAACGGTCATTAAAACTTCCAACGGCGACCGCAAAATTCCGATTGTGACTTCCAAGGGCGAGGCTGTGTGGATGGACGAGGAACAGCAGTATTCTCTCTCTGATGATACGTTCGGGCAGGCATCGCTTTCTGCATATAAACTGGGAACAGCAATCAAAATTTCTGAGGAACTTCTCAATGACAGCGTATTTGACCTGCCGTCCTACATTGCAAAGGAGTTTGCAAGAAGAATCGGTGCAAAGGAAGAAGAGGCTTTCTTCGTTGGTGATGGCAAGGGTAAACCGACCGGCATTTTCAATGCAACGGGCGGTGCGGAAGACGGCACTTCCACCACAGGTGCAAGCATCACATTTGATGATGTGATGGAACTCTTCTATTCTCTGAGAAGTCCGTACCGCAAAAAGGCGGTGTGGGTGCTCAATGATTCCACAGTTAAGGCTCTTAGAAAATTGAAAGACAACACAGGAAACTACATTTGGAATCCGTCTGTGCAGGCTGGTGTTCCGGATACCATTCTGAATCGTCCTTACAAGACATCCAGCTATGTGCCGGAAATCAAGGCAGGCAACAAATGCATGGCATTCGGCGACTTTAGTTATTACTGGGTGGCCGACAGACAGGGACGCTCTTTCAAGAGATTGAATGAACTCTTTGCTATGACAGGTCAAGTTGGTTTCCTTGCAAGTCAGCGTTTGGACGGCAAGTTGATTCTTCCGGAAGCAATCAAGACACTCACCATTAAGAAATCGTGATGCTATGATTACGCTGAAAGAGGCGAAAAACTATCTGAGAGTGGATTATGAGGAAGACGATAGTCTGATTCAGAATCTGCTTTCTACAGCAAAAAATCTGGTAATGGACGTTGGCAGAATGGACGAATCCGCACTTGCTGAAAATGAAGATACCGTGCGGACTGCGATGCTTTTCGCACTTGGGTATCTTTATGAAAACAGAAGCAATCCTGACTACAAAAAGCTGACCTTAAATCTTCGTTCGATTCTGTTCGCACAGCGAGAGGGCGTGATGTAATGGAAATTGGAACTTTGAATCAAAGAATCACCATTCTGGAGCATAGAACTGTTATTGATGAAATTGGAAACCACATCACCAAATGGGAGGAAATATTCTCCCTGTGGGCAAAGGTAACTGTGAAAACAGCAAGTGAAACCACTAATGCAGGAGTTACCAAAGAGGTACAGAAACTTGAATTTCTGGTTCGTCAAAGTCCTGCCTCGCTGAACATCAACAGCACCAATTTCCGTATTCTTTTCAGGAATAACATTTACAATGTCACCAGAATTACCTCCTTATACGACCACAACAACTACATGAAAATCGAGGGTGAGATACGAAAGGCAGGTGCTTCCGATGACTACAGTTGATGCAATGGCTGATGAGATTATGAAAGGTCTGACAGATTACGCCGACCTTGCAGATACGTCAATGAAAAAGGCGGTCAGAAAGACTGCAAAGTTTGTAAAAGATGAAATATCCGCCAATGCTCCAAAGAAAACAGGGGCGTATGCTAAGAGCTGGACTGCCAAAAAGACAAAGGAAAACAGCCATTCTCTTGAAATGACCGTTCATTCTAAAAACAGGTATCAGCTGGCACACCTTTTGGAAAAGGGGCACGCCAAGCGTGGCGGTGGTCGGGTATCCGGCAAACCGCATATTGCTCCTGCGGAAGAGAACGGCGTACAGTTGCTGGAGCATTTAATCGAGGGGGCTTTATCATGACCTACGAACAGATCGCTGAAATGATGGAAGAGATGGGACTGCCTTTCGCATATCATCATTTTGCCGAGGGTGAGAGTCCTGCACCACCTTTTCTTATTTTTCTTTCACCTGGAGAAAATACATTTTCTGCGGATAATTCCATGTATTTCAGCTTTAAAATGCTGGATATTGAACTTTACACAGACGTTAAGAATCCTGAATTGGAAAATCAGATTGAAGAGGTTCTGAAACGTCATGAGATCTACTACACAAAATCAGAAGTCTGGATAGAGTCAGAAAGGCTCTATGAAGTGCTTTACGAAACGGAGGTATAACCAATGGCGAACAAGAAAAACAAAGTTAAATTCGGTTTGCAGAATGTCTACTGGGCAAAAATCAATGAGTGGGGTGAAGATCCTGACGGCAACAAGACTGTTCCTGCATATGGTCCGTCAAAACATCTCCCCGGTGCTGTATCGCTTTCTATTGATGCAAACGGCGAAGCAGAGAACTTTTTTGCGGATAACGGCGTTTATTATGTCATCAACAACAACGCAGGATATACAGGTGACCTTGAAATCGCCCTTATCACAACCGAATTTGCAACGGAAATCTTAGGAGAAATCCTTGATAATAACGGTGTTCTGGTAGAAAAGAATGATACGGAACTTGCACAGTTTGCACTGATGTTTGAGTTTTTAGGCGATAAGCACCATATCCGTCATGTGATGTACTGCTGCAGTGCTTCCCGTCCTGCAACAGAATCTGCAACAACGGAAGAAAGCACGGAAGTCAAGACAGAAAAACTGTCGCTGAAAGCTACCCCTTTGCCGACAGGTCTTGTAAAGTCTAAGACAACGGAAAGCACCACAGAAGCGGTTTACAATAACTGGTTCAAGATGCCGTATAACCCTGATACGGTCGTGAAATCTTCCACTAAAACATCTTAAGGAGTGAGCATTTATGGCAATCAAGAAAATAATTACGATCGATGGTATTGAAGTGCCTTTCAAGGCAAGTGCTGCAGTTCCAAGACTGTATCGTCTGAAGTTTCGCAGAGATATTTACAAGGACTTTTCCGCCCTGAAAACTGAGGTCAATGAGGGTGATGAAAACAAAAGTGAGATCGGCATTGAGAGCCTTGAAGTGTTTGAAAATATCGCATACATTATGGCAAAACACGCTGATCCGGAGAATGTTCCTGATAACCCTGACGACTTTCTGGAACAGTTCAACACATTCAGCATTTATGAGATTCTTCCTCAGCTTATCGAATTGTGGGGACTGAATACAGCGACACAGGTTGCGTCTAAAAAAAACATCGCCAAACTGACCGTCCGATGACCACACCTTTATTTCTTCTAAGATGCAAACAGCTCGGTCTTTCGATGACCGAGCTGGATCTGCTGACGATAGGACTTATCAATGATATGTTTACCGAACGAGAAAATGATGATTATACGGGGTGGAATGAGGTTGCCGGACAGGCGGATTTTGATAGTTTCTGATTGGAGGTGAACCACAGTGGCAAACAGAATCAAAGGCATTACCGTTGAAATTGGTGGCGATACCACCAAGCTTTCCAAGGCACTGGAAGGTGTCAACAAGAGCATCAAAAATACTCAGACACAGCTGAAAGATGTCGAGAAACTTCTGAAACTTGACCCGAAAAATACAGAATTACTTTCTCAGAAACAGAAACTTTTAGCCGACAGCATTTCTGCAACAAAAGAAAAACTTGCAACGCTGAAAACTGCCGCAGAACAGGCAAATATGGCTCTTGCAAACGGTGAAATTTCCCAACAGCAATATGATGCTTTGCAGCGTGAGATCGTTGAAACAGAGAACGAATTGAAACGTCTGGAAACAGAGGCGAAAAATGCAGGTTCTGCCCTGCAAAAAATCGGAGATGCAGGAGAAGTTCTTCAGAATGTCGGTGGTAAAATATCCGGTGCAGGAGAAAAACTTCTGCCTGTTACCGCAGGTGTGACGGCTCTCGGAACTGCTGCTGTGAAAACCGCCTCTGACTTCGATTCTGCCATGAGTAAGGTTGCCGCTGTATCAGGTGCAACGGGTGATGATTTACAGGCTTTGCGTGACAAAGCAAGAGAAATGGGTGCAAAAACAAAGTTTTCAGCGTCAGAAGCTGCTGAAGCTATGAACTATATGGCAATGGCAGGCTGGAAAACAAATGATATGCTGTCAGGTATTGACGGCATTATGAACCTTGCTGCTGCCAGCGGTGAAGACCTTGCCACAACATCGGATATTGTTACAGATGCACTTACAGCATTTGGTCTGACAGCACAAGATAGCGGTCATTTTGCTGATGTTTTAGCGGCTGCAAGTTCCAATGCCAACACAAATGTATCTATGCTTGGTAAGTCATTCAAATACTGTGCTCCGATTGCAGGTGCTTTGGGATTCTCCTGTGAAGATACCGCTGAGGCACTTGGTTTAATGGCGAATGCAGGTATCAAGTCTACACAGTCCGGCACTTCCATGCGTTCCATTATGACTGCACTTTCAGGTGAAGTCAAATTCTGCTCTGAATCCTTTGGAGAAATGGAGATCGCAACTTCCAATTCAGACGGTTCAATGCGAAGTTTATCCGATATTTTAGCAGACTGTAGGGTTGCATTTGATCAGATGTCCGAATCCGAAAAAGCGAGTGCCGCAGAAACTCTTGTGGGCAAAAATGCTATGTCGGGATTTCTTGCTCTGATGAATGCCGCACCTGCGGATATTGATAAATTGTCGGGTGCAATTGCAAACTGTGACGGTACTTCTTTACAAATGGCAGAAACCATGCAGGATAATCTTGCAGGACAGCTTACCATTTTGAAATCTCAGCTTGAAGAACTGGCTATCTCTTTTGGCGAGATTCTGATGCCTGTTATTCGTGATATCATCACCAAAATACAGGGATTTGTAGACAAACTGAATGCCCTTGACCCTGCAACAAAACAGACCATTATCAAAATCGGATTGATGGCTGCGGCTTTAGGTCCGCTTTTGATTGTGGTGGGCAAAACAATTTCTTCTATCGGAAGTATGATGACATTCATTTCAAAAATTCCGACAATGATTGCGGGTGCTAAGACTGCATTTTCAACGCTTGGTGCTGCAATTGGCGGTATTTCTGCACCCGTGGTGGCTGTCGTTGCAGTTATAGCTGTACTTATTGCAGCATTTGTAAATCTATGGAACACCAATGAGGACTTCAAAAACAGCATTCTTTCCATCTGGGAACAGATAAAGTCTACCTTTGAACGTCTGACATCCGGAATCGTTGACAGAGTGAATGCATTGGGCTTTAACTTTCAGAGTTTCGGCGATATGCTGAAATCTCTGTGGAACGGTTTGTGCAGTGTGCTTGCCCCTGTATTTGAGGGTGTATTTCAGCATATTTCGGATATTTTCACCTTTGTGACGGATACTATTCTGAGCGTGCTTGATGTATTTATCGGCTTATTTTCGGGAAACTGGGAACAGTGCTGGAACGGTATCAAGGGCATTTTTACAGGTATCTGGGACTTTGTAGTCAACCAGTTCAGCAATATTCTGAACACACTGACAGGTGTGGCAGATGTATTTCTCAGTTGGTTCGGAACATCATGGGATGAAGTCTGGACAAGTATAAAAGATTTCTTCGTTGGAATCTGGAACAGCATCTGTTCCGCTTTTCAGGCAGTTGCTGACTTTTTCACAAACATCTGGAATGCGATTTCTACATTCTTTACCACAATAGCAACTGCGATCTATACCACAGCGGCCATGATCTTTACTTCTGTATATGATTTCTTCGCAGGAATCCTGACCGGTATCCACGACTTTTTCGCCAATATTTTCAATGCGATATGGACGGTTATTTCAACTGTCTGCACCGCTATTTATGATACGATTTCAAGTATCTGGAATGCAATTTACAGCTTTATTTCGCCTCTTTTAGAGGCATTTAAATATCTATTTGAAACCATTTTTCAGGCAATTCATATCATTATCAGCAATGTGATGGATTGGATCTCGGAAAAGATACAGACCATATGGATTGCGATTGTTGCATTTCTCACGCCTTTGCTTGAAGGCATTAAAATGTTCTTTGAAATGATATGGAATGCCATTTATACCGCAATTTCAACGACATTAAGCACTATTTCAAGTGTTGTTACATCGGTCTGGAACGCAATTTCAAGCTTTATTTCAAGCGTGATGAACACCATAAGTTCTGTCATTTCAAGTGTATGGAATGCAATCAGCGGTGCGGTTTCAAGCGTGGTAAATGCTATCCGAAACACAGTATCTTCCGTCTGGAACAGCATTTCTTCTACCATTTCATCTGTAATGAATACCATTCATTCAACCGTGACAAGTATCTGGAATAATATGAAATCTTCAATCGGTTCTATCATCAGCGGTATTTACACCACAATCAAGGGCGGTTTTGATAATGCTGTCAATTATGTCAAAGGTCTTGCGTCTGATGCCTGGAACTGGGGACGGGATATTGTTTCCAACATTATTGATGGTCTGAGAAGTATGATCGGCAGTCTTGCCGATAGTGTATCAAATATTGCCGATACGATCCGCAGTTATCTGCACTTTTCTGTTCCCGACGTAGGTCCGCTGACAGACTTTGAAAGCTGGATGCCTGACTTCATGAATGGCTTGGCGGACGGCATCAACAAAAGTAAAAAGGTCGTGGCTAAAGCGGTTTCAGGTGTTGCAGATACAATGAGAGTAACGCTCAATTCTGATCTCAACTACAATCTTGATGGAATGACAGGTGCGATTATGAATGGCAGTTCTGAAAATTCTGTGGTCAATAATTACTACAATAACGACAACAGCCGCACAGTAAATCAGACCAACAATAGTCCGAAATCACTGTCACGGCTGGAGATTTACAGGCAGACGAGGAATGCGGTGAAAATGTAATTAAAATGTGCTTAAGTCACTTTTCAGTTCTAAAATTCTTTTATCAATTTCT
>ERZ1035027.1404-NODE-1404-length-11277-cov-4.803244_pt1 | contig 11277 bp, 10 predicted proteins | sample MGYA00520604_ERZ1035027 | MGnify/ENA primary metagenome ERZ1035027 (study PRJEB33766, sample SAMN09781743) | gut metagenome | biome: gut microbiome | host: Homo sapiens | place: Madagascar | study: EMG produced TPA metagenomics assembly of the PRJNA485056 data...
CCGAAAATGGTAGGCGCTTTTGCTTTTTTCGTTTCAGACGAGCAGAAAGTTTTCCCGCTTCAGAAAAGTTTTGCTGCGTTTCCAGAAGCTTTTTAGTTTCAGAAAACTATGCAGCTATCATTGGGGATTCACTATCGGCGTTACCGTTTTCGTCTGCGGGTCGATGGAATAGGTGGCATCAATATATACCGTATTGCTCCCCGTATCTTTTCTCACAAAAACCGGCAGCATGATTTCCGTGATGGATGCCGGGTCGTTGCCATTCTCTGCATAGGTTTCGGCATATTCCTGCCAACGAATATCGACATAGGCATTAGAATGTGGTTCCAGCAATGTCGTTCCTCCCGGGGTACACTCAAAGCCATTGATGGAGCCTTTATCCAGAATAATGTCGATACGGTCATCTGTTTTATTCTGATAGTAGGCTTTTGCCGTGTAGCCCATGAAGCTATCGGAATAGAATCCGCAAATAACCATGGTGCAGGCGTCATTGTCGAACAGCACAATATCCGTGGGCTGAATCTCGTGTTTTGGCTTTGTTGCGTTTTCCTCACCTTTCGGATAAATCACAAAATCATCATCAACCGGGTCGTTGCGGTTTGACACATCCCATTCGGATTCGTCATAGACATCAATGTGAAGTTTCACCGTGTCGATGTCTTGTGGTTTCACTTTGTAGATTTCCAGTCCTTCTTTAGCCCACGAAACGACTTCAGTGATTTCTTCTCCAGGTTCAACTTCTGGAAACCAGCTGGTATCAGCCGAGATTCCGTTTAATGACGAACTACTTGTGATGGCGCGCAGGGTTTTGTCGTCCGTTTTATTTTTGAAGTTAATTGTCCAGTAGTAGCCGTAGTCATCATCATAGCCGACGCTCTGCAAGATGATGCTACAGGTATCGTTGTCGGCAATCGTCTGTGGCTGGAAGCTCTCATCGAACTGGATGTCAGGTTCAGCCGCTGTGCTATCGAAAGTACTGTTTGCGGCGCTTGAAGAGTCGCTGGTGTTTTCTGCAGTGGATGCGGAATCGGATGCAGCTGCACTGCTTGAAGAAGTGTTTCCTGAAGAGCACGCAGCAAGAGAAAACGCGAGTGTTGCTGCAAGGAGCAACGAAAGAATCTTTTTCATTTCCATTTCATTTCCGTCACTGAGGGGTAATGGTGAAAGTCTCATCAACCAGCTTATCCGCCGTCAAGTCCTCGCTCGGATATACCGTAATCGGCAATTCGATTTCTTCGATGCTGGACTCGTCAATGCCGTTTTCCTCAAGTGTACTGTTCGACCACGAAATATCGCTGTTACTGGTCTTCCCCGCCGCCACAGTCGTTGCCCAGAGCGGGTCCGCCATGTAGCCGTTTATGGAAGCATCGTTACAGGAGAACATCAAGTCTTTGTCCGTTTTGTTGACAAGATAAGCTTTGACAGTGTATCCGAAAATATCATCATGCTCAAATCCCGTCACAGTCATGCTGCAGGAATCATTGTCGAAGAGAACGATATCGGTACTCTGTGCTTCACGCTCAACCGTCGAGGCATTTTCCTCACCTTTCGGGTAAATGGTGAACTCTTCATCGACAAACTCATCTGCTGCCAAATCATCTTTGTCATAGACATTCAAAGTGAAAGAAACCTGCGTGATGTCATCGGCCTTGATATTGTTTTTCTCAAGGCTTGTGCTCAACCAGGAAATTGTTTCATTGGACTTCTTGCCGGGAGCGACAGTTGCACCCCAAAGAGGGTCAACCATTACACCGTTTACCGAAGTGTTGTCCATGCCAAACAGCAGAGTTTTGTCAGCTGTTTTGTTTTCGAGGTATACCTTCAAGCTGTAGCCACACATTCCGTCCCCGTCATCAGTCCCTTTGAGAATGACGGTGCAATACTCATTATCCACAATGGTCTGTTCCTGGAATTCGGATTTGGCTGCTGGCGTTTCCTCAGATTCAGGTGCCTCTGTTTGAGCTGCCTCGGTCGAAGAGCCGCTGCTTTCCGTACTTGAAGCAACCGTAGTGGTATTTGAGCCACCGCAGGCAGCCAGTGAAAGCGCGAGGGCCGCAGAAAGCACGAGGGACATAATCTTCTTCATGGTACTCTCTCCTTTTTCAACTTCAAAGCAGATGAATTATCTGCTTTATAGTTTCATTATACTACTTTGAGAATACCTTAATTTGGCCTTTAACAAGAATGTAATCTGTTTTGGATAGATGCACAAACTGAATAAAATTGTTCTGTGCAAATTTTACTGATGCGATTGGCTTGCTAATTCATAATAGTTTTCCAGTCCTTAAAGTGGATGCCATTACAGCCAGGAACAAAGCAGTCATGGATAAGCGTACTTGATTTCGCCGATATTAACTTTAGACTGAGTATCTATACCAAACCCTCGCACAAATTCCAAATCGCTTTCCCACTTGGATATGCTGTCTTCCATATTATCCTTACCGCTGTTCATTGTGATGAACATATCGAGGTATTTAATGATTTCGGGCTTTGAAACATAATTGTTCTCGATAAGAATTCGCAACAAATTCTGTCGCTCTTCGTCAGAATAATCGTCATCTTTGCCAACATTATAGCCATACAATCTAAGGATAGAATACTCTGCCATCGGGATATGAGCGAAGCCACTAGAGGTTCTGTCAACTTTCAGCTTGCACACGATACCGTAGAGGTCTCGATAATGGAAGAACTCGTGCTCGGAAATGAAATACTTGTGACAGTCTTTGCAGTAATTTATGTTGATAGACGCTTTGCTGCCTCGACGAGCTAAAACATCGGCTGTGACGGGTTCGATGCTATGATGTTCACGAAAGCATTTTGTCTCGCCTTTGTATATTAGAAGAGTGTCACTAATATAACTGAATTCGCCGTCTTCCAGCTTTTCAAGTCGGTCAACTAAATCATCGACATCCCCCTTTGCGATACAAAAATTGTAAAACAAGTCGTTTAGTTGTTTGCGACCGTCAGGAGAATAGTAATCCTCAAATTGTAGAAATGTGTTTTTTGTCTCTTCTAATTTCTTCAACGCTACTGTATACATGGATTGAAGTTCTTCATAAGAACGGGAGTACCATTCAGGGGTTGCTTTGTATTTTATTTTATATTCGACATTGGGATTCACAAGCTGCTCTCCGATTGTCGTTTCTACACACGACATATACTCTTCGAAAGGCATAAAAATGGGAATAGAATCAATAAAATCACAATTTCTTTGAAACGGCCAGTTAGTGTGGTTTATCGGCGATGCTATCCACAAACTTGTAATTCCTTCCGTGCTAATATTTACCCCGGTATATTCATTGACAAGCCGACAAAAGATATAAAGCCGCATTTGAAATAAGTTACGCTCTTGGTTTTCGATAGAGTACCATTTAATTTCTGCAATTTCTTTGCTATTTGAACTCCAGCCTGTATGAGGGCATGTCAACTGCGAAAAATACAGTTCCGAACACTCTGTATAATACCGCAAGAACATTTCTTCATCCCAACCGGCCTCAAGAAACTTTTTTCTCGGAATGGGAACGGTGTTTTTGCTTTGGTATTTTTCAATATACAGACGCTGTACTTTTTCAAACATATCGTTATCGCTCATAAGCCACCTTCTCAAATACTGCTGCTTGCGGATAGCAGGCCACATTTCATTCCTCATACCAGCTCTCGCGTTGTGAAATGGGTACGAACTATCTTATCTAAGGACTCCTTGATTTTTTCAAATGGCTGGTATAGGTCAAGCGTTTGGACGGTTATCTGATTACCGTGCATCTGAAATACACTGTTTGGTTGGATAGAATCTGTCGTTTTCGCATATAAAATCATGCCAGATACTTTATGCGGTCTGCCAAGTCTTTCCAGCTCGAATTCTTTGTTTTTTACATAAGTGAATATCTGGTAAATGTTTCCGGAATGAATCGAGTGCTTTTCGTATCGAATCTGCATGTTGTGTGCATAATACTTTGCATCTATTATCAGGACCGTATTTCCCTGCTGCAGTGTGATGTCGCTCTGCATGATGGGGAGTGCAGTCTGCGCACCGTCATCCAACGCCCACGGTATCTGTGCTGCAGATGCCGTCAATTCGGGATGCTCTTGCCGGTAGTATTCGAGCAGGAACTTTTCGTACAGATGATACATTTCCTGGGAATCGGTGAACGCTGCAAGCTTTCGGGCTCCGCTTTCTTGCGTCTGAAGCATTCCTTCCAGAACAAATCTGCAAATTCCCATTAACAGTTGGTATGTCTGGTTGTTCCTGTGATAGGTTAAAGCTGACCAGCGGATGGCGTTCGGCTCAACTGCGTCAACCGAGGAGAAGAACAGAAGCTCTTTTTTGAGTGCCGCCCGATATGTATCGTTCACTTTGTTATCGGTTATTAGCAGCAATGCCGTAGTTTTCAGGACACGATTCAGAAGATTATTTTCAGAGAGTTCATCATATTGGCAGCGAAGACACTGCCGATGCAGTATCTTGTTTTGCACCGTACCTGCAATATTTAGTTTCCCTCTCAAAACAGGAAGGTCATCTTCCCTGCTTACATATTCACGATACAAGCCTTGCTTCAACTGCTGACCGATGCCATTGGACAAAATGGCTGCGAAGAGGTTCTCGGCGTCATCAAATGATTCTGCTCCTACCTTTTGAAAGGTATCCTGCCGAAGAGCTTTGAATGCATAGGACAGCATATAATAGATGTTCTTGACGAGAATATAGTCCTTATCCGTTGCTGGCATTCTTAATTACTCCTTGCAGCCTGGATTCCCACTCTTCATATTCCTTGCTGTCATCAAACCAGTATTCCCGCAGCATGGGCAGAATGTCATAGTCTACGATTTCATGTAGAAGCTCGTCCGTACAGGGCTCGTCAAACACAAAATAGCTATGTCCGATGCAGAATCCCTTTCCGAGAGATGTGTCTTTTGTGATGGCATTGTTCAGACCGTCGGCCCCGCTAATTGCCTCAACCAGGGCGTCAAATGTCTTGTTGTTCTTTGATTTGGCATATTTTTTGAAACCTTCCGTTTGAAATCCTGGCTCCATATCGATGAAGCTAAAGCGACGACGCAGAGCATAATCCATGAGGGCAAGACTCCGGTCAGCCGTGTTCATCATGCCGATAATATATAGGTTTTTGGGCACCGAAAATTCTGCTTTGCTGTATGCCAGTTTCAGCTTCTCACCCCGATACCCAGCTTCGATGAGCATCAAGAGTTCACCGAATATCTTTGATAAGTTTCCACGGTTAATTTCGTCGATAATCAAGAAGAAAGGCTTTTCTGGAGCATATCTTGCTGTCTCACAGAAATTCTTGAACAGTCCAGATTCGAGAACAAATCCATTCCCATCCCCTGCCGGTTTATATCCTTCAACAAAATCCTCATAGGAATAATTCTGGTGGAATTGAATGAATTGGACGCAGCTTTCATCTTTTTCTCCAATAAGCGAATACGCAAGACGCTTGGCCGTGTATGTCTTACCAACGCCTGGAGCACCTTGAAGGATAATGTTCTTTTTCCGTTTTAATATTGCACAGATAGCATCATACTTTTCTTCGGTCATGAACGCATCACCGAGGAAGTCTTTCTTTCCATATTTGTTGCTTGAAATGGTGACGGGCAACGGATTATCCTCGCGAATGACATCAATGAGATAATCATACTCCGATGCAGAGACTTTATAAAATGTGCCATGTGGCATTTTGAAGAACTCCATATTCTTGAGTTCTTCTGCGTCCTTGATGTCTGTATAGGCAATCGGCTCTTCAAAGTTCTCCGTTTTGCGTAGATACAGATTTACGCCGTCGTTTGGCCTATCAATTACGCCCAGACCGACAAATTTCAGGCTCGGTGTGGATTCATATAGGATGACGGTATCGCCAACTTTAGCGTCCATGAAATTCTGGAAAATGTGCCGCCTGTTGCCTGTTGCGGTGTAGATTGGAACATCCTTTACGGCTCCTACCGGGAATGCGGATGCCTTCCAGATGGATGGCTTTGCCACCATCAGCCAATAGTTCTTCGAAGTCACTTTGTTTTTTATCATGTTATATGCCTCAGCAAGCTCAGCACGAAGTTTCCAGATATAAACGCCATTTCCGTTTTTATCTGCCTCCTTGCCTTGAAACAGTACTGCCCAGAGCCTGGTTGTCTCGTCCTCCCGTTCTGACAAAGGACAGCCGGTCTTTGCGACCACCCGTTTTGCGAATTCAACGGCAGATGTGATATAAGTCTGTGGCGTTCCACCGTATTGCTGGGCAAGTTCCTTGCAGGTTGCTTGCCCACCAAAGCCGACCAGGCCATCGATGAGAGACTTTGCTGCATCGGTGTATATAGTTGGGTCTGAAAGCAACTGTACCCATTCATCGGCAGTGATGCCGGTGCTGTAATCTTTTGGCTCCCATTCTTGAGCTGCTTTCTGCGCACTGCGAATACGCTCTGTGTAGCAGTAAGCCATATCGGCGGTGAGCAAATGATAGGCCGGGTCCGGGTAATGTTCAGGTGTAAGGTTCTTGGTTTCCCATGCAAGCAGTTCCGGTTTTTGCTTAATAAGCTCTGTCACTTCATTATACAAAGCCAAGCATTCACGGATATTATCCTCTGCGTGTCCTTTAATGATTTTATGGTCACTGCCAAGGAAATTTGAGAGATTTCGAGCTTGGCTGAAGCGATAGATATAATACTTCTCTGGATACCTGAGCCATATGTAAATGGCTATGGTGCGCTCGTCTTGGAAATGATTCTTTGCCCCATACCCTACTCTCTCAAGCAAGTCATCAGATTTCTGCTTGAAGGCACGGAATCGCTCAACGATGTCCTTGCTTTCATCGAAGAGGTTTTTGAACATTGCACGAACAGTTTCCGGCTCTTTTTCGGCAAAGCCTTCAATCATTGCTTCTGGAAAATATGCCTGAGACACCATAAGATTGCTGACGCCAGAAAGAGAGCGCTTCATCATACCAGCAAAATCCGGGGCCTCAACATTCCAATTATCCTGGAATATCTTAACGCCGCGCCATTTGAACTCTTCCTCTTCCCAGTAGCTCTCACCATTCTTACCTTTATAGGTGGTGTAGTAATTCTGGTACATATTGACTAGCTTACAAATTTTTTCCTTATCAATCATTATGCTGCTCACCTCATTTTTGTGAGTGTCAATAATTTAGGTATTACCATCTTTTTCCGAATAGTCTGCCGAAATCCTCCCTCTCGAGAATTCGCTTGAGGCTATCTGTGAATTCATTCCAATCTGAGGGCAAACATTCCAAACTAAAAGAGCCGGTACGAGTCATGGTTGTTCCATCATTGCACTTTAAGAATATCTGATACGATTCCTTGGAATCTATTTTATATGCATCAGGAATTTTAACAAAGATTGCCTTAGCAGCTAATTTATCAAGAAACTGCGCCACTTCATTAGGCATGTCATATCGAAGCATTATGTTTTTCTCACGGCTCGTACTTCTATTATACGCAATAGAACCATCCATACCATCAATAGTCAGGTGTTCGCTAATACTATCAGTTATGCTGTTGTATTGAATGTCGATTGACGCGATTCCGCTCTGCATGTTAGGCTTAGAGCTAAAAGCAAACAGGTCGTTAATTCCTATCTCATTACGCAAAATATCTGTGAGTTCTTCCCCTTTATAGGTATAATCTTCTCCATCAACACCTCGATAAAGGAAGACCTCATTTTCTTCTCCTAGTAAACGGACTTTCCAGTAACCAGTAACAGGACGAAACCGCACCTGCACATATTTGCCAAAAACTTCAGAAAAAGCCTCGAAGATTCTGATTGTAGATTCTCTTGAAAGACTGTACTTTCTTGCGTCATTATCAGCTTGTCCCTTTTGAGCCAACCTGACGGTGCCATCTAGTGAAATCTCAATGATTTGTTCTTCGCCAGAGGACCCCTCCGTTTTCGAGTCGAAATGACATGACTGAATTTTGATTTTTAAGAGCTGTCCACTGAACGGCTGACCGTTATGCGTTGTATATCTACTCACTATCTCGGCCTCCATTTGGTTATCACTAATCAAAACGATGATTATGCTTTTGAGATATGATACACCATGCTCTACTAGATATATCTAAATTCATTGTATAATAATTGATTTCAAATTACAAATCTCGTTTTGTAGCTTTAGCCATAGTAATTGGCCTCTATATCATCATATTCGTTGTCGAATCGTTCTCCGAGGGCGTAGTCCGTGAATTTATAAGTGGGGTCATCATAGGTCCAGTACCTTTCCTCGTATTCAGTCTTTTCGCGATGTAGCTCTTGTTCTTCTCTTCTGAATTGCCACCAAGTCAGTCTGCTGTCTATGAACATTTTTAGCGTCCCAAGGTCATAGACATCTAAATTATGTATGCCACTAAGCTCTAGTTCTTGCAGTCGGACCTTTCCCCACCGACCTGCGAACAGCTTCTTTCTCTCTTTGCTCATAATCATATTCTGGACTCCTTATCTATTCTTTTGCGGAAACACAATGTGGCCTGCACGGCCTTATGAGCGCTTCCCTATATAATGTAAAAAAATAGCCCTAATTATTCCAAAATTTCTAAATTTGTACAATTTTCGATAAATTGACCAATTTATGCTGGAAGTCCAAATTATGGGACAAGTGGTCTGCTATAATATAAACAGTGAACAAAAGAGCTTCAAAAGTTGATTCTGGGTATGAAACTGTCGCTTTAAGAAAGAAGGGCAACAATATGGGCATTCCGACAATTCCCGCAGGACACAACAAGTACTTCGACCTTGGCCCAACCAGGCAGTTTGATGTTGATATCATTCGGAAGGCATTGCTGCAATATGAAAGAGCTGTGAGCAAAGAGTTGGAAGTTGAACAACAGGACAGTACTGAGCGGTTTCGGCTGGCTACAGAGCGTCTTGCAGCACAAGAATTAGCAGCGAAGCTCAGCAAGAAGCTCCCCTTTTATGAATGATGGAGGTAAATCATGCTTTTTAGAACAGAACACTTGGCAGTTGTTCCTGCCGAGCAAGACCTTATCGAGCAAATCGATACAGCCAATAGCAAGTACCCGGACAACATCGATTACTCTGATGTACTGTCCAGGGTTTCGTCAACGCATCCAGAATTGACCACCGAGGATTTGGAAAAAATCCTCGCTTTCACTCGCTCGCAGATAACCGCTGAAAACGAAGTGTTTGCTGTCGTTCTGCGCGAGAACGGCAAAACCATTGGATATTTTCAAGTTTTGAATCAAAGCTCCAAAACGCCGAGCATCGGTATCGGTCTGCTACATGACTATCAACATCTTGGCTATGGTACAGAACTCCTTCATGCGGCGGTAGATACATTTCGATGCGTCAAGAAGTACACCGAGCTGAAATGCCATGTCTGGGCCGCGAATGCTGCCAGTATTGGCATGATTGAAAAAGCGGGTGGCGCTCTGGACAATCCAGAGTTTGAGCATCAGCATCTTTTCTACCGTGAGTATAGTTTTCCTCTGTCGAACCAATAAGGAGTACACATGGAATTCGAAACAAAGCGACTGTATACCAAAACTACAAGTGCGGATTTTTCGGATTATATTGAGGCGCAAAGCAAGGATGCCGCACCATCACCGGATATTATGGAGCTGCTGGATAAGTCTCTGGCCGAACACAGCAACGAGATTGTTCTCGAAGACTTTCCTACTCTTATGTGCCTTTGCGCGAAGTGGCGTGGGAATACACTTGAAACGCTCAAAGTTATCCGCAAAGATGGTGATGAGGTCATCGGATATTTTCAATTCATGGATGCGGATACACCAACGCCATATGTCGGCCTTGAACTTATTTATAAATATCGGCACATGGGATATGGCACGGAACTCTTGTTGGGGGCGCTGGACGCTCTGCGCCATGCTGGCGGGTATAAAGCCTTGGGATATGCTACTTCTGTACACAATCCGAACAGCATCGCTCTGGCTGAGAAATGCGGAGGTATTCTCCAAAAGCCAGCCTTCCCTCATCTGCATTTCTTCTTCAAAGAGTATATGCTGCCAGTCTCAAATGACTAATATATAATAAGGAAGAGGACCACTGCTTGCAGCGCGGCGGTCCTCTTTTTTTGCTTGCTTTCCAAGCGGTGGCGTGGTACAATAATGTTGAAAACAAATTCAATGAATTGCAATTCAACAATATTGGAGGTGCAGTATGTTTATTGGCCGTGAGAAAGAGCTGGCTCTTTTACAGCAGGATTACATCGGTAAAGCGGTGATGGTTTACGGCAAGCGCCGCGTTGGAAAGACTACGCTCATTCAGAAAGCACTTGAGGGCTGCCAGTATCAGAAGGTGTACTTTGAGTGCTTGAAGGGAACAATACAGGACAACATCAATGGCTTTGTGCAAGAGCTGGTCCGTGCTAAGGTTCTGCCTGTGTCCCTGAGCTTCAACACGCTGCAGGATGTATTTATCTACCTCAATGCTCTGCCTCAAAAGATTGTTGTCGTCATTGACGAGTACCCTTATCTCAAATCCATGACGGACTCGGCTGCGGTTGATTCCATCTTCCAGAGTATCATTGACAATCGACTTTCTAACATCGAGCTTATCCTTTCCGGTTCTCACATCGGAATGATGAAGGACATCTTGCAGGAAAAGAATGCCCTATATGGTCGCTTCGCCGTCACCATCAAGCTCAATGAACTAAACTATCTGGATGCAGCCAAGTTTTATCCTGACAAGACTTCCTACGACAAAGTGGCACACTATGCTATTTTCGGCGGCTCTCCCTTTGTCAATCAAGCGCTGCATCCTGCTGCCACGCTGCGTGAGAATATCATCAGCACGATTCTCAACCCCATGAGTGCTGTATATCTCTATGCCAGCCAGTTACTGTTGTCGGATTACTCCGTTAAAATTAACGCAGAGCGCATCTTCTCGGTCATCGGAAACGGCAAGAAGCGCTATACGGAGATTGAGGATAAATTGGATGTAAAGAAGACCGGCAACCTTTCCAAGCAGATAAAATCTCTGACCGAGCTTGAAATCGTCTCACGCAATAGTCCCATCAACAAGATTGGTGACAACAAGAAGGCCACCTTCGAAATCAACGATAACCTGCTGCGCTTCTATTTCACCTTTATCTATAAGAATGCCAGCGCGTTGCAGGTGTTAGGTGCGGAGGCATTCTATGATGAGTATATTGGCCCCGTTCTGACAGATTTCATCTCTCGCCGCTTTGAAGGCATCTGCCGTGACTATTTCAGCTTGCAGGTCCGCTCTGGAAAGTTGAAAGGGGTACGCAACATTGGCAGCTACTATTACGATGACCC
>ERZ1035027.1405-NODE-1405-length-11276-cov-5.914357_pt1 | contig 11276 bp, 8 predicted proteins | sample MGYA00520604_ERZ1035027 | MGnify/ENA primary metagenome ERZ1035027 (study PRJEB33766, sample SAMN09781743) | gut metagenome | biome: gut microbiome | host: Homo sapiens | place: Madagascar | study: EMG produced TPA metagenomics assembly of the PRJNA485056 data...
GCTTCGATTGATGTATTAAGAACAGGCAAGTTCAACCACCGGCTGCTGTCGGAGCTGATCTGCCACAAGGATTTCCAGCGGTTCATGCTGGACGCTGAGATTTACGTTGACCGGATCGCGGATATGCGGGTCAACAATATGAATGCCGTGCTGGAAGCTGTCCGGCAGATGGCATTGATGAAAAATGGCGGCGAAGAAAATGACCTGCATCTGCGGACATTAGAAGTGGCGCAGATTCGGGAAGATGAATATTTCGGAAGCCTGATTGCGGATGATCTGAAAGGTATCCTTCGTGACATTCGGAGTGAACACCGCCCCGACACCATGACGGCGGATGAAATCTCCCTTGCAGCAACTATGCAGGATCAGTTACAGGATGCGATGAACTTTGAGGGAAGCTCCGAGGAAAAGAAAGCGAAAGCATTACTTTCCACATTGGGGATTGATTACGATGCCATCACAATGGAACAATTTGTCAACTTGATTGAGGTACTAAAGCTGTCCAAACACCTGAAAACTCCCATCAGCCAGCGTGGGAAAACGACCATGACCCACGGCAAGGGAAAGCGGAAGAAACGCTGAAACAAAGGCAGCGCTGTGGTGGGACGAAGGCTTTTATATACCTCTGCTTCCTTTTCCGGACAGGCGGATTTTGTTTCTCAAAAATCCTGCGTTTGTGCTGTAGCTCACATCACAAAATCCGCCTGTCCTACTGCCGCGAAAAAGCGTTTGCCGCCACCCTCTGCCGCACCGCAGAGTACACCGTCAACCCCTTTCCCGCGTCAGCCGGAAGCAAAGGTATAACACACTAGACTTTCCGAGGGAAAGTCGTGTGCCAAGGAAGGCACTGCCCTCCTTTGGAAACCTCCCGCCAAGGGGAACGCTGTTCCCCTCTAGACTCCCTTTGCCAACAGGGATGCTACTCGCCCCTATTGGATGACCCAGAGCCAAAGGGGCTTTGCCCCTCTGGACACCTCGCCTGTCCGTGCAGTGGCTATCCATCCTGCTCCTGCACAATGGGGCCCCCATACCCGAACAGAAAAGACCAGGCACGAAAATCCACCCAGAATAAGGGTGAATTTCCGTGCCTGGTTCATTGTTTATGACGCTGTAATTTGAACCGCGTTTTCTCGAACCTGATTGATAGTCTCCATCAAAGCGGTTCTGGTTTTTGCATCAAACAATTTGATAAAACTGATTGGCTTGTCAAACGGTGGCTTGGTCAGCTCTGCGACATTTTCCATATATCCGTTCAACTCAATATGATTGATGATTTTGTTTACAAAAGCAATCTGCTTTTGATTCAGAGATTGGTCATTGATAAAAGCGGAAAACGCCTGCATAGCCGCTTCATGATCTAGCTTAGCGATCTTGCGAATGAGCAAGCCAAAGGGTGTGTCGCCAAACTCTCGGGCATAATCTTCTTTGCTGCCCAATTCGCTAGTTAGCACCCGCTCCAGTTCCTGATAATCGCCCATAGCCAGCGGAATATTATGGGTCAGCTTATATATGGCCAGCGTATTTCCATGCTCGTTCACATAGCGATTGACCTTGGCACGGTAGTCTTCAAAGTCATAGGCAGCTTCCAGCTGGACGCCCTCCTGACTGTCAATAATCGGGTCAGTCAGCTTGGTGACAATCTGCCTCTGTGCTCCGCCACCTTCATCTAAAAATCGAATCAGCTCCCGCAGCTCCTTCCGAACCTGCTCAAACAGCAAAATATCGTTCGCGTCCCAAAATGCATCGGTGTGAATCTCCTGAAGCATGGGCAACTTTGCCTTGATCTGCGGAATGCTGGCCTTACGCTCCAGTAGGGAAGCGGTGTCGCACAGTTGCTTTTTTGCATACTGGAAAGCGGGCATCTGCTCGATGTGTGCCAGAATTAGGCCATACATGAAATTATCAAACCGCTTTGCAAACTCGTCAGCCTCGTCTGAGCGTACCAGAGGTGCAATCTGTGTGAGCAACTCGCCCTTGTCACCTTCGCTTATGGACACGAGGGCTTCCGGCTTTTTATATTTCTCCACATACTGCATCCGCAATTTTACGGCAATCAGGTCTGAGTTGAGCGCCATCACCTGCTTGTGACAGGTGTTGACAATCTCCTTGCGCCATGCCTGATAATCCTCACCGGCAAAGGTACTTTCCTGCAGCGCCATGGCGATTTTGATTTGTTTGCCGAAGATGTTTTCCGACAGCGTTTTGGTTTCTCTGGTTTCGTAGCCTTCTTTGTGCTGCCGGAAGTATTCGAAGTTGCCGCAGTAGTCAAAAATCAGAAAGCGCCGCTTGTCGGTATAGGTTCCGTCAATCTGGTCCACGCAGGCCAGCCCTTTGCACAGCCGGGTGCCGCGGCCAATCATCTGCCAGAACTTTGCCTTTGACCGAACCTTTTTGAAAAACACCAGATTGACGCATTCCGGCACGTCGATGCCGGTGTCCATCATGTCCACCGATACGGCAATGTGCGGTTCTTTTTCCGGCTGCTTGAAATCATCAATGATGGTCTGGGCATAGGCGTCGTCGCAAATGACCCGCTGGGCGAAGCTGCCCCGGTACTGGGGGTACAGCTTATTGAACCGCTCCAGAATAAACTCCGCGTGGCGTTTGTTCTGGGCAAACAGGATGGTTTTCCCAAGACGGTCGCCGCCCGCCACCTTGATCCCCCGGTCCATCAGGTCTTGCAGTACGATGTCCACGGTGGTTTCGTTGAACACAAATTTATTGAGGGCAGCAGAGGGGATAAAGTCTGGCAGCTGACCGTCTTCGATGAAATCATCCTCATATCGCTCTTTGTCCTCTTCGGACAAATCATCATAGGAGATGCCTTCCTCCAGAAAACGGGTCTTGACCTCGTAGTTGTAATAGGGAACCAGCACATGGTCCTGTTGCACCGCCGTTTCATAATCATAGGCATAGGTGGGCACGCCGTGTTCCATCTCGAAAAAGTCGTAGGTGTTCCGATCCACATCGGTCTTCGGCGTGGCGGTCAGACCCACCATGAAGGCGTCAAAATATTCGAAAATGGCCCGGTACTTTTTGAAGATGCTCCGGTGGCTTTCGTCAATGATAATCAGGTCGAAGTGCGCCGGAGTAAACAGCTGCCGCCCGTCCTTGGACTTGGTATCATCAATGGCGTTGAGAATGGTCGGGTAGGTGGAGAACACGATGCGGGCATTACGGTCATCCTTATTGGAGCAGAGATTGCACAGAGACATATCTGGCAGATAATTTTTAAAATCGTCCTTTGCCTGTTTCACCAGTGCGGTGCGGTCGGCCAGAAACAGAATGTTGGTCACCCATTTGCCTAGGCTGAGCACATCGGTCAGGCTGGACGCGGTTCTGGTTTTGCCGGTGCCGGTGGCCATCACCAGCAGATGCTTGCGGAACCCCTGCGTAATCTGTTCGCACACCGCTCGGATGGCTTCCTTCTGGTAATACCGGTCAGTGATTTTGTCATCAATGGAAACGCCCATCAAATCCATCCGCTCGGTGCGCCGGTTCATCAGCTTTTGCAGGTCATCCTTGCTGAAAATGCCACTGACCTTCCGTTGCGGGGCGGTCTGGTCATCCCAGAAGTAGGTTTCAAAGCCATTGGTGGTGAACATCATGGGGCGGCGGCCAAATTTCCGTTCCAGACAATCCGCATACAAAACCGCTTGTTTGCGTCCAATGTTTGGGTCCTTTCTGGTGCGCTTGGCTTCCACCACCGCCAGGGGCAGGCCGTCCTTTCCAAACAGCACATAGTCGCAGAAGCCAGGCTGACCTGGCATCCCGGCCATATCCTCCACACGATACTCCTCCTGTACATCAGCATCTGGGCCGGTGAACTTCCAGCCCATCAGTTTGAGGTCCACGTCGATGTAGATTTTGCGGGTCTTGAATTCCGAGAGGTCCTCCGGCTGGAAGGTGCGTTCCTTCTGATGCTGCTCCTTTTCGGCGGTGTATCGGGTGGACATCTGCTCGATTTGCTTGCGCAGCGCCTCGATCTCGGCATCTTTCTGGTCCAGCAGACTTTCCTGTTCCTTGATTTTCCGGGTGTCCACCGCCACCTTTCCAGTGGGGACAAGATTCTCGTCGAAGGTGCGCTCCTGATAGTCCGCGCCATAGCAATAGTCGATCCACTGCACAAACTCAAACAGACCGCGCAGAGAAGCAAGCGCATCACTTGGCTGAACGCTGCGCTCGGTATGTACTGCCAGATTGCCCAACTTGATGATAAAAGGCATCTTGCCCCAAGTGTCGGAGTCCACAGCGAAGCGGAAAGTTGGCTCGTGAATGAGGGATTGCAGATTGTCTTTGTAGGGCATTTTCATGGACTTGTCCGCTGCATATACCCATTTTACTGCCAGCTCCAATGCCTTACGGCAGCCTACTGCACACATGGCAGGAGCAGAAACATAAATTTTCTCAGCTTCCATGCAGGCGGGGGCGAAGAGGGCATATTCAGTTTTGGCTTTGAGAAAGGAGAAGTTAGTCATCACATCATCTCCAGTATTTTATTTCTTTTGAACTCATCATGTCCTCATATTGTTTCAACGCGGTTTCCTTATCTGTATGAAGTAGTTGGTAAACCTGTTCATCATCTTCTTTTTCGGCATCTATTGAAAAATCAATATACGATAATAAGTCTATACGGTTAGAAATTAACAGATCTTTATTTATCTGCTTGCTGTTCATGCGCTTTACACTGTTGTCATCAATTATGATTATTCTGGGAACGCGCTGAACAGTATCGACAAACGCCAAAAATAATTCTGGCGTAATTGGCATACCAAGCAAGTCATATTCTATACCATCTTTTTCACCGTAAATATTGACTACCGGCATATCGCTTGTAACAAATACGGAACCTTTGGCTTTAAAAATACACAGTTGCGATTCCTTCATTGTCTCAGCCAAAGCCCGAGGAAACAAGCCAACATCCGGAGCAATGTTCATCTTCAAAAACTCGTTTGCCAGCATGGACAGGTAAACATTTTGCGGTACATCAGGAAAAATGTCCTTTACATGTTTAATATGCTGCGGATCGTTTTTGTATTGTGTATCAATAATATAATTTGACAGATGTACAAAAACAGGGTTTCTAAACAGTAGTGATGACATAAATTGCCTTAGTTTATCAATTTCCACCCGCGCCAACTCAAATTCATCTGAATCTCGTAAAGCATTTTTTATCTTTGAGATAATTGTTGCGTATTCGCCTTCCAGTTCGATAAAACTGTTCTCGATCTCATTTGGTGCTGCAAAAACATGAGTTTTGCTATCTGGATCAATTGCAATTTGATCATATAGGTAAGAACGACAGCAAATATTGTCGATTGAAACCATTTTTGCATTTTCATCATTAGCAAAAACAACATAAACTTGTTCTGATTTTTGATTACTCACAGAAAAGTTTTTTAAGTAAGCCTTGGGGACATAATGTTGTTTTCTCGTGATTTGCTTGTCTAAAACCTCTGTATATTCCATGACAATGTTGCTCCCACCAATATTTCCTATATTCAAATCTTCTCAGCACTAAAACCGATCAAGAAATCATCATTTTATCTAGCCCTAATTTTGCAAGCTTTGTATTAGCCTCGAAAAATTTTGCATTATTGGAAAATGGTTATCTAGCACATAGAACTGCCGATCTTGCCCATCCTTCAAGAAGAATACTTGTTTATCCCGTGCTGAGCTATTTAGGCTCTCTCTATGTAAGCATACAAAATAGTCTAATGTCTTTTCTTCTGGAAGCCGTTCCTGGATATATCCTTTTGTACTTCTGTCATATTTATAACCGAACTCTTTATACAATCGTTGTTTTCCAATACGAGTTTTAAAAGCAAACATCGCTAATTTTATATGTTTTGTTTCATCATGCAATTGGAAAAATTTATTTTTTTCAATCGTTTCTGTTAAATCATCCAAGGTCGCATTTCCTTTGACTTCTATAACCATTATGCAATCATTTGGTTCAACCAGGAAAATGTCTCCGGCTAGTTGACGTCTATAAAAATTTTTCCTACATACGATGATGTCACATTGTGGGCTTTGATGATTAGCCCAAGCAATAAAGCCGGTAACAAATTCTAGCATTTGAAACCGTTCCTGGAGACATTTTTTGAGAATGTTTTCTCCACATCTACCCATCTCAGCATGATGTTTTAACTTTTCAGCTATAAAATATTTGCAAAACAGAAGTTCCTCCGAATATTCCTCATATATCTTTGTAACATCTTCTTCCATAATAGACCTCTCACTTGCTTAAAACTTTTGTTTAGAAGTCTTTTTGAGCATTTGATAGCCTTCTGTTCCGCTAATTTCAAGCATCGAATATTTCTTTAGCATTTTCTCTAAACTTATACGAATTTGGACAGGGGTATAAGAAGTTAATGCCCCTTGGTTAATGATAGACTTCGTCCAAATTCTTTGCTGATTATAGAGGCTCCAAAAACGATTCATATCAAAATTGGGATTCTGTGCCGCTATTTGTTGCACCATTGCGTTAAGCGTATTTCGATCTGCTTCCGAAACACCTTGCGGAATCATATTTCCCATAGCAGAAGTGATATTTTGCGCTGTAACTCCGGTACAAGCATTATTAAGATCGGCCACAATAAACTGCGATTCTATATTTGCCAAAACATTTTGTGTTATCTGAAAGGAATTCTTTTGGAAAGCCTTCATGAGCATCTGCTGTTCCTGAATCTCTGACACATACTCATATAGTTGATTCAGTGCTGTATAGCTGGTCGCGTCCATTTTTCGGACAAAGTAATGTTTGTACTTGTTCCAATAATCCGTATCCATCAAGGGTAGTGATTCATAGAACGCCGTTTCGTTTAATTGTCCGTCAACAATGAACGTAGAGATTTCCCTTAATCGCTCCTGGAATTCATCGATTTGAAGGACGATAAGAGAAGCTGCATCAATCTTTTTCTTCCGTTCCTGCAATATGTAAGTTGCAAGGGCAAAGCTACCTACGATAATAAGCAAAATGTTTGCCCAGTTTTCTGAAATGAATTTTACCATCTATCAAGACTCCTCACTGCAAATCAAGCACCCGTTCAATTTTTTTCTTCTTTTTATCAATTAGTGCAGCAATAAATTGTTCGTAAGATTCTTCAGGATACAAAGGATTTTTTTCTGTTTCATACTCGTATCCGCCTGTAATTCCTCGCGCCAACTCTGCAAATGTTTTTAAGGCCTGCACAAATGGAATGTTTTCGGGATTTTTTATCTTGGAAATTGTTGGTTCTATATGATTATATAAGATTTTAAGTTGCTCAAGATGTTCTTCCAAAACTAACGGTTTCCCAGTTACAGGAAAAATATGTTTCATTCGCCGTTCAAGAATATGAGATAATTCTTCTTCTGTAACTTGCTCATCGGATGTTCCACGTCGTATATAAATAGTAGCAGGCTTAATATTAGAACCTTCTTTTCGAGAGATGAACGGCAAAAATTGAGGAGTATCTTCAACAAAAAGCATTTGGAATTGTTTTCCCTTCAATGCCTCGTACTCAGATGTTTGATAGCTAAAATCATATACATCATACTTCAGGCTGGAAGAAAGATACGGCTTTATCCATGCCCCTATCTGCTCTTTTGCTTGTAACTCTTTCAACCCATCACATGAAAATGTCTTATCACCGTTTTCATGTACACCAAAAACGACAATTCCACCGCCGTAATTTGCTAAAGCGAGCATTAATTTGGCCAGCTTATCTTTCTCAATCCACTCTTGTTTAAAATCGATGGCATTGTGTTCGCCAGTTTGGTCCTGTAAAAATTCACGAAAGTGATCCAATGTTGGTTCTTGAAGAAGTCTATATACAGTATCTTTTATTTGTTTAGGGAATTCCATATGTTTTACCTCATCCAAAGTATTCCTGCATCAGAGCCTTTTTCAACGTTTCCAGTTTTTCGAGGCTGTGGCTGATGATAATCTTTGTTTTTTCTGTTTGCTCCACAAAGGCGGCAAACTGTTCCTGTAATTCTATCGGTGGCATAGGGACCCGCAGTGTGAGGATGTCTTTATTAGAAATATTCGCCTGTCGAATACCTCTACTGATTCCTGTCAATCGCTTTTTGATTCTGGGAAATTTTAGCAACTCTGAGAAGTAACACTTGTTAAGAGATTTCTCAATGGACAGTTTGGCATTCCGTTGGTTTAAATAGTATTCGTCATAATCAGCCCCAAGAATGCAAACATTTCCATAATCATCTTTGCCGACCGTTCCAGTGAGTGACATAACCAAATCTCCAGGGAATACCTTGTAACGTGCAAGCGCTAAATCATCTGGCCAATAAACCATATTAACCGGGAGAAAATGCCCCGAATTGATGTTTCCAATTCGTAAGACAGGAATGCCTTCGTCAGTAAATCCATCACTCTTAAAAGCGTATCCTCCTATAACTTTAAGATGATGACTCAATTCATCTTCTTGCCAATGCTTTGGATTTTCATCCGGTTCCCCAAATATCTCCACAAACCTTGCCTTGACCGCTTCATCCAGCTTATCCAGCTGCTGTTGACGTTTCGCAATCAGGTCGCTAACCTTGTCCAGCACTGCTGCAATTTTGTGCTGTTCGTCAATGGGAGGAACAGTTATAGAGACGGCGCCAAGAGTTGCTTTATTTAAAGTTGTACCCATAACTGCACGGTTCGTACCTTTTATCCAATCCTTTGCAGAAAACAAATAGTAAAAATAGTCGGGTAACACTGCGTATTTTCCAGTCGGAATAAATGCCATTATTGCTTCATTGGTATATACAGGCTCTTGGGTAATAGCTGTTTTTCCTAATGAAAGCTTGAAACTCATAATCACGGTGTTGGCCGGAACACTTTTTATTCCACTTTCTTGGACAGCTAATGCAGAAATCCTTTCTTTTGTATCCGCTACATATTTTTGGTAGCTACCTAAATCAGCAATAGATACCCAATCATACTGACCATCAGTCCAGTAATCAGCGTTATTTCGAGACGGCGTTTTTCCCATCTGCAAATCAAATATTTCGCCCAGTCTCGCCATCACAGCATCCCCTCCAATTCTGCCAGCCCTGCGGTGATCTCCAGTTCCAGTTCGTGCAGGTCTGCCATCAGTTCCGTGGTCGAGGGGTACTCCACCGGCACATACTCCACCTTTTTGTACTTGTTGATGGATAAGTCATAGTCATTGTCCGCAATTTCCTGTTTCGGCACAAAAAAGCTCTGCTCCGTGCACTTGCGGTCAGCTTCCTGGTCCAGATGGTGGAACCGCTCGATGATGTCGGGGATGTCATTCTCCTCCACCTCGCTGCGCTTATCGTCCAAGGAAAAGCCATCGGACTTCATATCATAGAACCAGACATTTTCGGTGCCGCCTGCGCCTGTCTTGGTGAACACCAACACTGCCGTGGAAACTCCCGCATAGGGTTTGAACACACCGGAGGGCATAGAGATCACTGCGCGCAGCTGATGGTTATCTACCAGTTCTTTGCGAATAGCTTTGTGCGCCTTGGAGGAGCCGAACAGAACGCCGTCCGGTACGATGCAGGCGCACTGACCACCCTTTCTCAGCATCCGCAGGAACAGCGCCAGAAACAACAGCTCGGTCTTTTTGGTGTTGGTCACGGCTTTCAGGTTGTCGTTGATGCTTTCCGCGTCCACGGTGCCCTTGAAAGGCGGATTTGCCAGACACATGGTAAACTTGTCGCTGATCTGGTTCTGCTTGGAAACGCTGTCCTTGTAGTCAATCTCCGGGTGGCTGATGGAGTGCAGCATCAGGTTCATCGCAGAAATGCGCAGCATGGTGCGGTCTGTGTCAAAGCCGGTGAAGGCATCCCCAGCAAAGTGCTCCCACTGCTCGGAAGTCATGGTATCCTCGTAGTGGTTGCGAATGTACTCCGCGGCGGAGACCAGAAAGCCTGCCGTGCCGCAGGCCGGGTCGCAGATGGTGTCGTTCGGGGTGGGTTGCAACAACTCCACCATCATTTCCCGGATGTGCTTGGGAGTGCGAAACTGGCCGTTCTGCCCAGCGGTAGCCAGTTTGCCCAACATGTACTCGTACAAGTCGCCCTGCATATCCAAATCGGCAATGTCATGCTCATACAGGTCATCCAACCCTGTGATGATTTTTTGCAACACCTGCGGCGTAGGAATCAGGAACATCGCATCGCTCATGTACCGGGCAAAGGCCGTCTCATTCTGCACATCACTGCTGGAATCGTCGGCGATTTCCACCAGTTCCCCCTGCTCGGTGAAGTCCGGCAGGCGGCCATGTTTCATGTTTTTGATGGCAGGGAAGACCCGCTGGGAAATTACATTGAAAATATCGCGGGGATCGTTGTTCTTGAATTTACTCCAGCGCATGGACTGTCCAACGGTAGACTGGGGGAAAATCTTCTCCATCTTCTCGCCAGTCATATGCTCAAATTCTTCCGTTTCCAGCTCTTTTTCGTCCAGAGAGCGGATAAACATAAGATAGGTCAGCTGTTCGATGACGGTTAGAGGATTGGTAATGCCGCCCGCCCAGATGTCCGTCCAGATTTTATCTACTTTATTTTTAATCACACCTGTAATCATGCATCTATTCCTCCGTTTTCTGTATCAGGGATAAATTCCATCACGTCTCCGATATTGCATCCCAGCATGGTGCAGATTTTTTCCATGCTGTCCATGGAGACAGGCTCACCTTTACTTAATCGTGCTAAAACATTGGTGCTGATTTTTGCACGGTGCATCATGTCGGTTTTGCTCAAACCATGATCGATCAACTGTTTCCACAGCCGATTGTAACTGATTGCCATCCCGCACCTCCTGATTTTTTCCTATTTACTAGTATAACGGATATTGTGCTAAAAGACAAATAAAATTCACGAAATCGTGAGCTATTGATTGGCAAAAACGTGGTCTGGATATTGGAATCCCAGACCACGTTTTGCTTTGAGCAAGACAGGCTTGCCATCAAATCATTTGAAAATGCTTTAGTGCATCCATAATTGCAGCTTCCTTTTCCGGCGGGCACTGTGGTACTTTCGCGTCTTCTTTCTTTGACAGATTATAATTCTGCCCCACATCTAGCCCGCACTTCCGCTTAACCTGGGAGATATACAGGCTGGACACCTTCAGGCCGTGCTTTTCCAGCACATAGGCTTTGATCTCATCATAGGTAGCTTTACTCTCCGCCGATGTCAAATCCAGCTCGTCCATCTTCACTTCGATCTCGATATGTTCTTTACTTTGAAGTTTGGACAACAAGCAAACCGTCTCAACATGCCGCGTCTGCGGGAACAGGTCTACCGGGCAGAAC
>ERZ1035027.1410-NODE-1410-length-11253-cov-32.261565_pt1 | contig 11253 bp, 16 predicted proteins | sample MGYA00520604_ERZ1035027 | MGnify/ENA primary metagenome ERZ1035027 (study PRJEB33766, sample SAMN09781743) | gut metagenome | biome: gut microbiome | host: Homo sapiens | place: Madagascar | study: EMG produced TPA metagenomics assembly of the PRJNA485056 data...
AGATAGCCCGCAGCCCGCACTTCCCTTCGGTCAGCACAGGCAACAGGCTATCATGAAGGCTTGTCGCGTCGTGAGTTAGACGATACTAACAACCTAACCATTTATAAAACGTTTGCATTGTATTATAAGATTGAATGTTATCATAATTAATACGATTATCGCTTAACGCGTTTTCTAAAGCAATAAAGAAACGCTTTTGACGTTTAACAAGTAATGTTTCATTTTTATATTTTTGATTTTGCTCAAGCGTAAAAACACGTTTCAGTTTGTCAATTTTATTAACAACAAAAAATTCACCTTCAAAAACTTTAATAGCTAAATCGTAATTATCAATCGATAACTGACAAAATAAAACTGCATTGAATGGTGGTTTTTTCTGCTTGATTTTTTCTTCATTCTTTGCTTTTGAAGAATATAAATAACTTCCGTATCGTGTTCCAGCTAGTAACGATTTTAATTTTTTATCATAAGAATCGTTTTCTTTTGGAAGATTATTTATTTGCTCGTATGCAATACTTCCGTCACGAAATTTTCGAATTCCTTCCCACGTCGACGGCAATTCCTTTATTCCAAAATATTTAAGAAAAGGATTTGAAACATTTTCTTTATTTCCAAATAAAAAACATTTTACTTTATGCTCACGTTTTATAGAAATGTATGCGTCGATAAAATTATCAACACGATTACCTCGATAATAACGTTCGTGATTAGCTTGCATAGTTGCTTCGTCGTATACTATTGTGTCAATATCAACGTCGTCGCACGACCTGATAGCATTGTAGTCACTTAATGCAAAAACTTTTAAAAAACATATCCATTTTTTATTCCTTTTTATATAAAATGAGTTGCCTATTTGCTTCAAATTTCCTTTTTTCGTTTCTTTGTCATACCAAATTATACCGCAAAAATCGCATAAGTCGCGTGATTTAAAAAACGTCGCTACGCATTCTTTTACTTCTTTTTTAAAAGTTCTTATCCAGATTGTCTTTTTTCCTTTTTTGATAGCTCTTTTAACTGCTCGTTTTTTTGCTCCCCATGTTTTTCCATAATTTCGATTTGAGATAATAAAATTAAAGATAGCATTATAACTTGCTATCTTTCCGGAATGATAATAATTACTAGATTTTTTTAACATAAATGCCTCTTGCTAGCTTTTGTAAAATTGAATTAGCTGGTGAAAGCTGTAAATTTTCAATATTACAGGTTGCTTTGATATATGTTTCAGTTGAAATGCTGTTGTTAATATATTCAGCTTCAAAAATAGAATCAAAATTATTAACAGATAAATCAAAAGTTAATCCATTGATTCTTGCTTCTTTCATTTCATTATTAATACTTTGACATTTTACATAGCAATATGGATTTGCTATTCCAAGACCCGCCTCAGCGTTTCCTAGTTTGAAAAAGGTTGTTACGCCATCGCCCCCGTTTAGCTGCTTTCCTAAATAACGATTAGATAGCGGATCAATTACAGCATTTGCCAAATTTGCAGCCCCGGAAAACGATCGTGGAACATTACCTGCAACGCCAGCACCAACAACTCCAGCAGTACTACCAGCGATACCAATCATATAACTAGCTATTGAACGAATGCCTGTGACGTCGCCGTCGTTTAAAGTCAAGTTAACTTGAATCTGGTCGGTGATATCTTCCATGTTATCGCCTTGCAAGACAAGCAATTGCACACTATCTTGCTTAGCTATCCAATTGAAAGTAACTTGTAATTCATTTTCACTTGTTCTATTCAATTTTAATCCTTTGTTTTTTGTTCCAACATAATAGGTATAATTGGGGTCAATTTTCAAAGTAAAATTTTTAGCAACTTCTAGCTGTGAAATTGCTAATGGCGATAAGTTAGTAATATCGCCGAAAGTCGATAATGATTTTAAAGTAATTCCACGATTGGAATATACTAAAGCCGTTTTATCACATAGCCAAGCACCTGTAACTTGCGCGTCGTTCGTGCCTGTTATTCCGCTTGCTTCAGTCCCATAGATTCCTCCAACTATAGCGATAGCTAAAGGTAAGACTGGGTCAGCTACCCGTTCGGGGTCTTTAGCGATAATTAAATCCCTTAAGTATTTTATATCGAAAGCAAGTAATTCTGTTGCTGTGTTCGCTCCAAAAGCTGTTTGTTTTACATTGTATTTCAATGAAAAAACAATTGCACAATTTTCAAATTTCAAAAATAAGGGGTAGTTTTCAACGGCATTTTCGCCAATATCAAAATAGTTTTCTTCATAAGTTTTCGTTGGCGCTGACCGGTCGTAAATGCCTATTCCTATATTACGATTAGTTTTATTAATAATAATATTTGAAAAGTTAGCGACTGCTATATTGTTAGCCCAGTCATCTAATTGCAACCCAATTTGAAAATAACCGCTTTGTTCGATAACGCTTACTACGTTATAACAACGATAATATGTTTCTTCAAAATCGATGATATAGCTTATTTTATTTATTTTTTCTAATGTTAAAATATTATCAATTTTCAAAAGTAAAACGTTGTTGTTAATTCGATAGTTTTTTTTATCAACTTCTTTTAATAGATAATGTGAAAGTTCTTCAAAATAGTTTTCAAAATTATTAAAAAAGTAATGAATCCCGTTTTGATTCGGCTGTATTTCTTCATAAATTTTTAACATTTTAATACACCTCCATAAAACAAGAATTAAATTCATCGAGTAAACTATCTATTAAACTTTTAACTTTATCGTTTAACTTATCAATTATATAATATTTTTCGTTTACAGTTGCACCTTCTTCGCGGTTTGTCGTTCTTTCGTCCGTGTTCGTGTATGCGTCCGAATGTGAAATTGAATTCGGTTCGGCTGTTGCACTATCAATTGGAAGTTCGGTAGTTTGTCCGCTTTGCTCGCCTGCATTTATAGTAGTGTTGTACTTTTCATAATATGTTCTTGTCGGATTCTTCGCACCTGTTATTGCTTCCGCCAGCATACCAATACGTTCTTTATAAAGTGGTATCATAATACTAGCAGTTAGTTCTAGTTTCATTGTAAAAAGAGTTTCAGTTTCAAAGCCAATTTCATGATCGTAAAATCTCAACTTAAAAAGATTGTCAAAATTTTCTATTAATGAAAAAGAAGACGGCAGTTCACCACCGCCTTCTAAATACTCCGAAAAAAGTTCAGTATATTTTGCCATTGTTATTTGTCCTTTCTATTCAATTCATCGTTTAATTCATCGTTTAATTCGTTCAATTTATCGTCGATTTTGCCCATAATATCATCGATTTCATTTTTATCAATTTTGCCGTCAGCGGTAGCGGTGTGATACCACTTCCATATAGTAAAAATCATTGAAAACGTTATTGAAATGCAAGTTAATATTAACGACGCAAGTTGAAAAATTTCATTTGTTTGAACAGCAGTCATTGTAACACCCAAAGCATTTGTTAAAAAATCATAATTGTTATTTTTCATAAGTCACCTATTGAATGATAGAAGCGTCAATAACGACACTTTTAATAACGCCATTTTCGAGATAGTAAAATGTATAGTCAGTCTCATTTGAAAAAGTGATTTCAATAATTTTATGAAATTTTGAATCGAAATTTAAAGATAAAGAAATAATAGAGTTTGAATTGAACAAGCTGTAAATATATGAAATTTTTTGAGCATTAGTTAATTCATTTTGCTTTAAAAATAAATCAGTATTAATTGAACCAATATGCGCATTAATACTATAATTTTTGTCTTCAGAAAAGGACCATAAAAATTCGCAACTATAGTTTAAAACAATATCGTATTCAAAATCCCATTTTTCATTTTTATAAAAAGTAATTAATTCATATTGAGAAATATCGTCAATTACACCTAAAAAATAAATTCTTGAATCAATAGTTTGAAATTGATAATAAAAACTTTCAGGACAACGAACTATTATAGGTCGATTTTCAATAAATGATTTTTCAATTATCAAGTTAAATTCTTCTTTTTCTGCATTGTTCAAATCCGATAAATAATTATCTGTTTTAAAAAATAATGGATCGTTTTTGAAAGCTCCACCACTTGTAATTAAATTCGTGCTACCGTCTTTAACTTCTGTATCAACTTTAGTTTCGTCTAGTTTTATTTGCAAAAAGCTATTGCTTTCGTCTAAATCAACAGCGATGAAGTCACTTCCACCAATTAATATTTTAAAATCGAAATCACCAGTTTTTAAAATTTCACCTGTTTCATTTGATTTCATTTCGAAAGGCGCTTTAAAATTAAATACATTAGTATCATAGCTAGTTGATTCAAGTTGTCCACTGAAAAAATTTATAAATCCTGGCAAAGTTGCGTCTTTTCCCGGGTCACCCTGCTCACCCTTAGGAAGCGTTATCGGTGGCGATAAAAGCGAACTATCGTCCGCAAAAATAAATTTTAATTTCAATGTTGTTGGTGCTGGCTGGACTGCTTCTACAGATTTTAAAGACGCATTCTTTAAAGCATTATTAGTTGTTTTTAGCCATTTTAATAATGTTCCTTTTTCGTCAAAAGTAGATAAAATAGTATTAATATTAATCATCTTCTTGTCCTCCTGTTTCATTTTCATTTTCATTTTCATTATTGATATATAATTCTTCCATACTTCCGTTAAAGCTCATTTTGAAAGGAATATTATAAGATACCATTTGTTTATTAAAAGTATCAATTAATAAATAAATATAGTCTTCACATTGTCCAATGGTGGCATTGATTTCACCAACTTGAACGCGCTCTTTTTTATCAATATTCGCCGACAAGATACCTAACTTGTTCATGAGGCGGTCGCGCCACTGATTTTTTATAGTTTCGATTTTGTCGGCAACGTATTGAGTATTTGTTGCAACACCTTTTAAAACTTCGCCTAACTCCTCGCTAACTACGAGGACGGGGCGTCCTTCTTGCTGTTGATCTATAGCGTGTTCAATAGATAAAAGTAGATTATTATCTTTGCAAACGCCGATAAAGGGTGTTTTAATGGCATTAACATTTTGAATAATAGCATCGTTGCAAGTTGCGATGAAGGAAGTTGTTTCTTGTATCATATCGCTAAAATTCAAAAAATCAGGTGTTGCAAGAATGAAATATGCACCTGTTTCATCGTCAGCTTCATAACTAGCTGGACGTGAATATGTTGTTCCATTCATAAAAGCAACCTCTATTGATAATGGCATACCTTCCTCATTTTTTCCGATACCGAAAGCACCACTCCATTTTTTAGTCATTTTGTCATAGCAGCAACAACCATTTTCAATAAGATATAACTTAATTAAACGTTCTTGTGCAAAAGGAATTATTTTTCCGTCAGTTCTTTCAATTTTTAAAGCATTCATTAATAAATTGATATATTCCGAATATTCTAAAAAAGGGGAAGATCGTTTTTCCCCTTTTAGCTTAAACGGGATTGTTAAATCTCGTAACTTAGCCATTCTAGCTTGCCTCACCTAAGAGTTCAGCTTTAGCTGCTGTTGCTGCTTTCGAACAGTCGAGCTTGCACCCTTTAAATAAGCCATTATGGAAGTAAGCTCTTTCAATAGTCAAGTAATGTGTAGAGCAACGAGCATTTCCATATATGTCTTGTGTATAGTCATAAAGTCGTGTTGCGCGTCCGATTGCTTTTCTATCGTACACATAAACAAGATAATCTTTTGAATGTTCTGTTAAATCGTCGACGTCAATTATAACTAATTTTCCAAAAATTTCTTCTTTTGATAAATTGAAAATGTTAGCAAGTTCGACGACGTCGATAAGATTCATTAATTTTGTAGATATTGCAATTCTGATATCTTCAGCTGGTGTAGATGATTTAAAAGAAGCAGTAGTCAAGTCACTATTAGTTGACTTCAAGTGATTATACATTTCGCGCATACAATATATAACACCTTTTATATTTAATGGAACTTTATCTGACAAAGCTGTTGCTGAATAATCTTTGAAAGCTGCACTATATATTGCATTTCGTGTTTGAATAAAGTTGTAGTTGCCTTCACCTTGTGTAAGTGTGCCTAAAATTTCACCAACCACACCTTCAACACCTCCGATACGTTCAGCACCTGGACGAGCTAAAATTGCTCGAATATCATCGCGTCTTATAGTAGTTTGAAATTGTTTACTTTCATAATTATTGAAATATAAAACGTGCAAAGTTGGATCTTTAACGACAAACTTTGGAACTTTATCATATGCTTGCGCTTCTGCCATTTCGATTATAGATTCTTCAACTACTTTTCCATTCTCGATTTCATAATCGAAGACGCCGTCTTCAATAGTTGACGAATTTTTTACACTCCTTATATTTTGGACAGCTAATGTTTCAACGAGTGAATAAACGTCGTTTGCGTTTACCGGGAACGTTGAACTTCCCTCTGACGTAGTTACGTCAATAGTATTTACTTCTGCCATTTTGACCTCCTTTTCTACCATTTTTTAAATTGTCTTTTGGCATTAATTTTATCAGCTATAGAAGGTGTTTCTTCTTGATTTGAATCACCTGCTATTAGTTGCTTGATTAAGTTATCGCGCTTTTCTAATTCTTTTTTATTCTTTTCATTAATTGACGCGATTTTTTCTTCATATTCCTTTTTTATAGAAATAACTAGATTTTCAATATCATTTTCGTTTTCTTCCTGTTCTTCTTCCTTTTCTTCAATTTCTTGTTTTTCTTGTTCTTCCATTTTTTTCCTCCTTAATAAGTGCAAGCGATAAACTTTTATAAATTATCGCTTGCGATGATTTATCATAGAACTTTCCAAAAGCGCTTGGCATTAGTTGCAATGTTGTAGGTGGATTTTCTTCCAATAGCCCCACAAGCGAAGTGTAGTTCTGGAATTCTTAGATACTTTAGAATGGTAAGTCGCTTTCATTTTGCTTGACTTCTTCTTTTGGAACGTCCAATAATGGAACGATAATCATTAAAGATTTTTTATCTTTACTTATCATAATTTTACTTTTTAAATGATTATCGGTGGGCATTGCAATTGTTGCGTATTCTTTTTTATCATCTTTTCCGTTTACTATAGTAATATTGTAGTACTTTCCACTTTTACTTTTATGTGCTCCAAAAATTGAAAAAATTTTGTTCATATTATCCTTCTTTCTTATTATATTAATCTTTTTTAAAAATTACAACTATAAATATGACGTTAAATCGAAATCTATTCCGTCACTGCTTCCTACCGATTCCCCGAACGGAATTCCACCCAATTCAGTGATAATACCTTGTTCATCTATTCTTGCATGCAATTTATCAGCTAAATCAATTAATGCTTTTTCGCGCTGAACTGGGTCTTTTATTTTTTCGTCAATTTCCTTAGCAACTGGATTTTTTTCAAGTAATCCTTTAAATGCCTTATTAGTGCTTTCTCGATAACGTTTTTGAAGTCGTTCGACATAGCTTTGATTTTTTAGCAGTTGTTGCTGTCGTTTCGGCGACGATGAATAAGCAGAAGTTGAAAGAATACGCTGTAATTTTATCGACGGCTGATAATCTTCGCCGTATCTTTTTTTAGCTTTCGCTTGCTTATAAAGGAGTTCAACGGGACTTTCTCGTTCAGCCTTTGGAACTCCTTCAAAATTTTCTAAAGTTCTCAATTTATTTTTAAAAATATCATATTCTTTTTGATATTGAACAGCATTCCAGTTATTAACTTTCATAATAAAGTTTTTTACTTCTTTAGCACTTAACGCAACTTGATCGCCGTCTACAATTTTATATATCTTTTTCATAAAATCCTCCAAGTCGTTCTACTTCTTCCATATCTTTTAAAATGTAAAAAAGTTGATTTTTTACAAATTTATTTAGATTTATTTTATAAAGATTTTTTAAAATATAACAATCTTTTGAATTGTTCAAATTAAATTGAATTGATTTGTTTTTTATTGTTTTTTTATAGTATCTTTTTTGACTATCTTTCATTTTCAAAAGTTCCTCCATAGCCATAATTTAAATAATAGTTTGGTCGCAGTTCGTCACGAGCAAGATATTTTTCAACCGGTAGTAAGCATTTACCACCTGGCACATTCATCGCTGAAAGCATTATATATTTTTTTCCATAATCGAATGCTTGATTAATTCTTGCAATTGTTAATTTTTTATAACTTTTAAACTTTTCTTGCACAACTCGCGTTGAAACGCCTTTACAATGAATTTCAATATTTTTAATATCTATAATATTATCAGTTCTTTCAATGTCAATATACGTTTTCGGAGCAAGATATTTAACCGCGTCACACGTTGCTTCAAGTTTTAACCCACCTAACGCGAAGGCGTCAGCTTTGTCATATTCTGCGAAAGTATGTATTGAATCCGTATCAATGTAAATAAATGTTTTTTCAATGTTTTCATCGCCACAGATTTCACGAATTTTTGAAAGAATAAAGCATCGTGCTATACTTGTTATTAAGCTTCCGATAACTACATTCATTGCAGAAGATTCACTTTCTTCAATTCCTGTTTCAACAAAATGAACTGCATTCGTTTCTTTGTTTATTTCATATATTCCAGTTCGACGTTCTATTCGTTCCGCAAGCTTTCCATACGAAGAATTTAGTTTCAATTTTGAAATTTGTTGCAATGTTTTATTTTTTTCTTTTTTAGCTTGTGCTTTTAATTCATAATTTTCAATAACAAATTTTTTATAAATGCATTCGCCTTTTTCATACAACAAGACTTTTTCACAACTGAATTCTAAATCATACCAATTTGCCATTTCTCGAAATTCACGATAAAACATTAAATGAATTCCTTTTTCATCGATAAATTTAACATAATTTCGTTTAAAAGGATCATACCACGTTGCCACGCGACCAGGAAGAAGTTCGCCTGTAACGCTTTCTAAAATTAAAATACATTCATATTTTTTTTCTTTATCACCTTCTTTCATTTTCTGCCATTCTTCATAACTTTTTACTAAAGGTCTTCCTTTTAAATCGCACATAATCGACATTGCGTAAGGGTATTCGCTATTGACGTCATAGCGATTCATTTTTATATTCTTTAGCATTCTTCCTTGAAATTTTTCATTAACAAGGCATATTCCACCACGATATAGATGATTTTCGCGGATAAACTTATCTTGAACTGCTGTCAAAGGATGCTCCTGTTGAAATTTTTTCAGGCGGTGTTGCTTTTTAACGTTTGGATAAAGTGAACGTAAAAGTTCGCGCTTTGCGAATCCACCCGCTGTCATTATGTTAGTTAATTTACCAAAAATATGCGATTCATTATTGCTTTGACATTCTATTTCTTCGTTAAATTTTTTAATTGCAAAATACAATCCTTTAACGTCGTTTTCGCAATATGCTATTTCTTCGTTAGTCAAATTATTAATATTAACGGCTTGATAATTCATTTCTAATTTTCTTATTTTTTGCCCCTCAAGATCTGTCACGTCTAAATCTTCTAATAGTTTTTTTAAACCCCCAGGGACTAATTTCATAAAATCGTGAAAAGCAACGGAATGAACGTATTTGTGGCGGTCGCTCGATCGATACGGAAACCATAATTTATAAGCATAACGCGCACCCGTGTCACTATGCAGTGATTCGTAAGTGTATGCTTGATTTTTCATATACGCTTTATCACCTTCCTTTTTCTTTTCGTGTAAGTGCCATTTTCCAGGTTTTTCGCCTAAAAGTTGCCAATCAATTTGAGCAAAGTCAAACGTTGAATTATAGCACCAGCAATATTTGACGCCTGCACGACAAAGATAAGTCATAAATTCATCGAATGAATTCGTCATAAAAAATCCGTTTAATTCATCGTATACTTGCCAGCTCCACGTTTCATTTCTTATATATTTTCTTTTTGATTTCTCGTTTAGATTCTTAATTTTTTTAAATAAAGTTTTTTGTTCATAAATTTGATTTTTAAAATAAGTAAGTGTTTCTGTGTCAAAGCTAGCTGTAATTGCTTTAGCTGGCTTTTTATAATTTTTTCCTTTTTCAAAAATAACAAATTCTTTATCATTGATATTGATTTTTTCATAAGTAATCATATATTCCTTCGTCGCCTATAAGTGTGATTTTCGTTACCTTTTTACTAATAATTGCAGAATTTGAAGGTAATCGTCCAGAATCGTAAATTTTATACTTTTCACAATATTTTTTAAAAACTTGAATCGCCTTCATTCTATCGCACCCGGCTATCCATAAATATTGTGTGCGATTTCCTTTATCGAAAATATACCAAAATTGATATGCTATCATATACCTACCTCAATTAAAGCGGAAGGAAAATCAAATTGATAAACGATAACACCTCGCGTTTCCTCATCGTCATAGTTGCTTTTTGAATACTTGATAACGTCTTTAATACTTCCAATAAATACCAATCCTAAAAAATAATCTTTCAAAATAATTCTTTTAAAATTACATTTTTCTAAAACGTTCAACGTTTCTAATAGTGATTTTTTAGTTCTTTTTCTTTCGTTCATATTAATTATGCTTTCTAAAATAAATCAATAAATGCCCCTGGAAAATTTAGCGAGCAAGAAACATGTCCACGTGTTTCACTAGTTTTATATTCTTTTTTAGCGAAAGTAATAGCTTTTTTAATATCACCATTAAAAACAACACTATTTTTTCGCTTATCAGTTATAAAAACTATTGTAACGTTTTTACTTTTTAAAAAATTTAATAATTCATTTAGTGATAAGTTCATTTTATTTACCTTCCTTTATATAATTTTTTAAATCTTTAATAGTGTAGCTTTTTTCTTTAATAATATTATCAACTAAAGTGTTTTCATAAACTTCCAATTTGTGATTGTTAAGTCCTCCAAAGCTTTCAAAATCTTTATTAATAATACTATCGTCAACTATAAGTTCACTCAATTCTAAATTCATTAATCGATAATATTTTTTATTGAAGTAACCATTAACTAAATGAATTCCGCTTTCGTCTTTTTCTAAAGCATTATAAAGTTTCATAGCGTCCTCAATGCTATAAAACAAGATATTGCCGTCATATTTATCAAATTGATAAAATCTTTCGTTCAATTCTTGCTCGCTGCATTTTTCAGCAATGTCCTTTCTTATCATTGTTTTTCTTATGATAATTTCATAAATTTTCATTTTTCATACCACGCACATTGCGTCCTTTCATGCTTTTATTTTAATAAATTATATGTATATATTCAAGTTTTTTTTCACGTTGTTTACATTATCAATGAAAATGTAAGCGTCGTCGAGATCACGACGCGAACGACGTGTGATAGCCTGTCGACCTGCACTGTCCGTAGGGAAGTGCGTGCGCGGGCTATCTA
>ERZ1035027.1417-NODE-1417-length-11206-cov-5.002152_pt1 | contig 11206 bp, 8 predicted proteins | sample MGYA00520604_ERZ1035027 | MGnify/ENA primary metagenome ERZ1035027 (study PRJEB33766, sample SAMN09781743) | gut metagenome | biome: gut microbiome | host: Homo sapiens | place: Madagascar | study: EMG produced TPA metagenomics assembly of the PRJNA485056 data...
ATATTGTGGAGGATCGCCGGATTCGGTGCCACAAGGTTGCCGGACATGGGGCAGAAACCTTCCGGGAAGGTATCATGAATTCCTGCAATCCAGTGTTTATGCAGGTTGGGGAACGCATTGGCGTGGATGGTTTCTATGATGGTTTAAGAAAATTAGGGTTGTTTGAGCAGACAGGTGTTGACTTGCCGGGCGAAGCAAATTCCATCTTCCATAAGCAGGAAAATGTTGGACCGGTCGAGCTTGCAACGATGTCGTTTGGGCAGTCGTTTCAGATCACGCCGTTACAGTTGATGCGTGCTGCATCTGCAGTTGTGAATGGTGGGAATCTGGTCACACCTCATTTCGGTGTGTATACGACAGATGAAAATAACAATGTCACTGAGGTTTTGAAATATGAGACGAAGACAGGCGCGGTCAGCGAGGCAACCAGTGAGACGATGAAAGAACTGCTTGAAGCAGTCGTTGCGGAAGGCACCGGACATCGGGCGTATATCGCCGGATATTCGATTGGAGGTAAGACGGCAACGAGTGAGAAACTGCCGCGAAGTGAGAATAGATATATTTCATCTTTTCTTGGATTTTCACCGGCGGACAATCCGCAGGTTATGACACTGATTCTGATTGATGAACCGCAGGGTATCTATTATGGAGGTACGATTGCGGCACCGGTCGTAAGTGAGATATACGACAACATTCTGCCGTATCTCGGTATCTACAAGGACGAGAACGCAGAGGAGGAGACGACACAGACAATCAGCATCGACGATGCTGTGTTTTAAATATTACAATACAAGCGATGGCTTGATAAAGGAGAGAAGATATGAAGTACGACATAATTGTTCCAGCATTGATAGCATTTGGTGTGAGTGTGATCTTAAGTCCGATCATTATTCCATTCTTAAAGAAACTGAAGTTCGGGCAGTTTGTGCGTGACGATGGACCGGAATCGCATCTGAAGAAGTCGGGAACGCCGACGATGGGTGGATTGATCATCCTGTTCAGTATCGTGATTACATCACTTTTTTACATCAAAGATCATAAGGAGATCGTTCCAATCCTGTTTGCAACATTGGGATTTGGTCTGGTTGGTTTCTTGGATGACTTTATCAAGGTTGTTATGAAGCGGTCACTTGGACTTCGTGCATGGCAGAAGATGTTGGGACAGTTTTTGGTAACAGGTGTTTTTGCATATTACATTCATGCATATACGGATCTTGGAACTACGATGATTATTCCATTTACACATAAGGTCGTTGACCTTGGATGGGTTTATTTCCCATTGATGTTCTTCGTTATGCTTGGTACAGCAAACGGTGCGAACTTTACAGATGGCCTGGATGGATTGGCATCCTCCGTTACCGTATTGATTGCAACCTTTTTCGCGATTGCATCTATCGCGGCAGGCTCTGGTGTAACACCGATTACATGTGCAGTCGTAGGAAGCCTGCTTGGCTTTTTGGTATACAATGTCTATCCGGCACGTGTGTTCATGGGAGATACCGGATCACTGGCATTGGGTGGATTTGTTGCGTCGACAGCGTATATGCTGCAGATGCCACTGATTATATTGATCGTTGCATTTATTTATCTGGCAGAGGTGCTTTCTGTTATTATTCAGGTTGTAAGCTTCAAGACAACTGGAAAGCGAGTATTTAAGATGGCACCGATCCATCATCATTTTGAGCTTTGCGGATGGCCGGAGACAAAGGTCGTTGCGATCTTCTCGATCGTTACAACGATTCTGTGTCTGATCGGAATTCTGGCAATTTAGGAACGTTAGATAGAATGGAAAAGAGGGAAAACAATGTTCGATAAGAAAGTATTAGTTGCAGGAGCAGGAAAAAGTGGAATCTGTGCAAGTGAGCAGCTTCTTCGAAATGGAGAGCAGGTTGTGCTGTTTGATGAGAACCCGAAGGGTACACTCACAGAGGCAGTCATTCTTGAGAAGCTCGGGTTTGACAAGAAACCAGAGGCTTTGACGATCTGGCTTGGTGCGCTGACTGATGAACTGCTTGCAGATATTTCCTGTATGGTTATCAGTCCGGGTATCCCGGTCGATGCACCATTTGCGCTCAAGGTAAAAGAAGCAGGTATTCCGGTGTGGAGTGAAATCGAGCTTGCATATACTTACGAGAAGGGTACAGTAGCCGCCATCACAGGTACGAACGGAAAGACGACAACGACTACATTGGTTGGCGAGATCATGAAAGCCTACAACGACAAAACATTTGTCGTAGGAAATATCGGAATCCCATACACAAGTCTGTCTGATCAGAGCAGTGCGGATTCTGTGACGGTTGCAGAGATCAGCAGCTTCCAGTTGGAGACAATTCATACATTCCGCCCACATGTGAGCGCGATACTGAATATTACACCGGATCATCTGAACCGGCATTATACATTTGAAAACTATGCGAACTGCAAGCTGGATATCACGAAGAACCAGACGAAAGAAGATTATGCAGTGATGAATTACGATGATCCGGAGACGGTGAAGCGTATTGATAAGGTTCCGGCAACGGTGATTTTGTTCAGCCATAAAAAGGAACTGGAGTCCGGTGTGATCGTCAAAGATGGTGCGGTTGTGATCCGGGAGAATGGCAAAGAGACTTATGTGATGCCACTTTCTGAGTTCCAGCTGCTGGGAGATCACAATATAGAGAATCTTTTGGCTGCGGTTGCAATATCTTATTATATGGGAGCAGATATTGCCACGATCCGTAAGGTCTGCGGCGCATTTAAGGGTGTGGCACACCGGATCGAATATGTGCGCACATTAAATGATGTGAATTATTATAATGATTCCAAAGGAACAAATCCGGATGCAGCGATCAAGGCAATCCAGTCGATGGTGCGTCCGACGTATCTGATCGGTGGCGGTTATGATAAGAAGTCTACTTACGATGAGTGGATAGAGAGCTTTGACGGCAAGGTAAAATGTCTGCTTCTGATCGGACAGACAGCACAGGATATTGCAGACTGTGCAAGAAAGCATGGATTTGAAAACATTGAAATGATGGATGACTTGAAACAAGTTGTGGAGTATTGTCATACACATGCACAGCCGGGCGATGCGGTGCTTCTTTCGCCGGCATGCGCAAGCTGGGGGATGTTTGACAATTATGAGCAGCGTGGAGATATGTTCAAGGAATATGTAAATGCGCTTTCATAAGGAAAGCGGAAATGGAAAGAAAAGACAGGAGCGTCTGAGCTATGGCATATGGCAGAAGAAAATTGAAAAAGAATAAAGTATTCGCAACCGGCGGATACATTGATTATCAGACGATTTTCTTGGTTGTCGTTTTGCTGGCGTTTGGTGTCATGATGGTGTATAGCGCGAGTGCATACCGGGCGACACTTTCCGGGCTTTCCAGTGGATATTTTGCGATGCGTCAGGGTATGATCGGGTTGGCAGGAATCGTCGTAATGATGTTGATATCCTGTTTTAATTATCAGTTTTATAAGCGTCCGGTGATGCAGCGGCTGATCGTGACAGCGATGATTGTCTGTGCCGGTATCGCACTGGTGCTTGGTGTATCCTCCAATGGTTCACAGCGTTGGATCGAGGTCGGTGGTATTCAGTTACAGCCATCCGAGATTGTAAAGCTGCTGATTATCCTGTATCTGCCGAGTGTTTGTGTGAAGCATCCGAAATACCTGACCTCTTATCAGGGAATCATCCGGCTGATCGCACCGTGTATTGTCAGTGCGGGTCTGATCGCGAAAGAGAACTTAAGTACCGCGGTTGTCTGTGTGGCAATCATGGTCGTCATTATATTTGTGGCATGTCCGGATTATAAAATTCTGGTTATGCCGGTCGTTGCACTGGTGATTGCCGGTGTACTGCTTATTACAACCGTTGGTTATCGTGGCGATCGAATCGATGCATGGCTGCACCCGGAGACGAGTGATTCCGGATACCAGACGATGCAGTCTCTGTATGCAATCGGTTCCGGTGGATTGTTTGGAAAGGGCTTGGGACAGAGTATCCAGAAGCTTGGATTTTTGCCGGAGTCGCACAACGATATGATCTTTGCGATTATCTGTGAAGAGCTTGGACTGTTCGGCGCGCTTTGTGTTATTGCATTGTTTGTCATGCTGATCGTACAGCTTCGCTATATTGCGAACCATGCCAGAGACCGGTATGGTGCATTGGTTGTAACCGGTGTTATGACACATATTGCAGTGCAGATGATCATCAACATCGGTGTTGTTACCAATGTCATCCCGAATACAGGTGTCCCACTTCCATTTATCAGTTATGGTGGTACATCGCTGGCGTTCCTGATGGTAGAGATGGGATTCGTGTTAAGCGTGTCGAGACAGATGCTTCCATACGAGGCACCAACGAAAGAAGAGCTGCAGATGCAGCGGTAAATCAGAGCGGTACATAGAAACAAAAGGAGAATCGTTTTGAAGAAACATTGGATTGTATTGTTTATACTTGTAGTGATACTTGGAACGCTTGCGTATCTTTCGACATGGACAGTTGATAAGGTGCAGGTGGAAGGCTGTGAGATTGTAAATACACAGTCGGTCAGTGATGCGATGAAGGAAGAAGCACCGCTGGACAACACATTGCTGTTGTATATCAAAAGTAAAATGAACAAACTGAAAGATCTGTCTTTTGTAAGCAAGATGGATCTGGAACTAACAGATAAAAACACGGTAACCGTGACAGTTTACGAAAAATCCATAGCCGGCTGTGTGTTATACAAGGGCGACTATGTGTATTTTGATAAAGATGGTATAGTATTGGATTCGTCGAAGAGACGTGTCGGAAGTGCACCGCTGATCAAAGGTCTGACCTTTACCGAGTGGAGCATCGGCAAGAAACTGCCGAGTGACGACGACAAGAAATTCCAGACAATACTGACTATCACGCAGTTGGTGGAAAAATACGATCTGGAGATTGACGGTATCAAGTTCACCGCTGAAAATGAAATTGTCCTTCAACACGGAGGCATTACAATCGAATTGGGAGAGGGGGAATATCTGGCGGTTCAGATGATGAATCTGGGCAACATACTGAAAAATCTGGAAGGTATGTCCGGAACATTGTATATGAAAGACTTTGATTCGGAAAATGCAACTGCGAGCTTTAGCAAAAATTAAGTGAATTTTACGTAAACCTATTGATTATTTCAACAAAAACCTATATTATATAGGATAATAATGCGCAAATAGAATAAAGGAGGAAAAGACCTTGCTTGAAATAAAATCGAATGACGAGAAAACCCCTGCAAGAATCCTTGTGATTGGTGTAGGTGGAGCTGGTAACAATGCAGTAAACAGAATGATTGATGAGAATGTGGAAGGTGTCGAGTTGATCGCCATCAACACAGACAAGCAGATCTTATCACAGAATCGTGCAACAACAAAGATTCAGATTGGTGAGAAGCTGACAAAGGGACTCGGTGCAGGTGCAAAGCCTGAGATCGGAGCAAATGCAGTAGAAGAGAACAGAGAAGAGATTACCGATATCATGAAGGATGCCAATATGGTATTCGTTACCTGTGGTATGGGTGGTGGTACTGGTACAGGTGCTGCTCCAGTCGTAGCAGAGATTGCAAGAAATCTTGGAATCCTGACTGTCGGCGTTGTAACAAAGCCATTTTCTTTCGAGGGTAAGCCTCGTATGAACAATGCCATCAACGGTATTGCAAAGTTAAAAGAAAACGTAGATACTCTGATTGTCATTCCAAACGACAAGCTGTTACAGATCTGCGATAAGCGTACAAGTATCCCAGAAGCTTTGAAGAAGGCAGATGAGGTATTGCAGCAGGGTGTACAGGGTGTCACAGACCTGATCAACAAGCCGGGTCTGATCAACCTTGACTTTGCAGATATCCAGACAGTAATGCGTGACAAGGGTGTCGCTCATATCGGTATCGGACGTGCCAGTGGTGATAACAAGGCAGTGGATGCAATCAAGTCTGCTATGGACAGCCCATTGCTGGAGACAACCGTCAGTGGTGCAAGCGATATCATTGTAAACTTCTCAGGAAATATTGGTATTGTGGAAGCATACGATGCAATCACATACCTGACAGAAGTCGCTGGTGACGGCGCAAATATCATATTTGGTACTGTAGATAATGATGTGATGGGTGAGGATGTATGTATCACAATCATCGCAACAGGTATTGAGGACAATGCGGCAACACAGCCGGTTATGCAGAATCCAGCAAAGCCTTCTGCTGTAAAGCCGACAGTAGCACCAGTTGGTAAAACTCCTACATATGCGAGCCAGCCAATTACAAGTGTTAAGCCAATGGGAACCGCTACAAAGCCATCTTTCATGTCCACTCCAGCAGCGAAGCCATCGGTAAGTGCTGACATTTCAAGTGCAGCAAAGCCAGCTCCTGCAAAGAGAGAGACAGGCAATGGCGGCGGAATCAAGATTCCAGATTTCCTCAAGCGTGGATAAGTAAGCAGGAACTAAAGGGACTGTTGTATTGTATGTGCAACAGTCCTTTTTCTTATAGTATAGAGGGGAGGACTTATGGGAGACAGAGAAGAAAAAACGGTGTTGTTTGACGAGTCGATGCTGCAGCAATACCAGAAAAATACGACAGGAAAAAGCTCGCTTGTCATTGTAGATGGTAGTGGCATACAGGAATACGACCTGAGCAAATTTGTAGATGGCGCATACACTTTCGGTCGGAATGAAAACAACAGTATCCGATTAAATTCCAGCATTGTCTCAGGTAATCATGGCGAGCTCTATTTGCAGGAAGGCAGATGCTATATCCGCGACAATCACAGCTCGAACGGTTCTTATCTTGCCTATGGTACGCAGTTTATCCAGATGGCACCCGATCAGTATTATGGCGGCGATGGCAGAGATATGATCGTGCGTCTTGGAACGAACCATTCGATGGATGGCATTGATCCGGTACTCTTGTTGTACAACGGACAGCAGAAGGAAGGCCGCTGGAAGACATATTCCCTGCATGACGGCGACAACAGTATTGGTCGTGCAGCAGACTGTGATATCCGGTTGAAAAACGTTGCGATTTCCAGATACCATGCAGGTGTCCGTAAAGTAAAAAATCAATTTTATGTGTTTGACAATGGTTCAACAAATGGTGTGTTTGTAAATGGAAGCCGGATTGTGAAGCCATATTGTCTGTCAAACAAAGATATCTTTACCATTCTGAATACAACATTTATCTATGATGGAAATGTCCTGTATTACAAGGTGAACCCGGAAGGTATTGCATTAGAGGTACACGACTTAAACAAGGAAGTGCCAGCGAAGGGTGGCAAAAAAACGATTCTGGATAAAGTCAGCCTGAGTATCGGGGCAAATGAATTTGTTGCAATCATCGGTGGTTCCGGCGCTGGAAAGACAACTCTGATGACTGCGATGAGTGGCTTTGATTCCAAGGTGACCGGGCATGTATATTGCAATGGCACAGATCTGCATGAGAATTTCCAGACGCTCAAAAATATCATTGGATTTGTACCACAGCAGGATATCATCTATGAGAATATCACGCTTAAGAAGATGCTTTATTATACGGCGAAAATGAAGATGCCGCAGGATACAAGCAATCAGGAAATTGAGGAGCGGATCGAAGAAGTGCTTCGTATGGTAGAACTTTCGGAGCATAAGGATACTTATATCCGCCGTCTGTCCGGTGGACAGAAAAAGCGTGCCAGCATTGCGGTAGAGCTTCTGGCGAATCCGGGACTTTTCTTCTTGGACGAGCCGACATCCGGACTTGATCCGGGAACAGAAGAACATCTGATGCGGACATTATCCAAGCTGTCAAAAGAGCAGGAAAAGACGATTGTCATGGTAACCCATACGATCAACAACCTTGACCTGTGTGATAAAGTTATCATCATGGGATATGGCGGACGGCTTTGTTATTGTGGTAGTCCGGCAGGAATTAAAGATTTCTTCCATACAGACAATCTCGTAAAGGTCTATGATATTATCACGGCTGATTCAAAGGGCTGGGAAACGCAGTTTAAGATGTCCGGTATCAATGCGGTAAGCGGACAGGTGCGTGAGTCAAACGGAGAGGCAATCAAACCGAGAACGGTGAGTGGATTTGCACAGTTAGGCATTCTGGTACGAAGATATACGACCCTGATCATGAATGATGTACAGCGATTGGCGCTGATCTTCGGACAGCCGTTGATCATTGGATTGCTGTTAACGTTGGTTGCACGTTCCGGTATTTATGAGTTGTTCACGGAGACACAGTCGATCTTATTTACGTTGATGAGTGGCGGTATCTGGATGGGACTTCTGAACACGATTCAGGAGGTCAACAAGGAACGTGTCATTCTGAAACGAGAATATATGGGTAATCTGAAGCTTCCAATCTACATGCTGTCGAAATATATTGTGCAGGGTGTGATATCCCTGATTCAGGCAGTGATACTGGTTTTGACATTCGTGTTGATCAAGGGTGCACCGGACTGTAAGGGTGTGATCTTCTCCAATGCGACAGTGGAAATAATCGTATTGATCTTCCTCACAATCTATGCAGCGGCAGGTATTGGATTGATGCTTTCTTCTATTACGAAGAGTGCGGATCGGGCAATGGCGATTGCACCGTTTGTGTTGATCGTGCAGTTGATCTTCTCCGGTATCCTGTTTGAGTTAAATGGTGTGACAGACAAGCTTTCGTATCTGACGTATTCCCGTTGGGCGATGGAATCCATCGGAAGCACCTGTGACCTGAATTCGCTAGATCCACCTGGGCAGGAAGAGAGTGAACAGGTTGAGGAACAGTTTGACGATCTGGTTGCCACCTGTAACGATGCGATTGCAGAGATGCAGGAAGCCTACGATGAAAAGATCAATGAATTGCAGGATGCAGTAGAAACCTATTCTGCACTTGCAAACAATCCGCAGACCTTCGAGGAATACACATCGGAGCCACAGACGATTGAGGCAGAGTATGAACCAGCCGAGACAGAAGAGAACAAGATGTATGTACGTTCCAAGGCAAGGACGGTTCGTTCATGGCTGATCTTGTATGGTTCGACATTCCTGTGCGCAGGAGTAAGTGTGCTAGTACTGAGAAAATTGAAGGATGAGCAGAGATAGGGGAAATTCTACTTCCCATATAATTTACTAAAAAACAAAATCGGCATTATCATTCTACGCAGACGCGCTCTCGCTCGGTTCAGCACGCAGCGGTACTAAATTCGCGTTGCACGCTCATTAAGTGCCGGCGTGCTTCAACGGTCTGCTTTAGAAAAGATAATGCCGATTTCGTTTATTAAGGTTATAGAAGGGAAGTAGAATTCCCCATAACATTGATGACTTTACGCATGTTTTGCTGTGTGGCAAGCTCGAATAGATGCGATAGAGAGTCGTCGGAATCATTTTCTGTACTCAAACCAGTACTTCCGAGTACGGAGATGATATCAACCATGTTCGCGTAGTGGCTGGTGAGTAACTGGTACTCTGCATAGGATAGCACTTTCTGCAGGCTGTCGGTGTCCATGGTATCTACATTCTGTAAGGATGACAGAATCGTAGAAATCGGATTTCCATAAGAGGAAAGCAGACTGCTCGCACTGAAATTGGAAGAAGATGTACCGTTTAATGTGGAAAGACCACTTTGTATGGATGTATTTGAATAAGTGTTTTGATTTGATGTAAGTGTGGAAATGGCAGAGATAATTTCTTTGATCTCTGCGAGAATTTCCGCATTTTTTTTCGCTGTTTCCGTGGAAGCGGTCGTGTCGTTCGCGGTATTGGAATTTTCACTTGTGGATGTTCCGGTATTGGAAGAGGTATTTGCAGAAGGATTTACTGTGACTGTATTTGCAGGAACCGATACACCGGTCTGCATCAGGCTCGTCACCTTGGCAACGTAATTCTGTGTCTCGGTAAATGGAGGTATACCACCATATTTTTTCACATTGCCACATCCGGCATTATAGCCTGCAATCGCAAGCGACTGGTTCCCCTGAAACATATTCAGAAGATCCTTTAGTACGGCTGCACCGCCCATGATATTCTGGTAGGCATCGTAAGGATCGGATACGCCATACGCGCTTGCCGTGCTTGGCATGAGCTGCATGATCCCCATGGCTCCGGAAGAGGAGGTCGCATTTGCCTGAAAACCAGATTCTGTATAGGCGATTGCCTTTAAGAGTCGTTCGGATACGCCGTATTTGTCAGCGGCTTCCTTGAAGATGGAATCAAGGTTCGTTGTGACAGATGCCTGATTTAATTTATCTGTTTCCGTGCGAAGCATACCATCAAAATTTGCTGTTGTTTCCGATACGGACTGCGTATGATTCGGCGTTGCAACGGCACTGCTGTCGTTCACATAGCCGACACCTTCGATAAATACCATGATTCCTTCCTCCCTTCGTTTCCTTGATAGATACTTCAAAGGTATCTTAGTTCTGGAAAATTGTCAAGAAAATTCACGTATTATGTTGAAATATTCTCCCAGGTATATAAAGTATAGCGGCTGCACAGGAACCAAGAAAGATAGCTGTACTGAGTGTAGTAGAATGCCATATCTTGTCAAAACAAATCATACACAGACATTCTAGAATAATTGTAATATAGGAATTCATACGAGCTCGTGTAGAATTCATGTTTGTCTGGCATATAGGTTTTCCGATTGCAATTCCTGCGAGAATGATACCATATATGGATAGTTTAATATATAAGCCGGGAAGAATGGGTAGTGTCAGCAACCATAAGAAAAACAGTCCATAAATGGTGTTGTATAGCAGACAGCGTATATGGGATTTTGCATGGAAACCTCCGATATGATTTCGTAAAAACAAGAATGAAATTAAAAAGTAAACCATACCCAAAATGCGATGCGTAAAACAGGAATATATCAGAAAAAAGAAGAAAGGAATGCAGAGATTTAGCAAACATTCAATACCATAAGATACTACTGCAATATCATCTTTTGTAACAGTATTTTTGGTGGATAGAGATATTAATTTTTGGGCTAGTCGATGAGCGAAAGTTTCAATCATATTGGTTCTCCTATGTTCAGGATATATCGTAGCACGAGGAAAAGAAAAAAATGCATAAAAAAGTATAAAGAGTGTCGTTCACACCCATCAGGATGTCGTTCGCACCACGAGGGATTGAAATTTTTGATTTGTGTGTTATGTTGGAAAAACAGAGGGACTCGAGTAATAAAATCTGTGAACTGCAAAGGAAGGGGGATAATGCTATGGCAGAAAGAAAACAAAC
>ERZ1035027.1418-NODE-1418-length-11205-cov-5.297578_pt1 | contig 11205 bp, 8 predicted proteins | sample MGYA00520604_ERZ1035027 | MGnify/ENA primary metagenome ERZ1035027 (study PRJEB33766, sample SAMN09781743) | gut metagenome | biome: gut microbiome | host: Homo sapiens | place: Madagascar | study: EMG produced TPA metagenomics assembly of the PRJNA485056 data...
GCCGAGGCCGCCCGCCGCATCGAGGCCGGCGAGCCGCACGTGTGGCGCCTGAAGGTGCCGCTCGAGCACGGCCCCATCGAGTTCGACGACGCCGTCTACGGCCACATGTCCTTCCCCGCCGACGTCATGGACGACATGATCGTCGTGCGCACCGACGGCACGCCCACCTACAACTTCGCCGTGGTCTGCGACGACGCCAACATGGGCATCACCCACGTCATCCGCGGCGATGACCACCTGTCCAACACCCCGCGCCAGATCCTCATCTACGAGGCCCTCGGCTACGACGTGCCCACCTTCGCGCACCTGTCCATGATCTTGGGCTCCGACGGCCACAAGCTGTCCAAGCGCCACGGCGCCGCCAGCGTCGAGGAGTTCCGCGACAACGGCTTCCTGCCCGACACCATGGTGAACTTCCTGGCGCTGCTCGGCTGGAGCCTTGACGGCGAGACCACCATCATCGACCGCGAGACCCTGTGCGCCAAGTTCAGCCTGGACCGCATCACGAAGAAGGATGCCATCTTCGACCAGACCAAGCTCGAGTGGATGAACGGCCAGTACATCCAGCGCATGGGCGCCGACGAGTGGGTTGCCGCAAGCCGCCCGTGGCTCGTACAGGCCGGCGCATCCGAGGCCGACATCGATGCGCGCCCGGAATGGTACGCCAAACTCTACCCGCTGGTTTCCGAGCGCTTGCAGCGCCTCGACGAGGTGCCTGCGAAGCTCGCCTACATGTTCTGGGGCGCCAACGTCGCCGAGCTGGACGAGAAGTCGGTAAAGAAGGTGCTGCTCAAGGAAGGCGCCCGCGCCGACGAGGCCCTGGCCAACTGCCGCGCCATCCTGGCCGACGAGTCCCGCGCCTGGGAAGCAGCCGGCCTTGAGGCCGCCTGCCGCGAGCTGGGCGACAGCATGGACATGAAGCTGAAGTTCGTGCTGCAGCCGCTGCGCGTAGCCGTGTGCGGCAACATGGTCTCCCCGCCGCTGTTCGAGTCCATCGAGCTCATGCCGCGCGAAGATGTGCTCGCCCGCATCGACCAGGTCACCGAACAGGTCTTCGGCGCATAACCCGAACACGGAAGGCACCTGTTGACCGAAACCAACGAACAACAGCCGTTTCAGATCCCGCAGCGCATCCTCGTGCTGCGGGATCTGTGCATACGCACCCGAGGCGCCGATTGCACGCGCTGCGGCGAAGCCTGCCCGAAAGACGCCCTGTCGTTCCCCAAGGGGAAACCACCCGTCATAGACGATACTGCTTGCTCGCTATGCGGCATCTGTCAGGGAACCTGCGACGCGTTCGCTTCCACAAGTTACACGCTCACGCAGGCCCATGCCGACGCGCGGCGGGCCGCCATGGGCGGCAGGCCGGTCGTCATCACCTGCGCCGAAAACGTCTCGGACGAAGACGACCCTGCAAGCAACGTGGTGGCGCTCCCCTGCTTGGCCATGCTGCCGGCAGAGCTGTGGTCGGCGCTGTTGGCCGAAGGGGCCGATGTGCAGGTGGCCATCGACATGGAACGCTGCGAAACTTGCGCAAAGGCGGGCGGGCCTGCGCAAGCCCTCTACGCCGAGCGCATCGCGCAAGCCGAGGAATGGACGCAGCGCAATGTGGGGTTCGCGCCGTCGCTGCCCCAGGCGGCTGACGAGGGGCTGTTCGCCGGCCTGGCCAACGCCGGCGCCGACGGAGACCGCCGCAGCCTGTTCACCGATATGCTCTCGCAGCTCAAGGACGCGGCATCGGGCACCATGCGCGAACGCACCGACGCCCGCCTGCAAACGCTGCGCGAGCAAAACGAGCGGTTCGCCGCCCATCAGCGGCTCGACCTGGGAAACGGCACGCAATTCAACAAGTTCGCCCCGCACGGGCGCGTCAAGCGCGTCATGGGTTCGTCGCGCAACCTGCTGCTGCAAGCGCTCGACGCACAGCCTGATATGGCGGCGCGGGTGGAGCTTTCCCTGCCCGAAATAGACGCCGATGCCTGCGAGGGCTGCCTGCGCTGCACCCGCGCCTGCCCCACCGGTGCGCTACTGCCCGATGCCCAAGATGGCACGCTTTCCCTCGATTGGCGCTACTGCATAGGCTGTGGCCTGTGCGAGTCGGCATGCCCCCGCAATGCCATCACGTTAACAACCAAGCCCGCCTCCGAAGCGGCGTGCTAAGATAGCCGGGAACATACCGTTAGGAGCGCTTCCATGAACCAGCCTCGCAACAATCCCGATTTCAATCCCTACGAATCTGCTCAACAAGCGGGTACGCAAAACCCGCAGCTTGACGCAACCGCAAGCGCTGCGCAGACGCGCGGCAACGCCAGCCCAGCGTCGGAAGCAGGCAACTGCGATTCCAGCCCCAACGAAACCGCTGAGCCAACAGCACCCCAGGTCGAACAGCCCGACATGACTGCAGGCGCCGCACAGGCACCCGCCAACGCCGGCACCGCTGCCGTCCCGCAAGCCGCTCAGCAGCCTTCCGGATACGCCGTTCCCCCGCAGGCACCCTATGTGCAACCTTCCTACGGCTCAGCGCAGCCGCCTGCAAACCCCTATGCCGCCGAGCCGAAACCTGCGAAGAAGTGGCCTTGGATTCTTTTGGGCTGCGCGCTAGCGTTTCTCATGGGGCTTGGCGGATGCGTGGGCTTCGCCACGGTGGGCATGGTGGCCGACTCCCTCCACAGCCGCGCCGATGGCGTGCATTCCTACGATTTCGACGACCTGCCGTACGGCTACGATCCCGACGACCTGCCCGATAGCGATTACTACGGCGGGTTCACGCTCTCCGACATCAAGGAAGCGGCGGGCGACCTGCCCTGTGATATCGACGACGAGGGCAAAGCGACCGCAGGCGTATACGTGGTAGGCCGCGATATCGACGAGGGGCTGTACTTCCTCCAGGGAAACCCGTCCACCGAAGCTGAATTCTATCTGTTCAGCCCCGAAGGGTCTGGCACCTACAGCATGAGCGCCGCGGTCACCTACACGGGCAATTACTTTGCCGACCTCGAAAACGGCCAAGTGATCGCCTTCATGCCCAGCGCAAAAAGCATGCTGATGATTCCCGCCGACCAAGCCGATTTCCAGCCGCAGACACCCTACGCCAGCGGCCTGTACCGCGTCGGCCAGGACATTCCTGCCGGAACCTATACCATCACCGTCAGCCCGGACGCGCCGCACAACGCCTCGCAGGACTATGCCGCCTACGTCATGAAGGACCTGGATTTCGATGATGACTCCATCATCGATTCCAAGCCCCTGCTACGCGGAAGCACGCAGACCGTCACCGTGGAAGACGGCGAATGGCTGGAGCTGTTCGGCACCATCGCAACGCCAACCGAATAACCGCCGCAAGACGTCACGCGCCCTTCGACAAGTATCGGAGGGCGCTGCTTTTCACCTACCGCTATCGAAAGGACGCCCATGCTCCCCGAAAACCCCACCATCGATCAGGTTCGTAAGTTCTTCGCCAATGACAAGTTCGCCACAGAGGCCGCAGGCTGCACCATCGTCGAAGCCGCATGCGGCCATGCCGTTTGCGAGATGCCGCTCGAGCCGATCCACTACAACGCCCAAGGCGGCGTCATGGGCGGCGCGATATTCACTCTTGCCGACTTCTGCCTGGCCATCGCCTGCAACGTAAACGAGCAGCCAACCGTATCGGTAAGCAATACCATCGAGTTCCTGAGCGCCGCCAAGGGAGACAAGCTCATCGCCGAATGCACCGTCGACAAGTCGGGTAGGAAGCTCGGGTTTTACACGGTGGACGTGTCCGACAACACGGGCCGAAAGGTAGCCCGCATGACCGCAACCTGCTACCGATAATCGCCAAGCAGGGATTCGACGAACCCAGCCGCACGTGGTGAACAGGGGACGGAGGTGCGTTCACGGTTGGTCTTGACGCTTCCGACGACGTACCGCACGCACACCTCAGCCCCCTGTTCACCGGGAGGGCCCTGCGCCCCTTGGCATCCGGAAAGAGGCTTTCTCGAACTCAGCCGTACATGTCCGGCTGAGTTCGATAACAAAACCAAGAAGTTCAGGCGAGGTTGCAAATCAAGCGCGACAAGCCGAAAATCCCTGGCAAGAAAATTTTCAAAATAAGGGGTTGCGCGCGGAAGCGGTTTCCGTATAATAGTCAACGCACCTGATTCGGGGCCTTAGCTCAGCTGGGAGAGCGCATGGCTGGCAGCCATGAGGTCAGGGGTTCGATCCCCCTAGGCTCCACCAAATTTTCTAGGTTCGGCATATGCCGAACCTTTTTTATTTCTCAACGCTTGATGTACTACGTATACGACTGGGTTCGATAATAAGAACAGGTCGTTCGGGGAAGCTTGCGAATCAAGCACCCATCCCCGCTTGAAAACCCTGCTGAAAAAAATTTCAAAATAGGGGGTTGCGCGCTGAAACGGTTTCCGTATAATAGTCAACGCACCTGATTCGGGGCCTTAGCTCAGCTGGGAGAGCGCATGGCTGGCAGCCATGAGGTCAGGGGTTCGATCCCCCTAGGCTCCACCAAATTTAACAGCCGCCTTTTAGGGCGGCTTTTTTATTGCCACGGAAAGGGGAACCCATGGCTCAGACCGCATCCAGCGAATCGCAAGCCCGCGATTCGTTCACCTCTCGCACCGCCTTCATCATCGCCTGCATCGGATCTGCCGTAGGCCTATCGGGCATCTGGCTGTTCCCGTACCGCGTTTCGCAGCTTGGCGGAGCCGCCTTCCTTATCCCCTACCTGTTCTTCGTCGTGCTGCTCGGCCTCACCGGCGTGGTCGGAGAGATGTCGTTTGGCCGCGCCATGGGATGCGGCCCGATGGGCGCGTTCGGAAAAGCCCTCGAACTCCGAGGCGTACCCCACGCAACGCGCATCGGCAAAGCCATCGGCATCGTGCCCGTGCTCGCCGCGCTCGGCATCGCCATCGGCTACACCGTTGTTTTGGGATGGTTCCTCAAGTACCTGTTCGCCGCCGCAACCGGAACCTTGCTCGCCCAACCGGACATGGGCGCGTATTTTGGTCAGATCACCGGCGATTTCGGAAGCATCGGCTGGCATGCAGCGGCCCTCATCATCACGTTGGCTGTCATGGTCTTGGGCATCTCACGCGGCATCGAGCGCCTGAACAAGATCATGATGCCGCTGTTCTTCGTCCTGTTCTGCGTGCTGCTCGTTCGCGTGGCCATGCTGCCCGGCGCGCTTGATGGCTACGCCTATCTCTTCATGCCGCGCTGGGAAGCGCTCGCCAACCCGCAAACCTGGGTGCTTGCGCTTGGGCAGGCGTTCTTCGGCCTGTCGTTGGCCGGAGGCGGCACGCTGGTGTACGGCAGCTACCTGAAGAAGGACGTGAACGTGGTCTCGTCGGCGCGCAATGTCGTGGTGTTCAGCACGCTGGCCGCGGTTTTGTCGGCCATGGTGGTGGTGCCGGCCGTGTTCGCGTTCGGAGCCGACACCCAGGCAGGCCCCCCGCTTCTGTTCATCGTGCTTCCGCAGGTGTTCGAGGAGATGCCTTTCGGCGGGCTGTTCTGCTTCGTGTTCTTCCTGGCCGTAGCCTGCGCCGCCATCACCAGCTTGGTGAACCTCTACGAGCCGCCGATCGAGGCGCTGCAGCAGCAGGCGCGCCTTCCCCGCTGGGCCGCCGTGGCCATCGTGGCCGCCGTCTCCATGGGCGTCGGCGCCTTCATCGAGAACGGCGACGCGGTCAGCGCCTGGATGGATGCCGTCAGCATCTACGCAATCCCGCTGGGAGCCCTAATAGCGGCCGTGATGTTCTTCTGGGTGTGCCCCAAGGGTTTCGCCTCAAAACAGGCTCAGATGGGACGAGAAAAGCCCGTAGGCGCATGGTTCGAGCTCATGGGACGCTATCTGTTCGTCCCGCTCACGGCCATCGTCATCATCTTGGGCATCGTGCTCGGCGGCATCGGATAACGTTCCAGGCGCTGAAGCATCGCCCGGAACGCCGCTTCCACGGCAACCCTAACAGCTTCCCGAAAGCCGCAAAGGCCTGCATGCTCCAGCAGCATGCAGGCCTTCTCATATCATGCAGGGAAAACCAGATTCTAAAAGCCCCTAACTGCCAAGTCGATATCTGCTGGAGTGGCAAGATCGAACGCAGCAGCATCGCCAGCCCGGCATCGGGCAGGCTCGCGCAGCCCAACGCCGCAACGGACCGAACCGACGCCGACAAGCCGCAGCATCTAAGGCGATCGACGCGCCGGCATCCAGCCCTACCCAGCTGAAACCCGCAGCCATCGCCCTGCGGCGCCGTTTGCCGCGCTAGCCCTGTTCGGCGAAGAAGCGCTCGGCAATGCGGGCCGATTCCGCGGCGTCCTTGGCATAATAGTCCGCGCCGATCTGCTCGGCGTACTCGGGCGTCAAAACCGCTCCACCCACCATCACCTTGCAGCCCGGCAGCTTCTCGTGCAGAAGCTCCACCGTCTGTTCCATGGCACGGACCGTGGTCGTCATAAGCGCCGAAAGCCCCACCAAGCGGATACCCTGCTCGCTTGCCACGCGCAGCACCTCTTCCGGCTCGACGTCGCGGCCAAGGTCGACCACGCGGAAGCCGTAGTTCTCCAGCAGCATCTTGACGATGTTCTTGCCGATATCGTGGATGTCGCCTTTCACCGTAGCCACCGCGATGGCGTTCGACCCCACGCCGTCATCGGCCGAATCGCCCATGTGCGCCTTGACCACGTCGAACCCCACCTTCACCGCCTCGGCCGAAGCCATCAGCTGAGGAAGAAAGAACTCTCCCTTATCGAACTTCTGCCCCACCACATCAAGTGCGGGGACGAACACGCCGTTGACCAGGTCGAGCGGGTTATGTCCCTTGAGCAACGCCTCGGTGGCAGACCCCATCGGGCCCTTTCGACCCGTCAGGATGAGATGCACCATGTCGCGAACGGCATCGGCGGCATCCGAAAGCGCCTCAGGCACCGCAACCGGGCATTCCGCAGCTGCATCGGCAGCTCCCGAAGGCTGCGCCGCCTCCGCAGCGCCCACGGCGGCACCTGCACCCGCCGCACCTGCCGTATACGGGTCCGCAGCGTCGGCATACTCCCCGATGAACTCGACGGCGCCGGCATCCTGGCAGTTCAGCACCCTGAACGTGTTCACCGTGTCGGTGTAGCGCTTCGCCTTCGGGTTCAGAATAGGCATATCCAGCCCGCACCCGAACGCAGCGGCCAAAAACGTCGAGTTCACCATGTTGCGCTGAGGCAGGCCGAAGCTGATGTTGGACACGCCGAGCGCCGTGCGCACGCCCAGGCGCTCCTTCACCATGGTCACGGCGCGCAAGATCTCAAGCGCCTCCGATTGGTTGGTAGCACACGCCATGGTCAGGCAGTCGATGACCACATCGGTTCGTGGGATGCCGAAACGCTCGGCGGCTTCCACGATCCGCTCGGCAACGGCGAAACGCCCCTCGGCCGTGGGCGGGATGCCCACTTCGTCAAGGGCAAGGCCGATCACGGCGCATCCGTAGCGTTTCACGATGGGAAGCACGGCCTCCAGGCTTTCCCGTTTGCCGTTGACGCTGTTGATGAGCGGCTTGCCCGCGTAACCGCGCACCGCCGCCTCCACCGCCACCGGGTCGGACGAGTCAACCACCAGCGGCAACGTGACCGTGGAAGATAGCTTATCCACTGCAGCTGCCAGCACGGCAGGCTCGTCAAGCTCTGGAAGGCCTACGTTGACATCGAGGACATCGGCGCCCAGCTCCTGCTGCGAAACGGCCTCGCCCACCAGATAATCCAGGTCGCCCGCCCGCAACGCGGCCTTGAGCTTAGGCTTGCCCGTAGGGTTGATGCGCTCGCCGATCACGGCGATGCGGGGCACGCCCACCGGAAGCACCACGGCCTCCTGGGCGCTGCACAGCACGCAAGCGGGCTCGTAGGCGCGCGGCGCCGGCACGCGGCGGGCATCCGCCATGCGACGAAGCTCGCGCGTGTATCCGGGCGGCGTCCCGCAGCACCCGCCGATGACCGAAGCACCCGCATCGAGCATACCCTCCATAGCGGCGGCGAAATCCTCGGGCGACACGTCGAACACGGTGACCCCGTCCTCCACGCGCGGAAGGCCTGCGTTCGGCTGCACCATCAATGGGCATCGCGAGCGACGCGCCATATCCTGCGCGGCGCCCAACAGCTCCGCCGGACCAAGCGAGCAGTTCAAACCCACGGCATGCGCGCCCATGCCCGAAAGCACCTCCGCGGCCACTTCCGGCGACGTGCCCAAAAACGTGCGCCCATCCTCGCCGAAGGTCATGGTGGCGAACACCGGCAGATCGCAATTCTCCTGAGCAGCCAGCAGCGCCGCCTTCGCCTCGCGCAAGTCGGCCATGGTCTCGATCAGCACCACATCGCAGCCGGCGGCGGCAACGGCGCGCACCTGCTCGGCGAACAGGTCGTAAGCCTCTTCGAAGCTCATGGTTCCCATGGGTTCCAACAGCGCACCCGTCGGACCGACATCGCCGGCGATGTAAGGCGCGCCGGCGGCACGGGCGCATCCGACAGCCGCACGATACACCTCTTCAACGCTTGCGGCACCTTCCAGCTTCAACCGGTTCGCCCCGAACGTGTTCGTAGTGATGACCTCGGCACCAGCATCGACATAGGCCTTATGGATAGCCGCGATGTCGTCGGGATGCGAGAAGTTGAGCAGCTCGGGAATCTGCCCCGCATCGGCAAGACCCCGCTCCTGCAGCTGCGTACCCATGGCCCCGTCCACCACCAGAAAATCCTGCCCGAGCAGCGCTCGTTTCAAATGCTCGTCTTTGATGGCAAGTCCCGACAAATCGGGCTGGGGCAGCTGTGCCGCCTTCGCCCAACCGCCGGTCAGCTCCTTGTGCGCGCGCACGCTATCTCCCATGGCAGGTAATCCCTCTTTTCCTTAACTCGCAACCATCTCTCAAACGGCAAACCGCGCAGGCATCGCGCGCTTCGCCGCCATTATCGGGCTCATCGAACAAACCTAGCACGGCGGTAACGCTTTTCACCGGAACGAGCATGTTCGTCGACGTTACCGTGATGCCCAAGCGCCGACTCGCATCAAGGACTCCCAAAAACGCCGGCTGCACATTCAGCGGCAAGTCGCCATAGCCGGGGCTGAAACGCCAGTTCGTGCTCAGACCCATATCATTGGCGAAGCGGACGATAGCATCTTCGGTGATGTTCGCCGCCGCCTCGACCAGCGCCGAGCAGCAAGCTCCGAACATCACGCCGTCCGCCACGCTGATGGCCTCATGCTTTCGCATCTCCCGCTCGCTGACGGCGCCGAGCGTGCACGCCATCAGCGCAACCTTGCAAGCCCCGCGCAAATGCCCGGCGATGCTGTTGCCCTCGAGGACAAGATCGCAGCCCGCCAAAGCCACCTGGGGAACGAGCCCCTTCCCGCATCCGGCCCCCTGGCTCGACACCGCGCTGCGGCTCTCGGCCGCATCCATCGCCGCATCAAGGGCGTCAGGCGAACCCGTCGCCGCAGGCTCCGGCGCCTCCCAACACGTTCGCTTCTCATCGATGCCGAAGACGCTCCAGGCGAACGAAGGCGCGATAACCCTCTCGCACTCATCGGCCAGCCTATTGAAACGGGTCAGCAGCGCCTCATCGACCTGCTGACCCGTGTATCCCAGATATCTCAGCGCCTCGCTGCGATCGAGCCGCGCATTAGGCACGCCCCCTGCGCCAAGACGTCCATAGCGCACCATCACGAAACCAGCGCCACCTTCAACGCGCACGAGGCCGCACGGGCGATCTCAGGGTTGTTCATGGTGTACACATGCAGCCCCTCGACGCCATGCGCCTGCAAGTCGGTCAGTTGGCGGCACGCGTATTCAATGCCGGCCTGGCGCAAGCTTGCCGGGTCGTCCTCATATCGCGCGAGCAGCTTGATGATGGGACTGGGAAGCGAAGCCCCGCACATGAACACCATGCGCTGGATCTGCGCCTTGCTCATGAACGGCATGATGCCCGCGGTTATCGGCACGGTGATGCCGGCAGCCTCGGCCCCTTCGCGAAAGCGATAGAAGCAGTCGTTGTCGAAGAACAGCTGCGTGACCAAGAAGCTTGCGCCCGCATCCTGCTTCTGCCTCAGATGCTCCACGTTCAAGCGAAGCGAGTCGCAATCGATATGGCCCTCGGGATACGCCGCAGCGCCCACGCAAAAGCCAGCATCCGCCAACACCGGGATAAGGTCCTTGGCATACCGGAAATCACCGGGTTCATAACCCTCCGGCAAATCGCCGCGCAATGCAAGCACGTTGCGGATGCCGCGGTCCTTCATGTCGGCGATAGCCGTTGAAATCGACTGCCGCGATGCACCTGCGCAGGTCAGATGAGCCACAGCGGGGACGTCATGGTCGTCTTGGATCATTGCGGCGATTTCAGCGGTGGCCTGCTTGTTGCCGCTGCCGCCCGCGGAATACGTAACGCTGATGAACGCGGGATCGAGCTTTGCAAGCTCCTGCGCGATCGTGCGCGCCGACTCCATGCTCAGCTCGCCTTTCGGCGGGAAGATCTCGAACGAAACCGGCTGCGCGCCCATCTGACGAGCTTGCGCGAAGATGTTCTCTACGGTATCCATAATGCTGCCTTTTGTCATTTTCCGTCATCAGTATCTATGGCGCTGCTAATTATAACGACACAGGCCTTTCCGTCATCGATAATTCCTTGCACGGAGGTATGCTTTTTTGAGAATGCGACCTATCTGCCAACACGATTGCCGGGAGGATCGAGTACCGACACACAGCAAGCATCGAGTTTATGGCAGGCATTCGTTAACGCAATCTTACCCATCAACATGTCGCCCTCACCGGTTTCGCTAACTACGCCGTCGACGGGAAGGGAGGGTTGAACGAACTTACATCGAGATACGTCACACCGGCTAGCATCCGCCAGCGTGACTTCGGGACGAGCTCGAACCTTCACGCGCCATGATGCCGCCCTCCCGGTATCGCTGCCGCCGACTCCATCGGCGGAAAGGCCAGGGTTACTCCCGAGGCAGGTCTTCGCCCTCCCCTCTACGCGCGCAGTTGCGATCAGAGGGAGGATCGAACACATTCACGCTGCTGCCGGTTTCGCTTTGACGAAACGCGCTGAAGCATACGAGCGTCTGCCAGAGTTCGACCCTTTTCGCAAGCTGACGTGCTTCTTTCGCTCGCTGTTTAGCCTCGGCTTCATCCTCGAAGGCCGACAACCCACCTGCCTCCCCGTTCACCCCCGCCC
>ERZ1035027.1433-NODE-1433-length-11120-cov-8.614370_pt1 | contig 11120 bp, 21 predicted proteins | sample MGYA00520604_ERZ1035027 | MGnify/ENA primary metagenome ERZ1035027 (study PRJEB33766, sample SAMN09781743) | gut metagenome | biome: gut microbiome | host: Homo sapiens | place: Madagascar | study: EMG produced TPA metagenomics assembly of the PRJNA485056 data...
CTTCAACCGGCCGGGGGGAGGGTGCAAGGAACCCCGCAGGCGCGGGCCTGGGCTTCCGTGCGCCCAAGCGTCCGCCGATTTCCGCCGCGGTCAGCGTCGCCGAAGCGATCTGTTTTTGCTCATTTCTGCCGCAGTCTTGCGGCTGTGGCAGCGATGGCAAAGGCTCTGGAGGTTGCTTGCGTCGGTGAACACAGCCCAGTCGCCCTTGTGGTCCCGGATGTGGTCCACGTCCGTGGCCCTCGTCCGGATGCCATGCTGAGCACACTCACGGCACCACGGCTCCCGCAGGAGCTGCTCACTGCGCAGCGTCTTCCAGTCCTGCGTCCTGTACATCCAGCGCCAGGTCTGCGCCTCCTGGCTCCGCTCTTTGGGCTTCGGCTGGTGCTCTGCGCAGTACCCGCCGGGCACCAGCCGATAGCAGCCCGGGTATAAACACGGTCTCAGCGGCTTTGTTGCCACGGGCTATCACCTCCGGGTAAAACAAAAACGCCAGACCCAACAACGCCCCCTCCGGGGAGTCATTGGCTCTGGCGTTTAACGCTCTGGCCTTCGTCGATATCCAGGATCACCTCGCTGTGGCATGTCCGGCAGTAGACCGGCAGGCCTCTCGCCCTGGTGGCGTCTGTGATCCTCAGCAGTCGGTGGTTGCGCTTGCAGATCGGGCAAGTTAACCATCCGTCCTTTGTGCTCAGTTTATCACCTTTTTGCATTGTAATCAAGGCTTTTCCCTCACTTTCTTGCGGTTGTCCGTAGATATTCCGTAGGTTTCAAGAGGATAACGTTTCTATAGTAGTACATACTAAACCTTGTTATTAAAATAAAAGCACTATTTCTCCGGCATCAAATAGCGGCTGTAACCATACAGCCCCCAGTCTCCCAGCTGCGGCCGGTCCCGGCCCTGCATGGGCAGCGGCGTGGTGCCCTTGGGCAGCCGCACCATGCCGCTCTTGCAGGTGGTCACCTCCGGAGGCGGAAGGTACTTACTCAGCGCCCTGGAGCAGCCCCAGGGATGCCGCCCTACCTCCGGGACCTCCTTGGTAAAGTAGATGGCCAGGCCGCGGTAGCCGCCCTCTGACAGCACCCGCGCCCGGTCCCAGCGCACATCATAGGCGCTGCCCCACGTCCGCCAGAGGTACTGCACCACGGCCGGAGGAAAGTCCTGATCCCGAAGAAACACGTGGATGTGGAGCCGGTGGTCGCCGTGGAGGCCCTCCACCCGGTAAACGTAGTAGTCCACCGGCCTGCGCTTCCATCGCCTGAGACGCTTCGCGAATGCGTCCCAGATCCGATCCACCCCGGCCCGATCCGGCGGAAGGTGGTCATCGTCAAAAGTCAGCGTGTAAAAAATACCGTCATAGCCAAAGAGCGCAAGCCGCAGCTCCAACTTGTCAACGGTGGTGCGGCTGAGGGCCGGCCCGCACCGGCCCCGCACCGCCCCTGGCCCGTAGCGACGGAGATATCCGTAGTTGTCCGTCACCAGCGCCTTGACCAACGGCCCCGCCCGCTGCCTGACGCATACATATGGATCACTCATCGTTTTTTGTTACTTTATAGCCGATTTTCTCAAGTTGATTGATTCTGGTAGCAAGCCCATAAATCGCGCCTATAGTAAAAAACGATACGGCATCAATAATCAGTGCTACCAGGACTAAAAAAAACGCCAGTGCGCTCATAATTTACTCCTTTCCATTGTTTATCAGCCATCGGCAGGAGGCTCCGCACGGCTCAGGCCCAGCGGCTTACTGTCGCCCTCCCCGCAGATGATCCCATCTTGAAGTTTTTCCATCAAACGCTGCTTGAGTTTGAGGCAAAAATCCAGTTTTGCGCATTCGACATGCGTATCAACTGCCACACAGCCAGAATTACCATACAGCCGATGCTCAATGACCGTTGAGCGTTTTTCCGGGCAGTCCTTGCAATCTGGCAAGCCCATATACGGTACGCGGCCAATTTCCATTGGTTCATAACTCATTTTTTCAGTTTCCATGCCTTACCTCCCGTATTTGATCTTTTTAGCGTACGGGTAACGATCCGGGAATGGAATCAGGGTCATATGATCCCGGATGATCTCCGCCAAAATGCGATCCATGTGCTCCTGGCACACGTCAGCAGCTGGATCCTTACAATTCAGTGCCGGTTTGTACTCGCGCTGGGTATCAATCCAGTCATGCGTCAAGCGCATGACCCGGTCGAACCCCCACCCGTCCTTCTGGTGGATCGTGATCTGGAGGGTGTCTGTGGCAAACTGCAAGGCCATGGCAGCCCCGGCATTAAACGCTGCATCCAGCTCCGCCTCCCGCCGCTGCAAATACCCGGACTGTTTAGCCATCCCCATCCCCTCCGAATTCCGCCTCGTACTGTTCCGGCGTGATAATCTCAATGTCCTTTGCAGAGTAGCCCAAGGTGTCGAGGCACATCAGCTTCGCCAGTTTGTCTTTGTCAATGGCCGCCGCAGCGTCCTCATAGGATACGCCGGGTTTCGCCTCAAAGCTGATTTGAGCGCCAAACGCCCCAGCCACGCTAAAGCAGATTTTATATTCAGTCATTGTCAGCCCTCCTTCACATAGCACCAGCTCTGGGGCGGGCGCTTAATGTTACCGCCAATTTTTTTGCAGTCCGTGCATTCCCATGTGTATTCTGCATGGCAAGAATCGCACGGGTCAGTTGCACGCTGGAACTCGCTCAGTTCGCGCGCCTCGTCGTAGATGCGCAGGTCGGAGATGTGCCAGCCGTAGCCCTCGCCGCCAGCAAGATAGTCCGCCAGCTCCGGATATGTCAGGCGGGCTGCATAGAGCAAATCGTTGATGGGTAAGACGTTCATATTGCTGTGGCTGCAAATGCTGTACCTTGACGGGACTGGGGAGCCGGAAAAACCGATTCGAGTAATCCAGTCCACCTTGTTGCAGACAAACTCCCCAATGACCGCTCGCCCTCCGTTACAATGGCAGATCATCCCATTCGGGCATCTGTAAGACAGATTCCCCGCCGTCACGTACAGGTAGGCCTTAAATGGCGTCGCCAGCTTCGGCCTGGTCTTTCTGACTTCGATGGTCTTTTCGCCGTTGGCGATCTTCTCCACCCACTTGGGGCGGATGCTCAGCATAACAGCCTTACGCATCCTTCATCGCCTCCAATGCTTTCTCCGCCTCCTCGTGGGTGAGAAATACGGTCTTGCCGATTTCATTAACCGGTACGCCGAAAATAGATTTATCAACAAACCCTGCTGCGATATCCCATTCGATGAATGTACAAAACAATTCCACGCGAATTGCCTTTACTCGGTATTCGCTTATGGTTTTTCGACTTGTAACCTCATACACCGTATCGCCCACCTTGCACGGCAGCACCACCAGCCGACCGTCCTTGTCGGCCTCGGCCAGTTCTTCCAACCGGTCAAGATCGCAGCCTCGGCACAGATGGCGGAGCTGCTCTGCGGCTTCGTGATCCATGTCGATTTCCTCCGGCGTCAGCCCCGTCTCTTCGTAGGCTTTCAGCCGTTCCCATACCTTACGCGCTGAGCAGGAACCATCCTCACAAAAGCTGCCGCCCGGGGTGCTTGTACACTGCGCAATGTCGCAAAAATTCCCGTCAAAAGTCAGTCTTTCCATCACATTTCCCCCATTCTGATTCTCGCTCACGGCTTGCCCTTCCACGGGGTCTCAAGCCATTTTTTAATTTCTTTCCAATCTGCTGGCATCGTCGAAACACCAGAGAGGTCTTTCGTGATGAAATCAATTCGGAAAAAGTACAGCATCCCGGCCAGCTCGGTGTCCGTCATGCTCCGGATCCGGTCGGCGACTGTAACGGGCCACGTGCGATACGGGCACTTATCGATTGCGGCGCAGTTTTCAAAGTCATAGCCCATCTGCATGGGGCAGTTTTCGCCAGTGCATTTTTTCATAGCTTACACCTCCGGCGGTTGTGGCAGCGGCATCCAGTGGGTGACGGTGCAGGGTAGAGCCATGCATAGCCACTTTTTTGCTTTTGCGTGATAATTGCCGATGTCCACGCCAAAATCAGGGCTGTAAATCATGTAGTTCACAAGCTCCGCAGTCTCATCGTTGCGCCACACCTCCGGCAGCCGCTCCGTCACCGGGATCCAGCGCCGTTCAAGCAGCTCCGCACTCTCCTTGGCCACCAGCGCAGCCGCTTCCCGCAGTTGCTTGTTCTGCCCCCGCAGCTTCTCAATCTCCTTCTGGAGCGCCGCGATGTGGGTGCTCTGGTTGGCGATCCGGTCGGCGGCTGCAAGCAGGTCTTTCTCCAACCCTCCCAGCGGATCCATCATGTCCCCATTTTCCCACCAATCTGCGTGCTCCCGCAGCGCATTTACGAGTTCTTGATCTTTCATACATTTACCTCCGCTTCCGATCCACAAATGGAGTTCGGCGGCTCCGAGCCGCAGTGTACTCCGACATCATGTGCAGTTCTTCTTGAGAGGGCCGGGCCGCATTGTCCTCATCCCGTTTGATCAAATATTCCGCCCACCGGGAGCAGGCTGCCGGATCATGGCAGCCCACCCGGCGGAAATCGCAGCCCTTACAAGGAGGGCGGATCATAACACCATACCTCTGGCGGGCAGCGTCAACAGGCTAACAGCCCCCACAACTGCTGCCGCCAGCATCAAGATCAGGATGATTCTGGTTGCCGTCAGCATCCGCCGCTTGCGTCCTGTGTACCGGCTCATGATCCACCGCCTTTCTTCGACTTGTCGATCACCACAAACAGATCATGCTTTGCTTTTTGGTCACACTCCGTCCATACGGGCGATTGGGGATCAATCATGTGAGTAATCAGCTCCATCTGTACAGCCTTTGCGATATCCGGGCGATTCTGCAAAAGGCTGGAGTAAACCAGATTGATCTGGCGAAGCATCAAGGCCAAGACCTCATTCAGATTTAAACCAACCACGTCAAAACGCTCAGTGCCGTTCTCAAGGTCGCACTCAAAAATAAATTTTTTCATTTGTCCGCTCCTTTCCCTGCCGCTGGGACAGGCGGCAGCCGCATCCACCAGGCCACGGGAGCCTGTGCCTCGATGCCGCCCGGCATCATCCAGTGTTGTCCATCCCAGTCAAAAAACCGTTTCAGCAGCTTCCCGTTGCCCAGGTCCACATAGGCTGCAAACTCTCCAGGCTCCGCCGGGTTGGTGCTGCCGGGCATCCATCCGGCAATCATCAGCTGGCCCTCCGGCAGCGTCGGCGGTGTCAACTCATCCGTCAGGCCGTAGAGGTAGTCCGTACTGACGCCGAAGCACAGCGCCAGCTTGGCAATCTTCTCCGATCCGCACATGGAGTTGTTCTCGCACGCACTGTACGTTCCGGGGTACTCGTCAATGCTCTGGGCAAATTCCTTCCGGCTCATGCCGGTCTGCTCCCGCAGCGCCCGCACCCGCTGGCAGAAGGTGGGAACCATCACCTTGTAGTCCAGCCTTGGGTCCTTCGCCGCCGGATTCACGGCTGGGGCTTCCGGCTGCTCCACCGGCTTTTTCTCCACATACTTGCAGGCCGCCGGGCAGGTGTCCCGGTTCAGGCAGGACAGGCAGCATCTGGATCCGTGCCACTCGCCGCATCGGTAGTCATGGTCATACATCCGCTCCGCGTTCTCGCACATCCGGCCGCTGTGCTCACACTTCCGGCGCGTCATTGTATAGCAGATGGAGAACTTCCGCACCTCGTTGATGGAATAGGGCCGGTACTTCTCAATCATCCAGTCCAGCAGCCGGTACTGCTCGTCAATATCCATCCGGGCGATCATCAGAGCCGCTGCCTCCGGGATCTCGTTGTGCTTCCAGCGGTCCACAATGCCCGGCACCTTGAGGCCGTTTTTAATGGCCGACAGGTTGGCGATCTTCGTGGCCTTGACTTGCAGGGCCTCCGCCACATAGTCCCGGATGCGGCCCGGAAGCTGCTCACCGGCCTCTCGGCGCTTGATGTAGGCCTTGGTCAGCCGCTCCACCTCGTCTGCCAGCAGAGCAGGGGACTTGACCCGCTGCCGGTTGGCCTCGATCACTGCCGCCTGCTCCTGTCCCTCCGACATGGGAGGTAGCACCCGGCAAAGCACGGTTGCCCACTGATCCGGAGTTTCCGTCTCCCGCAGGGCCTTAATGGCAGCCATGCGACTGTGGCCGGAGATCAGGCGATAGGTGCCGCCACCGGCAGGGACCACCGTAGGCGGCTCCAAAAGGCCGTTGGCCCGGATGGAGTCCATCAAGGCCCTCAGCGCTTGAGAGTCAGGCGTTGGATAGAAGTTCCGGGGGTTGTCCCGGATATTGTCAACCGGGATCTCCATCATGGTGTCCGATTCGGACCGCACCGGCTTAATGCCGGCAGCAAACTTGGAGATGTCAAAATTTTTGCCCGCCATGCTGCTCACACCTCCTCCATCAACTCCGCCGCCAGCGCCCGGTAGTCCCGGGCGGCGCTGCTGCCGGGGCTGTACTCCCGCAAAGGCAGCAGCGTCACCGTGCTCTCCGGCACCTTGTCCGTCCGCCGGATCTTGGTCCGGCATACCGGAACCCGCATAGCCGCCAGGGCTTTCTCCGCCTCTGTCACAACGTCGCTGGTCCGGGTTTGGGTCATCAGCGCCCGGACACGCAGCCCCGGCCGTGCGGCGGCAAGCTTTCCCGCCTGCTCCGCCACAGCGTGGACGCCGTCCAGGCTGAATTTGTCCGCCAGCACCGGGATCAAAACCTCGTCAGTTGCCAGCAGGGCCGCCACGCTGGAGACCGTATACCCCGGCGGGCAGTCAAAGATCATCCAGTCCGTGTCGCCGTCCTCTCGGGCGGCATCCACAAATCCCCGCAGCCGCTCCGGGGCGCTGGCCCCGTCCTTGATGGCCTGGAGGTCCAGGTCGTATAGGCCGGAGCTACTGGGCAGCAGTTGAATGTTGTGCCGCAGCGGGATCAGGTTGTCGCTCCACACTTGCTCACAATCCCCGGTCAGGATGTCTCCCGTGGTGGGCGTGTCTACCTCGATGCCCGGCAGGTAAAAATTGGTCAGGTTGGCCTGTCCGTCACAGTCCACCAGCACGACCCGCTGCTTGTAGTCATTGGCTAAAATATCAGCCAGATTGATGGCGGTGACGGTCTTGCCGACGCCACCCTTGTTGTTCATAATGGCTATCGCTTTCATTCTTCGATCCTTTCTCTTTCTCCCGGCCGGTCACTTGTCCAGCCGCTGATGGAAGCCAATGCCGCACTGCTCCGGCTCGTTGGGTTTCAGCGGAAAATACACCGCCTCCCGCCAAGTCTCCCCGGTAATGCGGCTGCGGAACTCCACTACGTAAAACCGCTTTGCCGGATGGATCCACACCACCGTGCACCGCTGGGGGCCGTCCGTCCCCAGGCCGCTGGTGCCCTCCATAGTGGGCTCCATCTCCAAAATATCTCCAACTTGCATATCATCACTCCACATAGGCCGGGTTAAAGGTGTTGGTCTCCGGCCAGAAAGATAAATCAAGGCGTCCGGTGCTGCCGTGGCGGTTCTTGGCCAAAATGACTTCCGTCTGCTCAGGTGCGCCTTGCTCCCGCTTGTAGTCCGCCCGGTAATAGTCCGGGCGGTGAACAAAGATCACGCCGTCGGCGTCCTCCTCCATGGCGCCCGTGGCCCGCAGGTCCGCCAGTGTGGGCCGCTTGTCCATCCTCTGCTCATTCTGCCGGTTGAGCTGTGCCAGGCACAGCACCGGCTGGTTGAGGGACTGGGCCAGCCGCTTGAGGGCGTGGGCGATCTCTCTTGACTCGTCCGCATCCTGCCGCTTGCCGGGGCGGAGGATCAGGCCGAAATGGTCAACCACCACCAGCTTGACGTCCCGGCCCGCCCGAGCAATGGACGTGATCCGCTGGACGCTCTGGGCGCGGCCGTTGGTGCAGTAAAACGGCGTGGCTGCCGCCTTGCGGGTGGCCTCGATCATCCGCTTGTACTCATCTGCCGTCAGGGTGTCCATCAGGATCAGCTTGCTGTCCACCTTGCTTAGGCTGGACAGCCGCCTTGCCATGATCTGCTCCCTGGACATCTCCAGGGAGAAATAATCCACCTTGCCCACCGTCTGGGCCACATGCTCCGCAATGCTGACGCCCAGGGCGCTCTTGCCCATACCGGGGCGGCCCGCCAGGATGTACAATCCATCCTGCACCATGCCGCCGCCCAGCAGCTTGTCCAGAGCCTTGATGCCTGTCCGGACGTATGGGGTATTGCCCTCGTCGATCTGAGCACGGTAATCCAAAAATCCGTCCACCTGCTCCTTGGGAGCCAGCAGCTCACTCTCCAGCCGCTGGCTGCTGGCCGTCATAGCCGAGTCCAGCTGGGCCAGCACCTGGTCCTCCGGCTCCTGGTCCGCCAAAGCTGTCAGACCGTCCTCCAATGCTGTCTTCAGCTCACGCCGCCGGGCCGTCCGGGCCACGATGTCGGCGTACATCTCCACATTGGCCGCCGTGGGTGTGATCTCCATGAGCTGGGCCAGATACTTCCGCAGCGTTTTCTCCTCCGCCAGGCTCTGCCGCAGCGCCTCCGCACAGACCGTCAGGCCGTCGATGGGCTGGCCGTCCCGGTCCATGGTGACGATCACCCGATACAGCTCCCGGTTGAGGGCCACGGAGAAATCCGACTCCCGCAGGATAGCCGCCACCCGGCGGGCGCATCCGCTGTCGATCAGCAGGGAACCAAGGACCGCCTGCTCCGCCTCCACGCTGGCAAAATTACTCATACACGTCCACCTCCTGGCCGTCAATGATCCGCTTGCCCACGTAGCGCCGCCGGGGCGGCTCCGCCTCCTGGTCCGATTCGGGCCGCTCCGGCGTGGTGTCCTTCCACCGCTCGTTTTTGAGCCACCGGCAAGCGTAGGGGATGCCGATACCCCGCCGCCAGGTCTCGCCCTTGCTCTGGGTCTCCAAAGCCTGGGTCATGGTCTGGATCAGCGCCTCGTCCGGCTTGAGCCTGTCCCACTCCCGGACAGCGCCCACCCGGTCCTCGGCCCGGCCCCGGGTCCGGTACAGGTCCCAGAAGGCCTCAAAAGCATCCGGCATCCATGCCGGTGTTGACTTGCTCTTGCGTTTTCCACACGCATTCCCCTTGGGGGGATATAGGGGGGTATTACTAGTATTATTATTTAATACATTATTAGACCCGCAATTTTCTGCGGGTACCCCCCTCAAATTTTTGCGGGTACCTCCGGGGTACCCGCAATTTTCTGCGGGTACCCTCCCAAGGTCAGGAGGGGCCAATTTCCGGCCGCAAAAAATGCGCCGCTCGGTACCGCCGGAGCCGTCTCTCTTGGGCTGAGTCTCCACCCGGATCTGGCCCACATCCTCCAAAGCCCGGAGCAGGTTGCGCACCGTGCTCTCGCTGCACCCCAGAAGGTCCATAAACTCCTTATTGCTGGCGTCGCACCACCCGTCCGCATTGGACAAGCGGTAGATCTCGCCAAAGAGCAGCTTGCCGCTGGCCGGGACTGCGTCCTCGTACAGCAGGTCCACCCAAATGATGGCAAATTGTCCGCCCTTGTCTGGGTATCGTCTCATACTTGACCCCCATTATCTCTCAATCCAGTCTACGATCCGCAGTGGGATGGCGGCCAAAGTCGCCACGCCTACCACCGTAAAAAACAGCGTCCAGCCAGTCACAGAGAGACACCTCCTCTCCGGGACAAATTGGGGCTTGCAATCCGCTGCGGATCTGTGTTATAATCCAAGTACCCAAAAGTGGATTTTACAAATCCGCGCTCCCCTGAACGCCTTGAGGTTGCCGCCTCGGGGCGTTCTTTTTTTGTCTCTGCGCCAGAGTAGATCACCTGGTAGATGGCCGTCATGGTCTCCCGCAGCTCCGACACGATGTCGTCAAACTCCGGCCGCTCCGTGTCGTCGATGATCCCGTCCTCTGCGATCCGCAGCAGGGCGTCCAGCCGTCCCGTGGCGTCGTGCAGCCGGTTTCGAAGGGCGATGCTCGCCATTGGCAGCGGCCTGGGCGTCACCTCCGGCATCACGCCCAGCGTGTCCGTGGCCTGCGCGTGTTCCAGTGCCAGCCATGGCAGGCGATACACCTCCACCATCCTGGCCACCGTCTCGTCCTTGGGCACCGTCTTGCCGCCCTCGTACTGCTTAAGACTCTCAACCGACAGCCCCAGCAGCTCCGCTGCCCGTTCTTGGCTCATTCCGGTACTCAGCCTTGCCCTTTGGTACAGATTAGGGCATTTCTTGTCCATTGTCTTTTCCTCCTTTCCGCGCTACCATGTAACCATCCACCGTGCCAATGGTACAATGGGGATGATGTAGCGCTTCCCAACTTTCTTGGCCGGGAAGCCGTCATTGTGGACCAGTGCGTCCCAGTCCAGCCCCAGCAGCTTGCAGGCCTGGTCCTTGCTCAAGACCTCCTGCTCCGGGAATTTTGCCTGTAAGGATTGCAGCTGATCCCGGAAGCTCTCACGCTCTCGTGCCATGTCCGCTCCTCCCTTCTCACGCGCTCTCCGTCCGCTGGACGATCTCCTCGATGGGTACGCCGAAGATCAGCGTCATGCGAAAAACTCTCTCCAGCTCCGGAGTCCGCTGGCCCAGCTCCCATTTGCTCACCGTGGGCACGGTCACGCCCAGCTGATCCGCCAGCGCCTTCTGGGTCATCCCGGCAGCCGTCCGCAGCTCCTTGACTCTGTTAACGATCATAATTGCTCCTTTCCCGCCTTGACGGCGTTGCCCCGGTGTGGTATATTGTCCTCGGGGCTATGTCCTCTAAGGCTATATTAAATCAACGTTTCGTTGTTTTCAAGCATTATTTTGCTGTTTTTAGATTTTTGTAGAAACACACAATAAATGAAACGTTGATTGTACACTTTGCTGGTGGTGATTCCAATGGACTCCGTAGACCGTCTTTTTGCTTTGGTTGATAAAAAATACCGGGAGCAGAAGGACTTTGCCGCCGAAATTGGCGTGCTCCCGCAGCTTGTCAGCGCATGGAGAAAACGGACGTCTAAGTCCTACACCAAGTATCTGCCGCAGATTGCGGCAGCGCTGGACACCTCAACGGAGTACATCTTGACCGGGAAAAAAGAAACAAGCCCGGCCCCCGAAGGAGCCGGACTGACGCAGGAATTTGCTCGGATTTTTGACCAGCTATCTCCGCAGGCTCAGAATGAGAT
>ERZ1035027.1439-NODE-1439-length-11081-cov-4.489661_pt1 | contig 11081 bp, 9 predicted proteins | sample MGYA00520604_ERZ1035027 | MGnify/ENA primary metagenome ERZ1035027 (study PRJEB33766, sample SAMN09781743) | gut metagenome | biome: gut microbiome | host: Homo sapiens | place: Madagascar | study: EMG produced TPA metagenomics assembly of the PRJNA485056 data...
AATACGAATAGTTTGCATTTTTAACGGAGAATTTATAAGCTAAAAAATATATTTTTCTACATTTTTCGTGGTTAATTCGTGGAAAAGCAACAAAATGTGAGTGAAATGTAGAGGCGTTTTATATTATTTTCTTTTGCAATTTGAATTATTATATGGTACAGTATAAATTTCGAGTTGACTTTTCTTTTGTAAGGTGGGATTACTGATGCAAAATATGAATGATATTATTAAAGAATCGATGATTGCCAATGCGATTAAATGTAATTATGATGAGAGTTTTGAAACAATTTTAAATAAATTAAAGAAACCTGAATTAAAAGCAATCGTTGATGCACATGGTTTAAAAGGATGTTCATCATTAGCTAAAGGTGGATTAATTGAACGTATCAAATCAACATTAGCAGATTCAGCTCGCTTAGAGTATATTCTTTGTGGATTAGATGACGTCATGATGAGTGATTTTGTAATGCTCGCAAATGAAACGTATGTATCTGTTGATCAAGTCATGAGCGGATGCGTTCATATTTTATATAGCCTAGGATATGTTTTACCAGTTATGAATGGTAAAGAGGTTGTTTATGTAATGCCAGAAGTGGTAAAAGAGGCTTACCAAGCAATTGATCAAGTAGCTTTAGAAGAGGCTAAAGTTCGAGTTGATTTAGTTTACTTATATATGAAGGCGCTAGTAAATTTATATGGAGTTTGTGAGTTCAATCAGTTAATTTCAGTGTTCAATCAATATGAAGGACCAGAATTAACAGCAGAAGAAGCATTAAACGTGTTATTCTGTAAACTAACATTCAAAGGTGATGTTCAATCATTCGGTCCATTATTAGTAAGCGATGTATTATTAATTGATTCAGAGATGGATGCTGTTGCGTTATATGATATGCAACAAGATAAACCTTATTACATGCCAACGAAAGAAGAGGTTATGCAATTTGGTACAGATCAAGGGGAGTGGACACCTCAATTAGAACAAGTTTGCAAATTCATTTCTGAAAATATTTGTGATGATGTAAATGTGGCACGTGAAATTGCACATGAAATGGGTGTTGCCTTCACTTATAAATATCAAGCGAAATTAGCTTTTATGGCACTTGAAAGTCGTGGAATTGAAATTGAATCATACAATGTTGGACAAGCATTAATGATTTTATTAATGGATGCTTTTAACTATGCACGCACATGGGAAAGCAAAGGATTCCGTCAAGTGGATCAAGAAGCTACTTCATCAAATGACGCACAATCTAATCAAGTTGTTGTCCCAATGATTAATCCAATGAAATCAACAAAAGTTGGACGTAATGAGCCATGTCCATGCGAAAGTGGTAAAAAATATAAAAAATGTTGTGGACGTTAATGTCGAAAAAACACCAGTAGAGCCTTTTGCTCATTGGTGTTTTTTTTGTACTCTATACATGATCAAGGCAAAGAATATTTAGATTTCTTTGCGGGTGTTTCGGTGATGAACTGTGGGCATTGTAATCTAGAAATTTTAGAAAAGACGATTCAACAAATGCAAACCTTACAGCATACGACGATTATTTATTTAACAGAGGAAATGGTTCAGTTAGCTGAGAAACTTGCTTCGGTCTTACCGGGTGATTTACGACGTTTATTTTTCTGTTGTACAGGTTCTGAAGCAAATGAAGGGGCAATGTTACTTGCACGTTTATATACAGGAAAAAATGAGTTTATCGCGTTAGAGAATGGCCTACATGGACGTACCTACTTAACGATGAGTGCAACAGGAATACCAATGTGGCGAGCAGATCTAGATTTATCACCTAAGGTTCACTTTGCAAAAACGGTGTGGGATAGTAATACTGATTTAGAACAAGCTGCAAAAGCGTCAATTGAAAGCATCAAAGAAATTATTCAAACACGTGGTGCTAATCATATGGCAGCGCTAATCGTAGAACCGATTCAAGGGAATGGGGGAATTATTACTCCACCTGCTTGGTACTTTAAAGAGTTAAAACAATTATTAGAAGATAATAGAATTTTATTAATTATAGATGAAGTTCAAACTGGATTTGCACGAACTGGTAAAATGTTTGCGATTGAGCATTACGATGTGGTGCCTGATATTATGACAGTGGCCAAAGCATTAGGAAATGGGATGCCAATTTCAGCATTCTGTACGACGGATGAAGTAGCAAAGGCTTTTACTAAACCATCAGCATCGACATTAGGGGGAAATCCTGTTTCATCTGCCACTGCACTTGCCGTGCTTGATTATATTGAAAAATATGAGTTATGTGAGACAGCCGCTCATTTAGGAGAGATGTTAAAAGAGGGACTCATTGCTCTTCAAGCTAAATATTCATTAATTAAAGATGTGCGTGGCATCGGATTAATGTTAGGGGCGGAGCTAGTTAAAAGACGGACAACCCGCTTCAGAGGAAACGGATGTCATTTTAGAAAAGTTAAAGGATTGTGGGATTATCGTTGGAAAGAATGGATTAAATCGAAATGTATTAGCCTTCCAACCGCCACTAGTCATTACGGAAGCAAATGTTCAAACATTACTTCATGAGTTAGATGAAGTTTTAGCAGAACTTCAATAAAAGGATAGAGAGTACTCTTAAACTGAGTACTATTTTTTCTAACAACCTATTCTAAAAGATAATGGCATGATATAATTTAAAGATGGAAAGGTACTCAAGTGGCTCAAGAGGATGTCTTGGAACGGCATTAGGACGAGAAATCGTCGCGAGGGTTCGAATCCCTTCCTTTCCGCCAGTATGAAAATAATATGAGAGGTTCATAATCGATCATTAGGATAAATAAAGGTGTGATTGAAACGTGTCAACGATCAAAGAGGTAGCCAAGCGAGCTGGTGTCTCGGTTGGAACTGTCTCGAAAGTGATTAATAATATTGAAGTAAAGCCAAAAACGAAACAAGCGGTTGAATTAGCCATCAAAGAACTAAATTATCAACCGAATGTCTACGCACGTGGTTTGAAAGTCAGCCGTACGCATACAGTAGCACTCATTTTACCAACCGTCTGGCATCCTTTCTTTGGTGAATTGGCTTATAACATTGAAAAAAATTTAAGACAACATCAGTATAAAATGATTCTTTGTAATTCAGAAGGCGACTATTTGACTGAATTATCTTATCTAACGATGGCAAAACAAAATCAAGTGGATGGGATTATTGCGATTACATACAGTGATATTGAACATTATGTTTCATCTAATCTCCCATTAATCAGTATTGACCGCTTTTTTAATGATGAAGTGCCTTATGTGAGTAGTGATAACTTCTTAGGTGGACAGTTAGCGGCGAAACATTTAGTCGAAGCGGGATGCCAATCGCTATGTTTTATTGGGGCAGGTTCTAAGAAAGAAAATACAACAAGGAATCGAAAAAAAGGATTTATTGATTACTGCGAAAAATATCAAAAGACCTATGAGATCTTTGATTTAATTGGCAGTCAATCTGAGTTTCATGAGAAAATGGAGCAGTTTTTACTAGAAAAAATTATTAAAGAACATTCAATTGATGGAATCTTTGCCGTAACAGATGCCTATGCTTTAGAAGTGATTAATTTTTTAGAAAAACATCAAATTTCAATTCCAGATGACGTACAGATTATTGGTTTTGATGGGGTGAAATCCTCTAAACATGATCAAATTGAAATTTCAACGATTCGTCAACCGATTGAAGAGATAGCTAAAGAGAGTGTTGCAGCAATCATTCATTTGATTAATAAAGAAACGATTGAAAAAGAAATTCTTTTACCTGTACACTTTATCCAAGGGAATACAACGAAACGACAAAAAGACAGCTAATCGAAAAAAGAGGCTGTCTTTTTTTATGGATTAGATTCTGAGTAACTTTCCTATACATAGTGAGCGTGTTATTGATGATTTTTGAATGACGGTTGCTTAATATATACAAATAGATTTATAGAATATCAGACTTAGTATCATTAAACATGTTTCAATCAGATCGCTTCTTATAGAATTAATCGTCATTAAAGTGAAAGATACTATGAAAAAAGTAAGAACGGATAGAACTTAGACTAAATGAAAATATTTTTTTGAAAACGTTGAAAAAATGTTGACGGTTACAAAAAAATATATTATGATTATACCATAGAAAGTGAAACGTTTCATTTTTAAGTGAATGAGTAGTTTCTTTTTTTAAGGAATAAAAATGAAACGTTTCATTTTTATATAAGGAGGAATCAGTATGGCAAATAATCAATACCTTGAAGCTGCAAAACAAATTGTTGCTTTTGTAGGTGGGGAAAACAACGTCATTCGTGTCGCAAGTTGTGCCACACGTTTACGAGTTGTTGTAAAAGATGATAAAAAAATTGATGTCGATCAAATTGAAGCAATGGATCTTGTTAAAGGAACATTTAATAATGGAGGGCAATTTCAAGTTATTTTAGGAACGGGGATTGTGGATCAAGTTTATCGTGAGTTTGTGCAAGTAACTAATATTCAAGAAGTTAGTAAAGAAGAATTAAAAGAAGCAGCTGGATCAAAGTTAAATGTCTTGCAACGTATGCTAAAATCATTAGCTGATGTGTTTGTTCCCATTTTACCAGCCTTAGTTGCTGCTGGTTTATTAATGGGATTAAATAACGTCTTAACGGCACAAGGGTTATTCATTGAAGGGAAGTCTTTAGTTGAAGCTTATCCGCAAACGGCCGATTTAGCTGAGATGATTAACTTATTCTCAAATGCAGCCTTTACGTTCTTACCAGTGTTAATTGGATTCTCAGCGACTAAGATTTTTGGAGGAACACCCGTTCTTGGGGCTGTTATTGGGGCAATCATGATTCATCCAGATTTATTAAATGGATATGATTATGGACAAGCCTTATTAGATGGTACAGTTCCAGCATGGAATATTTTTGGTTTTGAGATTGCAAAAGTAGGTTATCAAGGAACGGTATTACCAGTTATCGTATCATCATTTGTTTTAGCTAAGATTGAACAACGATCACGTAAAATTGTACCAGCAATGTTTGATAACATCATTACACCATTAGTTTCAGTGTTATTAACGGCAGCTTTAACATTTATCATCATTGGACCTGCAATGCGCGTGGTAGGAGATGGACTAACAGAAGCTGTAATGTGGTTATTCTTTAGCTTAGGCCCAGTCGGGGGAGCAATCTATGGTGTAGCTTATCCATTATTAGTAATTACAGGGATGCATCACTCATTAGTAACTGCTGAGACGCAAATTTTGGCCAATATCGGAACATTAGGCGGGTCACCAACCTTTGCGGTTGTTGCAGCATCAAATGTGGGGCAGGGAGCGGCTGCTTTAGCCGTGATGTATCTCATGAAGCGTAATGCAAAGATGAAGAGCTTGGCTTCAGCAGCTGGAGTATCTGCTTTACTTGGAATTACAGAACCAGCGGTGTTTGGGGTTAACTTAAAGTTTAAATATCCGTTTATTGGAGCTTTAATTGGTTCGGCTGTTGCCTCTGCTTACTGTACGTTTATGCAGGTTTTATCAGTTTCTCCTGGACCAGCAGGAATTCCTGGAGTTATTGTGATTCGTCCAGAATCAATGATCCAATACATGGTGACTTTAGTAATCGCATTTGTGATTGGATTCATTGCGACAGTGATTTTAGCCAAATTATTTAACAAAAAACAAAATGTTTAATTAACAAAATGACTGCTTTAATTTCTTTGGAGATTAAAGCAGTTTATATTAGTAAGAATAAAATAAAACGATTACTTTTTTAAGGAGTGTGCAGAAGATGGAGTGGACGAGAGAACAGCGTTATCGACGCATCGAAGAGGTATCAAAAGAAGAGTATGATGCATTAAAACAGCAGGTTAGTCAGTGTTGTTACCGACAAACATATCATAATCAACCAATTACAGGTTTATTAAATGATCCGAATGGATTTAGTTACTTTAACGGGGAATATCACATGTTCTATCAATGGTTCCCATTAGGTCCTGTACATGGGGTGAAGTATTGGTATCATACGACATCAACGGATTTAGTTCATTGGAAAGATTGTGGGATTGCTTTAGAACCCGATCGTTCTTTTGATAGTCATGGTGTATTTTCCGGGACAGCGATTGAACATGATGAAAAATTATATTTAATGTATACAGGGAATGCGCGTGATGAAGAGTGGGTTCGTTATCCAACACAATGTTTAGCAATTATGGATAAAGAAGGGCATATTGAAAAATATCCAAAGCCTGTGATTAAGGCTGCGCCTGAAAATGTAACCGAGCATTTTAGAGACCCTAAAGTTTTCAAGATTGATGAATCATTTTATTGCTTAGTTGGAGCTGAAATAGATGATCATCAGGGAACAGTCGTTTACTATGAGTCAAAAGACCTAATTCATTGGAATTATAAAGGAGAAGTTCAGACCCAGTTTAAAGGGAACGGCTTTATGTGGGAATGCCCAGACTACTTTACTCAAAATGGTAAAGGTGTTATGATTATATCGCCTCAGGGAATGGAACCGGAAGGAGATAAATATCAAAATATTTTCCAATCAGGGTATTTAATTGGTGAAGAAATTAATTGGGAAAATGGCGTATTTAACCATGGATCATTTACAGAGTTAGATCGCGGATTTGAATTTTATGCTCCTCAGACAATGCTTGATCCAAAAGGTAGACGCATTTTAGTTGGTTGGTTTGGACTCCCAGGTATTGATTGTGTGAGTGATGAATCTGGTTGGGCGCACTGTTTAACACTACCTCGTGAGCTAGAAGTAGTAGGTGATAAATTGTTACAAAGGCCAGTAAAGGAATTACAACAGCTACGAGGGAATCGTGTTGAGGTGAGTACTCACTTACAAAATGAAGTGAAGTCATTTATCGGATTTAATGGACAAGTCTATGAATTATTCTGTGAGTTTAGTGAATTTGAAGCTCAGGAACTAGGGGTTAAGCTTCGTACGAGCCAAGAAGAAGAAACGCTCTTCTATTATGATACACAGAATAAAAAGCTAGTCTTAGATCGTTCGAAATCAGGTCGTACTTGCGGAGACGAATTTGGATCACAACGTAAATGTGAATTCGAGACAGACAAGTTAACGCTACAAATTTTTGTTGATACATCATCAGTTGAAATCTTCGTTAATGATGGACAGGAAGTCTTCTCAACACGAATTTTCACGAAAGAGGAAAGTACAGGAATTGAATTCTTTACAGATGGAACAGCAAAATTAGAGGCAAAAATCTGGGAACTAAATAAGTAAGAAGAGGTGTAAATATGGCAAAAGTAATCTGTCCTGGTGAAGTATTAATTGATTTTATTTCACTTGAAAATGGAAAAAAGTTAGTTGATGTTGAAAAATTCCAAAAAAAAGCTGGGGGGGCGCCAGCAAACGTTGCAACTGCTCTTGTGAAATTAGGGGCATCGGCTGAATTTGTAGGAGCTGTTGGAAAAGATTCATTCGGAAAATTTTTAATTGAAACATTAGAACATTATAAAGTTGGAACGTCACATGTGATTGAAGATCCTAATTTAGGAACAACGATTGCTTATGTTTCAATTGATGAAGACGGAGAGCGTGATTTCGAGTTTATGCGTGGTGCAGATGGAAATATTTCACCTGAACAAATTAATTTCGAAGCATTTAATGATTGCAAAATTGTTCACTTAGGTAGTGCGACAGCTTTACTTGGAGCTCAATTATATGAGGTTTATCAAGCCTTTATTGATTTTGCAACTAAAAATGATAAATTTATCTCATTTGATCCAAACTATCGTGATGCCTTATATCATGATAAGCAAGCGTTATTCGTGAAACATTGTAAAGAAGTCATTAAACATGTAGACTTAATTAAAGTGTCTGAAGAAGAAGGACAAATTATTACAGGCGAAGAAAATCACGAGAAAATGATTGCTGCCCTACATGCATTAGGAGCAAAAATTGTTACCTTAACATTAGGTAAAGAAGGATCATTAGTTTCAATTGAAAAAACATATAAGGTTGAAAGTATGCCAGTTAAGATGATTGATTCGACTGGAGCAGGAGATGCGTTTATTGGAGCATTATTATCTCAAATTGCGAATTTAGAGCAACCAAAAAGTATTCTAACTGATGAAGCAATGTTAGTTGACTTTACGAAAAATGCGAATAAAGTTGGGGCCTTAACAACGACTAAATTAGGCGCTTTAGATTCCATTCCATCATGGGATGAAATTACAGCCTAGTATTATAGATGATGTCAAAAAAGAAGGAATCGCGAGACTTAATAGTAGATAAAATTTAATAGTAAGAGAAGTCATCTAAGTTAAAGATTACTTCTCTTTTTTATGCCTTTTGATACGTTTAAGAAAAGTGTGCGTGTTTTCAAGGCATATTTCTCTTTCATTGAAATAGGATGTATTGAAGTCGTATTGAATGAAGTAGGAGGAGACACTATGGAAAGAAGTTTTAAACGTATTAGAATTGTTGTTGTTCAGCCTGATGAGCAAGTTTATTTTGATCGATATTATACTGATCCATTAGTAGCCATGGATAAGTTTAATTACTTTTGTCAACTAGCGAAAATTAATTACCCACAAGAAGTTGAGTTCGCGATGGAACGGACCGCTTTATATAATGAAATGACGGCATATTTTCCATATAATGAAATTAATCCATCGAATCAATCAGGATTTGTTCAAGTCTCGATGTATTTTGAGGTCGATCGTTTACAAGTCGCAGATTTATAGCCGTATTACATATTTCTCGTCGGATTCTCATATAATGTAGCAAGCAAGAGTGAACTAATGGGGGATGAGATGAATGAGACATTTAAATCCGACGTTATACGAAGTTATTTATGAGTGGTTTCATCAATTGCCTACGGATTATGAAGCTAAAAAAGAAGGAAATACTCATAATAATTTAAAAAATAGTCAAGAAGCGATTATTGCTTGGTTAGTTGAGCAATTTCCAAGAAGTTATCGTGAAGCTTATGAAGTTTATCGTGATTTATTTAGTCAAATTGATATTTTTTCAGTTTATGATGAATTAGAAGAAATGAATATGCTAGCTTTCGGAACGGGGTCTGGAGGGGATGTGTTTGGACTTATTCATGCCTGTGAATCTTTTTTTAGAGGAAAGCGAATTAATATTTTTACGGTAGAAGGAAATAAAGATGCATTAAGAAGTCAAATCAATTTATTTCGGCAACATGTTCAGTTAAACTTAGTAGAAAATGATATTAATCTAATTCCGATTCCAGTTGTGATTGAACCCGGTTTTGTTAAGTTGATGACTGAATTGAAAAAGCGCTGTTTTAAAGCTTACGGCGTACAAAAATTTGATTTAATTCAAAGTTTTAAGTGGATGAATGAGCAATCGATTCGAGGACGATTACGCTTTTATGATTTATACACTTGGATTAATGACTGGTTATTACCTGATCGATTAGCTGTTATTTTAGAGGATGCAAGCCCTGTTTCGAACCATAAATGTGATCAACAAGTCTCAATGCGAGCAATTAATGATTTTGTCTTTTTTTGCAAACATCAATGGCGTAAAAATCAATTGGTGGCCTTAACGCCAACACCTTGCATTGCAAGAAAGCTAAATGGGAATAAAGCCATGCAGTGTCGAGGGTGTAGTGGATGTTATGATGAGATGGAGGCGTATATAAAATTAGCTGATCAAAAATCATATTCTTGGCAAAGTAATTGTGTGTTCGTAATGAAGTTAGCAACTGGGGAGCTTGGACAAAGATTAGCTGCCAACTTACAAGATGAAAGTGTCGGTTATCAGACTGCTACTCATATTGGTGAACATCCGAATCGCTTTTGTACACTAGATGCGAAAGTATCAGCGGATCAACAAGCAAATGCTTTTATCATTAATCAACGTTTGTAAAAAAGTTAGTGCTATATTATGAATAGCACTAACTTTTTTTGTTGAGAAAAAGTCAATTTAAGCACATAGCTTAGTCAAATTTCATAACTTATGTTAGATAGAAAGGAGGGATTAGACGATGAGAAATATAGGATTGGTTTTATGTGGTGGAGGGGCAAAAGGAGCTTATCAAGTCGGGGTAATACGTGTTCTTGAAGAGTTTGGATTACTTGATGAAGTGCAAGCAGTAGCAGGGGCCTCTATCGGTGGGATAAATGGTGCTTTGTTTTTACAATATACACCTGATGAAATTGAAGAGTTTTGGCTCCGTTGCCCATGGTCATCTGTATTTTCCGTGAGTAAAGAAAATATGAAACGAATGAATCAGATTATTGATTCCATGAATAGACGCCAGCTATCCCCCTTTTTTGGAATGATGAATTTAGTAGGTGTAGCCAATACCGTTGACTTACCTCTTAAACGAACAGGATTTGAGAAAGCCTTTCGTTATTATTTAAATCCAAGTTTAATTCAAAGCAGTGACATTGATTTATATGTCTCTTGTGGGCGAATGAAAACGACGGAGCGACGATTTTTTAAGCTGAATGATTTAAGTTCAAGGGAAATGAAAGATGCCTTGCTTGCGACAACGGCCGTTCCGGGTTTGTATGAACCTGTTTATATAGAGGGAAGTTATTACGTCGATCCAATGAAGTATGAACGTGCACCGGTGCGACCTTTACTGTCAACCGATTGTGAAACGATTATTATTGTATATTTAGATTCACGCTCACGAATTAATCAACCAATGATTGAGGGGAAACGAATTATTGAGATTTTCCCAACTAAAGAGCTCGGTAATGGAATCTATGGTTCTTTTGATTTTAGACCCTCTGTATTGAAGTATTACATGGAATTAGGGAGTGAGGATGCTTACCGTATCTTATATCGTGTCTTAAGGAAAAATCCAAAAGCTCCACATCGAGTGAAGATTACAAATAACTGACGTTATATAAGAAGCAGTCTTTTTTTGTACATCGTAAAATCGATAGATAGCCTACGTATGATGTTTTAAAATGTTAATTTAATGTGCTCAGTATAAATGGTGAATTCATTGCTGTCTCAGTTGATTTAAATACTTTCAACTCGCCTATAATATAGTAAATGATAAATTTGAAGAAGCGGGATAAGGTATGACGAAACAGAGCATGAAATATATTTTTATATTCATTATTGCTGCAATTTTATTTTATCGATTTACAG
>ERZ1035027.1445-NODE-1445-length-11037-cov-30.786469_pt1 | contig 11037 bp, 13 predicted proteins | sample MGYA00520604_ERZ1035027 | MGnify/ENA primary metagenome ERZ1035027 (study PRJEB33766, sample SAMN09781743) | gut metagenome | biome: gut microbiome | host: Homo sapiens | place: Madagascar | study: EMG produced TPA metagenomics assembly of the PRJNA485056 data...
GGCATCAGCTTCCCAAGCTGACACTCGCGGGTTCGAGTCCCGTTGCCCGCTCCATGCAAAACAGCAGGTCAAGAGCTTAGAGCGCTTGGCCTGTTTCTCTTTTCCGGCTCCGTAGACCACGGTAATAGACCAAATGTAGACCAAACTCCGGTGAAACCGTTTTTCGCCCCGACGCCGCCCGCGTCTCCTCCGGCCCCTTTTTAGGGCTTGGGAAAGTTGGGGCTGATTGGCCCGTGCGCCCCTCCCCGCCCTTTTTTAGTTGTTGACATAGTTGACGTTAAAGCAGCGGGGCCGCACCCCGCGCACTGGGATACGGCCCTTTTTTAGGCTTGCGATTATTGAGGTTGAACGGCCTTTTTAGGGCTTCAGAAACTTCAGGTTGAACGGCCCCGCCCTCGGCGCGGTATCGGCTTGGAACGAGCGCGGTTTTGGTCTACGGAGACCGCGCCCCGATACCGCCCCGGCGACGGGGTCGCCCCCTCGGGCGCTAGGCCCTGAGCCAATGTTCCCCGCCCCGGCCCCTCACGTAGACGGGGGCGTAGGCGGCCACTATCACGCCGTCAACGGTAAGCCCGTCCTCCGGCTTGGCGTCCCGGGCCACCGTGGCGGCCTCTAGGGCCGTGTCCAACGGCTGCACCTCCAACGTCCCCGCCTCGGCGTCAACACGCCGAATACGGGCAATCTGGGGCGCTGAGGGGCAATCGTCGGCGGTCGAGCACGCCACCAGATCGCCGCGCTCCGGCTCTAGCGCCGAGTCAACCTCCACGACAAACCCCCCCGCAGCGGGTACCGCGCCCGCTATCTCCGGCAGGCCCTCGGCGATCATGCCCCCGATAAATCGAGTCGCCATGTCTCCTCCTCGTCTCTCCGTTCCGTTCCGGCGCTCCCCATGTTGCGCCGACGCCGCGCCCTCGGCGGCCTCGCTCCGCATGTCCCGGCGAAACGCCGAAACCCTGCACACGCCACGCCCCCGGCCCCGCCTCGTGGGTTCGCCCCGGCATGGAAAAGGCCCCGCCGTGGCGGGGCCTGCTGTTGTCTAGGGGACGGGAACCTCTTTAGCCTTGTCCATCTCAAGCTCGATAACCAATGGACTCTCGCCTCTGAGGAAAAATGGAATCGGAAAGAAGTCAATCCTGCCCGTTTCCTTGTCGATGGCATAAGGAGTGTCGCCCGGGGTCATCTTTCCATCGAAGCCGAAACCGACGAACCAATGGTATTTGCCCTCGTATGCGCACACTGGGCCGTATCCGTCTACGGCCTCCTCTTCCAGAATCGGCTTTATGGCCTCTTCCAATGTGAGCATAACCGCTAACCTCCCCAATCGCCTGCACTCGGCACGGCACGCTCGGAACGTCCCACAGGTAGTAAACGGAGAGCCTGCGGGGAGGCGTGCCGACTCGAGAACGGGCGCGCTTGAGCGCTCAAACCCCTATTCCTCTGGTAGGGCTTTGAGGTTAACGCCCCCCACGGGTTCGTATACCTCCACCAGCGTACCCGTGAACATTATACCGCCCTCGCCTGTCCGCTTCTTTCCTAGGGGCCTCACCTCTTAGCTTTCCTCTGCCTCGTGGCCTGAGCCTCGCCCAATAGGTCGTTGACCCGCTCCATGCCCTCGCGTGCCTCGGCTATGAGGCGTTGGCGCTTTCCCGTTGCCTCCGCCTCCGCCTCCTCGATCTCTTTGAGGGTGTGCGCAGCGCTCCACCGGGAACGGCTGAGGGCGTCGGGTTCCCACTCGGCACGGATAGCCGCTCTAGCCCTCTCCATGCCTAAACCCGTTAGACAACGGTTTTACCGCCTCTGAGCTTCGCCGCCAATTCGGTATCGATCGCGTACCTATCGCCCTCCGCTCCTTTCTTTTTAATCTCTTTATCCTTTAGGCTGGTGCCACTGCACCACCTAACTGGCCCATTCGTACTAGCTAACTCGTTCGTTCGTACTACCTTTCTTTGGCTGATAGGTAGTACACCCGCACCAGCTAACCTCGCTATCGTCGCGGCGTCTGGGGGCGTTGGCGTCCCGTCCTTTGCGTTGAGCGTGACCGTCTGCACCGCCCCCGGCTCGTTCCTCGCCCCTATCACGTAGACCGCCGCGCTACCTCGCCTGCCCTCGTGCCCCGGCATAGTTTCGAGCAGCGGGGCGTTCGTCCCGTCCGGGAACCAAACCGTATAGCGTTTGAGCCTCTTTACCGCGTTGTTAACTTGTACCTCGGTTATGCGTAGCTCCGAGGCTATGGCGGATACCGGAGCAGACACGGCCCGCCCCACGAATGGCGTACCAACCGCCACGCTTGGCGAATATTGCGGTTTGCCCAGATAGCGTACAAGAACGGATAAAACCGCCGCCGCAACACCCGAGCTTAGCCCCGTCAATACCTGCAACATGCTGGGGTAAAGCGTTGTGAACGTTCCATCTCTCCGTTTCGTAGCCTCGCGGCTATCCAACGCCCACACCCGCCAGGGACAGAACCGAGCTACGAGTTACGTAGACGCGCCGCCCAACCTTCGCCGTTGCTAGGGCACCCGAGGCAATGAGCCGCCTAACGGTGCGTTCGCTTATGTCGAGTACTGCCCCCGCCTGCGATACCGTGAGCAGCCTCCCCATGTTCACGGGCACGGGCCTAATGTCCTCGTTCCACACTGCCGCCGCCCCCTCTCTTTCTCCTCGCTATCTCGCGCCCGATGGCCTCGATACGGCCCCGCGCCCAAGCGCGGTAGGGCTGTCTGTACCCCTTGGCGGCTAGGCAGGCCGTGAGGCGGTCTATCTCCTCGCCCATCTGCCGCCCGGTCATTCCCGGAACGTCGGCGTTCGCCGCGCGCCTCGCGGCCCCGAGCGCCGCCCTTATCGGCCTCATGCGCCGCGCCCTAGATGAGGCCCGCGTATGCGAGCAGGGAATCGCGGTTGACGTTCCAGCGGGTGCCCGTGTTCGAGGCTTTGAGCTGTCCGCTTTGGCAGGCGCGGGCGATAGTCACGCGCGAGCGACGGGCGATAGCTGCCGCCTCCGGTGCCGTGAGCGGGTTGGGAATATCGGAATAGCGGCCCTCGTTCGCGGCTTTCCTGAGTTCGTCGAGATGTTCCTGAGTGCACATGGGCATGTCCCTCCAATGGTTCGGTTGCTATCTTCTTGAGCGCTCTATAACGGTTATAGCCATGTTGCAACGAAACATAAAACAGGCGCTCTACCTGCGATTATTCAGTAGGACGCCCGTTTCTCGTCGTGTCGTTAAATATTCGGTTCATTTGTACTGGTGGTATGTCTCTGCAATTTAGAGACACTTGTAAAAACGCCGCGCGCACTGAAAAGATTTTCAGCCTTTAGCGGCTTCGACAGCAGCGACGGCCCTAGCTAGGTCAGCCGCTGCCTCCGTTTCTCCGTTGCATAGCAGCAGCCCGCGCATGATCTCTAGCAGTATATCGACCTGCGAATCTGTCAATTGCCCCAACGCCTCGGACACGAATCCGCGTTTTGCCCTCGGTACGTCTATAGGCACGATAGGGGCCATTCTTGACGCAGCGTAGGTCGCAATATCCGCGTCCGGGTTGATTGCCCCCCGCCGCCCAAGAATCTGCGAGACTGCCCTGAGCACACGTTCGGCCTTGAGTGGTTCGAGGTCGCCGCGCCTCGTCCAATTCGTCACTGTCGATTGAGATACTTGCAACTCGGCGGCTAGCTCTTTCCGGGGAATGTCGAATCTTTCGAGCAGTCCCGCAACGCCGCGCCCGCCGTCAATGAAAGTCGAGAACGGGGGCACGCCGTAGCGCCCCGCCGCCTCAGTGAGTTTTTCGACGGCCTCGATATTCAACGAAAGCGCTATCGGTTTACCGTGTTTGTCCTGATATTCGATATAGTCCGCGCCCATCACGCCTCACCGCCCGACAAAACGGCTTGCATGGTCTGGGCCGCGCGTTGCTTGCCCTCGGCTGTCGCGTCGGCGTAGATATTGAGCGTCATGGCTGCGTTCGAGTGCCCCATAGATGCTGAGATAGCCTTAATATCCACGTGGGCGGCTACGGCCATGGTCGCAAATGTATGGCGCAGGTCGTGGAACGTCGGGCGGGTTCCCCTCGTCCCTTTCAGCTCCAGCGCCTCGGCAAGGTTGCGCCACCTCTGCCAAATCGTGTTGGGGCGCATGAAACCGCCGCGAATGTCCCCGAGCACGTAGAGCGCCCCGGTGAACGGCACGCCCGCAGCACGGCAGGCGGCCTCCATCTCCTCGCGCCGGGCCACGAGGTCGGCGGCAAGCTCTGAGCCGAAATACACCGCGCGGGCGCTGCCGTCGTTCTTGGGGTCTTTGGCGTAGAACCTCGTCCCGTCGCGGCCTATGCTGTCCTCTACCTTGAGCACGCCGTTTTCGGTATCGACGTTAGCCCACCGGAGGCCGCATATCTCGCCCTCCCTCATGCCCGTGTATAGGGCGATTTTGACCCCGAGCATGGCGGGCGTCATGCCCGCCACCCTGAGCACCTCGCGCACGGTTCGCACGCCCTCGGCGGTAAGCGAGTTGGGGCGCGGGCGTCCGGCCTTGGGCGGCTTGACGCCTCGGGTCGGGTCTTTGCCCAACAGGTCGGTATCGACGGCCTGATTGCAAGCTGACCGTAGCAGCGTGAGCGCCTTTTTCATCGTGCCGGGGGCGTACGTCTCGCCCATCTTGGTGACCCACGCCCTCACCATGTCCGGGTTGAGATCGGAAAGCGCCACCTCGCCCAGCAGCGGGGCAATGATGTTGTCGAGCAGACGCCCGTACTCGTTGAACGTTGACGGGTCGATACTCGGGCGCTTGCCGTCGATATAGCGGCGAACGTAGGCGGCCACGGTAAGCACCGTCTCCGGGTCGAACCCCAGAACCGCCAACGCCGCGCCCTCGCGCTGCCTCTGGTTCCACTTGGCCTCCATGGCCGCGCGCCACTCCTCAAGCTCTTTCTGGGCCGCGCGTTTCCCGGTGGCCTTGAGGGCCTTGGTCGTTTTCCTCCTCGCGCCGTCCTCGTCGATGTATTTCAGCGCCGCGCGGTATTTTCCGCCCCTGCTTTCGAGGTTCGCGGCTATGTAGTGCGTGTATTCCATGCGTGCTCCGTAGACCAAAACGTAGACCAAATGTAGACCAAATAGCGTGTACCTCTTTGGTCTACGTTGCACATTATGGCACATAACGCGCGTTTTACCTGCAACGATAGAGACGCTTTTTATCTCTTTGAACTATTGTGTGCAAGATTCCCAAGCTGACACTCGCGGGTTCGAGTCCCGTTGCCCGCTCCAGCTAGAAGCACAAGCACGGCACCATCACGGTGCCGTGCTTTTTTCAATAAAGCGCCGGGACTCGAACCCGCCAGGGTGCGAGCGTAAAACAAACGCGAAGCGTTTGTAGCGAGCAGGCGAAGGCGCCGGCAGGCGCCTGAAGCCGGTGCGGATTTGCGAAGCAAATACGCGGACGTCCCGTTGCCCGTTCCATCGACCAGGGCGGATTTTGGGAAAAGCGGATTCAACCGACGTCACCGCCGCTTCCCCGGACCGGGACATGCCGCCTGAAGCCGGTGCGGATTTGCGAAGCAAATACGCGGACGTCCCGTTGCTTGCTCCAATTTCAAAATGTTAGGTTAATGCCTGCTGCCCATACTTGCACCTGCGCACGGTACAATGGTTGGGTTACGACCAACGTGCCAATAACCAAAAAGGAGCCGCTATGATCGATCGCTATACCCGCCCGGAGATGGGACACATCTTCTCCCTCGAGAACAAGTACGCCATTTGGCAGGAGATCGAGGTCCTGGCCTGCGAGGCCCAGGCGGAGCTCGGCAAGATCGGCATTTCTAAAGACGAAGCCCAGTGGATCCGCGACCATGCCAACTTTGAGAAGGCAAAGGTCGACGAGATCGAGGAGGTCACGCGCCACGATGTCATCGCCTTCCTGACCAACATGAAGGAGTACATCGACGCCGATGTTCCCGAGGGCGACCCCAAGCCCAGCCGCTGGGTTCACTATGGCATGACCAGCTCCGATCTGGGCGACACGGCTCTGTGCTACCAGCTCACCCAGGCCTGCGACCTGATCATCGAGGACGTCAAGAAGCTCGGCGAGATTTGCAAGCGTCGCGCCTTTGAGGAGCGCAACACGCTCTGTGCCGGCCGTACTCATGGCATCCACGCCGAGCCGATGACCTTCGGCATGAAGTTCGGCTCTTGGGCCTGGGAACTCAAGCGCGATCTGGATCGTCTTGAGGACGCCCGCAAGAATGTTGCCTTCGGTGCCATCTCGGGCGCTGTTGGCACGTACAGCTCCATCGAGCCGTTTGTCGAGGAGTATGTCTGCGAGCACCTGGGTCTGGTTCACGACCCGCTGTCCACGCAGGTTATCAGCCGCGACCATCACGCCTATCTCGCCGGCGTTCTCGCCACCACCGCGGCCACCTGCGAGCGCATCGCTACCGAGGTTCGCAATCTGCAGAAGACCGATACGCTCGAGGCCGAGGAGCCGTTCCGTAAGGGCCAAAAGGGCAGCTCCGCCATGCCGCACAAGCGCAACCCCATCACCATGGAGAAGGTCTGCGGTCTGTCGCGCGTCGTGAAGTCCAACGCCCAAGTTGCCTTCGATAACGTCGCCCTGTGGCACGAGCGTGACATTTCGCACTCCTCTGCCGAGCGTGTCGCCCAGGCCGACAGCTTCATCGCCCTCGACCACATGTTCCAGTGCCTCATCCGCGTTATCGACGGCCTGCAGCTGTACCCTGCCCGCATGATGGCCAACCTCAACAAGACCCGTGGTCTCATCTTCTCCTCCAAGGTTCTGCTGGCCCTCGTCGATACGGGCATCACCCGCGAGGACGCGTACGCCATTGTGCAGGAGAACGCCATGGCAACCTGGCACGAGGTGCAGGATTGTGTCTCCGGACCCACCTTTAAGGAGCGTCTCGAGGCCGACCCGCGCTGCACCGTCAGCCAGGAGAAGCTCGACGAGATCTTTGATCCGTGGGACTTCCTCACCCGTATCGACACGGTCTTTGATCGTCTGGAGCAGCTGAGCTTCGAGTAGGTTCGGGCATAACGTTAGCTTTTTAGGGCGCTTTGCTGGTAATGTGTGTTGCCGGCAAAGCGCCTCGTTGCATTTAGGGAAAGACGGGGATAATAGTCGTCTCGAATAACATTCTGAGAGGGGATCGCATGATTTCGTTTGATTACAAGCCTCAGGGCGTGTGTGCTCGCAATATTCACCTTGACCTTTCCGATGACGGCAGCAAGGTGCTGGGCGTTGAGTTTACCGGCGGCTGCGATGGCAACCTCAAGGCCATCTCCAAACTGGTCGAGGGCGCTCCTGCCGACCGTGTGATCGAGGTTCTTGCCGGCAATACCTGCGGCATGAAGAAGACCTCTTGCGCCGATCAGCTTACGCGCGCTATCGAGGCCGCTCGCGCCGAGATCGCCTAATGGGTATCGCCGACCACATCAAGAATGGAATATCGCGCCGTGGCTTTGTGCTCGGCGGTGCTGCCGCGGGCGCTGCCACGGTGCTTGCCGGTTGCTCGAAAAAAACGGGCACCAGCGACGATGCCGCCGGCGAGCCGCAGGTTATCAAGGACGATTCGAAGATTGTCTCGATCACTGATGAGTACGAAGCTGTTGATATCGATCTTGAGCCCACGGCCTCGTGGACGCTGCCGCTGGGCACGCTGCTGTACTACTGCGATGGCGACTACGCCGCCGCGATGATGGCACCTGCTTCTGCCCTGCATGCCAATACGCTTGGTGTGCTCAACCTGGGCGATGGCTCGCTTACTACACTTATCGAGGATCCCGTTGAGGGAACCGGTTATGCGTTTTACGACGTTCGCGCGGGTGATGGCGTGTTCGCGTGGGTCGAGATGAACTTTGCCAATGCGTCTTGGAAACTCTATGCGCAAAACCTTGCAGGCTCCTCCCTTACCGGTAACGCTGTCGAGCTCGACCGCGGTGGCGAAAACTACGATCCGCCGCTCTTCACAGCGTATGGGTCGTCGGTCATCTGGTATAAGATGCCTTCGTCCGGCGGCAGCAAGACGAGTAACGATTCGTACTGCTACCGTCAGTCACCCAGCGAGTCCAAGCCTGAGACTATCTGGAAGTCGACGGGCCGCTTCGCATCCGCCCCGCGTGTGAGCGACGGCATCCTGACTATCTCGCCCCGCGTGCACAATGATGAGGGCGTCTATTACGGTATGACGGCGATCGACCTGACCGACGGCAACAATACGAAGCGAGCTCAGCTGGTGCTTCCTTCGTCGGTTTCGCCTTTCGAGGCCGTGTATATGGGCGACACCTTCGTGTTCTCCATTGAGGCGACGTATAACGGTGTGGGTAGCCTGGGCAATATGGGCACCTATATCGGTAACGAGGGAGGGCCATACCTCTTCCTGTCCCGCGAGCCGCTCGCATGTGCTGCCGGCAAGAAGAATAAATATCTCGTTAAGGTACAGGCATCGCATTTTCTCATCGACACCTCTGCCAAGACCTATGGCTCGCTACTGTCGCCCGACCGCGCTTTGGAATATGGCGATTATCCAGCTACGGCGGGAAAATCGGACTCATTTCTTACGTACGCCACGGTGCGCAACAGCCAGGGTATACCCGAGACGGTCACCGCGCGCCTATTCTCTCTTTAAGCTTAGAGGGGTTAAAAAGGCGCCAACAGGGGAATAAACGCGTTGTAATTGTGAGTACCGCCCGCCGAGCTGCCGCGTCATAGCGGCATCCGGCGGGCTCAGGTGCGTTAAAATGGGCTTGTTCTTAGCTAATTGAGACAGGGGGGCCGTGTTATGGCTTCAGATGCAAAAAAGATTCTGCTGGTCGAGGATGAGAAGGCAATCCGTGACGCCGTCGCTGCCTATCTCGAGCGCGAAGGCTACTGGGTTGTGGGTGTCGGCGACGGCCAGTCCGCGATCGAGGAGTTCGAGAAGCATCAGTTTGACCTGGTCGTGCTCGACCTTATGCTCCCCAAGATCCCCGGCGAGCGCGTTTGCCGCACCATTCGCGATACCTCGGATGTCCCCATCATCATGCTGACTGCCAAGGGCGAGATCGAGGACCGTATTATCGGTCTTGAGCTCGGCGCCGACGACTATCTGATTAAGCCGTTCTCGCCGCGCGAGCTTGTCGCGCGCGTTCGCGCTTTGTTCCGCCGTGCCCATCAGGCCGACGAGCCAGCCGTCGAGGTACTCGACTTCGGCGATCTGGTCATCGATATCTCGGGCCACAAGATTTTGGTCGAGGGCAAGGAAGTCGACCTGACGGCTTCCGAGTTTAAGCTGCTCACCACGCTTGCCCGTCACCCCGGTCGCGTCTACAACCGCATGGAGCTGGTCGAGAAGGTGCTCGGCTACGACTTTGAGGGCTATGAGCGCACCATCGATAGCCACGTGAAGAACCTTCGCGCCAAGCTGGGCGATGATCCCAAGAAGCCCAAGTGGCTCTACACCGTCCACGGTGTCGGCTATCGCTTCGAGGCTCCGGCCAAGACCGATAAGTCGGACGAGAAATAGGGAAATCACATATGACACCTGCGCGCTTTGAAATCGGACAAAAGCACAAGCAGGAGAGCGAGGCGGGTTCCAAGGCTAGTTGGAACACGCCTCGTTCCGATTCACGGCCAACGATGAGCTATCCCTCGCGCATGGCACTTGCTTTTGCTCTGACATCGCTCATGACGGTATTGGTGCTGGTGGGCGTGGTCTCTGTTGTGTGGGGCACGGTCTTTTCGGATTACACGCGCTCCAATATCGTCGAAATCGCAAATTCCGCTGCCGAAAAGCTTGCGACGTCGTATGAGGAAAACGGCAATTGGACTGCGGGCGAGCTACGTACGGTCGCGACATCGAGTTTGGTGTCCGACGATTTGGGTATGCAGGTCGTCAACAAGAAAGGCGTTGTCGTTTATGACGACTCATGGCCTTCGGCAAGCGCGACCGCCGATGTGCGCGAGAGCGAATCAGCGTCGAGCAGCTCGAGCGGGAAAAAAGCATCGCATAGTCCGGTCTCGTCGGCTCCCACCGGCTCCGATAGCGTTGCAAACGTCGAAATCATAACGTCTTCCGGCGAGCATGTCGGACAAGTAAAGCTGTGGGCCATCGGCTCCGATGCCTTGCTCACCAAGGCAGATTCTGCGTTTAGGGAGAAGACCTTTAACGCCATGGCCCTTGCTGCGGTTGTTGCAGTTTGCATTTCGGTCGTTATCGGATCACTCGTGTCGCGCATGCTCACCAAGCCGATTCACCGTATTACCAGCACGGCCAAGCAAATTCGCGATGGCGATCTGTCTGCTCGTACGGGCTTGCGCGGCGATGACGAGATCGATCAACTGGGTGAGACATTCGATGAGATGGCCACTTCGCTCGAGAAGGATATGAAACACGAGAAACGTTTGACCTCGGACGTGGCTCACGAACTTCGTACTCCGCTTATGGCCATGCTCGCAACGGTCGAGGCCATGCAGGATGGCGTATATCCTACCGACGATGAGCACTTGGAGACTGTTGCTTCCGAGACGCGTCGCCTGGCTCGTCTGGTGCAGCAGATGCTCGACCTGTCGCGCATGGAAAACAGCACGGCTCCGCTCAACCTTGAGCCGGTGGACATGGTTCCTTTCGTGCGTTCCATCGTCAATGCCCAGGAGCGCCTGTTTGTCGACCGCGATCTGCGCTTGCGCTTTGCTGACGAGACCCAAGGTCACGACGATGTCGTCGAAGCCGATCCCGACATGATCACACAATGCGTCATCAATCTCATGAGCAACGCCATGCGCTACACCCCCGAGGGCGGTTGGGTCGTGGTGTCGGTGCTCAGTGACCGCAAACACGTCAGCATCGCCGTTTCTGATACCGGCATCGGTATTGCCAAGGATGACTTGTCGCGCATCTTCGGCCGTTTTTGGCGCGCCGATGCCAGCCGTGCCCGTGAGGCGGGCGGTCTGGGCGTGGGCCTCGCCGTGACCAAGCAGATTGTCGAGCGTCATCACGGCTACATATCCGTGGAGTCGGAGCTTGGAAAGGGTACGACTTTTACGATTCATCTGCCTCGCG
>ERZ1035027.1450-NODE-1450-length-11019-cov-6.861912_pt1 | contig 11019 bp, 9 predicted proteins | sample MGYA00520604_ERZ1035027 | MGnify/ENA primary metagenome ERZ1035027 (study PRJEB33766, sample SAMN09781743) | gut metagenome | biome: gut microbiome | host: Homo sapiens | place: Madagascar | study: EMG produced TPA metagenomics assembly of the PRJNA485056 data...
ATTAAAACGTAATGGCAGCATTAGGAACAATTAGAAAAAGAGGCGTGATACTGGTATGTATTATCAGTTTCGGTCTTTTCGCCTTCATTGCTGAGGAAGCTTTCCGCTCTTGTGATTCTGCAAAGAACAATGAGCGTCAGCAAATCGGTGAGGTGTATGGCGAGAAAATCAGCGTGCAGGATTTCCAGAAGCTCGTTGATGAGTACACAGAGGTTATTAAAATGCAACAAGGTCAGGAAAACCTTCCTGAGGAGCAGATGAATCAGGTGAAGGACATGGTATGGAATACATACGTACAGAACCAGATCATTGCCCAGGAGGCTAGCAAGTTGGGTCTTACCGTAACAGACGCAGAGCTTCAGGACATCCTGAAGACAGGTACAAACCCAATGCTTCAGCAGACTCCATTCGTAAATCAGCAGACAGGTCGTTTCGACGCATCTTCTCTCCAGAAGTTCCTGGCTGATTACAAGGCTCAGAAGGCTAACCCATCTGCTAATCCTCAGATGATGGAACAGTACACCAAGATTTTCAACTACTGGTCATTCATCGAGAAGACACTCCGTCAGCAGACATTGGCTCAGAAGTATCAGGCACTCCTGGCACACTGCTTCCTTTCAAACCCTGTAGAGGCTAAGATGGCTTTCAAGGAGGAGAACGAGGAGAGCCAGATCCAGTTGGCTGCCTTCCCTTATTCTGATGTTCAGGACGACAAGGTGAAGGTAGAGGAGAGCGACCTGAAGGCTAAGTATGACGAGATGAAGGCTCGCTTCAAGCAGCCTGTAGAGAGCAGAGATATCAAGTTCATCGATGTTCAGGTTGAGGCTTCCAAGGCCGACCGTGCAGCACTCAACAAGGAGTTTGCTGAGTATCATACACAGCTCGCTGCTGCAGCTGATCCTGCAGAGCTTGTTCGCAAGTCAGCTTCTACCGTAGCTTACCTGGGTATCCCAGTGAGCAAGGAGGCTTTGCCATCAGATATCGCTTCAGCTATCGATTCTATGGCAGTAGGTGCAACTTCTGCAGTAAAGGCTAACGCTTCTGATAACACATTGAACATCGTGAAGCTGATGAGCAAGCAGCAATTGCCAGACTCTATCCAGTATCGTGTTATCCAGGTGGCAGCAGCTTCTCAGGCTGAGGCTAAGACCAAGGCAGACTCAATCCACAGCGCTCTTGCTGCTGGTGCAGACTTCGAGGCACTCGCTAAGAAGTATGGTCAGACTGGTGAGAAGGCTTGGATGACTACCAAGCAGTATGAGTATGCTCAGACTATGGATAAGGACAACAAGGCATTCATCAACACATTGAATACAGCTTCTGTCAATGCATACAATGAGCTTCAGCTCGGTCAGGGTTATGTCATCCTCCAGGTTTGCGACCGCAAGGCAATGGTAACCAAGTATGTGGCAGCAGTCATCAAGAAGGAGATTCAGTTCTCTAACGATACATACCGTACAGCATACAACAAGTTCTCTAGCTATGTAAGTGCTAATCCTAAGTCTGAGGATCTCTTGAAGAATGCAACCAAGAGCGGTTATCGCGTACAGAACCTGAATGATATGACTACAGCTACTCACTATGTAGCCAACATCCATTCTACCCGTGATGCCTTGAAGTGGATCTTCGAGAGCAAGGAGGGTGAGGTTTCTCCTATGTATGAGTGTGGTGACAACAACCACTTGCTCGTAGTAGTATTGGATAAGATTCATCGCATCGGTTACCGCGACTTGAGCGATTCTCAGGTTAAGGAGATGGTAAAGGCTGAGGTCATCAAGGACAAGAAGGCAGAGCTGATTATGGCTAAGGTAGCTGGTGTGAAGAGCATCGCTGCAGCTAAGGCTAAGGGTGCTAAGATTGCTACCGTTAATCAGATTACTTTCGCAGCTCCTACCTTCATCTCTGCTACAGGTGCCAGCGAGCCAGCTGTTTCTGGTGCAGTTTCTGCTACCAAGAAGGGTGCTTTCGTAGCTAACGCAGTAAAGGGTAACGCAGGTGTTTATCTCTTCCAGGTTACTGGCAAGACCAACCGTCCTGTTAAGTTCGATGAGAAGGCTTACGAGCAGAAGTGCCGCCAGAAGGCTATGCAGTATGCCGGCAACTTCATGAACGAGCTTTATATGAAGGCTCACGTAGTGGATAACCGCTACTTGTTCTTCTAAAAACATATTTAAAATTAAATAATTGGGGTGTGTTTCTCTTGCAGGGACCACCCCTTTTTTCGTGTCTCTTTGTTCTGTTTTGTATGTCTTTAAGGGTAGAAGTACCTCACTGGTGAATTATAGCCTAGAATAGTAGTTTAGTACATTCTGGCAGTTCTTGGACCCATCTGGACGTTCTGTTGCTAACCTTCGTTGTATAACATAAAAAAGGTGTATCGCTCAATTTGGCGATACACCTTTTTTCTTTAGTATGTTTTGTGAAGTTATCCTCAGGGATTATCCACGGCTCCACCAATGCTTTTTCTTTGGTGGTTCTTGTGTTGACATCAACTTCTGCTTGATAAGACGACGATAGCTTGTGTGCTTTGTGATAATCTGGTAAATCTCTCCCCAGTCAGGGAGACCACCGATACCACGGTCGTCAATAAACCAGTCAGCCTTGAGCTTACGTGAGAAATGGTTGTTGCTCTCTACGCTTTCTTCCGGGTAGTCTTTATTGACTGCCCAGAATTCCACACCGCGCTCTCTGCACCATTCTACGGCTTCATCCAGAAGCTTTCCTTCGCGCACACTCCAAAGAATGAGACGGTGATGGTCTTTGATGAGCATCTTGAGTGTCTCTGTGGCAAAAGGCAGCTCTGTACCAATTTTAGGGTACTCGTGAGTTACGATAGTACCATCAAAATCAACAGCAATTGTTGCCATATTTAAATTCCTTTCTCGTTTAATGATTTATAATTGTCGATTACTACTTCTTGATACTTGTATCATTGGCATTGCCATAGTGGCTGTTGCTATAGTTGCCGTAACTGCCATACTGACCGTATGAACCATACTTGCCATAGTTGCCGTAGTTGCCATAGTTACCGTATTTGCCATATTTGCCATACTTACCCACACCATAGTAGAAGCTGTGCTTCTTCTTGGAGAGATCCACACCATTCAGTACCAGGCACATGTTAGGCAACTTCTTCTCGGCATTCAATCCGTTGATCATGCCGAAACTTGTCTTTGCGGTATAGTCTGCACGACAAACATAGATACAGAGGTTTGCCAGTCTGCCGAGCTGCAAGCTATCGTTAACCAATCCTACCGGAGCTGTATCAAGTACGATGTAGTCGTAATGGTTCTTCAGTTCCTTGATGATGGCATCGAGGCTTGGACGGGTAATCAACTCACCTGGGTTAGGAGGTACAGGACCAGCCATCAGCAGGTCGAGGTTGCTGTTGACGCCCGAAGAGAGAATCTGCTTCTGGATATCCTCCCAAGTGTTGTTCTCGTGAACCATCAGGTTGGTGATACCTGTATGATGGTTGTCGATTTCGAACAACTCTGCCAGACGAGGCTTACGGATATCCAGACCTACTACGATGACCTTCTTGCCCAGCAGAGCCAGAGAGATGGCTACGTTAGAGGCAACGAATGTCTTACCCTCACCAGAGGTTGAAGAGGTAAACATCAGAACCTTTTCGTCCTTCTTCAGCATAAACTGGATGCTGGTACGCAATCCACGGAAGATTTCCTCCATCAGGTTGTTGACGTTCTGGTGAACCACGATATCTGCTCTACCCTTGGAAACATCGCTGGCTACAGGGATGTCTGCGATAACCGGAATCTGAGTCAGCTTGACAACATCTGCATGGCCCTCAATCTTATACTTGAAGAACTCAATCAGGAAGAGGATACCTGCTGGGATGGCAAAACCTAATACCAATGCGATAAGCAGGATGATGGCAGCCTTAGGACTGGTCTTTCCTACGAGTGATGGAGCATCGATGATCTTACCCTTGTCAGCTGTAGCTGCCAGAGAGATTGAGTTTTCCTCACGCTTCTGCAAGAGCATCAGGTAGAGACCTGATTTTACTTCCTGCTGGCGGCCGATCTGTGTCAATACGCGCTCTTGTTCAGGAGAGTTGCCAATCTGGCTGTTATACTGGTTGGCCTGAGATGCGATGCTGTTACGCTGGATTTCCATACCCAGACGAGCCTGGCGCATGGCACGCTTGATAGACTTGGTCAACTCCTCCAACTGTGCAGTCAGTGGAGTAACCGATGGTGACAGTTCGCTGGCAGAGTGCAATGCATTGCTGCGCTCCAAGGCAATCTTGTTATACTGATTGATGAGCTCTGTAGAACTTTCATCAGTCAAACCAACGTTAGATGGGATAGGCTTGTACTTGTTGCCTGGCTCATCCATATACTTTCCGAGTTCCTTGAGCAACTCTACCTGGGTGTTAGCTTCCTGCAACTTCTGGGTATAGGTATCTGCGTTGGCAATAGCAGCTGTAGCATTGAGCTTCATCTCTATCACCTTGTTGCGCTTCTTGTAGCTTTCCAACTGGTTTTCGGTAGTGCCCAGTTCAGAGTTGATCTTCTCCAGACGGTTGTTGATAAACTGTTCTGTACGATAGGCTATTTCGTTCTTGTCGAGGTTAGCCTGTCGGTTATATACCTTAATAAGAGTATGCAGATAATCCAAACCGCGCTGTGGGTTCTCGTCGTTCAGTACGAGTTCAGCGATGGTTGTAGTTTTTGAGGTCTGACTGACAGTCAGATTCTTCACATACTCCTCTGCAGCCATCTCAGGTGATACGATCACAGCCTTCAATACGTCGCCGTCTTCCATGTTGTAGCCCTTGTTGGCTGTCAGCAGGATGGCACCTACTCGTGTATTGATGGTTGCTGGCAGACCATTGATGGTCTTCTCAAACTCAATAGGATCCTTTTCGTGGCTGAAGGCATCAATAGGCATATAGTATTTACCAGTGACATGGAATTGCTTGCCGTCTTTCTCGATGCTTAATTTTACAGGAGCATTCAGCTTCTGCAGGTTCTTGGCATCCATATCCACATTGATTTCCTGTTCCTTATAGACCAGTGGTGATCTGAAGATACCCTTGTGGTAGTAGTTTACGTAGGTTTTCATGTCAATGACAGCCTGACGAGCCATATCGCTAGCCGACAGGATTTCCATCTCGTTGTCAATACCGTTTGAGTTAGTCATGAAACCCAAATTGGCTGCACTCTGAATCATGCTGCTGCTCATACCACCGCCTCGCTTGCTTTGGTCATCATCCTTGATGAGTACTTTTGTCGTAGTCTGGAATACAGGTTTTGCATGCTGCAGGTAGAGATATCCCAAACCGAGACATAAGATGATGGATAGAATAAACCACTTCCAGTTAAGGATAAGTGTGGTGTAGATCAATTGGAAGTCGATAGCCGACTTTTCCTCTTGGTTCTGCACGTTTTCCAATTCTAAATTCTTGTTTTCTTCCATTATTTTAATGTTATTGTTTTGCGTTGAATTTGTATATGAATGAATTCTTAGGAACCAGTTTCTTATCTGTTGTCTGTAGCGATAGCCATCAGATACTGTCCGTATCCGTTCTTGAGCATCGGTTCAGCCAGTTTCTTAAGCTGTTCCTTGTCAATCCATCCCTGGTTGTAGGCTATCTCTTCCAGGCAGGCTACCTTCAGTCCCTGGCGCTTCTCTATCACCTCTATGAAGGTGCTGGCTTCCGAAAGACTGTCGTGGGTACCGGTATCCAGCCAGGCAAAACCGCGCTGCAGGGTTCTTACCTTCAAGGTCTTCTCTGCCAGATAGTGCTGGTTCACTGTGGTAATCTCCAGCTCCCCACGCGCACTAGGCTTGATGTGCTTCGCCACTTCCACCACGCTGTTCGGATAGAAGTAGAGTCCCACTACGGCATAGTTGCTCTTAGGCTGTGCTGGCTTCTCCTCGATGCTCAGGCAGTTGCCGTCCTTGTCAAACTCCGCCACGCCGTATCTTTCCGGATCGTTCACGTAGTAGCCGAATACGTTTGCCTGTCCCTCTTCGGCTGCCTTCACGCTCTCCTTCAGCAGTCCGGTGAATCCGGCACCGTAGAAGATGTTGTCGCCCAGAACGAGGCAGACGTCATCCTTCCCTATGAATTTCTCTCCGATGATGAACGCCTGAGCCAGTCCGTCAGGCGAAGGCTGTTCAGCATACTCGAAGTGAACCCCCAGTTCGCTTCCGTCGCCCAGCAGTCTCTTGAATCCAGGCAGGTCGAAAGGCGTAGAGATAATTAGAATCTCCTTGATGCCAGCCAGCATCAGTACCGATACGGGATAATATATCATAGGTTTGTCAAAGATAGGAATCAGCTGCTTGCTGATGCCCTTGGTGATGGGGTATAGTCTGGTGCCCGAACCACCTGCTAATACGATTCCTTTCATATCTTCTTCTTTATTTCTTTTTATGGTAAAAGTTCTTATTATACCTTTTTATTTTTATATGTTGCACATTCCACAGTCAATGCAGTCTTTGTGCGGAACAGAAAAACGTCTTTAAAAACGTGGCAAAGTTACTAAAAAATATTGAGCGGTGAAAATAATCAGCCTAAAATCTTCATATAATATAGGAAAAATATGCTTTCGGGGAAAAAAAACATCTCTTAATTTGGGTATTTTGCGATTTTATTGTATTTTTGCAGAACATTTAAGAACATTAATGAATAAATAAGATTAAGAATGGGAATATTTTCTAAACTATTCAGTCGTAAAGACGAAGATAAGAAAGTAGGTGGAATGGAAGACTACATGACCCTGGTTCGTGTATATTTCCAGGCAGCCTTGGCTTCACAATTAGGTATCACCAATCTGGCTATGCTTCCAGACCTCCGTGTCTTCAAGACCAGCCTACATGTTCCTACCGTCAACAACCGTCTGGGCATTGGCGAGAAGGCACAGGTCAAGAAGATGATGAAGAACATCTATGATACCGACGATAACTTTTTCAAGGAGATTGATGCCAGCATCCGCAAGAACTGCCAGAAACTCCAGGATGTCAATACCTATCTCATCCAGTTCCAGAACTTCACCCAGGATCTGATGATGCTCATGGGCAACCTGATGAAGTTCAAGCTTCGTCTGCCAAGCTTCATGAAGAAGACCCTCTATAAGCTCACTGCACAGACTGTGGACGATATCTTCAACAAGAACGATTTCTCGGATGCCAGCGTGCTCAAGACCGTGGTAGGCTTGCGCCACTTCAACACCCGTCTGAAGTTCAGCCAGCAGTGGGTTACCGATTTCACCTTCCAGGTACTGATGTTGGCAAAGAAGGAGCCTCGTCCATCCGATGAAGAGGTGGAAAAGGCAAAGCAAAAGATGGGAAAGTAGCCAATATTCTCCCTAAAAGATAAAAAAAACTGGAGAATATTTGTTTTTTTCAAATTATTCTCTTAAATTTGTAGCCAAAAAATAAAAAGTCATGAGTGCTAGTGAGAAAACAATCAATACGTTTGCCACAAGAGTAAGGCAGATGATTCTCAAGTTTGAAGATATCAAGCATGAGAATGCTGAGCTGTATGCAATGGTGGATGAACGCGATGCCAAGATCAAGGAATTGCAGGAGAAGTTGACTCAGGCAAAGCATGATTACGACAGTCTGAAGATGGCGAAGATGATGACGATTTCCGACTCTGATATGGAGACGACTCAGAAACGCATCGCCAAGCTCATCAGAGATGTCAACAAGTGTATAACGCTACTGAGCGACAAGTAATAACTATTGGAGCGGAGGCAGATCAGATGGAAGATAAATTACAGATCAGATTACATGTATATGATACCGACCTCACGGTAAGAATACCGAGAGAGGATGAGGAGTATTATCGTAAGTCGGCTAAGTTGATCGATGAGATCGTCAATTCGTATGCAAAAATCTTCAAGGGGCGCAAGAGCGACAAGGAGATTTTGTATATGGCTCTCATCGACGTGGCTTTGAGATTCGAGAAGGAATCAGATAAAAATGATACCCAACCATATAATGATATTCTGGACAAACTGACTGCGGAGATAGAAGATACCTTGGCTAAGTAAGAATATTAATAATTATAATATATATATGGTAACAATAATAGCGGCCCTGGTAGCTCTCGTGTTGGGAGGTATCGTAGGGTATGTCATTTTCCGTTATGTCATTAAGGGAAAATATAATGAAATGATAGATGCTGCCAACAAAGAGGCAGAAGTAGTAAAGGAGAAAAAGCTTCTCGAAGTAAAGGAGAAGTTCCTCAATAAGAAAGCGGAGTTGGAGAAGGAGGTGCAGCAGCGCAACTCCCGCATCCAGCAGAGTGAAAACAAGCTCAAGCAGCGCGAAATCTCGCTCAACCAGCGACAGGAAGACCTCGGTCGCCGCAAGCAGGAGGTAGAGCAGTATCAGCAGCGCATCGACAATGAGAAGAAGCTCCTCGCCGTGAAGCAGCAGGAACTCGAGAAGATGCAGAAGCAGGAGCAGGCTAAGCTCGAAGAGCTTTCCGGTCTCAGTGCCGAGGAGGCGAAGAGTCGCTTGGTAGAAAGCTTGAAGGATCAGGCTCGTCTTGATGCAGCCAGCTACATCAATGAGATCATGGATGATGCCAAGCTCAATGCCAATCAGCAGGCTAAGAAGATTGTAATCCAGACCATCCAGCGTGTGGCTACCGAGACAGCTATCGAGAACTCTGTCTCTGTATTCCATATCGATAATGATGAGGTTAAGGGACGCATCATCGGTCGTGAAGGCCGCAACATCCGTGCCCTTGAGGCAGCCACCGGTGTGGAAATCGTGGTAGATGATACTCCTGAGGCTATCGTTATCTCAGCCTTCGACCCTGTGCGCCGTGAGGTTTGCCGTCTGGCTCTCCATCAGCTGGTAGCCGATGGCCGTATCCACCCAGCCCGTATCGAGGAGGTGGTTGCCAAGGTGAAGAAGCAGTTGGATAATGAGATCATCGAGACCGGTAAGCGTACAGCCATCGACCTCGGTATCCATGGTCTGCATCCTGAGTTGATCCGTATCATCGGTAAGATGAAGTACCGTTCATCTTATGGTCAGAACCTCTTGCAGCATGCGCGCGAAACCGCCAATCTCTGTGCGGTGATGGCTTCTGAGCTGGGCTTGAACCCTAAGAAGGCAAAGCGTGCCGGTCTGTTGCACGATATCGGTAAGGTGCCAGACGAGGAGAGCGAGTTGCCACACGCACTCTATGGTGCCAAGATTGCCGAGAAGTACAAGGAGAAGGCAGATATCTGCAATGCCATCGGTGCTCACCACGACGAGATGGAGATGAACACCCTTCTGGCTCCTATCGTACAGGTATGTGATGCCATCTCAGGTGCCCGTCCAGGTGCCCGCCGTGAGATTGTAGAGGCATATATCAAGCGATTGAACGATCTTGAGGCTATCGCTATGAGCTATCCTGGCGTTACCAAGACCTATGCCATCCAGGCAGGTCGTGAGCTTCGTGTCATCGTGGGTGCCGACAAGATGAGCGATGAGCAGAGTATCAAGCTCTCTGATGAGATTGCAACCAAGATTCAGAACGAGATGACCTATCCGGGTCAGGTAAAGATTACCGTGATTCGTGAGACTCGCAGTGTAGCTTATGCCAAGTAAGAAGGAAGCAAGCGATAAAACGCGTTTTCATATATTCGAAGTTTAAATGTCGTTTCTCTCCTTCATAGGATGAGGAATGTATTTGATATAGTCGCTGTTCTCTAGGGGACAGCGGCTTTTTTCTTTTATATCATGTACGGCTACATTTATATAATATAATGTGATGAAAGCAGAACAGAAGATTTTAAAGCGATTCAATAAAGGATGCGTGGATTATCACCTTTTGGAGGATGGTGACCGGATTCTCATTGCCTTGAGCGGCGGAAAGGATTCCCTGGAACTGTTGCGCCTCTTGGCTCAGCGTGCCCGCATCTATAAGCCGCATATCGAGGTAGAGGCGGCGCATATCATCATGGATAACATTCCTTACGAGACCGACCGTTCTTATCTGCAGGCATTTTGTGCAGAGAATGGCATCAAACTCCATATCCTGCATAGTTCTTTCGATGAATCCACCGATCCCCGCAAGACCCGTTGTTTCCTTTGTGCCTGGAACCGCCGCAAGACGCTCTTCGAGTTTGCTGTGAATAATGGTTTCAATAAGATAGCCCTGGGCCATCACATGGATGATATCCTCGTAACTTTCCTGATGAATATCACCTTCGAGGGTTCTGCCTCCACGATGCTTCCTAGTCTGCGGTTAAAGCATTATCCGCTCACCATCATCCGTCCCCTCTGTCTGGTTCATGAGAAGGATATCCGTCAGGTGGCAGAGGAGTTGCAATTCACTAAGCAGAAGTCGTTGTGCCCGTATGAGGAAACCACGCGCCGCAGTGATATGCAGCAGATCTTCCAGCAGCTGGAAGAGATGAATCCTGAGGCAAGATACAGCCTCTGGCGGGCGATGATGAATAGGGGATAAGGTCTGGCAGGTTTTAGCAGGTATCTCTGATAGTACTTACGATGCGTAAAGCGGCTTGTATCGCTTATTGCCTCACTATGGCACAACATTGCCCCTTACCAGGGCAATAATCTGCCATTGCCAGGCACAAAACGATACGTCGGGAGTTTTTTATAAAAGCACCACTCTTCTTTTTACTCTTCACCCGCACAAATTCCTTAGATACAAACACTTATGCTATTTTTGTGAAGAGTGAAGAGTATTTTTGAAAGAGGCTTACTATTATCCTGCTTTTGAGTGCCATATATGATGATTGCTTACGTCATATATGATGCAAGCTCATGCCGTATATGGCGTAGGCTGATGCTATATTGAGTGTAGGCTGATGCCCAATATGCCTCCTGCAAGCACCCTATATGCCGATATCCGAAACCATCTTTCCTGGTGTTGCTACACTCTCGGGGAGTGGGTGATTTTTATGCTACCATCTCGGCGAGAAACAGCTTATTTCATTTCATCCGAGTTGAGTATGGTAATGGTCTTGCCCTCAATCCTGATGGCACCCTTCTCCTCGAATTCGGAGAGGCAGC
>ERZ1035027.1451-NODE-1451-length-11016-cov-9.839248_pt1 | contig 11016 bp, 7 predicted proteins | sample MGYA00520604_ERZ1035027 | MGnify/ENA primary metagenome ERZ1035027 (study PRJEB33766, sample SAMN09781743) | gut metagenome | biome: gut microbiome | host: Homo sapiens | place: Madagascar | study: EMG produced TPA metagenomics assembly of the PRJNA485056 data...
TAGGGTGGAGCTGGAGGGAATCGAACCCTCGTCCGCACAAGGAAACCATACGCTTTCTACATGCTTATTCCAGCCTTCGGTTTTCGAGGCATGACAGGACCTGGACCACCAATCATACCCTTATCCTCTAAAATTTCATCCATGCAACGAGGCGTACATGAACTATTTCCGATTTACCTGCACCGCTTGATCAACAAGATTCGGAACTACATCCGTTGAGCGATGTCCCGTTCCAGCACCTTGTGCCGGAATAAAGCTAATCTACTGTACTTCGATTAAGCAGCGAGAGCGTAGTTATTTTCGCCAATTAATTTTTTGTTCACTAGGATTTAGGAGGTAGCCAACGAGCCTCCGCATGCTTACGTACCATTTCATCTCGCCGTCAAATCCAGTCAACCCCGAGATTTCTTGATAACTAGGGTGCAAAGATAAAACGAAATTTTGAAATCACCAAATATTTTCGGAAAAATTATCGCTTTTTCTTTGAAATATCGGGATATAGCGGTTGGGAGACCGTTTTTGTTTAGAATTTTGGAAGAAATGATGGGATTTTCGAAGCTATCTCGTTTTTTTGCAGTAACTTTGTGGGCAAAATAATTAAAAATGATGGCAATGGAGAAAAAAGGAAAGATACTGATAGTGGATGACAATGAGGATGTTCTCTTGTCGCTCAATATGCTTTTGAAACCATACGTGGAGGGTATCAGAGTTGTCAATACGCCTGAACGAATCATCGGAATGATGGATTCGTTCATGCCTGATGTCATCATGCTCGATATGAACTTCCATCGGGATGCCATCAGTGGCGAAGAGGGGTATGAATGGCTGGAGAAGATTCTGGCGCATAACCCCAAGAGCGTGGTGCTGTTTATCACGGCTTACGTGGATACGGAGAAGGCGGTGAGGGCTATCAAGGCGGGAGCCATCGACTTTATTCCGAAACCATGGGATAGGAATAAACTGCTCGATACGGTGAAGAGTGCCGTGGAATTGAGCAGGGAAAGGAAGCTGGATTCTTCGGATTCGCAGGAAAAGGAATCGGAGCAGAAACTGAATATGAATCAATGTTCTGATTCTAAGTCTGTTGTATCTTCTCAAGATGTGTTTGCGAGAATGATTGGCGAATGCCCTGCCATGAAGGAACTGAAAGCGCAGATGATGCGTGTGGCGGCTACGGATGCCAACGTATTGATTACTGGAGAGAATGGTACGGGAAAGGATGTGGTGGCGCATGCCTTGCATCTGCTTTCTGACAGAGCAAGGAAGCCGTTTGTAAATATCGACCTGGGGTGTATCCCTGAGAATCTTTTCGAGAGCGAACTTTTCGGATACGAGAAGGGGGCGTTTACGGATGCCAGGAATGCGAAGGAAGGACGAATTGAGACGGCGGATGGCGGTACTCTCTTTCTGGATGAGATTGGAAATCTGAACCTGCCGATGCAGCAGAAACTCCTGACGGTGATTGAGAAGCGGGAGACCCAGCGCATTGGTTCCAACAAGGTGAGCCATGTGGATGTGAGGATTCTGGCGGCTACGAATGCCCATCTGCGCGAAAAGGTGGGAGAGGGAACATTCCGGCAGGACCTCTTTTATCGACTGAATACCATCGAACTGCATCTTCCGCCGCTGCGTGATCGTGGAGAGGATATCGTTCTGCTGGCAGAGTATTTCCTGAAGATTTATTCGGGAAAATATAGTGTAGGTGATGTGGTGCTGGGTGCATCTGCCAAGCAGAAGCTGTTGAAACATACCTGGCCGGGTAATGTAAGAGAATTGCAGCATTGCATTGAGAGGGCGATTGTGTTGGGGGATAAGACGGAACTGGCTGCCGAGGATATCAGATTGGAGGATTCTGTGGTGGCATCGGGGACTTCTTCAGGTTCCATAAAGGTTGATTCGCTCAATCTTCAGACCTTGGAGCGTGAAGCCATCAAACGTGCCATCTCCTTGAGTAATGGAAATCTTACACAGGCCGCAGAGTTGCTGGGTATCACCCGTTTCGCCCTTTACAGGAAAATCGACAAACTCGGGGTTTAATGCTTCGGAAATTTTTGAAATTATGTCAATCGTCAATAACTTATTCAATCATAAGAGCAATGAGCGGATGCGCCAACTGATTGAGGCTATCCGCACCCGTGACTTCTCGCTTCAGTATTCGTTGGATCATCTGAGGGGAGAAGAGCGGAATCTTGCAGAGCAGATTAACGAAGTGGTGAATGAATTTCGGGAAACCACTTTGCTGCAGGAAGCGAAATACCAGTATTTCGGAACGATGCTCGATACCATCAATGCCTTTCTCATTGTGGCGGATGAACAGGGAAAGGTGCATTGGATGAATCGGGCTGCCGTGGATGGACTCTGCGGTTTTTCGATTCATCACTTGCACGACTTGCAGGTGCTGGATGAGACGCTGCCGGAAATGATGATGCAGCTGAAGCCGGGATTGCAGAAACTGGTACAGTTGGAGACCAAGACCAGCGAGGGGGCTGCTGGCAAGAAGGCTTTGGATGCCGGAAATCAGCATGCGGGGAAGGCTGACTTTGTATTGAGCGTGGTCAACTTCTTTAATAAGGGCTTTGCCTATCGCCTTTATACCTTGCAGAATGTGCAACCGGTGATTCAGAAGAATGAGACGGATGCGCAGCAGCAACTGGTGAGGGTATTGACCCACGAAATCATGAACTCGCTGACTCCTATCATCTCTTTGGCTGATACGCTTTGCGAAGGGGTGGAGCAGGATACGCTGGAGCATGATGATCTGCTGATGGCATTGCAGGCTATCAACCGGAGAAGCAATGGTCTGTTGCAGTTTGTGGAGAACTATCGCAAGTTGCAACGCATATCGAAACCTCAGTTTGAGGATGTGAGGATTGGTGATCTGGTGGCTGATTTGCAGCATCTTTATCCGGATTCGATATTCCATTATGAGATAGAAAACGAAGACCAGAGGTTGCAGATGGATCGTTCGCAGATAGAACAGGTACTGATTAATCTGCTGAAGAATGCGCAGGAAGCTGTGGAGATTCGGATGAAGGAGGAGGCGGCAGGTCTTTTCGATGAGGCTGAATCTGCTCAAAGTCAGGCTCCTTATGTCCGTCTTACCACTCATCTTTTGAGCAACAAGCGCGATTTCATCATTTCCATTACTGATAATGGTAAGGGAATCCTTCCGGAGGTGATGGAGCGCATTTTCGTGCCGTTCTTTACTACCAAGACGAACGGTTCGGGCATCGGGTTGAGTATCTGCAAGCAGATAGTAACCTTACATGGTGGAACCATCACCGCTTCTTCGAAACCAGGCGATAAAACCACCTTTAGCGTGGTGCTTCCTGCCTGATAGAGACGGATGCTATCATATTGAGGATGTGCGCACCGTGCGAAATCGCACACGTTTCGTGCGGTTTCGCACGGCTTTTTTATATCCGGAATTTCTTATCTTCTTGATAATCATATCTTTATCTTTGTGGCATAGCTTTTGTGTTAGTTTTTGCAAAAGAAATCATCATGAAGAAAAAGAATTATCTATTCATAGTATGGGCGCTTGCAGCCCTGAATGTTCAAGCCGACACTTTGCAGCTCGACTTGGCAGCTACCATTGCGATGGCGCAGCGGCAGTCGCCATCGGTGCAGAGTGCCCGCAATACTTTTCTGTCTGCTTACTGGGCTTATCGGTATCATCAGGCCAACTATCTGCCTTCGCTTTCCCTCTCATCTTCACCTTATATTAATAAGGAGGTGAACAAGATAACCCAGTCGGATGGTACGGCCCTCTTTCTGAAGCAAGATCAGTTGAGTGCCGACCTTACTCTGAAAATCAACCAGAATATCTCCCTGACGGGTGGTAGCCTTTTTGTGAAGAGTTCGCTCAACCGCTTGGATGAGTTGCACAACAAGATAACAGCCTATAGTAGTCAACCCTTTATCGTGGGTTATGAGCAGAGTCTTTTTGGCTATAACTCCTTGAAGTGGGATCGCCGGATAGAACCCATCCGATTCCGGGAATCCAAGAAGCGATATGCCGAAACGTTGGAGATTGTTTCGGCAAAAGCTTGTGAGCATTTCTTTGGTCTGGCTTCGGCGCAAGCAGAATGGGAGATGGCAAAACAGAACTTTGCTTCTGCTGATACGCTTTATCAGATGGCAAAGGGGCGATATGAGAATGGAACGATTTCGGAAAACGAGATGCTACAGCTGGAAATCAACCGTTTGAACGAGGAGACCAATGTGATGGATGCTCAGGTGGCACTGCGAGAGAAGATGCAGACCATCCGCTCGTTTCTGGGGTTGGAACAATCGCAGGACATCTGTCTGGTGATGCCGAAAGAGGTGCCTTCCTTTGAGGTTCCTTTGCAACGGGCGATAGATTGGGCTTTGTTGAATAGTCCGGATCCCGATTATTACCGTCGCATCCAGAAGGAGAGCGAAAGCCGGTTGGCGCAGGCTCGTGCCAACGCCGGATTGAAGGCGGATCTCTATATGCAGTTTGGACTCTCGCAGACGGGAGCAGATATCGGTGCCGCCTATCGCAGTCCGATGAGTCAGCAATCGGCAAGAATCACCATCGCCCTTCCGATATTGGATTGGGGACGGGGAAAGGGTAGGATAAGAGAAGCCAAATCGCAGCTGGCGCTTACTCAGACGCAGGTGGAGCAAGGCATGAGGGATTTCTACCAGAACGTAGAAAAACTGGTGTTGCAGTTTAACATGCAAGCCCGAAAGGTGTATGTGGCATCGCTCACCGACCAGCGTGCCGAGAAGCGACATGTGGTGGCGCGCCGGCTCTACATCATGGGGCGCAACTCGATACTCGACCTGAATGCAGCCATCAGCGAGAAAGATGCAGCCCGGCGCAATTACATCTCGACCATGCAGACTTACTGGAGTCTTTACTATACGCTCCGAAGTATGACGGGATTCGATTTCGAACACAATAAAGAACTGAAGGAAGAACTTCCTATAGAATAAATTTCCTATAGAATCATCTTCTTATAGAATAATGAATAACAGCAGAATAATATGGATATAAAGAAACAACCGAAACCGTGGTATATCCGCTACCGATATCCTATCCTGTCGGGTGCAGCAGGCATTGCCATCCTGGTCTATGCCCTTTTCCTGATCGTTACTTCGGGAACCCGAAGGGTGGATCCGGATAGCGTAGTAATAGCCGAAGTAAAGAAGGCTCCTTTCTGGGAGTATGTAGATGTAGAAGGACTGGTGTATCCCTTCAAGACCATCCAGGTGAATGCGATGGAGAATGGATTCGTGGAGCGGGTGGTGGCAGAAGAAGGAGCCATGCTGCAGCAGGGCGATACCATCCTGGTGCTTCAGAATCCGGAACTCTATCATTCTATCGATGATGAGCAGGACGCATGGAGCAGTAAGCTTCGCAACTGTCAGGAACAGGAAATTGAGATGACGCAGAAGACCATCAACCTTCGCCAGCAAGCCTTAGATGCCCAGCATCAGATGGCGAGCCTGAAGAAATCGCTCAAGCAGAGCCGGGAGGAATATCGTATGGGCATCAAGAGTAAGGCGGAACTGGAAGTGGCTGAGGAAGATTACGAATATCAGCGGCAGAAGGTGCTCTTGCAGATGCAAAACCTGAAGCATGATTCCGTATCTACCCGATTGAAGCGCGAGATGATTGCTGCCAACCGGATGGAAGCCAACAAGAAATTATTGAGAATGAAGGGCCGCACCCAGCAGTTGGTGGTTCGGGCTCCCGTAAGCGGACAACTGAGTTATTTGGGGGTAACCCAAGGTCAGCAGGTTTCGTCCGGGGCGAGCATCGGACAGATTAAGGTGATGAGCCAGTTTAAATTGCAGATTTCGCTGGCTGAGTATTACATCGACCGCGTTATCACCGGACTTCCTGCCCATATTGAGTATGACGGTCATCAGTTTCCACTTCGTGTATCGCGGGTGATTCCTGAGGTGAAAGACCATCAGTTTATCTGTGAATTAACTTTCAGCGGCAAGACTCCCGCCAATATCCGTTTGGGCAAGAGTTATCGGGTGCTGTTGGAATTGGGCAAGCCGGAGCAAGCCTTGGTGATTCCGAATGGCGATTTCTTCCAGACTACCAACGGATATTGGATCTTCCGGGTATCTGACGATGGCAAGAAGGCGCAGCGGGTGAATATCAATGTAGGCAGACAGAATCCGCAGCAATTCGAAATTACTTCCGGCTTGAAGCCGGGCGACAAGGTTATCGTAAGCGGATATACCCAAATCGCCAGCGAAAAAGAAATAGATTTGAGATAGATTTTTATCTGAGATAATAAAAAACAAAATCTCTCATAGATAATAAAATTCAATATTTCACGTAAATAAATTATAAAGACTAAAAAATATGAACATGTTATTACACAACCTGAAGGTTGCCCTGCGCAACATTCTCAAGTACAAGGTGCAGACGCTGGGCAGCATCCTGTCGCTTGCCATCGGTATGGTGACGCTTGCCGTGGTGCATTCGTTCCTGCTGAATTTCCGCATGGCTTCCATTAACCATGAACCTTATTATGACAGGGTTTATAACCTCCGATTCGATTCCATCCAAAAACATCAATCGGAAAATTCAATTCGTATTAATGGTGATATCGTAAGGGCGGTGAAGGCGAATGGAGGACCTCGTTGCATAGAGCAGGGACCTTATGCTCCTAATGGTACGCTAACAGGCGGCTGGGCTGAGTTTACCCTAAGCGGCAAGACAAGGAGAAAGATGCAGTTGGATGCAGTTCCCCTTGATCGTCATTATCCCAACTTTGTAGGTATCCGTTCTGCCATTACGGGAGAAAAGATAAAGGTGCTGGGTCCTCATGATGCCATTATCAACGAAAAGCAGGCAAAGCAAATCTTTGGTGACAAGAATCCTGTGGGTGCAAGCATTCGTTTGACTAAGAACTATGGGAATTATCAGTTGAGATTGGTGGATGTCTATCAAGACTTATCATTGACTGAGCCAGACATATCCATTTCCGCTCTCTTTTACTCGCCATGTGAGTTGGAAGATATGGATTCTGATCAATTTTATGCTGGGAATTTGTATGTGGTGTTGAAAGAGGGATGCACGCCACAGCAGTTGAAAGCTGAGGTGAACGGCAGGTTGAAACCATTGGGGTTGAAGGTAAAAATAGAAAAGCTGAAAGATCGGTTGAGCAAAGAGTATTCAAGCGTTGTTATTGCTTGTTCCATCACTTATCTGATAGGCTCGTTGATTCTGCTGGCTGCCATCATCGGTTTTCTGAGGATGCAGACGCAGCTGTTCTGGATGCGCAGACGTGAAATCTCGCTTCGAATTACCAATGGTGCCACACGCCTCCAACTCTTCTCTATGTTTGCTACCGAGGTGGTGATGATCGTGCTGGGGGCTTATTTTGTAGCAGTATTGATGGGATCCTGGATTTGTGATTATCTGGCAAGGCCTCAGTTTGCAGAAATCACCTCCGAGTTAGGAACCATCAGTCATCTGTATCTCTATAGTCTGGTGATTGGGCTGGTGGTTATGATGTTGTGTCTCGCCATCATCTGGGTTGTGCTGAGTCGCATTTGTAAGCATACGCAAGCACTCGAATCAGGAATGAGAAGAAGCCATAACCATTGGTTCCGCAATACGATGCTGGGTGTGCAGGTGATGATCAGTATGTTCTTCCTGGGTGTTACTTTCTGCCTCCTGTGCTGGGTGGGCAAGATGGCTGATTTCAATCATATTCCTGATGACGAGCGTGCATACGAGCAGAGTCTGTATCTGCAGACAAATGCGGCAGAAAATGGTCAGCGCCTTAGAGACAAGCTCATCCATTTGCCGCAGGTGGAACGATGGATTCCTTATAGCTGGGGAGTTTTGCAAGTTAACGAGCTGGCAGAGAACGAGGAGTTCAGCAAGGCGGCTTGGCAAGGCGATCCTTATGCTAGCTATAATAATGTGACGAGTTATAAAATTCGGATTACATCAGATACCTCCTATCTCGATTTCTTCAAGATCAAGGTGAATTGGAAGCCGAAGGCAAACCGGAAGAAATGCATCCTGGTAAATGAGGAGTTGTATAAGCAGATGCGCCAGCATCATGTTGCTCCTAATGATATATTGACCGTAGATGAGATGGATTCGTATCAGATAGCCGGAACGTTCCAGTCGATACCTTATCAGGGGAGTTTTAAAATTGATATATACTCATTCATAGTCATAGACCCCAAAGAGGCTTATGGTGCCACACATTATATTCTTGTGGCAAAGCCGGGTGAATATAAGGAGATGCAGATTGCTGTAGATAGAATGATACAGAAATTGGAGCCTGCTGTGGTAAAACCGATGTCATCCAATCTGCGTGACTATATGGCAAGGAGCATGTTTGCGTTGGAAATACTGCAAAATATTGCGTGGATCCTGGCTATCGTGAGTCTGGCTATCTGTCTGATAAGCATCTTCAGTACGGTGATGCTGGATACGCAGACCCGGAAGAAGGAGGTGGCTATCCGCAAGGTGAACGGTGCCCTGACAAAGGATATTGTCAAACTCTTCGGAAGAACCTATCTGGTGATTACGCTCATTGCCATGGTATTTGCGGTGGTAGCCGTGTTGCTGTTCCATATCGTTCTGAGTCAGACTTTCGATATGGTAGAAATCAATCCTGCCTTCCCTATTAGTTTGAGTGTTGTGTTAGTCATTGGCTTCATTGCAGCTATCATCGCCTGTCAGGTACGTAAGATCATGAAGGTGGATCCTTCGGAGATTCTGGCTAAGGAATAAAATGTGTAATTTGAAAGTATAAAATATAATATGAATTTAAAGAAAAGATAATGATTATGATTCAATTAGATAATATCAAGAAAGTATTTCAGACAGAGGAAGTGGAGACCTGGGCTTTGCGTAATATCAGTCTGGAGGTGAAGGAAGGCGAGTTTGTTGCCATCATGGGACCTTCGGGATGTGGCAAATCCACATTACTTAATATAATAGGTTTGCTGAATAATCCTACAAGCGGCAGCTATCTGCTCGACGGCAAGGATGTGAGCACGCTGAAGGAGAGTGAGCGCACCTTGATAAGAAGAGGAATGATAGGTTTTGTGTTCCAGAGTTTCAACCTGATAGATGAGTTGAATGTGGTGGAGAACATCGAGTTGCCGCTTCTGTATATGGGAGTTTCGGGCAAGGAGCGCCGTAAGCGTGCAGAGGATGTGATGGAGCGAGTGGCGATATCCCATCGTGCCAAGCATTTCCCGTCGCAGCTTTCGGGCGGTCAGCAGCAGCGCACCGCTATCGCCCGTGCCATCCTTCCGCATCCTAAGCTGATACTTGCCGATGAGCCTACGGGAAATCTGGATTCCAAGAATGGCAAGGAGGTGATGGAACTGCTTTCTGAGTTGCACAAGGAAGGTACCACCATCGTAATGGTAACCCACTCGCTGCACGATGCCAATTATGCTGATAGAATCATCAATATGTTTGATGGTGAGATTGTGAATCAGGTGGAAATGTAGGAATAAAAAGTCGCCCTGAAGGAACAAAAGCATATTGTTTTTAAAGCTTTTGCCCTTTCAGGGCGACTTGGTTATTTGCTATATTCCCAGGGTGTTACCCTGGGCTAGGGGCTTCTGCCCTTTTCAGGGCGTGTGGGTGTATACATTTATTTCCCTATTGTATCATCAATCAATCGGATGATTTCTTCCTGCTGGTCGGGATGATACCAGTGGATTTCGGCATCTCGCTTAAACCAGGTGAGCTGCTTGCGCATGTATTCACGGCTATGCGACTGTATCTGTCGGATGGCTTCTTCCTTGTCTATCTCGCCATCGAAATAGGCAAACATCTCCTTGTAGCCCACGGTTCTCAAGGCAGTGAGACCCTTGTGTGGATATACGCTGCGGGCTTCTGTCTCCAGGCCTTTCTCCATCATCAATAACACACGCTGGTTGATTCGGTCGTACAGTTCGGCACGGTCGCGGTTCAGGCCTATCTTGATGATGCGGAAAGGACGCTGCTTCTTCTCGGCTACACGGAAAGAAGTGTAGGTCTTGCCAGTCTGGTGACAGATTTCCAGGGCATGCACCACGCGGCGGGGATTCTTCTTATCTACTATCGCCCAATGCTCCGGGTCCATCTTGTGGAGTTCTTCTACCAGCGCTTCCAAGCCTTCGTCTTCCAGGCGCTGTTTCATCCAGGTACGGATGTCATCCCGCACGGTAGGAATATCGTCGATACCCTTGCATACGGCATCGATATACATCATGCTGCCGCCTGTAAGAAGCGCCACATCGTGATTCTTGAAGACATCTTCTTCCAGGAGATTCATCACGTCGGCCTCGTATTGGGCTGCGCTGTAATAATCTTCGATGTGGTGGTTTCCTACGAAATAATGCTTCACCCGCTGCTGCTGTTCGGCAGTAGGCGCTGCGGTTCCGATAGGGAGTTCGACGAAGATCTGGCGGGAGTCGGCATTGATAATAGGTATAGAGAGATGCTCTGCCAGAGAAAGACAGAGCTCGGTCTTACCTACACCGGTAGGACCGAGCACTACAATTAAAGTTTTCATTATCGGATGATGCCTCGCTGAGAACTCTCTACGAAGTCGATGATGTACTGGATTTCCTTAGTCACCTCAAGATTCTTCTTGATTTCCTCGATACCTTCCTTCAGGATGCCCTTGCTGTAGAGCAGGCGATAAGCCTCGTGGATGTTCTGGATGGTCTCGTTGCTGAAACCACGGCGACGCAAACCGATGAGGTTGATGCTGCAATAGCGGGTAGGCTCCTTGCCGGCAATGATATAAGGAGGAATGTCCTGAGAGAAACGGCAACCGCCCTGGATCATCACGTAGCCTGCGATGTGGCAGAACTGATGAACGAGAACGTTGGCACTGACGATGGCATTGTCATCTACAACCACCTCGCCGGCAAACTTGGTTGAGTTACCGATAATCAAGCCGCTGCCCAGCTCGCAGTCGTGAGCCACGTGAACAGTCTCCATCAGGAGGTTGTTGCTGCCTACCACGGTCTTGCCCTTAGAGGCTGTAC
>ERZ1035027.1452-NODE-1452-length-11014-cov-4.654531_pt1 | contig 11014 bp, 8 predicted proteins | sample MGYA00520604_ERZ1035027 | MGnify/ENA primary metagenome ERZ1035027 (study PRJEB33766, sample SAMN09781743) | gut metagenome | biome: gut microbiome | host: Homo sapiens | place: Madagascar | study: EMG produced TPA metagenomics assembly of the PRJNA485056 data...
ATACACGAGCGTAACATATTCCAGTTTCATCTTTCCATAATGAAGACGGATCAACAATGACTTCACCACTGCTAATTACAACCTTTCTTGCTTTTGCTGCCTTTATGTATGCATTTACTGACTTCTGTTTGTTTGAATCAAGGTAAGTGTTCATCAGATCGCTTTTCCACTTGGATGTGAATGTTTTTCTATAATCAACGTTAAGTCTCAACTCTACGTTCTTTTTAATCTTCGCACAAATCATATCCTTATCTTCATCACTTAAAATTTTTGCTGTCTGTGCTGGAGTTTTATCTTTTTTACTCTTCTGTTTTGTTGCACTTGTTTCTTTTTCATAATAAGAATTTGGAAAACTTGCAAGGATATACGGGTAATCCTTATAGTTCTTTGGCAGGTTAATGATTCTTAACACCTGTCCATCGTAGGAAAGTTTGAATCTCTTTCCTTTGTTTTTCAGGCGATTTATCATCTTCTTTGCTTCGTCCTTTGTGATCTTTGTCTTTGGCAGGAATTTCCGGGTGCTGGAATATGTTCCGTTACTCTTTCCTACCATAATGCCCTTGGTGAAGCATTTGTACAGGGATTCCTTATATTTGTCATCAGCCTTCTTGATATCACTGATACGGTTAAAGTATTTCACATAGCCATACAGATCGTAGTTATAGGAGTTCTCCCCTCCATTAACTGCGGAATCAGCTTCATTCAGGAGATATGCTGCTATCTCGTTTGTAGTAGCGACAGCGGTATTTTTAATGCCGGAATTTTTTAATACGTCTTTCCCTGTTACTTTCTGCACCTGGCTGGCAAAATCCTTGATGCTGATCTGGTTCTTCCCGATAGTAGTTGTTTCTGTAGTCTGATTTGCTGTATCTGTCGTCGCTGTCACGCCGGTATCTGCAGCCTGTGTATCAACGGCCGCCTTTACACTCTGGGTCTGTCCTGCAGCTGCTACGGAAATTCCCATTACAAGGGCAAGTGCAATTCCAGATGCCTGACGCATGGAATATCTCAGGTGCTGTCTGTTGCTGTTATTTAACCATTTGTTTTTCATATACATTTCCTCCACTTTATACTATGGTTTCCTTTGGGAAACACCTGTTTTCTTTGTTCTGATACCACTATAACTTCTTTTTTTACGAATGGCAATAAAAATAGGAGAAAAGAAATACCAGGATTTTCAAAAAAGTATAGGAACAATCAAATGGTATTTGTCAAGCAGAAAAAGAAAACCATGCGGTATAAAAATTTTTAATTTCTTTAAATTTACCATAAGAGCTGTTTGTCGAAATCCGCGCAGATATCAGGATCAATAAAAGAGCCATCCAGATGGATGACTCTTTTATCTAGTGCTTATTTAATTGATCGTGCAAGCGCTACCGTTTCAGCATCTATGCTTCCCACGGAACTGGTGTCAGGCACCTCGTTCCCTTTTATAAATGACCGGCACATCATATCCGAAAGTTTTCTTTCCATTCACTTCCATACTTTCTGACACCTCCAGACATGTCTCCGAGAATCTCTCCCATAACCGGAATGTCATCACAGGGGTAAACTGACTCACACTTCCCCCTTCCCAGACGCCATCCTTTTCCTGATACAATGCCGGGGTAAACTTCTCAGATCTTTTCAGGTCACTATATTCTACGTTCTTCATGGAAGCATAAGAAAACGTATTTTTGTTTTTAAAATAACAGTTGTAGTCCCATTGCAATCATCCACATATATGCACAGGTTTTTGGAATCATTAATAATCCCACCTTTGGTTTCGTTTTACTGAATAAAGTAACCGGCAGATAACAGCCAAAAGAAAGAATGATCGCTGCAACCATTCTTGTCATACCATACCCATTTGCATTCCCGGAAATGATATACAGAATAATCACTCCGATCCCCGTCACCGCAAAGACAGCATTTCTGGCAATTGATAATTTCATATTTCCTTCATCTGTACACCAATTGTTCTGTGGGAACATGCATATCACAATTCTGACAACCGCTGATATCCACACGACCGCTTCCACTATTGTCGGTATTATCATTTCCGGAAATGTAAATTTCCAGACATACATTAAAATAATATAAAACACCGTCATTGTAACAGACGATACCTGCAATCCAATTCCCAGCTGCCTCTTTATCTTCTCATCGCTTCCACGCACTGCCCTTATAATTCTTGGCACCAGATGAAAAGCATCCCCTCCGCAAAGTGTCAATGTTAATATTCCATAAAGTACAAATAAGATATTTCCCTTTGAAAATATAAAAAATAAAATTGCGGCAACTAAATCGAAAATCAGATACGCAGCATCAAAGATTGCTTCCATCACATCCGGAATCTGTGGTTTGTAATTGTTCTCTTCCATCCTTTTAATCCTGCTCCTTTTCCATCAATTGACTGTAAAACAAATGATTCCCGGTACTCTTCATATCCAGGGATTCGTTTTCATTCGTTTTTTCCTTGTATTCCCTTAAATGTTCTTCCGCATTATTGCAGATCCGGTCAAATATCTGGATACACATGTGCTTTTCTTCTTCTGTCAATCCGCTTAAAACATTTCCTGCAAACTGTTTCTGTGCGTTAATTCCTGCCGCCACTATAAGTTCCGCCCGATCCAGCAGAATAATCTCTATATGCTTTTTATTATCCTTACTTTGTATTCTTTCAACCAGTCCTTTATTTTCCAATTTTTTCAACGAAGTTGAAACATGGGATTTCGTTGATTTTCTAACCTTTACTATTTCTGCTGCGGTATTGTGATGCGGATTATTATGAAGGAACATAAGTATATCGTATTCCATCTGTGTCAGCCCATACCGGTCACATACCTCTCCGGAAAGCAATTCATAATAACTTGTAATTGTTTTATGCTTATCCCAGAAGTACATCTTCTCTTCCTCCTATAATCGTTCTTTTTAGAACGATTATAGGAGAATATTTCCGCTATGTCAATTGTTTTTTGCTAATATGTCTTCGCCTTTAATGTTCCAATATATTCCCCATTATTATAAACAAACGGTCCGGCTTCTCCCTCTTCTCCGAAATATTCCGGTCTCAATGACAGAATATTGAGCAATTCATCCACCGTCTTCACCTTTGTTGTCTGATATGGTTGTTCAAATGCAATCTTTTCTACAAATAAGTAATCGTCCCTGTCCTTTATCAGGATACCTGTATGACCCACGAAAGTAACATCCGAATACGGGTCATATATCACGATACTAAGGAGCGATATCCTGTCACTGTCTATTTGAAATCCATAATGTTCCCAACTATCCGAAAATGCTGTTTCCGGATGTTTTTTATCCGCAACACTCTTTTCTCCATAGAGTGTGGTAAACATATCCCGGTTCTCTTTTATGGTTTCATACCTTTCCACATTATCTATTGCTTCTGTATCAAACATTAGATAAGTACCTTCATAATTGTCTTCCGTTGATTCTGCGTGAAGCAGGCCATCCAGTAAGAGAAAGGCTGTCATTCTGCAGTCCGTGTCGGAGTAATCATGATTCTGTTCCCAGCCATCCATACATTTGCCGATATCTGCTTTCATGTTTTCCGGATCAGACCAGACATCCTCAAGCTTTGCATTCTTCCCGGCCGAATCCGCAAAATCAGTTACCCATTCCCGGAATGTATCTACATGGGAAGCTCCCGCGGTATCCAGTTCTTTGCAAATTTCTGTAATGGTATGGTTTCCTCCCATATAAGTTGCAGCCGGTATCTTCTGTTTCTGTGCACATGCCCCCAGCATCAGGCACAAGAGCATAACAACAGCTGATAATTTCATTGCCGTTTTGGTTTTATTCTGCCTGTTCCATAGATTAAACGCTCCGCCACAAAACATCCTGCCAATTATAACTGTGATCCGTTTCTTCCTCATCCATAAACCTCTTTCTTATGATCCGCATACTTTACATTTTTTTAAGATTACCTTACGGTTTCCTTTATGTAAATAGTATGGTCTCAAAATTAAAGAAATATTATATCTGTTCAGAACCCTCGTTAGTTGAAAATGATATCCGGGGTTCCGTTCAGTGCTTCGCGGATAGCTGTGAAAGCATTTATCCCATGCTTACGGGCTGATCCGATATAGCTCATGATTGTAAGATATTCCTGTGCACCTTTTTCCTCCGGAAGCATCCAGAAACCTTGGTTTTTACTTTTACCATTCTCAGATCACGTTCCACCTGATTGTTATCAAGGGGTACACAGAGATTCTTTAAAAACAGGCAGACTGACTCCTTGTAATTATCCAGTCTGCAGATCAAGTTTAATACTTTGCTTTTTTCTTCCGACCGCGCTTTTTAGCTGAAGTTTCAGGAAGTTTAGCATATGTCCCCACACTTTTAATTCTTCAATCTGCTTTAAATTCAATCCTGTAAAATCTGTGATCTGTTCCATTGATAACGTTCCATCCGCAAGCATCCGTCTCGCCGCTGCTTCTTTTGCAGTTGCTTCGCCTTGCTAGATGCCCTGCTCAATTCCCTTTTCCAGTCCTTGCCGGTATTTCTCGTTATACTCCATTTGCAATGTCATGTAATCCCGCCTCCATTTCTCATTTTGCTTTACACTCTGGCCTTAATATAATTGCGGCACAGGATTCCCGTGCCGCATGATTTTACTTTATTTCATTTACTTTTACTTTCTTATGTAGCCCCTTCTTAGCGAAAAGCTTTCTGTATGCCGCAAGTTTCTTCTTCGGAACCTGAATCACAACATCTTTTTTAATTCCCGCAAATGCTTTCGCATCGGTATTTTTGCTTGTCAGCTTCGTCGATTTGATCACGATTACTTTCAGATTCTTACAATCAGAAAAAGCTTTCTTTCCGATCTTTTTGATCGTATCCGGAATCACAATCTTTGTCACTTTCTTATTACCGGCAAAAGCCTTATCCGCGATCGCAGTCACCTGATACTTCACACCGTCGATCGTAACCGTTTTCGGGATGGTGACCGTTCCCTTCGCATTCTTGGAAGCCTTCATATAGGTAACCGTCGGTGTCTTTCCTTTTACGGAAGTTACTTTGTAGGTTATGCCGGATTTCGTCAGCTTCGTGCCTACGGCTTCCGGTTTATTTTCGGATGGCTTATTGTTATCAGACGGCTTGTTATCGTCGGATGGTTTGTTGTCATCCGTCGGCTTTTCTTCATCCTGCTTCGGATCTGTCGTGCCGGACGAGGCACCACCGCCTGCGGATGAGCCGCCGGAAGAAGTTCCGCCACTACTCAGTTTTGGAATTGCAGTAATATCCGTTCTTGCATCACAAACTGTACAGTGATGACTCTTGCTGCCTTCTTCGGTCGTTGTTGCCGACTTATCGATCGTCCATTCGCTGCTGAAACGGTGCGCTGCTGCTACCTTGATTCCCGACTCGATTACCTCATGGCAGATTGTACACTCGCGGTGTCCCAATCCATCCTCTGTACAGGTTGGTGCTTTTTCCCCTTCTCCGCTATACAGGATTTCTCCGGCTTTATGTTCACAGGTGGAACGCGTAATCACTATGTCGATGGATTCGGTCTCATAATTGCCTTTGTCTGCACCGTTATACTCTGCGGTTGCCGTAACAGCAACACCTACTGCCAGTTCTTTTTCAAGATCCGATTCTTTCCAGTTCCAGTTCTCCGGTAACGTTACATCTTTGACTTTTTCCTTACTGTTTGCAGCGCTGATCGTATCGCCCGGCATATTTGGTGCAACGGCAGCCTTACTGATTACAACATCACTGGTAAGTGCGACCGCCGAATCCGGCTGAACAAGCTTATAGTTAGCTGCATCACTTCCTGTAAGCATAAGCTGTGGCAATGTGATTTCCTTGTAACTTCCTGCATTGGCACCTTTAAGTGTGCCCTGTAATCCGGTTGTATCAACCGATACCGTATCGTTACCTATAATTCCGGCTAATGTTACTCCGGTCACATTCACTTTGGAAGTACCGTCATATCTCCGACTTTCGACTGTCGCTTTGGTTACGGTAAGTTGTGCCTGCGCGATTGTATACTTTACGGTTGCAGTAACTTTATCATTCCCCTCTCCTGCCGTAATTGATGCAGTATAGGTTCCGGCTTTCACCGGTTTGCCACCGACAAGATTGCTGCCGGAATAAGAAACTTCCGGAAGCGTGCCTGTTCCATCTGAAAAAGTCTGTGAAACCGATGCTTCCTTACTGTTTCCATCATAAGTTAATACTGCGTCACCTGGAGCCGTAATCGTGATTTTCTCCTGATGACCGCTCTCATTTTCTGCGCATCCTTTTCTTTTACAAGTGAATACCAAAGAACTCTTTGTTTTATCTTCTGATGTCTCTACACTAAGTCCGTAGTCATGACCTAACGGAGCCAGTACCGGAACATCCTTGATTTCGTTCTTGGCATTTTCGTCACGGAACATTTTGCCACATTTACTGCATTTCCAATAGATATCTGTTCCTTCTTTTGTACAATATCCAACAGCATCCACTTTATCCACAGTATGCGTAAACTTATTTTCCTGTTCATTTGCATAAGTTATCGTCAGAACATTTCCGTTTTCGTCACAACTATCATATTCCTTGTTCTGATATACTTTCTTCCCGCCTAATGTCGGATAGCGGTCTGTTCCGATGTTCTGTCCCCAGACCTCTTCTGTCCGGTCAGCCTGTAAGAGATAAGCAACTTCGCCATTTGCAAACTGTTCCTTTGTTTTTCCAACTGTTCCATCCTTATGATCAATTTCGGTATCAGACAGGTAGTAACAGTTTGTTACTGTAGCACCATAATTATCTCCACATATATCACCAACATGATAATCGCCACTAACACCACCTGTATTATAACAGTTTATGATTGTTCCATCATTATCTCCGCATACACCTCCATTATAATTAACACCACTTACATTGCCTGTATTATAGCAGTCTATGATTGTTCCGGTATTATATCCGCACACACCTCCGAAGTCATTCGTATAATCATCTGTTAATTTATTGATCATACCTGCATTATAACAGTTTGTTATTGTTCCATCATTATATCCGCATACACCTCCAACACCACCATTTACACTAAAATAAGAATCCAGCACTCTTACATTGGAAACCTTACCCCCACTTCCTACATGACCAAATAATCCTACACAACCTGCCATTCCCATTTGATTCAAATACAATCCACTGATCGTATGGTTTTGTCCATCAAAGATGCCCGAGTAAGAATAATACTCATCATCACCAGCCCACATTCCAATCGGTGTCCAATCTGTAAATGTTCCATCATTCAATGTTCCGTCAGACTTCAGAACATTTTCATTCACAACAATGTCCGCTGTAAGGACAGCGTTTATGTTACCGGATGTATAATTCTCATTATTTATCTTATCCGCAAACCAGTATAGCTGAGCTGCATTGCTGATTTCATAAACTTTATCATATACACCATCATTATCCATATCATACTTGTCTGTTGTAAGCACTGCCGGCTGATATGCTTTGCTGCATACACAGATACCACTCTCATCAGGACTATGTGCTTCTGTTGCTTCTGCAACGTAAGCAATCGGACAGTTTCTGCATACTAATCCTTTCGTATGTTCACTGTCATTTTTCCATGTATATCTGATGCCGCCATCGGTATTATGCTTATGCTCTGAATCATGTACAAAAACACCAGCTCCATCTTTGACACTGAGCATCTCCATATTGTCAATTCTTGCATTCTCATCATAAAAATTGATACTGTATGTGCTTTCCAGTGTAAAATCTTTCTTTAATGATGCTATGCCATATACATTTGTTTTCGAAACTGTAGCACCTGATTCTTTCCATTTCAGTGTGATAATAGAGTTATAAGTTTTATTATTATATAAAATGCTATAATCATAATAATCTTTTCCGCTTTCCATCACAATCTGACTACCTGATGCACATACCATTTCCGAACTGCCAAATGGAATAAAAGAATTAGATATTGCCTCAATATAACTGTTTGTTATAGTCACCCCCTCGACATTAATTGTGTCGTCATCACTAATTCCGATAACTTCACTGTTCTCTATGACTAAACTGCCTTCAAAAAGAATCCTGGAAAACTTCATCTTTGCATCTGTAATATTCAGGTTCGCTATTCCCGGATATATACCCGCACGATCACTTCCATCCCTAATATCACCGGTAACTGTCAGACTTCCCTTATTATCGCAGCCCATTATTTTCAGTGTATTTTCCTTTTCTGCATCTATGTAAAAATAAAAGTTTTCGCTTATTGTATTTTCACCATATAGCAAAACTGTAAGATCACCATTCTCACTCTTAATCTTCTTAATGGATGCATTGTTCATTACAAGCTGATTTGTTATACTGTCATAATACCAGTTTTCACCTTGATATATTGCAGCTTCGTTATTGTCAATTCCATCATCCTGTAACTTACCCTCTGTGATGATTGCTTTATCGTCACCACTGCTCTCCGTAACGGTCAGCGTTTGAGGCATGCTTTCTGTTACAGTTGTTTCCGTACTTCCACTGTTTTCCGTATTTCCGCTGGTTTCCTCTGCTTTTACGACTTCTGCCTCCGGCACAGCAACAGTTGATATAAGCATCAATGCAGCAAGAGCCAATGCAATTTTCCTCTTAATTCTGGTTTCTTTCATAAACTTCTCCTTTCCCTAATCAACTATCGTATGCCGAAAACAATCGCCGTATTTTTCATAGCCTATTATTTTAGCATTTTACATCATAGTCTTTACTTGCCATCATCAAATTCAACATAATATTTCGTAAATGTAGTCACTGTTTTCTTATTTTCGTCACCTTTATGTCTTCTTCCCGTAATTGGGAGATAAAAAGAATTTGTTGACAACAAACCTTTTGACTCACCGAGCAGCATTTTTACCTCTGTTCCATCGCTTTCTTTTTCTGATGTTACCGTGTAGGTATCCTCTACCTTCAATTCAAGCGTCTCATCCTCTCCCAAAAACACTGCACGTTTTACGCATATTGGTCTGCTGTACATAAAAGTAATAGCATTCTCATCACCAGCATGTTTTCTGCCTGTCAGAATATATCCATTTTCCGCAGTCCAGTCAGATGAGGACTCTTTACCTATAGACTGTTGATTTTCACTTCCAAATGTCAAATAGCATCGTCCGGTCTCTATTGCTGCTTTTTCATCTGCCTTATCCGACTCCACCGGCTGTAAGTTTTCCGCATCAAGCAGCTTTACACGACCATACCTGTATGTAGTATTTCCGTTTTCATCACCGCCATGCACTCTGTAATAGATACCCCAGCCTATTGGACAGCTTATCTCCCCTTTGTGTATATCCCTCTTCCCAGACTCCTTCATGTCGACTTTAATTGATTCTGCATCTGATATCCCAATATAATATTTTTTCTTTGCCATATTAACCCTCTTCTTTCTCCGAAGTTTCTTCGGTATCAATTGTCAAACAAATAAAATTTACCCCAAATCTACTGCCTGCATATATGTAAATTAACTATACTTTCATATCAGACCAACCTCCCTTCCCCGGCTGACTGCCTGATGCCTGTTCTGCACTTCAAGCTTTCGGAAAATATTGTTTGAATGAAACTTCACTGTTCCTGTCTTTTTTCCAAGCCTGTCTGCAATCTCATCATTGCTGAGTCCCTGTGCCATAAGACACAATACTTTTTGTTCCATATTTGTCAGATGCTCATAATAATCTTCCGGTGATTTCAGATAATCCGGGAAATGACCTCCGACCTCTGCAGCCAGTTGCATTACCTGTTCTGTAAAGTCATCAGTTCCATTTTCCTTTTGATAAATCTTTAAAATCTGTACTATGCAGTTTCCCTCATCTGCCAGCAGGCGGATGTATTTATACTTTTTCGCCAGCCCGAGAGCTTTTTTCATCTCCTCCAATGAGTGTTTTTCATCCTTTGCCTTGTGATAAACGATGGCTGAAAGCATATAACACTCGCACAGATCCATATGGCGCTTTCCCGGTATTAACAATGTAATAAGCTGCTTTACCAGCACATGTGCCGCCATGTATTTTCCTGTCTGTATATAGCAGCGTACCTTGATGAGGTACGCATACATATCCATCATATAAATATCTTTGTTCTCATCCGGTGCCGTCTTTTCAAGCCAATCCACAACCTCATCCATCCTGCCGTCATAACATGCGGCAAGACATTCCAAAGCATCTAAACTGCTCGTCAGCTCCTCCCAGCCTGTTTTTGCGATTCTTTCCCTGATCTTTTCCGCAAGCGGCTTCGCAGCCTTCGTCTGACCGTTTACCAGAAGTATCCGCATTTGAAGCGCAAGTGCCACGAAAAGACATCGCATATCTTCTTCCTGCTCCATGAGAGGGATCGTGCCTGTTACAAGGATCAGTGCCTGAAAACATTCGTTATTCTGGTACTGCCACTCGGCAAGGGCAATCTCATATACACCATTTCCACCGCTTCCATACAGCTTATGAACGGTTTCGGAAATCGTGTCCTTGTATCTGGAAAGATATGGTCCGAATCTCGTAAAATCCCGAAAGCCATTTAGCAGGCTCGGGCGGCACGCAGACAACACAAGGCTCCGCACCGGTACTGCTCCCACTTTTACGAGGGAATATACGATTCTAAGGAACATCGTATCATCCACATATGGCATAACCAACTCCGTCGTCATGCGGTAAAAGTCCCTGTCTCCAAGGTTTTCTGCCTTAAAGTGTACTGGTGTCTCTCCCAAGATATCAACATACGCTTTTGCCTCATCCAGCCTGCCCGCCAGTGCCGATAAAAGTGCAAGGTGACATACCAGCATAGGATGAGCCTCTATCGTCTGGCTGTCCAGTTTATAAAACCAGCTACGGCAGTCCCACAACACCGGCATCGCAAATGCATGTCCTAAGAACTCCTCTATGAGCGTTTCCGTCAGGTGTCCCTCTTTTTCTGCTGCCTTTATGATCCGCAGCATGTCTTTTCTTGTCCTCGGATAAATCGATTTTGTCTTTCCTGCCATGTTTCCACCCCTGATCAATGCACCTTTTCATAATTA